>Ga0302320_10021309_pt1 | contig 12872 bp, 13 predicted proteins | sample Bog_T0_3_FD_202130 | JGI IMG/M metagenome (GOLD analysis project Ga0302320, IMG submission 202130) | Peat permafrost microbial communities from Stordalen Mire near Abisko, Sweden - Bog_T0_3 | ecosystem: Environmental > Terrestrial > Soil > Wetlands > Peat | place: Sweden: Abisko, Stordalen Mire...
CAACCGGGTCCGGATCCGGAGCCGGCTCTCGTGATTCTGCGGTGCGCGGTTCAGCTTCGGCTTGCGAAGACGGCACGGCGGAGGCGCGTGGTGCCAGCACCAACTGCGCGGCCACTACTGCGTCCCGCTCCGTGACAGTGGCGCGCATGTCGAGCGCCGCAGCCGCGCGCGCCGCTCGACATGCCAGCGCCGACACGCGCAACGATCCGGCGCCGAGCGTCAGCGCCGTTGCGCACAGAACCTCCAGAATCTGCGCATTCATGGTTACCGTGGGCAGCAAGCTGCGCGCAGCGCGTATCTGCCGAGAATCATGCAGGGGCGCAAGCTCATCGTGCATGCTCAGCTCATTAAGATCGACGGGAAATGCCAGGCGATCCAGCAGGGAATGCGCAATGCATTCATCCGGGGTCAACCCCTCATCCAAGGCGACTATTCCCACCCGCGCGTCATGGCACAGCATCACTCCCTCGCGCGATGTGGCGACCCGTCCTGAGTCGAGCGCCGCATTCAGGCAGGCTGCCGTGTGGGCCGTGAGCCTTTCGGCCATGGCGACGATCACGACGCCGCCGTCGCAGACAGCCAGCACACCTCGCTCGGCAATGGGCCGGTTGGCCTGGAGCGTTGCCGCCAAGTCCAGTCCGCCCAGCAGCCGGCCATCCGGAATGTTGAAGGGTATGCGACGCAGCGGCGTGCCCTCCGGCAACAGCTCGCGCAGCAGCTGCAGCCATTGATCGCGCGCCGGGTGCACCTGCGAGCGCAAACAGACGCCTCCGGTCCCCCCCGGGTCCACCGCGAACAACGATGCAACCATCGCGGCCTCGTGCGCGGCGTTCATGCGCCCAGAGTCTCTTGCACTGCTCGGTCGACGCGCGCCGAAGACCCGGTCTCGTCCAGCGGATCGCGCCGCAGACGGTGCCGAAGTGCCGACCCCGACACGCTGCGCAGATGCGACACACCTACGGCCGGCGCGTGCTCGAAGCTCGCAATTGCGCGCGCTGCGCGGATCAAGGTCAATTCGGCTCGCAATCCGTCGGTGCCCAATTGCATGCAAAGCTTGGCTGCCGTTTCCAGCACAGCATCGGGCACCTCGATGTCCAGCAACCGTTTGCGCGCGGCGACAATGCGCCTGCGCAAATCATCATCGTGCTTCTTCCATTTGGCAACGAACTTGGGCCTGTCCCGCTCGAATTCGTCGCGGCGCTTGATGACCTCGACGCGATGCTGCAGCTCGGTGGGGGTCTTGATCTCCACGGATAGGCCAAAGCGATCCAGTAGCTGCGGCCGCAGCTCGCCTTCCTCGGGATTGCCGCTGCCGATCAAGACAAATCGAGCCGGATGTCGGACGCTCAACCCCTCCCGCTCGACCAGGTTCTCGCCCGACGCCGCCACATCGATGAGCAAATCAACCAAGTGGTCTTCGAGCAGATTGACTTCGTCGATATAGAGGAAGCCTCGATTCGCGCGCGCCAGCAGCCCCGGCTCGAAGGCCTTTATCCCCTGCGATAACGCTCGCTCAAGGTCGAGGGCGCCCACCACCCGGTCCTCGGTGACCCCCAGCGGCATGTCGATGACCGGAACAGGGATCAAGCGAGTCTTCGGGCGGCCGCGCTGCGCCCGCTCGCGGCACTCCTCGCACCAGGCCTCGGTTGCGGTCGGATCGCACGAATAGCGGCAGCCGACGATTGCAGGCATCGGCGGCAACAACGCAGCCAGCGCACGCACCGCAGTCGACTTGCCGGTGCCGCGATCGCCGAAAATGAGCACGCCCCCAATGCTCGGATCCACAGCCGCGCTGATCAAAGCGAGCTTCATTTCGTCCTGCGCGACGATCGCCGAAAATGGAAATACTGGGCGGGCGGGTAGCTTCATGGGTACGCGCACATTGGCACAATATTCCCTGCTGCGCCAAATCCAGCGCCGTTCCCTGGGTCCGGTTAGCATATCCGCATGCGGCCAGTATCGATCATCGGTTGCGGTTACACAGGCGTGCGGTTGGCTCGACGCCTGCGCGCTTGCGGCTACTGCGTGCGCGGCTTGGCCACCCGCGAGCAAAGCCTGCGCCAAATTGCCGACGCCGGCGCCGACGCCGAACCGCTCGACCTCGACGCGCCGTTTGCGCGCCTCGACTTTGGCGGTGAAGTGCTGTACTACATGGTGCCGCCTGCGCGCGAGGGCGCCAGGGATGGGCGCCTGGAACGGCTTCTCGCAGGTCTTGCGGTGGAACCTGCGCGTATTGTTTACTTGAGCACGACGGGAGTGTACGGCGACCATGGCGGTGCGCTGGTCGATGAAGATACTCCGCCTGCGCCGCGATCGGAGCGGGCAGTCCGGCGCGTGGCCGCGGAACACGCGCTTCGCGCCTGGGCGCAGGCTCGCAGTGTGTCTTGGTGCATTCTGCGGGTCCCGGGCATCTACGGTCCGGGCCGCTTGCCGATCGAGCGGCTGCGGCGCCGGGAACCCGCGATCATTCCGCAGGAAGCCCCTCCCGGCAATCGGATACACGTCGAGGACTTGGTATCGGCCTGCTATGCCGCGGGGTTCTCGGCTCGCGCGGACCGGCGCATCTATAACGTCACGGACGGCAGCGCCGATAGTTTCACCGCCTATCTGCAATGCGTAGCGCGAATTTGCAATCTGCCGCCGCCTCCGCTGATCCACAGCGATGCAGCCCGCGCATCCACGGATTACTCGCAGTCGTTTCTCGGCGAATCGCGCCGGGTTGACAATCGGCGCATGCTCGAAGAGCTCGACATCGAGCTTGCCTATTGCGATCTGGATAAAGGAATCCGCGACAGCCTATGATTTCGAGAAAGAGCTGCCAACAGCATAGGTGAAGGACAAGCTCGGCCCCACCGACGCGGCTGTAGGCTTTCACTTACAACAACAATGTTCACGCACCGATATCTACGGTGCTGAGAATTCCATACGTTGCCGTTGCATAAGCACCAAGCAAAATCCCGCGCCAAGGAGAGACTCGCATGCCCCACAAGTGCATCGACAGCACCAACCACGACAAGGTGGTCATCTTTGGCGGCGGCGCTGCGGCGGCGTTCGCCTCGAAACAATAGTTGCAGCAAGGGGCTTTCGTGACTGTCCAGTTGCCTTATTGCGGATCCGCTCCTCTGCCCGGCGATCTGCTGCATCGCTTCAATCTGGATCCCGTGCTCATTGCGGCGCTCATCATCGTCTGCGCATGGCAGGTTTGGGCCACGGGCCGCATCTTAAGCGGCGCGCGACGGCGCCGCGCCTTCGCAATCGCGGGATGGGTAGTCGCGGCGGCGGCGTTTATCTCGCCGCTTTGCGCGCTTTCCGTGGCACTGTTCTCGGCGCGAATTCTGCAGCACATGATTCTCCTCTTGGTCGCGGCTCCGCTGCTCGCGATGGGAATGCCGCCATCGGTACCCTCCCACCATCCATGGCGTCTTTGGGCAGCTGCCACGGCCTTTTTCTTGGCGCTTTGGTACTGGCACATGCCCGTGCCCTATGACGATACCTTTGCCTCCACCTGGCAATACTGGGCCATGCACATCACTCTGTTCGGAAGCGGCCTTGCACTCTGGCGTGAATTGCTGGATCACCCTCCGCAGTGGACCGGTCAGGTACTGGCGGCGGGCGCGCTGACCTTCCTGCACATGGGATTGCTCGGCGCGGTGCTTACGTTGGCGGATCGACCGCTATTTCTCCAGCATCTCACCAGCACGCAGGCCTGGGGTCTGTCGCCGCTGCAGGATCAGCAGCTCGGCGGCTCGCTTATGTGGGTGCCGGGCATCGGATTTTTCCTGTGGAGCGCTCTGCGTTCCCTGGCTCACCTGTGGAAATCGCTCGAGCCGGCGCGACCTGCATGACCGGCTGGCCTTTGAACTATCTCAGCAGCGCCGGCCTCCGGGCGCGCGAGGTAGTACCGCTCACCTGGTACATGCTGGTGGTCTCGATAGTCGTTTGCCTGGTGATCGCGGCGCTGTTGTGGGCGGCAGTGCGCCGCGCCCGGCCGGAGGACCGGTCGGTGAATATCCGTGACATACCGATAGAACGCGGCAGCAGCGGCATACGCTGGATCAGCGTCGGCCTGCTCGCTTCGGCGGCTCCGCTTGCGGTGGCGTTCGTTTGGACACTGCTCACGCTCTCCGCCACCGCCGGGCCTCCCTCGCAGCCGGGACTGGTCTTGGACGTCACCGGCCGACAGTGGTGGTGGCAGGTCCAATACTCGGCGTCGAATCCGTCCGAGGTGTTCCAGACGGCCAATGAAATCCATATCCCGGTCGGCGTCCCGGTCCTGGTACGCCTGCACGGTGGGGACGTGATCCATAGCTTCTGGGTGCCGCAGCTCACGGGGAAAACCGACACGATCCCCGGCCAAACCAACTTGAGCTGGATCCAAGCCGATAGGCCCGGCCGCTACTTGGGCCAGTGCACGGAATTTTGCGGCTTCCAGCACGCCCGTATGCAATTCGAAGTGGTCGCCGAGTCGCAGGAGGACTTCGATCGATGGGTATCATTGCAGCGGCAGGCCGCGGCCGCGCCCGCGACGCAGGAACAAACCCGCGGCTTGAGTCTGGTGGAGTACCGCTGCGGCCTATGCCATAAGGTTCGCGGCACCAACGCCGGGGCAATCAGCGCGCCCGACCTGACGCATCTCATGAGCCGCCGCACTCTCGCCGCGGGCACGCTCGTCAATGATCCCGCCAATCTCATGGGTTGGATTCAGGACCCCCAATACATCAAGCCGGGCAGTTTGATGCCCAACCAGTATCTTTCCGCGCAACAACTGTCCGACGCAGTCGCATATCTGGAGACGCTCAAATGATGCAGCCGGAATTGCGCACGCCGACCGTCGGCATCGATAGCGTCGAACACGCAGCACGGCTGCTGCCGCTATGGGAGACCGCACCCGGTTGGAAGGGATTCTTCACCACCGTCGACCACAAGCAAATCGGCATCCGCTACATTGTCACGGCGTTCGTTTTCCTCGCGCTCGGGGGCGTCGAAGCACTGTTGATGCGGGTGCAGCTCGCGGGCCCCAATCTGTCGGTGCTTACCCCCGAACAATATAACCAGCTGTTTTCGACCCATGGCATGACCATGATTTTCTTGTACGCCTCGCCCATCCTGTCGGGTTTCTCCAATTACCTCTGGCCGCTCTTGTTGGGCAGCCGCGACATGGCATTTCCGCGCCTGAACGCGCTGGGCTATTGGATCTACCTTGCGAGCGGCCTGTTTCTGTATGCCGGTTTTGTTACCGGCAATGGGCCAAACGACGGCTGGTTCAACTACGTGCCGTACGCGACGCGCGATTTCAACCCTGGACTCAACGAGGACTTTTACGCGCTGGGCATGGTGTTTCTCGGCATTTCGGTTACCGTCGGCGCGGCCAATTTCATTGTCACCGCCTTTCGCACGCGCGCGCCGGGCATGTCGCTCAATCGAGTGCCGATCCTGGTGTGGGGAACGCTCACCGCCAGCGTCGCGAATCTGATCGTCGTGCCGGCGGTCAGCCTGGCATTTTTTTTGCTGTGGATGGATCGCCAGTTCGGAACGCACTTTTTCGATCCCGCGGGCGGCGGTCAGCCCATGCTGTGGCAGCATCTGTTCTGGATCTTCGGCCATCCATGGGTGTACGCCATCGTGCTGCCGGCCATGGGCATGGTATCGGACGGCCTTCCGGTCTTTTGCAGGCGTCCCTTGGTGGGCTACTCGCTGGTGGCGCTCTCCACGGTGGCAACGATGATCTTCGGCTTTGGCGTGTGGGTGCACCACATGTTCGCCACCGGTCTGCCGGGGCTGGGACTGGCGTTTTTCTCCGCGGCGTCCATCGCCATCGTGTTGCCGTCGGCCGTCGTGGTGTTCGCCTGGATTGCCACCATTCGCCTCGGCCGTCCGGTCATCACCACCGCATTCCTTTTCTTCGCATCGATGATCCTGTTGTTCGTCATCGGCGGCGTATCGGGCTTCATGACGGCGAGCGTGCCGGTGGACCTGCAATTGACGGACACCTACTTCGTAGTCGCCCACCTGCACTACGTGCTGATCGGCATCAACGTCTTTCCTGTCGTGGGTGCTGCTTACTTCTGGTTTCCGAAGATGACTGGGCGCTTGCTCGATGAAAAGTTGGGACGCTGGAATTTCTGGACGATGTTCATCGGCTTTAATCTTGCCTTCCTGCCCATGCACCTTACTGGGCTGCTGGGAATGCCGCGCCGTGTGTACACCTATGCCGACTACGGTGGTTGGGGCACGCTCAATATGATCACCTCGGTCGGGAGCTTCGTGTTCGCGGTCGGAGTGCTGCTGTTCTTCGTCAATGTGATCAGGAGTCTCAAGCGCGGCGCGCTTGCGGGCAAGAATCCCTGGGATGCGCCGACGCTGGAGTGGTCGACCCCCTCACCCCCGCCGCCGTACAACTTCGCCGTGATCCCCACGGTGGCGTCGCGGCACCCGCTGTGGGAGGGCCGGCTCGGCGGCGACGGCGCCTTGTCCTCCCTGGATCGGGGAATGATGCTGGATCACGGCAAGGAAACCGTCGGCACATCGGCGCTCGATGCCGTCCCGGACATGGTGCTCGAAATGCCGGCGGACTCCATCGCACCATTCATGTTGGCGCTCGGGCTCTCGGGATTGTTCGTCGGACTATTGCTCAAGAGCTGGACGTCGGTGGGTATCGGCGGTGCCATTGCCGCGCTCGCGATTCTAGTCTGGCTCTGGCCGAGCACGGAATTGCGCGAAAGGGAACCCGCTCATGGTTGAGACGGTGATCTGCGCGCCGGTCAATCTGCCGGTGGGTCCCATCCGGCGCCACGGCATCGGCTGGTGGGGTGCGGGAACTTTGATCGCAAGTGAAGGAGCACTGTTCGCCTATTTACTGTTCGCCTACTTCTACACGGGTGCGACGGCGCCCGCCGGCTGGGTGCTCGAACCTTCTCCGCCGTTGAAACTCGCATTGCCCAATACGGTGCTTCTCCTGCTGTCGAGCGTGGCGGCCTGGTGGGGCGAACAGGGAATTTTGAAGCGCGAGCGCGCGCGCGCGTTGCTCGGATTCGGCGCGGCCTTCCTGATGGGAGCCGCATTCATCTCCATCCAGCTAATGGAGTGGCATGCGAAGGCCTTTGGAATTGGCACCTCGAGCTACGCGTCGCTTTACTTTGTCACCACCGGTTTTCACCTCGCCCACGTGGTCGTGGGACTGCTGGTGCTCCTCGCGATTTTTGGTTGGACGGCTTTGGATTACTTCAGCCCGCAGCGCCGCTTGGTGGTCTCCGCGGGCGTGCTGTACTGGCATTTCGTGGACGCAGTTTGGCTGTTCGTGTTCACCACCTATTACCTAACGCCCTATTTGGGGTTCGGCCGATGAGTAGCTCGCCGCAACCGCAGCGGGTCCCGCTGCACGAAAGCTTGTTCGGATTGTTCGGCGGCCCGCTCGCGTGGTATGTGCAGCTTAACGCGGGCTTCGCCTTGGCGAGCCAGCCCTGCTTCCGCGACGGCATTCACCTCGCGAGGCCCATTCCGCCGCTGCAGTGGACCATGCCCGCGATGGTTCTCACGACGCTTGGCGCATTCGTGGTTGCCCTGCTGGCGCTGCTGGTGTCGTGGCGCGCCTTTCGGCGCGCCAAATCGCAGGCGCCCGCAGAGGCCGGGCCTTCGATCGAAGCGAGCGCCGGTCGCGTGCGCTTCTTAGCCTCCTGGGGCGTGCTGCTCGGCGCCGGCTTCGCGTTGGCCACGGCGATTACCGGCGCGATCTTCATCGCGTTGCCCCGATGCGCGGGCTGAGCCGCGGCGATTGCCGACTATCTATACACGATGGAATAACAACCATGCGAACCGCATTCCTGATCCTGGCCCTTGCTCCCCTCGCCGCCTTCTCCCAGACCATACCCGCCCCCGTGCCCGAGAACGAGGTCTTCAAGCGCGAGGATATTGGTCATGCGCTGGCCGCGCCGACTCCGGAGGCGGGACATACCGCCGCGAGCCCGGCAAACTCTCCGGCGGACGATGGTCAATGGGTCATGCCGTCGAAGGACTATGCATCGACGCGCTTCTCCAGCCTCAAGGAGATCACCCCGGAGAACGTCAAGAATTTGAAGCCCGATTTCAGTTTCTCGCTGGGCGTCAACAAGGGCCAGGAGGCGGCACCCATCGTGGCGGACAATACGATGTACGTGGTCACTGCCTACCCGAACATCGTGTATGCGCTGGATTTGACCAAGCCGGGAGCGCCGCTCAAATGGTCGTTCGCACCCAAGCCTGCGCCGGCCAGCCAAGGCATCGCCTGCTGCGACGTGGTGAACCGCGGTGGGACCGTCGACAACGGCAAATACATTTTCAACACCTTGGACGGGCAAACGATCGCGGTCGATATCAAGACGGGAAAGGCTCTGTGGCGCACTCAGCTCGGCAACATCAATCGCGGCGAGACCATGACGATGGCGCCCACCGTGGCTCAGGGCCGCGTTTTTGTGGGGGACTCGGGCGGCGAAATGGGCGTGCATGGCTGGGTCGCAGCGCTCGACGAAAATTCCGGCAAGCTGCTCTGGCGGGGCTACAACACCGGCCCCGACTCGCAGGTGCTGATCGGCGCGGATTTCAAGCCGCACTATCCGGACGATCAGGGCAAGGATTTGGGCGTCACGAGCTGGCCGCCGCAGGCGTGGCAAATCGGCGGCGGCGCTGCTTGGGGCTGGCTCACGTTCGATGCCGAACTCAACTCGCTGTACACCGGAGTCGGCAATCCGGGACCCTGGAATCAGACGCAACGGCCGGGCGATAACAAATGGACGGCAGGAATCTTTTCCCGGGATCCCGCCAGCGGCTCCGCGCGCTGGTTTTATCAGTACTCGCCGCACGACGAACATGACTATGACGGCGTCAACGAACAGATTCTGCTCGACATGCCGTTCGCCGGGAAAATGCAAAAGGTCCTGGTCCATATCGATCGCAACGGCTATTTGTATGTCATAGAGCGCACTACCGGCACGGTTCTATCGGCGGACCCCTATGGGCCGGTGAATACCAGCCGCGGCATCGATCTGCAAACCGGGCGCCCCATCATCAATGAGGAAAAGCAAACCAAATTGGGCGAGACCGTGCGCAACATCTGCCCGACGGCATCGGGCGCGAAGGATTGGAATCCGAGCAGCTTCAGCCCGCAAACGCAACTCATCTACATTCCGCACGAAAATATGTGCATGGATTGGATGGACGCGGAAGTCAATTACATCGCCGGCACGCCCTATGTCGGCGCGCTGGTCCACATGAAGCCGGGTCCCGGCGGCAACCGCGGCGAGTTGACGGCGTGGGACCCCGTGCAGCGGCGTCCGGTCTGGGCGGTGAAGGAGAACTTTCCAATCTGGTCGGGCACGGTCGTCACCGCCGGCGACGTCGTGTTCTACGGAACCATGGATGGTTGGTTCAAGGCCGTCAATGCACGCTCCGGCGATTTGCTGTGGAAATACAAAGTGGACAGCGGGGTCATCGGGCAGCCCGTCAGCTATCGAGGGCCCGACGGGCATCAATACATCGCGGTTCTTTCCGGCGTGGGCGGCTGGTCGGGAGCCGTGGTCTCAGGACCGGTGGACCCGCGCGACGGCTCCGCCGCCCTAGGGATGGTGAATGTCATGTCGGACTTGCCGAAATATACGACGGCTGGAGGGACGCTCTATGTCTTCTCGCTACCCCACTAACTGCCTGACTAAACTGATTGCCGGCGCCGCAGCCGCGTTGCTCGCCGGATGCAACGGGCCTCCGCAGTCCGCGGCGGCGCCTACCGAGCAAGGCGACGTGCACGGCGTGATCGACTCGGCGCTCGATCCCGGCGTGGACCATAGCCTGGTCACCGACGATCCGCGGGTCGCCGCCTATCTCAATAACGCGGATGCAGTGAACACCGGCAAGCACCTTTTTGGGCAATACAATTGCTCGGGCTGTCATTCCAACGGCGGCGGCGGCATGGGTCCCGATCTGATGGACGATGTGTGGATCTACGGCGGACGCCTCGAGCAGATTCACCAGACGCTGGTTCAAGGCAGGCCAAACGGCATGCCTTCCTGGGGGGGCAAGGTGCCGGATGTACAGCTGTGGCAAATATCCGCGTACGTTCGGTCGTTGTCGCTGCCTCAGACCCTGGCAGCGCAGACCGACAACACGCCGTCTCAGACACCCGCGCCCGTGCCCTCCGAGGTCGAACAGGATGCTGGCTGGTCGCCGCCCCCGGCGACCACAAACGATTACACGACCACGATCAAGGGCGTGGATTGACAAGACGCTTCGCCTCGCTCGCCCTCGGGTTGCTGGCAGCTGGACTTTCCACCGCGGCCGTTTCGGCCGGGACGCCGCACGGCCTCACGGTGTGCGCGGACCCCAATAATCTGCCGTTCTCCAATCGCGCGCGCGCGGGCTTCGAGAACAGGATTGTGGAGCTCGTGGCAAGGGATCTGGGGATGCGCGTGAGCTATGTGTGGTGGGCACAGCGGCGCGGCTACGTTCGAAACACGCTGAATGATTCGGCCTGCGACGTATGGCCGGGCATGGCCACCGGTGTCGATTTGGCCGCGACGTCGCGGCCGTATTATCGGTCGACCTATGTGTTCGTCACTCGCGCCGATGCCAACCTCGCCCATTTGACGCTCGATGATCCGCGTCTACGAACAGCGCAAATCGGCGTGCAGATGATCGGCAACGATTCGATGAACACACCGCCGGCGCATGCCATTGCGAGCCGCGGGATCGTCGACAATGTACGCGGCTACATGGTGTACGGCGACTACAGCCGCGCCAACCCACCCGCGGCGATCATCGATGCCGTCGCGAAGCGGCAGATCGATGTCGGCCTGGTATGGGGCCCGCTGGCGGGCTATTTTGCGCAGCTCTCGAAAACTGCGCTGCGGATCGACGCGGTGACGCCCGCCACCGATGCGCGCTGGCCGATGTCGTTTGCGATCTCCATGGGAGTTCGGCGCAACAATCGCCAGCTCCTCGACCGGATCAACGCGAGCCTGGAGCGCGAACAATCGCAAATCGATGCCATCTTGGCCGCCTATCACGTGCCGCTGGAGGGCATGCCCGCTGCGAGCACCGCAGCGGCGGCTCGATAAATTCTCGATATATAACGTATTATTTTGATTTATATAATAAATTAACGTATATCGCTCTCTGTGATGACCCTCGTCCCGCGCACACAAAATGCCGATTTCTGCACGCAATTCATATTTTTGAGCGCCCGCGCCGTGACCTGGGTCGCGCGGCGGCCGCTTCCGTTTGGTAGTTTGTGCGCGATCCAGCCGACCCTTCGGCGTGAATAAAGGCCATCTCATGATTACTGCCCTGGTTGTGTTGGTTCTGATGATCGTGGTCATCGGATACTCGGTCGGCATGTACAACAGCCTGGTGCGAGTGCGCGCCGAGGTCAAACTGACTTGGTCCAATATCGACGTGCTGCTCGTGCAGCGCCATGACGAGTTGCCCAAGCTGGTCGAGACCTGCAGGCAATACCTACAGTACGAGCAGCAGACCCTCGAACGGGTCATGCAGGCGCGTTCCGCGGTGGCCGGTGCACGCAACAGCGGCAATGTCGCCGCGCTGGGCGCCGCGGAGTCGGGGCTTCGTACCGGATTGGCGGGCCTGTTCGCGGTCGCGGAGAACTATCCTGACCTGAAGGCGAATCAGGCATTTCAGCATTTGCAGCACCGGATCACGGACCTGGAGCAGGCCATCAGCGACCGGCGCGAGATATATAACGAAGCGGTCAATATCAACAATGTGCGCATCGATACCTTCCCGGAATCGATGATCGCCTCCCGTTACGGTTTTCTGCCGGCGCATCTGCTGCACTTCGAGCCCGAACAGAAAACCGACGTGAACCTGAAAGCTCTGTTCCAGACCTGATTTCGGGGCGCTCTCGTGCCGATGACCAACGTCCAAGCGCAAGCCGGCATGTTGGTGCTGGGCCTCGCCGGCGTCGGCTTCGGGCTGTATGGGTTTTTCCACCGCTGGAAGCAGCGGCGCTGGTTGGAAGAGACTCCCGAATCCAGGGTGCGCTCGGCGGCACAGGGCTACGTGAGGCTGACCGGCCGCGCGCAGCCGCTCGGGCTCAAACCGCTGCGCGCGCCGCTCACCGGGCGACCCTGTGTGTGGTGGAAATACTCGATCCAATCGCGGAACGCGCGGCCCGAATCGGATACCAGCACCGAGCCGTTCACCTTGACCGACGAGGCTCACTCGTGCGTGATCGATCCACAAGGGGCCGACGTCGAACCGAGCGAACGGCGCGTGTGGAGCGGGGATTCAAGGGCGGAAATCTCGACTTGGCCGTTGCGCTTCAGCTCAGGTAGTTTTTTTTCGCGCCGTGGAGAGGATCGCTACGTCGAAGAAATCATCGTCGACAATGCGCAGCTCTCCGTGCTCGGCGACCTGCGCACCAGCTCCAGCTCGGTGACTCACGCGCTCGAGGATGAAGTGGCCGCCAAGCTGATCGAGTGGAAGGCGGACCAAGCGGCGCTGCTGGCGCGTTTCGATGCCAACCATGACGGCAAGATCGATGCCAAGGAATGGGAGCAGGCGCGCGCGTCTGCCCGGACCGAAGTGGAGGGCGAGCGACTGCATCGACCGCCCGAGCCTGCCAGACACTGGCTGGCAAAGCCGAGCGAAGGGCGCCCGTATTTGATCGCGGCCCTTTCCCCGGAGAAGTTGGCCGCCAAGGATGCTCGCCGCGCCTTGGCTGCCTTGGCCTTGACGCTGATCTCCTTGGTGGCGGCCTGCTATGCGCTGGCGGACCTGCTCTAAGGCGCCAGCCCGTACACGGTGACCGTCGAGGCGCCGCCGATGTACACATGTCCATTGGCGATCACCGGAATCGCATAGCTGACGGCATTGCCGGCGGTATCGGC
>Ga0302320_10021310_pt1 | contig 12872 bp, 16 predicted proteins | sample Bog_T0_3_FD_202130 | JGI IMG/M metagenome (GOLD analysis project Ga0302320, IMG submission 202130) | Peat permafrost microbial communities from Stordalen Mire near Abisko, Sweden - Bog_T0_3 | ecosystem: Environmental > Terrestrial > Soil > Wetlands > Peat | place: Sweden: Abisko, Stordalen Mire...
GGTTAAATGAGCTTGAGGATGAGGATGCGAATGAGAATGACCTGAAATAAGGCACTGAAATAAGGCACTCATACGCTAGCGCGTCATTTTAAGGCTTCTTTCATTGCTCTCCAACCCTTCCACTTCTAACTGCCAAAGAAGTGAACAAAGGAAATCCGATCGCAGTTTGCAGACAACCAACTGCAGTCTACGCTCTGTATGGAGGATCAACGATAACATAAACAGGTACACCTTGCGAAAATGGCCGACATTCCTTTGATCAAGGCAGAGCCCCTCGATGCTCCCTCTCCGGCCTTCAGCGACGACATCTACGAAGATGCCGGCGATCTAGAGTTTTATGCGGATCCAGCGATGGAAAAGGTATATCTGGCGCGCGTTCCCGCATACGTTTGGGAGGCTTGGTCCAAACTTGACGATGATGCAGAGATTCAGATTGGAACAGTTAGAGTTCATGGAGACGCTCCGCCACAAGGTGTATGTACATTTGCTCAGAAGAAGCAACCATACCTAACTTCTCGTAGTATCCAGATCAACGTGCCATGTCCATGCTGTTATCCCCCAATATTGCACAACATCAAACAGTTCCAAAAGAGTACGACTTGAAGATGGTTGATAGCGCAGTGAAGAATACCTACGTGTTCACCGAGAAAGACCTGCCCGGCTTCAAGTCAAAGTCGAAAGCAAAGTTCGATGCTGCGAGTGCCAACATGCCTTCCAGGCTCACTCGGTTAAAGGATAACAAAGCCGGCGCAAAGCAACCATTTGATCCTAACAAGCGCTTCCAGCCCTATTTCAGAAAAGCTATACCAAGTAAATTTTCTATCCAGTATATAATTCTCCTACTGATCTTGTCACAGAGCGAACCTGTCTGGCTGGTAAGGTTGCCCATGAGGTCAATGCTATTGCCGTGATTAATGAGGAATCTGATCGGCTTCTTGCCATGCGCACACTCGAAGCAATGCGACCTAAGGCCGGCACTAAATTCCTTAGCGATGACCTTGGTGATATTAACCATACTCTTATTCAACCCGGTACCATCAAAGCATCTGAGACCTTTGGTGGCTTCATTGTAAGAGCGCCGACTCCTATACGGCCCAAATATATGCTAATAATTACAGAAAACCAAAGGTACTTCGGCTGGTAATAGGCCGCAGCTCCATAAGGCTGCTCGTATGCCTCAAAACGAGCTGCTAGATAAAATCTTTGATTGCTTCAGAAAATACAACTACTGGTCTATGAAAGCTCTACGCGCCGAGCTCGAACAACCAGAAGCGTATCTTCGCGAAACATTAGAAAAGGTTGCTGTTCTAGCGAAAAGTGGGCGCTTTGCTACTCAATGGTCATTGAAGCCAGAGAATAGACTTTCCAACTACGAGGCCGCTGATGCGATGGCTCCTGTGGAAGGTGCAGATGATACTGATCTTGGTGACATGGACGATGAAGATGATGATGAGGACGTCAAATTTGAAGACGTTCCTTCATAGATGCTCTAATCTTACTGCATAAGTGGCGCTAGGTGGGAACGGAAGGACTTTTTGCATTACATGGCGTTCTTTTATGCATGGAAATGGGAAACAAAACGATGGGCTTTTTCGCAGGATGCGTAGATAGGCTGTTTTTGCTATGCATACATTTATTGTAATACAATGAAATTCAATCATATCTTCAGATATGGTAATCTCTACATTGACCCCAAAGGCCTCTCAATTTAACTAACTCCTCTCCTAGCACTCCCAGGTCAAACTAGTAAAGACTCTATGGCTCACAACATCTCTGCATATCCTTGTCAACCCATTTTTATATTTCCAATCTTCTTTGTGAAGTAGGCGGGCAGGAATTATCATAGTGTCATTAATCCGCACATGAAGGTTAAAGACGCTTAGTCAAAATTTTCTCCTGGATCACATCTGGGAAAAATAACTTCCACTAGTATTCAGAGAGTGGGAGAACTGCTCGTTTTTATTTTTAGAGGGCTTTGTGGATAACTTGGTGATAATCTTGTTCTTCTGTCGAGGTTTCTCATATGTACTGTTTATAGGGAGAAAAGTAACGATACATAAGAGTAGAAAACCACGAAAGTTAGTTTCATACTTTATAAGTTAAACAGGCACAGAAAAACGATTCCAATTAGTCGTAGATTGTGGAGATATTACATGTTTTACAAATTTCTTTACTATTATCCTATACATGACCACATGAGACAACTGTTTCAAGTGTTAAAGGTCTTCACCTATTCTAAGCGCAGACGAGATGTTGCAAAGAGTACAAGAGCGCTGTTACCAAGGGTAAAGTCTACTTAGAATATTGCTCTACTATTAGGACAGCCCATAGTGCATACATATTCTACAATCGCAACTCACAATAGGCCAACTCTTTCGTTCAACTCTACTGCCATCTAAACTCTAGACACCATCTAACTTACAAACCAGTTGAAACTTTTAAACGGCCATAAATTACTACTTACACCTCCAAACCACAATCTCTCACCCAAATTAGACACTCCCCAACTCAATTCTCAACCCTCCCAGAGGAATCTCGCTCGAACTCGCCTGCGCCTGTTCGGGATGTACTAGTTTCGGCCCCGTAAAAAGCCTCCTCACTTTCCTCCCTGTACCCCTCTGTCCCGAAGAAAGGGCTTGGAATCCATACTGAATCGATTCTAAAGAATGGCCTTTGGTCTCAGGCATATATATAGCGCATATGATGACCGCTAAGAGAGAACAGCCGCCGAAGAGAAAATATGCTCCGTAGCTGGAATGAGCGAGGAAGATCGGGGTTGTGAAGGCGACGAGCCAGTTGGTGAACTGCAGAAGGGGGGTGGAGGTTAGTGGCAGAGGAAAGGCATGGAGGTGAGATTGCATATGGAAAGGAAAACGCACGAATGATAGGCCTTGAGCTGCGCTGTTGGCTGCTGCTCGTGTTTGCATTGGCTGGATTTCGCTTGCTGCTCGAGATTACATTAATATATCTTGTGACTTTGCATTGAAATGAATATATAAAATTAGACTTACCATAAACCTTCCCAACAATAGCCCAAGTAGCGGAATATGTGAGTGCAAAAGCGAAAATTAACACAATTACTACCCATCTTCCAATACCATATGAATGCACACTATTATTGACATATAGTGAACCAACGGTGAACATGCAGAATGTGAGAAGTACACCACCGACGAGTGTAGAGATTCGGCGACCAAGGCGATCAGCGCATAGGGTTGCGGGAATGGTGACAGCTACCATGAGAATGGCTGAAACTCCCGAGGCGAGAAAGGAGGCCGTGTCGCTGGAGAGTCCGGCTTGATTGAACAGAATAGGTGCATACTATTCACATCAGTTATTTATCTTTCAGTTGGCTTAGACTTACATAAAGAACCCCGTCGATTCCACTCAACTGCAAAATGCCCAGAATAAAAAGCCCAAGCATGGTCCTTCCCCTATATTCCTTATTGAATATATCTAGAAATCCTTTCACACTACTCGTACTCGTCGTGTTTGGCTGTTGTGGAGCTAAAATATCTTTCTCGGCCTCTGCTCTTTCAATACCTAATCGTTCTAAAGCTTTCAAGGCATCTTCCCGTCGCCCGTTTTGAAGCAGCCAGCGAGGTGAATCGGGGAGGAACATACAGCCAGTAGCTAGTAAGAACCCAACGATGGCTTGGACGACAAAGGGTGTTCGCCATGAGAGCGAGGAGGCGATACTAACAGAGCCGTAGCAAGTGAAGTAGCCAAGCATAATCCCGAAAGTGCACAAAAACTGAGGGATAGAAATCAATCTTCCTCGTACTGCACTTGGAGCTATCTCGCAAACATAACTTTATAAGAGTCATTAATACATGAATGAAATCAAAGGGTGCAGTAGTTTTAACTCACACAGAAACATTCGTTAACCAAAATCCCTCTCCCAGACCGGCCACTGCGCGCCCCACAAGAAACATAGCCAGTTTGCTCGCAGCGCCTTCAAGAGCAGTACCAATCATAAAGCAGATTGCACCTCCCATGATAATGCGAAGGTGACCGAACTTATCGGCTAGTCTTCCAGCAAACATTGCGGGAAAGGCACCGGTTAACATGATTAGGGAAACTGTAAAGCCGCGGAGGATAGGAGAGAGGTCTCCAATATCTTTCTCGAAGAATGGCATGGTAGAAACAGCGCCGATAGAGCCGGTATCATAGCTGGTCTGTTAGGGAGAAAGTTAGGAGTTTTAAAGGGTCGACGACGAACCCATTGAGGAAGCCTCCAAGGCTAATTATGGACGCATATATTAAATAGCCTTTCAGATGAAAGAGCCACTGGGTAATGTTGGACAAGTTGAACATAGTAGTTTCTCTCTATTGTACTTTTTCTTTTGGAAGTTATTAGTTGTGATTGGAGTTTAACGTTACATACTGGATTGGACGAAAACATGGGATGGGGAGGAATATTATAGCTTTGCTTTGTACATCCCAGGTTTTCTGAGCCATTAACGCTGATTAATGAGAATGAGGTTGACATTTCACGCCCTTGCCATGCCACGTAGATCTTGCCTTGTGGGGAACATCATGAACTCCAACTTGGAGTTGCATAAGCCGTGACCAATGATGTTCTGTTGCATTATCAATATTCTTGACGACTCGACTCACTTGAGAGGAGACCGTACTCAGAGCGCTGTATTTGTCAGTCTCACTTGAAGAGAGTGCGCGATCGCTCTTCAGATAGCAGGCCATTCTTTTGAAAAGAAACAGTTAAAATCTTTGAGGAATAAGAGAAGTGCTCAATTACCTAGGCGAGGAAATTTACCAGGAGGTGAAGTCAAACAGAAGAAACTAAAAACATTAGAGCCCAGAAATAATATACCATTGCACCAAAGTATAGTACATCTCGTCCCGTGATATTCAATACAAAAGTCCTCCATCCTTGAAGTGATACTTTTAATCCTTATACATCCTACAACATATTCAGCGGCCTAGGCATCTGCGCGGAGAAATTTCTGACCCCTCCCTTTCACGACTTCTCTCCTTTTCCTCCCAATTCCCTATCCTTCAATCTCCTCCAGTTGATTAATCTTCAATTCCGCAACCCTCAAGATTGTAAACCTTAGCTTATTTTTCACCGTCTTAATCTTCCTATTTCTCCTCTTTGTCTTCGTCTTAATACGCATCGGCTCACTCTCCGTGCCTAAAACCCTTGCTCTACACTCAAAAAGCCTTTCATCCACATACGGCGTGCCTTTCAACGTGTAATCTCGAGATCCAATAGCAGAGGCGCGGTTCAAGCGGAGGACATCGCCGGGGACAACGCCTGGCATATGGAAGGGCAGGCGGATGGTATCACCGGTGGTGAGTAGGTAGGGTCGTGCGTGGATATGTGCTGTTATGAAGTGTGAGGGTTGGGCGGCGAGGAGGGGGAGAAGTTCGCGGACTGAGGAGGTAATTGATGCAGCAATTGGGGATGATGGTACTTGGGCATTGGAGGAATCGGATGTAGAAGACGATTGCCCTATTTCTGAAGATGTTGTAGAGGCTTTAGGAGACAGTTGAGAAGCTGAGCCCGTTATTGGTGATTCAACATGTTGTGCTGTAGAATTGAAACATCGTGCTCTATTCGAGAGGAGGAATGCTGGCGGCAGAGTAGAAGTTGGGATCTTTATGTCCAATAAGGACTTTCTGATGGATCTACTCAGCATGGCGAAGTTTAAAACTGTGAGTGAGTGAGTCCTCTTAGCTGCATGTATAATCTTATAATATCAGACTGTCGAGTTGAGCTTCAAAATTTTGGATGACTAAGCGACAGCGAAACCTTGGCGACATTAAAATTATTTTTCGTTATCGTCGTTATCGATATCGTGAAATCTTTACCCACCAGCATTCAAATCCGACATCACTGCAACACAATCATCCATCATGGTAAGTGCAGTATCGAGTCTATTGCTCGCATCATTACTGACGTCCTTCCCAGCCTCAAAATGAATACATGGACAGATGGCGGAAGCTTCACGGCCGCCGTCTCGATCACGAAGAACGAACTCGCAAGAAAGCTGCTCGAGAAGGTCACAAAGCCTCTGAAGATGCCCAAAAGTTAACGGGATTGCGAGCCAAACTCTACCAGAAGAAGCGTCACCACGAGAAGATCCAAATGAAAAAACAAATCAAAGCCCACGAAGAACGAAACGTCAAATCCTCCGCTCCCAACGAACCTTCTTCCACCCCGCTCCCGTCATTCTTGCTCGATCGTTCCAATCCTACAAATGCAAAAGCTTTATCGAGTGCAATCAAGAATAAGAGGGCAGAGAAGGCGGCCAAGTTTAGTGTGCCTCTACCTAAGGTGAGAGGCATTGCGGAAGAGGAACTTTTTAAGGTTGTGAAAACCGGGAAAAAGACGGCGAAGAAAAGCTGGAAGAGGATGATTACGAAGCCTACTTTTGTTGGACCGGACTTTACGAGAAGACCCGTGAAATATGAGAGGTTCATTAGGCCTATGGGTCTACGGTTCGTTCTTTTGGACCTTGTTTACGGAAAGAAACCCGTACTAATATGATTATTCTAGTTATAAGAAGGCCAATGTCACTCATCCAGAGTTGGGCGTGACTCTACAACTGCCTATTATTTCGGTAAAGAAGAACCCTCAAAACCCGTTAGTATTCAAACCCCTGTGATGTAAGATGAAGTTTTGCTCACATTTCTTGTAGTATGTATACGCAACTGGGCGTTTTAACAAAAGGAACCATCATAGAAGTCAACGTATCTGAATTAGGATTAGTCACTGCTGGAGGGAAAGTCGTCTGGGGTAAATGGGCCCAGATTACTAATAAGTAAGTTTCCATTACTCACATTTTTAATTGCTTTACTGATAAGTTCAAAGTTGTGAGAATGATGGATGCATCAATGCAGTTCTTCTAGTCTAAAAAAATAGTATGTGTGACACCTAATCGGCAGGCAAGACTGGCATGGGCATGGAGTTGAGGCGTTGGGGATCATAAAAATCGATTAGTTGTGTATTTAAAGGGCTTCTCGAGGCTGTGGTATGTTGATGAAGGGCAGCAGACAGAAATTAGAGGTCTAAATAGAAGGTCTTAGTCTAATTTTAAGTGCATTTAGGATTAGCCTTAGCTATCAATTAACCTATCCAAACACTTCTAAGTCAAACCATTTGCATTCTCATTTTGGCTATAGCAGCCAGCTTTATCTTCTGCAATTCGTGCTTTTAATACTTCACTACTTTACACAATATTTCAGCCTAAGTATCCTTCGGAACCTTCTAATTCTAAAATCACGACTCTAAAATCATCTTCAATTTTCCTTTCTACTAATTTCATATATTCATATCTCATCTATATGTATAAATTCTAGACAAGGCCTGCTATTCTCACAACTAGATAAAACACAAGAAGCCTCTCTTCTCACATTCACCACCAACTTTCTTTTATTGCCCTACCATACGCTGTACTACGTCCTCTGTCCCCCCCCTCCTGAGCGTATGGATTTTAAACCACTCACAACATCCCGTCACTTCGAAGCGACGTAAACAAATCCCCAAGAAAAACTCCATCATGTCTACATCTCTACCCCCCCACTTTGCCCACAGCTAACCAATTCTTTTTTTTAAGTTCTTAGTCCTTTCCCTTTCCCCCCTACTCCAACACCACCTCACTCACACTAACATCCACTCTCATCCACTGCAACATCCATATCTTAGTATTGGGGAGAAAACATGGAGAGAAAAGGATGAGAAGGTCTAAAGTAAAACTGCTAGCACTACGAGGAGTCATCGTTAGATCTGAGGTATACTGAGGGCTTGTACCTAGTCTAAGGTTAGCATCACACTAAAGCGCTTCTTTTCGGGATTGGGCGCCACAAAGATCTAAAGGCGTTAGGATCGTAGTCAACCTTCTCGTCTGAGCAGGGAGGGTTTAGAGAAAATAGATAAGTGGGGGGCGCCTAGGTAGATATTGTTAAGAAGGAAGGATAGAAAAAGGGAGGTCTAGGAAGTCTAGAGGGTGGTGTTAAACAGGGGACAAAGAGATGGAAAGTGTTGGAATGGGTGCCTATTTTACTGTGATGTAAGATATTTGGAAATTTTGTTGGAGTCCGGAGAGGGATTTTAGTCTCTGTGACGAGGGTGTTTTTGGCAGAGATGAGAGAGCACGGGTTAAATTGAGGAACGTGGTAAGTGCATTTCCTTAGCTGGACACTTTCTATTAACTATAAAAAGAGAAACTCTATGATCATAGGTTGAGCAGTGGAAAAGAGAAGAATGTCTACGAGTTTTCCATTTTCAATAGAGAGTGCGAGGTTTTCTTTACAAGGACACGGAGTCACACAAAGCAGAATCAACAAGGTAGTTTCTGGAGTTGAATTACTTTTCATTGCAAAGTATACCCAAGCAATCCGAAGAATACAAGCAACCAAGAGCAGAGCCCATCCAATCATTTCATATCTGCCAGCCCTATTCCTCCCCCAAATCTAAATTCTTTCTCTCTCCCCTTCTCTCCACCATGACAAATTTTGTTTGTAAAAGTTTGCAAGTAGAGAGGCCCAAAGAGATGGAAAAAGAAGTACAAAAGATCCAAATCTCCGGAAAAAAACACAAACCCGTCGAGATTTACTAACTAATCTTTCCTTCCCTAGTAATTGTATCATTGCTTCCTCTTTCCACGAATCTCTCAACAGCCATTAATATCATCGTCATTTCGTCAAGAAAAGAAAATTGCCGCCCCCTTCTCCCCATAACATAAGCCCGAAAGAGATAATGCTAATATGACAATACTTGTTTGTGCGATGTATTTTTTTGTTGTCTGTGTTTTGTGTATGAAAATGGTGTATTTATATCAAAGAGTGCCTAAAGGCCTAGCAACTTCCACCAGTCCCGCTAGCGTTCTGTTCTATGTCCTTCCCGAGATGCCATAGCCCGCCGAGTCAAATTACATACGGCGGTTGGAGTTATTGTTATTGTAGGTCGGCGAGTACCGCTCCTGCTTGAATTGATCAGGGCGGTGCTCCTCAGAAGTGTATCGTGAGGAATACTGGTCGTGAGGAGAATACTGATCCTCAGAAGACCAATCCATGTGTTGATTGGTATTCATGTTTGTATTCGGATTGGCGTTATAGACACCACCGGCTTGCAAAGCAGCCGTAGCGCTAGCATTGTAAAAGTCAAGCAATTGCTGGGCGGAAACATGTGGGAATCCAGGTGGAGGGTTAGGTCGGATTTCGCCGAACATTTGGCTTGGTACAGGGTTGGAGATAGGTCCACTGTTGGAAATAGGGAAGAGAGGGAAATCGCTGCCGTTACTGCCGCGGTGTTGCATATGCTGGGGTACAAAGTCCTCAAAGCCCTCATCTACGTCACGGAGAGAGGTGGGACTGTAAAGCATGGTGTTGCCGTGGCCACCAGGAGAGATATGAGGAATTGGATCAGCTCCGAAGGGAACACCTGATGGCTCGAAGCATTGATTCTGGAGTGGAGCCATGATCTGGCGATAGACATCGTGAGAAGTTGTTGGAAGCTGGACATTGGCGTTGTAGAGGTCGCCGTCATCGAAGAGACCCCAATCCATATTGCTATTGAATTGTGGGTTATCCTGAAATTGATCCTGGCCTGCTAAGGGGGCGGCATCATACGGGGAATGGCTTTCAGAACCGGAGGAGCGGGATTCTGTAAGGGGGGAGTAATCGAGGGAGAGAGCCTGCTGAGCAGGGAGACCAATGTGCATTTCAGGCATGGCATTGTAGGCGGGGAAATTGAGGTTATTACCACCATACAGAGAAGGCTCTGCTCCATACATGTCCTCATCATTGTCATCGAGCTCTGGTGTGTGCATGATATTTGACTCGTCGCTCGGTGAGCGCATATTGGTAGTTTGAGGGGTTGGAAGTCCATGATCTGTCGTGCTACCACCCTCGCGGTTCTTTCCATTGTTTTTGGATCGAACATATTCCCAACCATGGGCTTTCTCCATGTGTTGCTTGCAGTTCGACTCACGCTTTGACTTGTACGGGCATGGTTTATAATAGCATTTGTATAGAGGTGGGGCGGCCTCATGCTTATCATTATGATGTCTTGCCATCTCTTTCTCAGTCGGCCAGCCATATTCATGGTATTTGCAGGATGTGTCCGGGCATTTCCATGGACGGGAATGTGTCTTCTCGTGCTTGGTTAAGTCACATGGGCGCTTGAAGTATTTATCGCAGCCAGGCTCACGGCAACGCTTTGGGGCAAGCTCAGCAGCTGAAGCCGATCGTTTCCGACGTGCCATTGATCGCATGATGGCTTCATCGTTCTCAGCTTCTTCACTCAAAGATCGCTTCATTTGAAGCGCATCTTTGCTGTCTTCTTCAAGATTGACGGGTTCTCCTGTGGCAATGGAGATGGCTTTACCGTTTTTCTTGACCCGGACCAGCTCGGCCGGCCGGCCATTCTTTGTGAGGCCACCATGAAGCTTAACCTCATCAGTTCTGTGACGTAGCAATTAGCAAGTGGACCAAAGTACGGAAACTGGTGAGAATGCATGGAAGTAATGAGGGAGGGTAACTTACGGGTGGGGGTCCATCTCGTCCAAAGTCTCTCCTTTCTCTTCCTTTTCTTTGGCGGCTTGAACCTGCTGGGCGTACTGCTTGATCTGGTCGACGAGATCGACGAAATAGCCGTTAGTATAAGGTCGGTCCGATGGTCTGGTCTGTTCGCGTTCGCTCAAAAATTCGACAGTCGCTTGGATACAAGCGATGGACGTAAGACAGAAATCGAGATACAAGGCTGCAGACTTTGTTCTCTCCTTCAAACGCGAAAACCAGTGAGCAAATCCCCCCACAACATCACTTGGAAGATCACTTACAGGTGCCATAAATATCAGGGTCTTTTCGAGATCACGAAGACAGACGATTTCCTTCGCATGGATTCTTCTGGGACAATCTTTGATGATCGGGTGGAAGTCTCCCAAAGACTTCTTTGCAAGCAGTGGCCTCAGAATATGCTCATGAATACGATTGCTTGCGCGAGCACTGAGTCTGGGAAGACTCGAAGAGTGGGCAGCAGACCTAGTTATAGCTGATGCCTTTACCATAATTTTAGAGCAGCGCTCGTCGGCGAGTTTGGTGGGAGAAGTCTCTGCTTCTTTTTTCCCGGATGAGGACCGGATGGAGGATCCTAGACCACTGTCTGAGTATCTGGATGGAATGCGGTTGTGACGTGGGCGAAGCCGTCTACTGATGGGAGAGGATGGAGAAGATTCCCGTTTGATCATGACTCCGTCCATGATGGGTCCGTAGGATGCAGTCGCAGGAGTGTCGACAGTGTGATTGAGGAATCCCTGGGGAACTGGGTCCGACTCGTCACGAAACGATTGTCTACTCGTGGGAGAACGCTCCTCGGCAGCAGCGAGACCACGATCAATATCTCCCAGTGTCAAAGCTACGCGACGTTTGTGAGCATCGACGACATCTTCGAGGGTTGTTTGTGAACGTCGAGGAAGTGAAGGAACTTTGAATGTTTTTTTGGGTTCAGCCGTCGTGGGAGAATGGAATGTAGCTGATTTTCGAAGGCTCATATTGGTGTCGATTGTGGGATGGTCTGACACATTCGATGCAGTGGGAGTCACCACAGACAATATGGTCTTTGAAGTTCGACGCGGATGAGTGAACGACATCCTGAGTGGCCGGGAACTTATAAGTTCACCGAAGGTGCAAATGCTGAGGGACTGGGGTTCGTTAGTCTAACAATCCTCATTTCATGCAGCTCATATATGAGTCATAAGCATGATGATCAACTGTGTGTCCTAATCCAGAACGTGAGACCAGGGCGAGGCTATTCACTTGACGCTCCCGTATATGTTATTGATAGAAGGGGATTCGCCAATGGGCGTTTGACCTTCTACCAATATGGGAACGAAGGGCTGGATTTGGAAATGGAAACGATAGTAACCGGATGATTGCATACAATGTTTCTCGGCACTAGTCGCCTCAGCGCAGACGGACAACTTGAGGTCTTTTGGAGGCAGACCCAACCACGGCAGGTGTATCAGGATAGAAAGATTGAGGGCGGTGATGGCGATATACCACTTGCTCGAGAACGGTGAGTGATGAGTGAGAAGAGGGGGTAAGGGTGGAGGATGAGGGCTAGGTAAAGTAAGGCTGTGGTAAAAATATGGTTGCCTGGAGGCGTTGGAAATATATATCCAGGACGAAATCCAGCGGGATTTTATCGCAACTGGGACTGTACTGTAGCTGATCAGGAATTATGGATACGCGTTGTGGATTCGTGGGCATTAGTGAGATGAGATCAGAGATGGAAGATGGAAGAAGTCGGATGGGGGGGGAGGGACAGAGAGGGAGAGGGAGAGAGGAAACGATGGGATGGAAGCGTGAAATGAGTGAGTGAGGTTTGAACTGCCCAGCGCTCCGCCTCGTCATGTCGAAGGGCAAAAGCAGCATCACTGTTGCCTAGAATTGAGGTCAAGAATAGCAAGGGTGAGTAATCAATGGCGTGCAGATAATATGCCAAAGGGCGTCTCCATATCCAATCGAGGTCTCTTTACTTCTTTCGGGACCAATCACATCACTCACCACGATTATGTTTCCGCTAGACGAGCCCGGCTATCTCTCTACCCCCATCCCTTTAGCCACACAAGCGAGGGGATATCAACAAGCATCTCTATTCGGTGACAGGGGCTCTGTCCCATTCTGGCTCTAGCCACATCTCCCAACATTGGAATTGAATTGGAGAGGGGCGAAGTACATACTGATGTTGGATAGGTTTGGAAACATGCTGGAATCTCGTATAACGATTCGTATCAATTACAACTTTCAATATAGCGACAAGTCCTTCGACCTCTCCTCCTCTTCACGGGCGCGAACCGAGATGGCTACCTAATCCTAAGGAGGATCCAAGGTAGGGATAAGAT
>Ga0302320_10021311_pt1 | contig 12871 bp, 9 predicted proteins | sample Bog_T0_3_FD_202130 | JGI IMG/M metagenome (GOLD analysis project Ga0302320, IMG submission 202130) | Peat permafrost microbial communities from Stordalen Mire near Abisko, Sweden - Bog_T0_3 | ecosystem: Environmental > Terrestrial > Soil > Wetlands > Peat | place: Sweden: Abisko, Stordalen Mire...
ATGACCCGGAGTGTGCCCGACAGCCGCTTTCACAATCACCGTGCCATCCCCGAACACGTCGTACTCGTCCTTGTCGAGAATGACCGTTTTGCTGTCCTTCAGAAGGTTGTATTGATTCAAGACCCCCGCCGGCTTCTCGGAGAACATAGCGTCGCGCTCCTCTTTTCGCACGAGCCATGTCGCATCGTGGAACTCATTCGCGTTCGCCGTGTGATCGAAATGGTAGTGCGACAAACCCAGAAAGTTTATGTCTTTGGGCGCGTACCCGATCTCGGCCAGCTGATCCGTCAGGGTGCGCTTCCCGGCCCGATTCGCGCCGCGGGCGCTGGTGCCGACCTCGCTATCGGGCACTACGCCGGTGTCCCATATCAACGTGCCGCGCGGATGCACGATCAGGTAGCCGGCCACTGCGAGGTCCGTGACCGCAAGTTCCTCTTTTTTGAACCGGTATTGTGCGGGAATGTTGTTGGTGAGCTTACCGAGATCGAAAACGTAAAGTCTGACTGTCTTCGGTTTCTCCGGTGTTGTTTGCCCCTGGACGCGGACTGCGGCGATGCTCAGGACAACCGCCATTGCGCTCAATGTCATCGTGGCTGCCCGCTTCATTGATTTCGTCATAGTTTTCCATTGTCTCTTAAACGCCTGATGGGCTAGCTCCCGGCAGATCTCCTGACAAGTATATAGGGCTGGTTCGATAAATCCGGGCTAAATCCCGGGTAAATCGCGCTGCCACCCGGCTCGTGTACTTCGAAGAAGTACTGGATCGGGTAAGGCGATTGGGTGTAATCGCCTGGTATCGTGGCGCTGAATTCGTTGTCCCGCCCGCTCATCTCAACCGAGCGCCAGGATTGCGACTGATCCGCCTGCCGGTAAGCCAGGGTGACCTTGCGGTTGGGACGGCTCGCATTGAATGCGACGGACACCTCGATGGGTTTGCCGGGGTCGAAGGATGCGGCCGGTGTGTGGCGGGCGGCAACCGTCAGCCTGGCGGGACGCGCGAGACAGGCGGCGATGGCACGGCTGATGTCAGCCGGATCCATCTTCGCTGACGGGGCCGACGGGGTCAAGGGAGTCGTGTCGGCCAGCCTTGCGTCCATATCGGCGAGGTCGGCGTCGATGCCCGCGATTCGGTCGAACCAGTTGCCGCGCATGTTGGCATTCTTGCCGTAGGTAATATCGGAAGCATAGACCGCCCTGGCTTCCTGCGACATCGCGGCCCAGGCATCCCGGGCTTTGCGATAAGCTTTCGCGGCCTCGGTCAGAGCGGTTCGGTCGCCGGTCGTCTGGTACAGATGCCACAACACGCCGCTGCGCATCTTGTATGCAAAGAACCTCCCAATGCCGGCCTGAATCGACACATCGGCGGCCATGCGGCGCAGTTCCGGCGAGCTCTTTTGCGATGCGCGCGCGAGCGCCTGCGTGCGGTTGCTAATGGCCGAGGTTGACATATCTTCCAGCCACTGCGCCACATCGAGGGAGGTGTAGCGGGCGGAATTGCCACCGCGGATGAGGTCCTCCGCACTGTCGTTGACGGTGGCAAATAACTGTGGATCGAAGGCGCTCACCGTGCCGAAAACCCTCGGCACGGGCGTGTCGCTGTAAGGCTGAGCCCGCTTCTCGTTCACAATGGGCATGTTCATGTACATTTCGGGCCAGTAGAGGTTATTCGAAGCGGAGGGGCCATGCGTGGTGGTGATTACCGGCAACACGCGGCTCGCGGTGGCCAGCGCCGCTTCCATGGGCGGCGCGGCAGCCTGCAACTCGTGCCTGAGCCAGCGGCGGTAACCATCGGGGTCGGTCTCGGGGTTATAAATCGACCGGCCCCAGACGCGGTATTGATACTCGTACTTCTGCCAGTCCCATTTGGGATTGAGCGTTTTGTCGGAATATGCGATTCTGCCGCCGGGGATACCGCTTCCCATACGGCCCTTGAAGGAGAGCGGCTCGAAGAGCTCAACCCCCAGACTTCCCGAGAAACTGAAAGCGCGGCCATACCCTGCCGCCATGGCGGGATCGCCCCACAGGAGGTGGCGCTGAGTGCCGGGCCAGATGCGGTGAATGATCCCGTAAGGCCGGGTGTCCTTCAGATAGTCGCCGTAGCCATAACGAAGGAAGTTGCGGGCGCCTTCCAATCCGCGGCCGGGCTGGAACTCCTGGTCGCGGATGGCCGCCTGGTGGTAGGGCATGCCCATGTGCTCGGCCCAGAATTTCGGAGCCATGCTCACCGGCATTCCCGTCGAGCGCGCAATCGCGATGTGCCTCTCGTCGGTGCCCTTGGCATGGACATCGACGTCGATCTTCCGCCCCGCCTGGGGGATGGCGGAAAACACGGTCTCCCAGAAGTCGTAGCGGCCGGCGGGGATGCCGCTTTCGCTGTGGACGCGCAGGCTCAGTCCGGTGATCTCCGGGACGGCCCGGAGGAGCGCTATCAGCCCATCGCGGCAATAAGCGGCGTGCGTTTCCGGAGTGAGGCCAGCGATCCTGTAATTGGTTCCGGCGTCGGGCCACTGATACGCGTGGGACCAGAGAGCCAAATTGAACTGGATTCCGCGGGCCACCGTCTCTTTGGCAATGAATTTCAGGGATTCGAGATTGCGGTCGCGCTCGGCGTCTGGCAGGCCGGTGGCGGTCACCTTGTATCCAGGAACCGGGAGCAGGAACGGATAAGGGAAGTAGAGGTAAGAATCGGGAACGTCGCGATTCGAGTTGTAGCCGATGCCGAACGTCAGGTTGAAGCGGTTGAACCGGTTTGCGGCCAGCATCGTGAGGTACTCCGGCCACAGCGCGCGATCGTAATACCACGATTTATCCTCGACGTCGCTGACGAAGCATCGCGCGCAACTGCGGATCGCATTGGCGGGCTTCTCGCGGATGGGGGATTTGATGTCCAGAGAGGAGCCGTACTTCACGCGGTCGGCCAATTCGAGAACCGCATAGACGAGCCCGCGTTCGTCGGCTCCGGCGGCGACGAGCGCGGGCCTTCCACCGGCATTCCCCGGCACGAGGGCGAAGCTTTCCGGATCCGAGGGCATCGCCGCACGCGCACCTGTGACGACCTGTTTCGCGGCCTCATTCCCGACGCCCGCGATGACGATAAGCCGGTCGCCGGCCGGCGCCTCCTCGATGCGAGGATACGTTTTCGCGGTCTCACCCTGTGCGCCGAAGGCATCCGCGAGCGCGCGCACGGCCCACGACGGAGCTGCCGCGGACGCGATCCGGTCCTGCGGGGCGACCACGAGAGACACGCCTTTCGTGGCGCCGCTGAGATTCCCGAAGGCGCTCATTCCGGCGACGACGCCGGTGTTCTTAACAAAGTCTCGTCGCTTCATGCAGTGATTCTCACTTCCGGGCTCTATCTTATTCCCGTTCATGCTGCCGCGTCAAAGCACAGTGACGGTATGGAAGCCGGCAAGAACCTGATCGGGCAGAAAGAGACCTCGTCGATCCGCGGAGCTACGCAATGCAGGCTGTCGGCTTTCACTACGGACCCGTTTTGGTCGTCATTGTCGATCCTGAAGCTCGAAACTTAGCGAGCGATCTCTTCGTGAGCGATGAAGGAGCCAAATCCCCGCAGACTGGAAAAGTTGAGAACTATCGGGCAGTCCCGCCACTCAAGCGATGTGACCGGCCTGGAGCGTTCCCACACCGGTCTTCGAGGTCGGGATCGGTGATGAAATAAGCCGGATTGAGGTCCATGAGATCAGGTAATGGATTAGACAACTTCGGCGCGGCAGACTGAATTGTCCTGGCCCTCGTCATCATCCACATCCCCGGCCCTGGGCGGCCAGTAAGCCGCGAACGTCGAAGCCAACTCTCTCACGATGCTGTCCGCAAAGGCCTGGAATTCTTCCTCGATCCGTTCTGGAAGGGTCCGAAGCTGAGGGCCGGCACGATCCTGCGCTTATGCCCGATGGGGGGCAGAGAGCGAAATCGCCAGGGCATCGGCAATTTGCTCATCTTGCCCGATCACAGCCTCGCTGATCACGCGGGCCGGTTCGACGCCGACGGCGTCTCGGTGGAACGCTCAATTATTATGATCGAGCTGCGTGAAACCGGCATTCCGATTTTTGGTATTAAGGGGAACGCCGCGCAGGTGAACCGGGTTCGGTCTTAACTGAAATGACCGCGGCGGTCTCAAAGATTAAATGGGGTGGATTAATCGGGGGGATTAATCGGGAATGACAGTTATAGTCAAGCGCCGCTTTAAGTAAGCATCGGATCCCACTCCAGTATCGGGCTCGCCCTTCCATGCGCTCGATATCGTTGAAGCCGGTATACCGAGGTCCCGGAGTGTTTCAGCCATCACCTCCGCGCGGTGCTGCGCAATCCACGGATATTCCTCGAGATTAGTACCATCCGACAGCCGTACTGCGGCACGGTACCCCTGTATCTGAATTTGTTTCGCATGTGCCGCTTTCGCGTAGGTCATCGCCTCGGTGATGACCCTTGCCATTCGGCCCGCACGCTCCGCGTCGAAATCATAGTAGAGGGTGAACTCGCGGACTGGAAATGGCGGTTTCGGTTCCTCTTGCACGGGGCGCGGTCCCGCCGCGCGCGGTGCCGGATTGTTCGGTCCCGGACCTCGCTCGGCGAACGGCACCGCGTATTCATCCACCGCGGGCAACATCAGGTTGCACGAGTAATCGATTTCCGGCATTACGGATATCTTAATGGGACTAAGAACAACGCCTCCACATATGCGCTCCCCTGTTTTCACGGAACCTTCCACCAGGACTTTGTGCAGCAATTGCGGAGGCTGGAAAGCGGCTGCCTGATCCGCCTGGATTCCCAGGTAGTAGGTTTCGCCCTGATTTTCGGCAAGCCAGCATGGGACTGTTTTGGTATCCCGCACGATGGGGCAGCTGAGGAACGTCTTCACCTCCTGGCCCCCGGGCTTGTTATCCTCGGCCGAAGCTGTTATCAGCGCAACCGAAAGAAGCGCGAGAGCTTTGTTGGCAGGCTTCATTGCAAAACTCCGTTACGTTACAAGGTCTTCAGGAAGTTAACAAGATCTTGCTTTTCCTGATCGGTGAATCCGATGCTATACCGTCGATCGTAGAAATCCACGAGTTCCCTGAGCGATTGTGCAGACCCGTTTGAGAAGTACGGCGCGCGTGCGGCCAACCCGCGAAACTGCTGCATAACGATGGTCCCCACGTCGAAACATTTGCCCGAGATGAGGGCGCGGCCCGGGTCATGGGTATAAATCACCCGCCCGAGATAAGCATGAGGCGGGGCCGTCGCGTCACAGGTGACCTTGAAAAGCGGGAGATCCAGTTGATCTCCGGCCGCGGGGAGATTCGCCGTTCCCACGTCCACCCAGCCGGAGACCAGATCCTGGCCCGTCATACGCGCGTTGTGACAGGTAGAGCAGGTGCGCTTGACGGGATTCCCCAGACCGATGCTGTTAATGTGCTGACTGTCTCGGATCCAGAAAGGCCGGTTAAAGAACAACTCGGAGCCTCTTGCGATGGACTCACGCGCCGCATCTTGTGCCGGCAGATCTTTATCGCCAGGCTTCTTCCAGACATCGAAATTACCAAATACCGGAGTACCAAAGTTGTCGCCAAGAATACCTGGCTGTTCGTTTGCGAGGTGCTGAGGGCCCAGTTCCGACGGTGCGTCTTCGCCTACCAGAGAACCGGCGGCATTATCGAAGATCTGAGCGCTGAAGATCTGCCGTTCGAATTCCTCGATTTTTTGCAGCTGTTCTTTGGTCGGCGCCGACTTACCCTGTTCGTGATTCATGACTGCATCGATGGCCTGCGCCTTCAGTGTCAGCGCGCGCGCGTCAGACATCATGTTCATGCCCACTGGCTTGCCGGTTTCCGGATCGGTGGCCATCGGCATGGCAAGTTGTTTGGGGCTGAATAAGCCCGAACCGGAAGTGAAGTATTTCGCATTCGCCACAACCCGGGGCCGGCGGTAAACTGAGACCGCCGGATTCGCGCTGTTTAATCCGTAGTTCGGATTGTTGTTGCACCCGGTTGGATCGCGAATGACTTCAATCCTGAAGTCCGGTTTGACCTGACTGCCATCCGCTGCCCGAGGCGGCCAGGGCAGCGAGACCCGGAACAGACCTCTGTTCAGGAGCAGAGAATGTGAACTCTCCTCGTCCTGAGGGAGGGCAGGGCAATTGGAACCATCGATCGCAGCGAAAAGGGGATCTCGACCCTTGGTTGCTGACCATCGCGCACGAATGGTCCGCACGGAGATGCTCATCCCATCGGCTGGCTGGTGGCAAGTGACGCACGCGCGTCCGTTTGTACCCAATGGTGTAAAGAACGGATGGTTTTTGCTATCGACAGGTCCCGAGGTATTCAAAACGCCCAGCTTGCCGCTTTCGTCCTCGTAATTCGCACTGGCCGGCAGAGTATTGCCGCTGCCGGGCTCTATCCATTGGTTACTCGCGGCATAGGGCGCGCCAGTGCCAGTCGTATTGGAATTGGAAGAGCGGCTCTGGGCGCGGGCACGGTCGAGGCCCGAGCCCCAGAGCAGCAGGCCTGTGACAAGTAAAGCCACTCCCGAGCTACATACGAGAAACGATTTGGTGGAGTACCGATACTTAGGTGTCATGTCCGACACAAACTACAATACAACAGAAGGAGTGGGGGCCGAACTCGTATTTGCAACCGGATCGTATTACTTCCGGGGTTAAAGCCAGCCTGCTCACCCCCTCGTGCAACACCGGCGAATCGTGCTCATACCGAAGGCCCGGATTCAATGTCAGCTTCGACGTGATCTTCCAGGCATCGAGTGCGTAGAAGTCTTTGGATGGCTTAACAATGCGTGTCCACGACCCCGCATAACAGGACTTCGGTCGATGCAGATGCCGAATAGCCGAGGAGCAATTCGGGCAATCCAAAACCGGAAGCGCCGCCCGGATTTGTGTATTGTCCGGTGAAGGTGAATGTTCCGGGAGCGAAACCCGGCAAGCTCTGGTACAGATCGAATTCTTCGAAATCAATGCCGAATTTCCGCGAGCGAGACCCTTTCGTCGAGGAAGATGAATCGGCCAGGATGTAAGTCGTGTCGTACCGCTGCTCGCGTTGAGAAGATTTCGCTCACAGCGGATTCAGAATCAACCGAAGCCAACGGGCCAGTTTCAGCGTTCCGTGGATTGGTGTGACCACGCCGCCTGGCGTGCGGAATCGCACAGATTAATCGCTCCGCTGATAGAATATTCCGCGTGGACACCATCCAGTACAATCTCCCTCAGAGTCGCATCCCGCGCGCCTGGTACAACATTGTTCCTCACCTGCCGAAGCCGATGGCGCCGGTCCTTCACCCGGGTACCCTGAAACCCATCGGCCCGGATGACCTGGCTCCGCTCTTTCCCATGAGTCTGATCCTCCAGGAGGTCAGCACCGAGCCCGAAATCGAAATCCCCGCTGAAGTGCGCCAGGTCTACGCGCAATGGCGTCCGTCGCCGCTTTACCGCGCCCGCCGTCTCGAGAAGGCTCTCGACACTCCGGCGCGCATTTATTACAAGTACGAAGGTGTCAGTCCGGCTGGCTCGCACAAGCCGAACACCGCCGTTGCACAGGCTTACTACAACAAGAAGGACGGTACTAAGCGCCTCGCTACAGAAACGGGCGCGGGGCAGTGGGGATCGTCGCTCGCCATGGCCTCCGCCTTCTTCGGACTGGAATGCAAGGTCTATATGGTGCGCGTCAGCTACAACCAGAAGCCCTATCGCCGCGCGTTAATGGAAACCTTCGGCGCCACTGTCACGGCGAGCCCCAGCAGCGAAACCGAATCGGGTCGGGCGATACTGGCGCAAAATCCCGATTCCACGGGCTCGCTCGGTATTGCTATCTCCGAAGCCGTCGAAGTGGCCGCGAAAGACCCGAACACGAAATATGCGCTCGGGAGTGTTCTGAACCACGTCCTGCTGCACCAGACTGTCATCGGACTGGAGGCCATCGAACAAATGGCCCTCGCCGGCGACGAGCCCGATGTCATTGTGGGCTGCACCGGGGGCGGCTCTAACTTCGCCGGTCTCGTCACTCCCTGGCTCGGTCGCAAACTCGCAGGTAAGAGCCACGCACGCATCGTAGCGGTCGAGCCCGCCGCCTGTCCCAGCCTCACCAAAGGAAGATTCACTTACGATTTCGGTGACACGGCGCATCTGACGCCGCTCGTGAAGATGCACACGCTGGGCAGCACCTTCATTCCGCCGGGCATACACGCTGGTGGCCTCCGCTACCACGGCATGGCGCCGCTGGTATCGCATCTCATGGACCTGGGCCTGATGGAAGCAACCTCCGTTCAGCAACTCGACGCCTTCGCCGCGGGAGTTCGGTTTGCGCGCGCCGAAGGTATCATTCCCGCGCCCGAAGCCAACCACGCGGTTGCCGGTGCGATAAGCGAAGCCCTGCGTGCAAAAGAAGAAGGATCACCGCGCACGATTCTCTTCAATCTCTGCGGCCATGGTCATTTCGACATGCAGTCTTATATCGATTACCAGGCTGGTAAATTACAGAACTACGACTACCCGGAAGAAGAGATCGCCATGGCTCTTGCCGGTGTGCCGAGCGTCGGGTAACGATGTGGGCGCGACGCCGGTTCCTCTCAAGAGTGTCGCTCTCCGCGTCAGAACTGAGTACTGCCGGGCCCTCCGCCGATAATATTGATTCCCGCGCTCATGTTGGGCGGCGCGATTTCCTGAAAGGGAACGTCCAGAAACTTTGCCACATGGGCTGCGATGGCAGTTTCCGCTCCCTGCCCTCCCATAAGAACCACCGAGCCGACCGATGTGCCGGAAGAACTTTTTTGGTGATCGAGTGGCACTTCCCGCCCGTCTTTGAAAACAATGACCGACTGCGCCACAAGCACGGGCTGCGCCATAGACCCACCCTGATTTCCGGAGGCAGGCGTGTTTTCCACGCGCCATTGCTTGCGGGTCTCGATGCGAAAAATATCGCCAATGGGATACGTCGAGTTCTGCCCTCCGATCAATCGCTTCTTTTGATAGAAAACCTGGCCGCTCCCTTTGTTGGCAGCTACGGTGATTGAAGAACTGAATAGGATTGCAGCGAATCCGGCGACTACGACCGCCAGGGCAATCCAAACGACATACGCATTGGATTGATGGACGAAATACCAGGCGAGCACGCCGGCGATGACACAAACAGCGCCGGCGATCATTCCCGATGCGCCACCTTCTCTGAGCACCAACTCGTCTGCCGACTCGCTAACAATCTTCATTGTTACAGGTTACTTGATTGTCGTTCCCGCCGGGAGGGGGGAAATGGCGAGTTCGCGAGTTCTTCCGTGGCGCATAACAGTCAGCGCGATTTGCTGTCGTCTCCGGATTTTAAGCGATCGCCCGCATCCAGTCGCTGAACATGCCGGGCCAGTGCTGGTTCGGTTGCCCGGCTACGCCAACGCCAAATCCGTGGGCTCCCTGCTGGAAGAAATGCGCTTCGCATTTGACCTTCTTATCGCGCAGCGCAGTTACCATCATCAGACTGTTCTCCACAGGGACTAACCGATCGTCCATTCCGTGGACGAGGAAACACGGCACGGTGTCCGCGGTCACAAGGGTTTCGAGCGATCGGGAGGCGATCAGGGCGTCGCTGGCATTCGGTCCGAGAAGAGCGTCACGCGAACCGACATGAGCATAAGGACTTTTCAGAGTAATTACGGGATAGCCCAGGGCGGCAAAGGCTGGTTTTGCCGACTGCGAATCAGCGGCGTCGACGGGGTCGTAAACATGCTCCGCGTAGCAGGTGGCCAGACTGCCGGCGAGGTGTCCGCCCGCCGAAAAGCCCATGACGCCCAGCCGTTTCGGGTCGATGCCGAATTCATCGGCGCGAGAGCGCACGAGGCGCATGGCGCGCTGCACATCCTGTAAAGGGACGTTCGATCGATTGTTCCAGCCCATGCCAGGAAGCCGGTAGATCAGGACGAAAATAGTTGTGCGGTCGGCGTTAAACTTCGCCGCGATCAGCGAGCCTTCGGTGGGCATGGTGAGCCCCACGTATCCGCCGCCGGGACAAACCAACACTGACGTACCATCCGGGTTCGGCGCGCGATACACGCCGATCATAGGGGTAGTGATGTTGCGATGATTGGCCGGCCATGTCAGCGGCGGGGCCTCAAGTTCAATTGACTCACCTCCCGGCGAGTGGCCGGACCAGAGGGGAATGGTCTGTCCAGGAGGTGTATCAGGCAACACCGGACCCCCGCGGCCACGCCCACCGCTGCCGCCACGGCCACCGCTGCCGGCGGCTCCACCCGCGGGAGGCGCCTGGCCCAGTGCGGAAGCAGCCAATGCACCGAATCCACCGGTTGCAAAGAACGTGCGTCGGTTCATATCGATATCTCCTCATTGGCCGCGACCGACTGAAAAAACAGCGGAAACCGGCAAGAGACACATGATATCAATTTTCAATCGCGGAGATGAACAAAGAATCACGCCCGGGCGCGAGGAACGTTCTTACCCATGAGTCCGATCCGGGGTGTCCGATCCGGGAAGGAACAGTCGTGACGGCCTTCGCTACCGATATCGACGGATACCGATCCTTACAGCCTATTCCCAGTCCCGCGAGATTCGGTTCAGATGATCTCGCATCGACAGAAGCTGCCGATCCGTTCGGCGTCTCACAGCCACTCGTCCCACTCCGAGTGCCACGATCACCGCAGCCATCACCACGATGATCCACATGTTCACCAGTCTATACCTTCCGAAGGAACCTCTGTCGACGAACTGGCGTGCCCGATCGCTATTACCAGAGATCACGGCGTCGCTTAGCGTTTTCGTTTGGTCTCCGGCGTGCAGTTCAAACAGAGACGACCAGTTATCAGAGCGAGAACGTCCGGGGAAGAAAATGACAAACAGCACACGGCAGCAAATTGAAGGCGACCTGCATGACGCAAAAGGAACGGCCAAGGAGGCTGAGGGCAAACTAACTCATGATCCTGATCTTGAGGCGGAAGGCCGAACCGAAAAAATAGCGGGTAAGGTACAGAAGAAGCTGGGCCAACTGGAGAAATTGATCGGGAAGTGAGCGCTTACGGAGTAGTCGCCCAGCCCGGAAAAGGGCGAGGCAGGGCGACCGGAACGCCCGGGCCGGTTCGACGCTACGCAGCCCCGTCCGCGGGTGCCTGCGCGGAATTCTTAGAGAACTGTCTGCGGAACGCGGAGATTTCTTCGTGGGTAGGAGGCCAGTCCGTATCGCACGTATTACAGTGGAACACCAACGTACCGGACTTCAGCTTTTCCTCAAATTCCTGTGCGCTGAATGTCACGCTCTGATCGTGGTCGTTGGGACATTCAATTTCAAAATCTATTCGGTCGCTCATAAGCTTCGTACTGGTTGCGAAGTTCTCCCTGATGATTTGAGCGCGGCTGTTGCCAGCGCCTTCTTTTCCCGGCGGGGCAGGCGGGTTTTATTTTTTGCCGGTATTCTTCCGACGCCCTTCCTGATCCGCGTTGTTACGGAAGGGGCAAGGGCTGCCACCTTTCCAACTGCGCCATCCATCGCGACCGCAGTTTCTTTCGGCGGAGATTTTTCGGGTTTTTTCATACCATGCGGGGAGCAATCTGATGGCCAAAGCGGTTGTGATCTTGTCGGATGGGGAGATATCGGTGCCGTGGATAAATCCATGAGACGATGAACCCATGCAATGTAAGGAGGCTGCGATGCGGCAGCGCTTTATTGTCGTGTTTACCGTTCTGGCTATGACTTCCCTGGCGGGGATTCCGCGTTTGAGTGCCCAGGGCTCCATTCCGCAAGCCTACTCGTTTACCGCAGATCCCGGGTTTGCCCTGTTCGGCCCCAACGTCGTCAGGGTCAGCCGCGACGGTTCCAAAGAGGCAGTAGACCAGACTATGGCGCCCGGGCCCGGCCACGACAAGGAATACCACAGCCATCGGCTCTATGACTTTCAGGCCCACAAGCTGTATATCAGGGTTTTGAGCGACTCTTCCGGCGCTTGTGGGGTCCAGGATATCACCGAATCCACAGCGCCACCCGAGCTTGACCCGATCAGCGGTGCGGCCGCTCTGCTGGAGGAATTGAGAGGCACCGGACAGCTCAAGGAGGTGGGCACGGAGACAATTAACGGAATCGCCACCCGGATCATGGACGCGAATTCAGCTGAAGGCAACGGCAAGATCTGGATTGCGCAGAACGGCGGCTTCCCGGTCAAAGTGGTCGCCACAGGACCTGACGGCAAGGCGCAAACCATCATTGAGGTGAAGCAACTCAGTCTTGCCAGGCCACCGGCGTCCGCCTTCGCTCTTCCTGAGGGCTGCGAATCCGTCCAGGCGGAAACCCCCGCAAAGCCCGGAGTGAACGTGACCGCACTGACGCTCCAGCCGATCCCGGACTATAAGGGGCCCTGCCCGGCGCACCTTACGATGACCGGAACCATCACCACTGACGGGCCAGGAACGGTGTTTTACCAGTTCGGCGCGGGCAAGTTCGACCCGGGCGAAACCATCTCGTTCAGCGCGGCGGGTGCCAGGACGGTCAGCCACGTGATGACCCTTCAGCCTGAATACGGCAACGATATGGGTGGCGGAGCCATTCTGGAGGCCATTGGGACGGACGCCGCGGGCAGGCATGGAGTGCTTACACAAGGATCCAACAACTCCAGTTTCAAGATCACCTGCACCAGCGGGGGCGGGAAATAGAGACGTTCACCTTAGATTTGGATGTATACTTACCTGGAGGAGCGACAATGCCTTTCTGCGCGAAGTGTGGGGCCTCCCAGAGCGATGGTGCAGCTTTCTGTCCATCGTGCGGCGCTAAGTCGATCAATGCGGAGACGTCAACTGCCTCCGCGGAAGGCCGCACGTCAGCGGCTTTTTCGCCGGCGTCAACGGGAATAGCCTCGAACGTTGCCGGTGCTTTGGCTT
>Ga0302320_10021314_pt1 | contig 12870 bp, 9 predicted proteins | sample Bog_T0_3_FD_202130 | JGI IMG/M metagenome (GOLD analysis project Ga0302320, IMG submission 202130) | Peat permafrost microbial communities from Stordalen Mire near Abisko, Sweden - Bog_T0_3 | ecosystem: Environmental > Terrestrial > Soil > Wetlands > Peat | place: Sweden: Abisko, Stordalen Mire...
TAGGCGATGGAATTCAGCCCTTCGAACCAATTTACCCTTCTCGGGAGTAAACTTTTCGTCATTTAGAAACGCGATTTCATTCAGTGGGAGCTGATCGGCCTGTGCAAACGAGTCCGCAACATAATTCACGAAAGATTCAATCGCGCCTGCGAGGCAAAAAACAGAAACCCTGTAATATCGTCGGGCCACCTTTTCGTCACCATCCGCCGCCGACTGGTGCGCGAGATCAACGAAAAGCGAAGCATCCTGCAAATATTCCTCGAACATAATCAGAGCTTTCCAATAGCTTTGTCGGCACTGAGATGGGCTTTTTTGACCTCATAGGATTGTATCGCAGCATTTGCTAAATCTTTAGTTATTCGTTTTTTTGTCGCTTTCGTTGCCAACACCAAAAAGACCTCGAGCATTCGACCAAGTTCCGCGGGGCTGCTTCTCGTGCCAAGGCCGCGATATGTATCAGGATCGATACCTTTCATCCGCGCCTTTGAAAGCGCTTTTGCGTTTAGCGGATCATCGGGGGCGGTTACGGAGACAGGAAGAGAGTAATGAGTCTTCAAGTATTCGGGGTGGTTCTGGAATAATCCTGCTGCGTAGGCCCAACTGGCCAGAACCGCCATTGACAAAGCTTTTCGGGCAAATTCTGCATAATTATCAATATCACGTTCGGCGACCCGCTGGCGTTGTGTTCTATTCAAAGCTGCGAATTCTCTTCCCATCGCAATCAATCCTTGATCTTGCCATTTTACTTTGCCGCGAATCTGCATATAGGCTTCGTCGATTCCCCCGGACTTGCAAAGCGTTGGCTGATGAAAGCCATCAATATCGGCGCTATAGCCAAGATAGAAGTTTACAATCAGTGTTCGGGCGACCCGGACAGTGGGAACCTCCGGATCCCGCCGATCAGCAAAGTCTTGGTTCGGTTTAAGCAAGCCGACTGTCTGACACCAAGTTCGAAGTTCGTTGCCTAGGAACTGCTCTCGCATTCGGTCCAATAAGTCATTCGGTACGGCGATGGATGTGTTGTTGACCGTTGCAATTTCAACCTTCTGCTCCCGGGAAAGCGAAAAATAAACGCGGACGCCATGAATTTGGTCAACCTTCGCGTCGAAGGCCCTGGTAATGGCTCTAATGCGGTGTTGGCCACCATAAACCTTGAGCGACTTTTGCTTTCGATAGGACGTATCGTACTCGAGCACCATATCCTCGAACCCTCTACCATTTTTAGCATCTTCCTCCATCGCCTTATACGCGGCTTCGTCTTCAGTGATATCCCTGTTGAGCTTGTATATATCGTCTTCTTCGCCATCGTCGATCGTTGCCTCCAGGTCGCAGCGTTGAGCCAGGCATGATGCTCTAAGGTGGCAGATCACGTAATACGCCTTGCTTTTCCGGTCGTGATAAAGAAGAAGCCTTGCGCCAGCCTTGATTTCGTACGGTTCAAAATTCTTGAGAAAGTCGTTTGCTCGCTCTACCACACCCTGTGCGGGTGCGAGACCATTCGGAATGATAAGATTCGTGTTCATGTTAAGTAGCGATAATAGGTTCCACGCGCCGAACAATCAATCGAAAATGCACCCTCGCACAATCTGGTCGAATTGACGATGGAACATCTGTCCAGGACAGACTCGCCCGGGAATACACTTGTGTGGCAGTGTCGTTTCCCGTTTGGCCGATGGCCTCTGCATATTCCACTCTCATTTTGCGCGGCATGCCAAGGAACCTACAGTCTCCTTTCACCAACGGCAACCAAAATGAACCAAACTATGGATGACCCCTGTGGATGGGTTTTAGCCACCTGGCTGAGGTTGCTGTTTTTTATGTTGTATTCGATGTTGAGCAGGGTTCTACTTCATGACATGACGACGCCATCAGCCACGCATGTTCTAAGGATCCACGAAAGTCTTGTCGAGATGTTCGCCGACAGCGGGAATCCAATTTTCCCGTCTGGACCGCGCGATGTCGGCTTGGTTGAGTCGGCTTGTGCCCGTCCGAACGCCTCCATGGCAGGAATTGAGCAATATAATAGCGTAGCTACGAAGTCTGCCGCTTTATTTCATTCCCTCGTCAAGAGTCACCCATTCCATAATGGCAACAAGCGAACTGCACTCGTGAGCTTGATAGACTGCCTTTTCTCCAATGACCGCGTATTCCGTGCGGACATCAGTGATGATGAGTTCTTCGCGTTTGTGATTGCTGTTGCTGACAACCGATTTCCCGCGGATAAGCCTGGCAAGACCACAGAGGAAATTGTCGCAGCGATTGCAAGTTGGATCCGCGAGAATTCAGTCCATTCGAAGTCTGAATTGAGTGAAATGAGCGCGAATGAGTTTATCAAGCACTGTGAGCAAGCAGGCGCGAAACACAAAGTGTCAGGGTCGCTTCATTTTATCCAGGGGCCTACTGGAACCACCCATTTCAATCGCAGTACACGGAAGTTGAGCGGAAACGTTATTCGCAGATACATCCGTGAGATTGGATTGTCGGAACGAAGAACTGGCGTCACAAGGTTTGAGTTTGCGCATGGAATGGGTGAACGGCAGGATGAAATTCGACGGTTTCGTAACGTGTTGCACCAGCTTGCACATGCGTAAAACGGCCTCGCTAATGTGCTGCTTCGTGGTTTTTCCTTTTCACTCACAGAACGAACATTCCATAAGGGTTGACCGATGCGCCCGGCGTCGCGGCCGGGCAGGTTCACGGTCTTGGCAAGAATGTGAAATGTAGCCCGCAGGTCAGGCGCGTTTGTTCGTATGTCCGGGGGTGACGAGGAGGGCGGGTTGTGGTATGTTGTGCCAGCGGCGCGAGCAGCCGCGGACTTGCGATGAAGAGATTGCTGATTTTAGGAGGGCTTGTCCTGGCGGCGTTGAACGGTCTGGCGGCGGCGGAACCGGGGGCGCAGCCGTTGCCGGGCGTGTACGTGAGCGCCGCTCCCCTGGCGTCTCAAAATCCTGTTGACGAACTGGTCTTTTCGCGGTTGAGGGAGTTGCATATTGAGCCGGCTCGGCTTTGCTCGGACGCGGTGTTTGTCAGGCGCGCTTATTTGGACGTTATTGGAACGCTGCCGAAAGCCGGCGAGGCGGAGCAGTTTATACTCAGCATGGATTTAAACAAGCGGCGCGATTTGATCGAGCGGCTGCTGAAACGGGACGAGTTCGCCGATTATTGGGCGATGAAGTGGAGCGACTTGCTGCGGGTCAAGGCGGAGTTCCCGATCAATTTGTGGCCCAATGCGGCGCAGGCGTATCATCGCTGGATTCGCGAGAGCATCGAAACCAACATGCCTTACGACCGGTTCGTGCGCGAACTGCTCACGTCCAGCGGCAGCAATTTCCGTGTGCCGCCGGTGAACTTTTACCGCGCGTTGCAAAACAAGGAGCCGGCGGGCATCGCCCAGACGGTCGCGCTGACTTTCATGGGGACGCGCGCGGAGAAGTGGCCCTCCAATCAACTGGCCGAAATGGCGTCCTTTTTCTCGGCAATCGGTTACAAGCACACGGCGGAATGGAAGGAGGAGATTGTGATCTTCGATTTGGAAAAGGCGACGAACCTCGCGGCGACGGCGGCGGTTTTCCCGGATGGAAAACGGGCTAGGCTCTCGTCGGACCGCGATCCGCGCGAGGTTTTCGCCGACTGGCTGGTTGATCCGAAGAACCCGTGGTTCACCGAGGCCATCGCCAACCGCGTCTGGTCCTGGCTGCTGGGCCGCGGCATCGTTCAGGAGCCGGACGACATCCGGCCGGACAATCCGCCGTCGGACCCGAAACTTCTGGCGCTGCTGGAAAAGGAGTTGATCGCATCGCATTACGACCTGAAGGCGCTGTTCCGGCTGATCCTGAACTCGAAGACCTATCAGCTTGCCTCGGTGCCGGCGACGGACAATCCGGCGGGCGCGGCGCACTTCGCGTATTATCCGCTGCGGAGGTTGCAGGCGGAAGTTCTTATTGACGCATTGGACGAGATCACGGCGACGACGGAGAGCTATTCCAGCGCCATCCCGGAGCCGTTCACTTTCATACCCGGTGAAATGCGCTCGATTGCCCTGCCGGACGGGAGCATCAGCAGCGCGTTCCTGGAGATGTTCGGGCGTTCGACGCGCGACACTGGCCAGGAATCGGAGCGCAACAACCGCATGACCTCCAGTCAGCGGCTGCATCTCCTCAATTCGAGCCATATCCAGAACAAGCTGGAACAGAGCCGGCTGGTCCCGATGCTGGTGCAATCCACCAAGACGCCGCGCGAGATTGCCGTGGCGCTTTATTTGGGGATTCTTTCCCGCTTTCCAACGGCGGACGAATCGAACATAGCGGCGGCCTATTTCCAAACACCGGGAGTGCCCCGGCGGCAGGCGACGATTGATTTGGCATGGGCGTTGATGAACAGCGAGGAGTTTCTTTACCAACATTGAAAGGCAGGTTAAAATATGAGTATGCAATCCAACTTCAATGGCGCGCCGTTCACGCCGTATTCGGACGGCCAGCTTTCAAGAATGCGCGGCGACGCGATTTCCCGGCGCGAAGCGGTGCGGCTCGCGCTGCTCGGAGCGGGTGGCCTGCTCCTGGGCCGGCACTTGAGCCTGCGCGCGCTGGCGGCGGCGCCCGCGCCCGGAGCCAAAGCCAAGTCGGTCATCCAAATCTGGATGTGGGGCGGCCCGTCGCATTTGGACACCTTTGATCCCAAACCGGAAGCGGGCAACGATTATTGCGGCCCTCTGAACAAGCCAATTGAGACAAACGTGGCCGGCATCCGCATCTGCGAACTCATGCCGCTGCTGGCCAAGCAGGCCGACAAGTATTCCATCATCCGCAGCATGACGCACGGCACCGCCGCCGGCGGCAACGGCCACGAAACGGCCTCTTACATGGTGCAGACGGCGCGCATGTCGGGCGGGCACGATGTCTATCCGTGCATCGGCGCGGTGGTCTCGCTGTTCAAGGGTTACAACGCCGATTATCGCGGGTTGATTCCGCCTTATATTGTGTTGACAGAACCGCAGGGGCGGTTTTCCGAGGCGGGCTTTTTGGGCACGCGCTATCAACCATTCGCCACGGGCGGCGACCCCGCCAGGACCCCCTTCACAGTCGAAGGCGTCGTCAGCGCGAACATTCCCGAAAAGCGTCAGATCGCGCGGCGCGAGTTGCTGGATCAGTTGGACACTCTGTCGCATGTGCTGCCCGCCAATCAGGATCTGGCCGCTTCCGCGCAATGCGAAAAGGACGCTTACGATCTGATTCTCGGCGACGCCGGCAAGGTGTTCGATCTTTCGCAGGAAAAGGCTGATTTGCGGGACCGTTACGGCCGCACCACGTTCGGGCAATCGTGCCTGGTCGCGCGGCGGCTGGTGGAACGCGGCGTGCCTTACATCACCATTAACTACAACGGCGGCTGGGACACCCACAAGGACAACTTCCCAACCATGCGCCGCCGCGTGCCGGAAATGGATAAGGGCATGTCCACGCTCCTGGACGATTTGGCGGAGCACGGTCTGCTTGACAAGACGATTGTCTGGTGGGGCGGCGAGTTTGGCCGCACTCCCAAGGTCATGTGGGAATCGCCGTGGAATGGGGGGCGCGGCCATCATGGCGAGGCATTCTGCGCCGTGCTCGCCGGGGGCGGATTCAAGGGTGGTCAGGTGGTCGGCTCCACCGATGATAAAGGGGAGAAGGTGAAGGACCGCCCCGTCTATCCAGTGGATCTCCTGGGCAGCATGTACGCGCAACTCGGCATTGATGCCGAGGCCAAGCTGCCGCATCCCGCGGGCTTGGATGTCCGCGTGTCGCCCACCGCCGAGGAGGGGGTGAAGCGAGGCGGATTGTTGACAGAAATCATGTGATGATGAAAATGGCGATTCTATCAATCTGCATTGGAATTTGTGGAATGAACCTGTGTATAGCTCAGTCTAATACGACATCGGCAGCAACCAATGTCACAAGACTGGGCGGCGTCCGTATGTGGCATGGGGATCCACCACAAGCGCCTCCAGGCGCAACCAATTGGGGCAAAGCCGTCCATGACGTTAGATTGTCAGTCACTATCACGAACAATGTTGTGGAGATTGGATCCACAAACTTGGTCGCGGTAGTGATAACGAATTCATCTGAGATCGGTATTATTCTTCCGAGTTCACTTTTGGATTTTGACGTTATATTAACAAACACTGAAGGGAAACTATTCCATCTTATAGCGCCGCTGTCGCCGCCACTCTTCAGCAGAATTATCGATGCAAGGACGATCAATGCGGGTGAATATTGGGTGTGGCTCCTTTCTGTGCCATTTGAGAAGAACATCCTGCCCGGAGAGTACACGCTTCAGGCGTTTAGAGGCTTCACATCAGCAGATGGAAGTTTCCAACTTGAATCCAATATACTGAAAGTGCAAATCAACTAGGCTGGTTGCACTGACGCGAATGAAGCCCCCATTTCAAAAGCAACTCCTCTTGACGCTGGCGCTGCTGCTGGCGGCGGTCGCCCCGGCCAGCGCGCAGCAGTCCACCGCGCCGCATCTTGCCTATGTTTATCCCGCCGGGGGACGCCAGGGCGCCACGTTCGAGGTCCAGGTGGCCGGTCAATATCTTGGCCCCATCACCAACGCCTATATCACCGGCGGCGGAATTCAAGCCGAAGTAATCGCCTTCGACGGCCCGCTCACGGGCGTCCAACAGACCGAATTACAGGACCGTCAAAACGTCTTGCAGGCCAGAAGAACCGCCGCCCAGGCTGCCAAGAACGCGGCCACCCCGGCCCGCGCGAACGCCGTCCCTCCGGTCCAACCAGCCCGGCGAAACGGCGCTCCCGTTGCGCCCCCCACAAACCGTCCCGCCACCAACACCGTCGCGTCATCCCGACCTTCCACCAACGCCGTTCCCGCCGTTGCCCAGCCTCCACCCGTCTGGACCCCCGCCGACACCACCGAGCTTGCCGAAATCAGAGCCAAGCTGGCCGCAAACAGAAAGCGGCAGCTCAATCCGACCATGTCGCAAAACGTCACCCTCAAGATCACCATTGCCGCAGACGCCGAACCGGGCGAGCGCGAACTCCGGCTCGGAGCGCCGTCCGCGTTGTCTCAACCGCTGCTGTTTTGCGTGGGCCAGCTCCCCGAAGTCAATAAGCCTGTCCCAACCGAAGTTCCCGACCCGCCGCCCGCCGCCCGCGCCGGATACCCCAATGGCCAGACAGCAGCCGCTCCTGTTGAGCTGCGCGTTTACCCTCCCTGTGTGGTCAACGGCCAGATTATGCCCGGCGGGGTGGACCGTTACCGCTTCACGGCGCTGCACGGCCAGCGGCTCGTCATTGCCGTTGCGGCCCGCGAACTCAAGCCCTATCTGGCCGACGCGGTTCCCGGCTGGTTCCAGGCCGCCATCTCGATTTACGACTCGAAGGGACACGAAGTGGCCTTCGCTGACCACTACCGTTTTCATCCCGATCCGGTTCTCCTTTTCGAGGCCCCCAAGGAGGACGAATACACGCTCCAGATCAGGGATTCCATTTACCGCGGGCGCGACGATTTTGTCTATCGCATCACGGTGGGCGAAGTGCCATACATCACCGATATTTTCCCGCTCGGCGGCCCGGCGGGCGCTGAAACTGCCGTCGAGGTCAGCGGCTGGAATCTTCCCGCCGCGACAGTCACCGAGGATGCCCGCGGCCTTGCGCCAGGAATTTATCCGCTCACCGTGCGAACGGATAAATTCATCTCCGCGCCAGTCCTGTTTGCCGTGGATACGCTGCCGGAATGTCTTTCGCGAAAGTCGAATCATTCTCAATCCGCCGCCCAGCCGTTGGAACTTCCCGTCATCGTCAATGGCCGCATCGAAGCGCCGGGACAGTGGGACGTGTTCCGCCTGGAGGGCAGGGCAGGGGACGACATCGTCGCCGAGGTGATTGCGCGCCGGCTGGATTCCCCGCTGGATTCCGTGCTGCGGCTGACCGATGCCGCGGGCAAACAACTGGCCTTTAACGACGATTTCGAGGATAAGGGCGCCGGCCTCCAAACGCATTACGCCGACTCCTATCTCACCGCCAAGCTGCCGGAGGACGGCGCTTACTACCTGTGGATCGGCGACGCCCAACATCAGGGCGGCCCGGAATACGCCTACCGCCTGCGCGTCGGTCCGCCCCGGCCCGACTTCGCGCTGCGCGTCGTGCCATCGAGCCTCGCCGTGCGCCCCGGCGCGTCCGTGCCTTTGACAGTCTATGCCTTGCGCCATGATGGCTTCTCCAATGCCATCACCGTCGCTTTGAAAGACGCCCCCGCCGGATTTAAACTCGCCGGCGGCCCCGTGCCAACCAATCAGACTGAAATTAAGCTCACCCTGACTGCGCCGGCCATGGTCGAGCCGGCAATCCTCAAACTCAGCCTCGAAGGCCGCGCGCCCTTCCACGGGCAGGATGTTGTCCGTCCGGCGGTCCCGGCGGAAGACATGATGCAGGCCTTCGCCTACCGGCATCTGGTTCCGTCGAAGGAACTGGAAGTTTCTATTCTGGACCGCGCCCCGCTCAGGCTTGCGTTCATAGGTTCCTCCTCGATCAAAATTCCCGCCGGCGGGAGCGCCGGGGTGAAAGTGCGAACGCCCGGCGCGCAATTCACCAACAACTTCCAACTCGAATTGAGCGCGCCCCCCGACGGTATCTCCATAGAAAACGTATCCTCCGTGGGTACCGAGATGGAAGTCCTGCTGCGCAGCGACCCGGACAAGATCAAGCCCGGCGCGAAGGGCAACCTGATAGTCAACATCATGGCCAAGCGCCAGCCCGCGACCAACACCGTCCTGCCCGCGCGCGCCAACCAACCCCGTCCCGTCGTAGGCGTCCTCCCCGCCATCACCTACGAAATCACCGACCCTGCGACATAGCCGTCCTTTCAGAGAGGGATACTGAATTCCGACCGGCTTGCAATTCCATCGAAGGCCATTTAATCTCTACTTAATGAGCGACAAAGCCCAGGCCGTTATCCAGGAATTCAACAGCTTGCCTCAAGCCGAGCAGTTGGCCGTCTATGAAGCGATAGCCCGCAAGGTAGTCCCGGCGAATTACGGGCCGCTCTCCGATGAGGATCTTACAGCAATCGCCGCGGAGACATTCGGGTTTCTGGATGGGGAGGAAAGCCGTGCCCAGACGCGGTGAAGTTTGGCTGGTGGATTTGGGAATGATTCAAAAGGTTCGGCCAGCGCTGATCCTCAACGGCCCGTTCAAAGACACGGACCGCGCCTTGATCAGCGTGATTCCTCACCACCGCCTTGCGCGGTTCCGACCTCGAAATTCGCGTCAACGTCTCCTTTCTCCAGCCGGGTGCCTTTCTGGTCCAAAATCCGATTACAATTTCAGAGACGAAAGCAGAGCGGTTCCTCGATCGCTTGACAATCCAACAATTGGCGCTGGTCGAAGCAGGCGTGCGCAACTGGCTTGTCCTGTAGGCGGTGCGATAGTGGATTGTTGGCCGGCTGAATCTGCCCATGGCTTCCGCCCCTCCTCATTTCCGGCTTTCCACCGCCGATAATTCCGCCATTATTGGTTCAAGATGTTTTCGGAAATCAAATCAGTCCATTTCTCCGGCATTGGCGGCACCGCCATGGCGGCGGTCGCGGCGGCGATGCGCGACAAGGGCTTCGCCGTCACCGGCTCGGATTACAATGTGTATCCGCCCATGTCCACGTTCCTGGCGGCCAAACAAATCCAGATCATGCCGGGCTACGCCGAATCCAATCTCGCGCACAAGCCGGACTTGGTGGTGGTGGGCAATGCCCTCTCGCGCGGCAACGCCGAGGTCGAAGCGCTGCTGGATCACAAAATGCGCTATTGCTCGCTGCCCGAACTGCTGAAGGAATTTTTCATCCGCGGCAAACGCTCCATTGTGGTCTGCGGCACGCACGGCAAGACCACCACCACATCCCTTCTCGCGTGGGTTTTCGAGCACAACGGTCTGAACCCCGGCTTTCTCATCGGTGGCATCCCCAACAACTTCGGCGAAGGCGCCCGCTTCACCGACAGCCCGTGGTTCATCATCGAGGGGGACGAATACGACACCGCCTTTTTCGACAAGCGGAGCAAATTCGTCCATTACCTCCCCGAAGTGGCCGTCATCAACAACCTCGAATTTGACCACGCCGACATCTTCGAGAACCTCGCCGCCATCCAAACCTCCTTCCGCCGCCTCATCGCCCTCATTCCGCGCAACGGCCAGCTTCTGGCCAACGGCGACGACCCGAACCTCGCGCCGTTGCTTGATGTCACCCATTGCCCGGTCAAGCGCTTCGGTTTGCGCGACGATGGCAGCGTTCACGCGTTCAACCTCCGCTACGGCCCCACCGCCACCGAGTTTGAAATCCCCAGTTTCAAATTCCATCTGAACCTCGTCGGCGAGTTCAACGTCCGCAACGCCCTCGCCGTCATCGCCGCCGCCAAGCACTGCGGATTGTCAAACAAACAAATCCAGTCCGGTTTCGACACTTTCAAAGGCGTGCGCCGCCGGATGGAAGTGCGCGGCGTGCCGGGCGGCATCACGGTGCTGGACGATTTCGGCCATCACCCGACCGCCATCCGCGAGACCTTGCGCGCGCTTCGGCATCGCTACGCCAACCAGCGTCTCTGGGCCGTATTCGAGCCGCGCAGCAACACCACCCGGCGCAAGGTTTTCCAGGACGAACTGCCCTATGCCTTCGCCGACGCCGACGCCGTGATCATTGCCGAAATCGCCCGCCTGGAATTGCTCAAGCCGGAGGAGCGGCTCAACCCGGACAAGCTCATCCAGGATCTCAAGACGCTCGGCAAAACCGCCGCGTATCTGCCCCATGCGGATGCGATAGTGGCCCATCTCAAGAAGGAGGCCCGCGGGGGCGACGTGATTTGCGTTTTCAGCAACGGTGGTTTTGGCAACATTCACGAAAAACTGCTCGCCGCCCTGGGCCGCTGATTCCAATGCGCAGTGTGAAACCGGACCCGGATTGCCTGTGCTGTCACTACTATGAATGATTTCTGGACCAAGGTTCTTTCTTTGGTGGACACCCAGACCTGGCCGGGGGCGGCTTTTCTGGGTCTCATCATCGCGGTTTTGGCCTGGCTGTTGGGCGAGGCTGTTCGCCTGATCGTGCTGCTGATCATCCAAAAGCGCGGCGGTAAGGCGGATGAGTCCAGTGTTGTCTTCGTCGGGCAATTGGCGCGGGTGACGGTCTGGTTTGTGGCGTTTCTTGCCTTCGCCCACCAAGTCCCCTGGATGGAAGCGAGATTGCTCACCAACCAAACCCTGGCTGGAATGGCTGTTTACGCCGTCTTCATCGGCGTTGTCGCCTGGCTGGCCAGCGGAGCTTTGCGCCTCGCGTTGCATCGTGTTCTCCTAAAACGGGGCGAGTCCGTTGACCAGACCGCCGTTCGTTTCCTGAGTCAATTGCTCCGGGTGGGAGTTTGGGTGCTGGCCTTCGTTTCCTACGCCCATGTGATCCCGAAGCTTCACGACCTCGGCACGGCCTGGCTCACGAGCGCCGGCGTGCTTGCGGTCGTCGTCGGCATGGCCGCTCAAAACACCCTCGGCAACCTCATCGCCGGCATTTCCTTGGTGCTTTACCGCCCCTTCCAACTCGGCGACCAACTTCAGGTCACTAGCCCCGCTGGATTGGTTATGGGCTTTGTCGAAAACATCAGCCTCGGATACACCACTTTGCGCCTGGAAGACGAGCGTCGCATGGTGGTTCCCAACAATCTCATGGCCAGCCAGGCCATCTTAAACCTCTCCATGTCCAAACAACCCATCCCCTGCGTCGTTGTCCTTGCCCTTGAGCACGACGCCGATGTGGACAAGGCCCGTCAAATCCTCCTCGATGAGGCCCGCCGACATCCCAAAGCCACCGGCACCCCCACTTGCCGCATCACCGACATGTCCAAGGCCGGCATCACCGTCACCTTGACCGTTCTCGCACCCAATCCAATAGCTGCCCTCGACATGAAGAGCGACCTCCTGGAAGCCGCCAAGAAACGCTTTGACCAGGCCGGCATCCAAATCCACCGCGAAGTTTAAATTGCCGGATCCGAATTGGTGCCGGCATCAGGTTAATTACTATTGACCTTCAGCCGGCGGGCCATTGCTGCCGGGACCGCCAGGGCCGCCTCCGGGACCGCCGCCGCGTTGCCCGCCAATTCCTCCGAATCCGCCGGTTGGCGGACCGCCGTAAGGTTGCGCGCTCAAGATAGCCAACACTGATTTAGTAATTGTTCTTAATCTGTTCTTAATGTTCGATGTGCGAGGGTGACAGCGGGGCGGGGACATGTTAAACTTCCGCCACCGCAGCACTCATGAGAATTCTAATCGTGGAAGACGAACCGGACTTGCTCCGCAGCCTCACTCAGGCCTTGCAGGAGGAAGGCTACGCCGTGGACTGCGCCTCCGACGGCGAATCGGGGCTGTTTAACGCGCAAAATTATGACTACGACGGCGTCGTGCTCGATGTCATGCTGCCCAAACTGGACGGATGGGAGGTCTTGCGCCGCCTCCGCAAAACCAAGAAAACTCCCGTCCTCATGCTGACCGCCCGCGACCAACTCAAGGACCGCGTCCGCGGCCTGGACATCGGCGCGGACGATTATGTCGTCAAGCCCTTTGATTTGGAGGAGTTGTTCGCGCGCTTGCGCGCCCTCATCCGGCGCAGCGCCGCCCGCGCCAGCAATATCGTGAAGGCGGGTGACATTAGTATTGACACTGCTGCCCGCCTGGTCGTGCGCGACAGCCAGCCGGTGGCACTCACGGCCCGCGAGTACGCGTTGGTGGAATATCTGGCGCTGCACCAGGGCGAAGTCGTCACCCGTACCACCCTCTACGAGCATCTTTTCGACGAAAACGAAAGCACGCTTTCCAATCTGCTTGACGTGCATGTTTCCAACATCCGCA
>Ga0302320_10021316_pt1 | contig 12870 bp, 4 predicted proteins | sample Bog_T0_3_FD_202130 | JGI IMG/M metagenome (GOLD analysis project Ga0302320, IMG submission 202130) | Peat permafrost microbial communities from Stordalen Mire near Abisko, Sweden - Bog_T0_3 | ecosystem: Environmental > Terrestrial > Soil > Wetlands > Peat | place: Sweden: Abisko, Stordalen Mire...
TTCTTCAATGCGTTTATTATTATCCATATTGGCAATACTTTACCATTTTACGGCTGAAATTTCATCAGAAATCCCATGATTGGGTTCCAATTCCATCTAACGAGGTCCACTTGATTTATTAGGCAGCTAATGCAGTCCGATCTGATATTCGTATAGTTTTCGATACATTCCTCCTTTTCTAGCTATTAATTCTTGGTGTGAACCAGTTTCCACTATTTTACCCTTTTCGAATACCAAGATGATATCTGCCTTTCGTACCGTCGAAAGGCGGTGAGCGATGACAAAAGTCGTTCTGCCTTTCATGAGCCGTTCGAGAGATTCAGTCACGATCTTTTCAGTCCCCGCATCAAGTGCACTGGTCGGTTCATCGAGTATCAGGATGGCAGGATCACGGAGCATGGCTCGAGCAATGGCCACACGCTGTTTTTGACCCACAGAGAGTTTGATCCCTCGTTCGCCCACGATCGTTTTGTATCCTTCTGGCAAAGCTGAAACGAAATCATTGATATGAGCTTCTTTGGCCACACGCAAGACTTCATCGTCAGAAGCATCGAATGTTCCATAGCGGATGTTGTTTTGAATGGTATCGTTGAATAGCGCCACTTCTTGCGGAACGACGGCGATATGTCGACGGAGGACATTCAGATCCAGACGACGAGTATCTATGCCGTCTACGGTCACGCTTCCTTTTTCCGGGAAATAATATCCAGAGATCAGGGATATAGCCGTGGACTTGCCGACACCTGATTCTCCGACCAGAGCGATGGACTGGCCCTGCTTTGTTTCAAAGCTTATATCATGGAGCACTTCGGGTTGTCCGTCACTGTAACGGAAAGAGACGTCTTTGAAGATTATTTCGCCGGAAAATTTCTTTGGAGCCGCTGCGTCGACAGGAATATATATCTCCTCCTTCTTTTCAAAGATCGTTTCAACATTTGCCGCAGTGGTCATTCCATTCTGTATGACCTGCCAACTGCTGCCCAACGCCGCTACGGGACCAAAGAACATGAGAGCATATCCGTTCAGAGCGACCAGTTCGCCGACAGTGATGCTGCCGTTTGCAACCAGCTTGACCGCGAGGATGAATATGGTCAATTGGGTCAGAAAAACAATGGTGCGCTGGAAAAAATTGACGTTGCTCCAATTTTTCTCCAAACTTAGCCATAATCCCTGTGTCTTTTTCCATAGATTGACGTCGACTTTTCCAAATTCATAATCTTCGGCAGACGCTTGTTTGACGCTTTCGATCTGCTGGACCGAAGCGGCAGAGTCATCCCAAGATTCATTCCATGACTTGTGAGCCGCGGCGTCTATGGTGGCGATCGGACGCAATATCCTGATCAATAAAATAATATAGATGAGCACGCCAATGAGAAGTATCGAAGCCATCAATACGCTTATGGTTGCGGCCAATATGATGCCGATGAATATGCCTAAAAATTGAGGAGCGATGTTTCCCGCTGTATCCAAGATGGCGGATACTCGCCACGATGCTTGGCTTATTTTTTGCAATTCTCCGTTCGTATGAGCATTCTTGTGATATGAAAGAGGCAAGCGGAACATATGCGCGAAACCGTCAGCTTGGATCTTGAATTGGACAGCCGTGCTGACCTTTCGGCGCAAACGATCCATTGTCCAATCGACATTATTAGCCACCAATTCCACTGCAACCCAAGCGACTAGAAATATCCCCCAAAGCGGACATGAGGCGGCAACAACAGGCTGGTGTTGCGACAAGCCTATGAGAGCATCAAAAAAATGACCGGTTACATATGGCACGAAACCGTTGGCGATCGATGAAATGACGCCCAGAACTAGCATAACGGTCAGTTGCTTTCGAAAGGGACGTAGATGCCGCCAGATCGCTCTTAAACCCTCACGAATGCGACTTTTAGATTTTTCTTTACCAAATTCCATAATAGAAAATACTATAACATGTTTTTAAGTGCATCGATGCAACTTTTCTCCTTTTGACGCGTCATCTGTATTTGTCCCGCTATGAGGTCGAATTTACCAGGCAATTTTTATAGACACATGAATACATGTAAAGCCTGCGGCCACGAGCACAAAGAAGAAGACGGAACGTGCAGCTGCGGATGCGCTGCGAACAAGAAATAGTCCGCCAAAAGCCGCCTTCCGAAAGGGAAGCGGCTTTTGTTTGGCGGCGTCATCTACGCAAACCCCCAGGACGATTCTGCTGAATCGGCTACGGCGACATACTACAAAAATATGCGATCCATCTTGATTCGCGTACCTGTGGCTTCGCAAGGATAAATCATTGCGACATCCTACAGGAATATAGTCGCTTCGCTCATTATTCCTGTGGACCTACCGAGAATCGAACTCGGGTCTCGGCAATGCGAATGCCGCGTCGTACCACTAGACCATAGGCCCTTTGTATCTTTGTCGGGGTGCCGGGAATCGGTCACGAATAATTTCCTCGCCGTCGCTCAGAAATTTTCGCGACCCCGCCTCGCAATCTCGCCATGCTTGGCTCGACTTGCTCCGGCTTTCGATTCCCTCGCACCGCGAGCTTACGCTCGCTCATCTATCGTACATCTTTCCTTGTCGGGGTGCCGGGAATCGAACCCGGACCTCACACTCCCGAAGCGTGTATACTACCACTATACTACACCCCGAACTATGCTTGCGCCTCGAACCATGAGGCTTGCCAGCGCGAAGCGGTGGACCATACCGGAATCGAACCGGTTACCTTTCCCATGCCATGGGAACGCTCTACCAAGTGAGCTAATGGCCCGTCGTCGTACCAATCTATCATACGTTTGAGTAATTTCAAAAAATAACGTAAGCTACTGGGACAACCGGGCTGTAGTATAGCGGTAGTATACATCCATGGGGTGGATGCGGTCCGGGTTCGACTCCCGGCAGCCCGAAAGTTATATCATTGCGCAGGAGCGAGCATTGCTCGCGAAGCGTCTGCACCCTTAGCTCAGTTGGCTAGAGCGCGCCCTTCACACGGGCGAGGTCATAGGTTCGAGCCCTATAGGGTGCACAATTCAAATCATCATTGAATTTTAAAAGTCTCAACGAGGCTGTATTTTCGCATAGATTTTATAGAGTCGGCATGGCGAAAAAAGTTATTAGACATTGCTTTTGGGCGCGTATATGCTATTATACGCACATATATATAGTCCATGAGACTTAAATCTTATCTCAAAGTAACCACAACGCTTATCTTTACCTCCTTGATCATATGGAGCGTGTCTCATGCCGACGTTCCAGCTTTTATAAAAGGCGGTTCGCAAGTCAAAACAGAGAACTATAGCGCTATCGGAACAGTGAGCGCCATATCAGCGTCCTCGGTCTCTCTCTCCGGTGCGACTGATTCAGATGGTAATGCCGGACTCGATCTCTCGTTTGATCTGGGTGCCGTGGACAAAATACAGAGCACAGATTATACGGTTCTTTCCGTGAGCGATATAAACCCTGGAGATAATATAGTCGTCCAAGGGCTAGAGGATAACGGTGCTACGACGATAAATAGGATCATCGATTTTTCTTGGGGGGCTTCATTGGCCACGACTTCGATCGCAACTTCTACTGTGGCAACTTCCACTGCTTCGACGACGGATGCGACCGCTTCTTCAACGGATAGTAGCAGCATAGCGTCATCGACAGATCAAACATCGACCTCCACAGATGCGACAGCTTCAAGCACCTTGGACGTCACGGCTTCGACCACCGACGTGACTGCTTCCTCGACCGAAAGCGCTGCCACATCGACGGATCAAACATCGACCTCCACGGATGCGACAGCTTCAACTACCGTGGAAGTCACAGCCTCGACGACGAGCGATATCGCATCATCGACGGATTCTACGCCCCCTCCGGCCGATACAGGTTCCGACGCGTCTACAACAAATCCATGATGCGGGAACGAAATAAAGGCAAACTACGAAAACATTTCATACAATATCTCGCGCTGTGCGCGGTCATCGTTTTTTTGTTATCCGGCAGGCAAGTCTCCGCTAATGTCTTGTCGCCGGGCAGCATCAACACCTGCGGCGAGCTAGCGTCGCCAGGCACCTATAGCCTCACGGCGAACGTCAGCACCTCGACAGGTGCTTGCTTCAAGGTCAGTTCCAATGGCGTCACTCTTACCAGCTCCACGACGGGAAGCTATACAATAACCGGCAGTATCGTCGGCGATGGTACGAGCCCGGGAAACCCCGGCTTTAATTTTATTGTCAAGCTCCTCACGGTCACCGGCACGACGAGCTCGAATGGGGCAGGTTTCGGCACTGGCGATGCGACGGACGGTTCTGCAGGCAATGCTGGGAACATCACCATATCGACTTCTACTCTCGCCGCTATCCAAGCGAACGGCGGCACTAATATAAATTATGACTATGCCGACTATAGCGGATCAGGCGGCACCATAATCATAGCCAGCTCCACTTTTTCATCCATTTCGGCGAACGGCGGCGGGGTCCCCAACACCACCTTAGTCAGTGGTAGCACTGCCGGCAACGGAGGAAGCATAACTGTGACCGCCGCTAGCCTCAATCTGTCGGGCAATTCTATATTAGCGAGCGGTGGAACCGGCGGAGTCATCGGAGTGAACGGTAGTAACGGCACCCTTACTTTGAATTACACCACGCTCAATCACACAGGGCTGACTCTGTCTTCTCTTTCAAGTCTGATTTTGAACGGTCCCGGCAACTCTCCCGGAAATCTGGGGGCTTTCGGGGCCGGTGTATTCGGCGCCATGCCGGGCGATACCATATCGACCGCGAGCCAGTGCGATCTCGGTTTTGCGGGAACGTATACATTGGGAGCCGGTATATCAGGAAATTGCAACATCACACAAAATTCCGTCGTTCTAAATGGCGCAGGACACACCATCACCGGCAATGTCGTTGGAGACGGGGCTGCCGATGTACTCGGCTACGGCTATCCCGGCTATTCCTTTACACTAGAGAACGCCACGGTCACGGGAACGACTTCCGCGAACGGATTCGTCTCTTCATCCGCGTCGAGCATCGGAGGCACCATAACCATCATCAATTCCACGACTACCGGAATAGCGGCTAACGGAGGATCTTCTACGATACAGTCCGGCAGCAACGCAGGATCTGTGATCATATCCGCGTCCAGCACGAATCTATCATCGACGTCGTTCTCGCTTTTAGGCGGCACCCCTGGCATCTACAGCACTACAAATGGTTCGCCGGGAAATTTGACGGTGAATTACACCACCTTCAATAGCACCGGCCTCTATCTTCCACCGCTTTCAGACCTGGTTTTGAACGGTCCCGGCAACAGTCCAGGCGATCTGAGCGCATTTGCCGGCGGACTCCTCGGCACGGTTCCAGGAAGCATAATCATGAATGCGTCACAATGCGTTCTCGGCTTTGCCGGTACCTACACCCTTGGGGCCAATATCACAGGAAATTGTGTGATAAATGCTAATGGAGTTATTTTGAACGGTTCCAGCACCTATTCCATAAACGGCAATGTGGTCGGAGACAATGCGAACGGTTCAGGTTTCAACTTTACCCTAAAGAACATAACCGTTACGGGAACGGCGTCATCGAACGCCATCGGCACGACTACGGTCGGAACCGGTGGAGTCATAACGATAGCGACATCGACGGTGGCGACAGTGACGGCCAATGGCAGCGTCAATTCCGTGTCGAGCGGCGCCTCGGTGAACGGCGGATCGGTGGCGGCGACCAGCTCTACGATAACTTCTATACAGGTGAATGGTGGCAGCGATACCGGCGGCTCGTTGGGCTATGGCGGTTCAGTGGCTCTCAATAATTCGACGAGCACATCCATTCAAGCGAATGGAAGCGCCGGCGGGGGAGGATCGATAACGGTGACGGGTAGCAGTCTCAATCTGTCTAATATGAATATATCGGCGACAGGCGGAGGCGGAAGTCCGGTGTACGGGACTCTCACCCTGAATTATTCTATCTTGAGCTATTCAAATCTGACGCTTTCGGCTTTGTCCACGCTGGCTTTGAATGGCCCAGGCAATTCTCCTGGGAACCTGGGCGCTTTTGCAGGCGGCATCATCACCGCGATTTCTCCGGGCGGCACCATCACGAGCATCGCGCAGTGTTTCCTGACATCCGCCGGCACGTATACGCTCGGCAATAGCCTAACCGGCAATTGTTCCATAAAGGCGAACAACGTCATTGTAAACGGCGCCGGATTTACGATAAATGGAAATATAACAGGCACCGGATCGACTACCGGTCTCATCTATTCCTTGCAGAATTTGACTGTTACCGGAACGACGAGCGCGGACGGGGCGAGCGATGTCGGCGCAGGCGGTGCCTACGGAGGCAATGCCGGTTCTATAACTCTAGCGACTTCGACGGTCGGCTCCGTGACGGCGAACGGAGGATATGGCACGAGCGGAGGCACCGGTGGCTACGGAGGATCTATCATCATTACTAATTCAACGACGACCTCGGCTATCCAATCGAACGGCGGCGTTGCTGGCACGGGCGTTTTCTTCTATGGCTATGGCGGCACGATAACCATAACAAAACCAAACATTGACTTGACCGGCGTTGCTATATCAGCTTCTCAAGGTACGAGCACGAGCTCTACCCATGCCGGCTCGCTCACTTTGAATTACACGACGCTCAATTTCGCGAACTCTACTGTATTTCCGGTCTTGTCGGATCTCGTCCTGAACGGCCCGGGCAATCTGCCCGGTGATATGGGCGCTTGGAGCGGAGGAGTCTTGGGCACGGCTCCCGGCGGCACGGTCAATAGCATATCGAACTGTAATTTCATCGAGTCCGGAACATATTATCTCGGCTCGAATTTGAGTGGTAATTGCACCATAGACGTGAACGGAGTGACGATAAACGGAGAGGGGCATACATTGACGGGAAACATGATCGGCGATGGGCCCAATACCGGTCACAGCTTTGCCCTTCAAAATATCACCGTTACCGGCACGACGAGCGCCAATGCCACGAATTCATTTAACGGCGGAGTTACTGGCGGCTCCATAACGGTATCGAGCTCCACTCTTGCCACCACCACCGCCAATAGTCCTGGCGGCAATGCCGGTTCTGTGGCAGTCACTAATTCAACGGTGTCATCCATTCAAGTCAATGGTGATACCCTTGGAATCCATGGCGGCAACGGAGGTTCGATAACCATGACGAATGGCGTCATCAATCTGGCCAGCACGACCATATCCGCATCCGGGGTCGGCAACGGCACGCTCACTTTGAATTACACGACGCTCAATGCCGTCGGCGCTGTTTTGCCGGCCTTGTCCGACCTCATATTGAATGGCCCCGGTGGTCTGCCGGGAGATTTGGGAGCATTCGCCGGCGGGGCTATAACTCTGCCCGGCAGCAACATCACAACAGCGTCACAATGTGACCTTCTGACCGCAGGCACCTATACCCTGGGCAATAATATAACCGGCAATTGTTATATCCTGGCTGACGGAGTCACTCTGAACGGAGCGGGTTATAAAGTGACGGGCAATGTCATAGGCGACGGGGCGGTTGCCGGCAAGAGGGGAAATAATTTCACCATACAAAATATAACCGTCACCGGTACGACGACTTCCAATGGCTATGGTTTTATTGGTACCGGCGCGCCCGGCAATCCGAGATATGGCATGCCCGGTGGCGCCATAACGATCGTCAATTCAACCTCGACAGCGGTGCAAGCGAATGGTTATGGCAATGGAGGATTAGGATCCAGTGCCTACGGTGGCTATGGCGGCTCGATCACGGTGACCAATAGCGCTATCATTCTAGCAAGCACTACTTTTTCGGCAGCCGGCGGTACGGGCAGCATTTCCAACGGCACCAACGGTTCGCTTACTTTGAATTACACCACTCTGAATTTTGCTGGAGCCACGCTACCCGCTCTCTCTGGCCTAGTTCTAAATGGTGCAGGCAATCTGCCTGGCAATGTCGGTCCATTCTACGGAGGCACTTTCCAAATGCAGAATGTCAGTAATATATCTCAATGCACCAGCCTATCTTCTCCAGGTGTGTACACTTTTACCACGAGTCTGACGGGAAATTGCACGATAACGGGGAATGGAGTCATATTGAACGGCGCCGGATATACCTTGAATGGAAACGTTCAGGGAAACGGTCCTTCCTCCGGGAATCCCGGCAGGACATTTACGGTTGAAAACCTCACGGTTTCGGGCGGCGGCATAAGCTCGAATGGTTCCGTGAGCGGCACGAGCAATGGCGGTTCCATAACAGTCATAGGCAGTACGATCAATCTTTCTAGCTTGAATGTTTCGGCATTGGGCTATAACGGGGGCACCAACGGTTCTCTTGCGCTCTATTATACGACGTTGCAAAACTACGGAAGCTCTATCCTGCCGGCTCTATCCGATCTCGTGCTGAACGGTCCCGGCAACCTGCCGGGAGATATCGGCGCTTTTAGCGGAGCTTTCACTATTCCTGGCGCTACGATAACGAGCGCGTCGCAGTGTCCGCTCTTGCTTGCCGGTACCTATACCGTAGGAAGCAATTTCACAGGTAATTGTCGTATTTATGCGAGCGGCATCGCTTTGACCGGCGCAACTACCACCATAAATGGAAACATCATCGGAGATGGAATATTCCCTGGCGGTTCGGGATATAATTTCTCGTTGAATGGAGTGACGGCGAGCGGCACAGTCAGCTCGAATGGCGCGGTTAATACGAATGGAGTCGGCGGAAACGGCGGTTCGATCGTCATAACGGACGGCACGATAAATCTAGCGACCACGACTCTTTCGGCGAATGGAGCCATAGGCAGTTCCGGTACCGGCACGAACGGCACGCTGACATTGAACTATTCGACATTAAGTTATGTCGGCGTATCGGTATCCCCGTTCTCCGACCTCGTATTGAACGGCCCGAACAATTTGCCGGGTAATGTCGGCGCCTTTGGCGGGGGCTTCATAAGCGTCCTCCCGGGGAGCACCATAACGAACCCGACAGAGCTCGCCTATCTGAATCTCTCCGGCACCTATACCCTCGGCAATGACATAACGGGCGATGCCACTATAGTCGGCAGCGGCATCGTCATAAACGGTGCAGGACATACTTTGAATGGAAGCGTGATGGGGGATGGCAGTCACTTCTATGGGCCCGGTGATTGGGCTCAATACGGCATTCCTAGTTCGAGTTTCACTCTGGAAAATATAACCGTCACCGGTACGACGAGCGCTAACGGAACGAATTTTTATCCGGATACCGATTATCAGCCGGGCATCGGAGGTTCCATAACGATCTCAAATTCCACAGTCGCCACGACTACCGCCAACGGAGGTTATGCTACCGAATATCACGATGCGGCAAACGCCGGAACTATAACCATCAATAATTCAACGGCGGCCTTTGTCCAAGCGGATGGTGGCGCGGGGTCATATTACGGCGGCGCATACAGGAACGGCGCCGGAGGCAATGGGGGCACCATAACCATAGATCCTTCGGTGACCGGAGCGGTAGAGGCGAACGGCGGCGCGAGCCCCGTCAAGCCGTCCGGTAACGGCGGCACCATTTCGATAACGAATTCTACCGCGAACCCGGTCGGCAGCACGGTGACTGCCAACGGCGGAGATTCCACGGTCTGCGGATACGGCGGCAACGGCGGCACGATAAACATGGTCAATTCCACCTACGGCACCGCTTCAGCCAATTCCGGCGCCAATCAGCTGTCTGGCGGTTGCAACATTATCAATAATCAATCGATATCATCTTCGGGTTCTTACTCGGGAGGGGCTGTTGGCGGCAGTAACGGTTCTGTTCAAGTCGTCGGCCAATATTTACCTCCGGGTTTATTGCCGGTCATCTCCCAGATAATCAATTCAGTGATACCTGGCAATGACACGATTCCGTCTCCAACTTCTCCGTCCGCTTCATTCGGCAGCGGTTCATCGGGCAGTTCTATAGGTGCTCCTTCCGCATCCCAACAGCCGCCGCAGACAGTTCCTAGCGCATCTTTTGATTATTCTTCCTTTGGATCTGCCGTAGCCGCCACTGCGCAAACTATCGCAAGGAACGTCGCCGGCACTGCACGCGCGGTGGCGAATTCATCCGGAACTCGGCCCGTGCAAACAGCCGGTTTTCTAGCGGGTCTCGTGGCATCAGTCGCCGCATATGCGGAGACAGGGGTCGCCGCTCCTCTGGCTGCATCGGAGATATTCCTCATACCTATGAGGCTATGGGGCCTCGCTCTCGTCGGTTTGGGCATTAGGAAGCGCGGCAGGCCGTGGGGGACAGTATATGACAGCGTCACCAAACAACCGATAGATCCGGCGTTTGTCACGGTAAAAGACATGAGCGGCAAAGTCGTCGGAGAATCTATCACAGACCTGGACGGCAGATACGGATTCCTCCTTCCCGACGGCACTTACTACATATCAGTCAAGAAGACCAATTATGAATTCCCGTCAAAAAAGATGAGCGGCAGATCATCGGACGAGCTGTATAACGACCTCTATTTCGGCGAGCCGGTGGCTATAAAATCCGGCCAAGTCCTGGACAAGAACATTCCGCTCGATCAAAAGAATTTTGATTGGAACGAGCAGGCAAAGAAGGACAGGAATCTCATGCTGTTCCATTCTCAAAATGAGAGGATTTGGGCCGTGATGAGCAAATATATATATGGAGTCGGTCTAGCCATATCCACCATCGTCGTGCTGGCAAAGCCGTCGTCATATAACATATTGATCCTGGTCGCATACGCCCTGGTTCTCGCTTTCCTGGAATTCGGCATAAAAAAGAAAAAGCTTGGCTATGTATTGGACAAAGCTACGGGCGAGCCCCTATCATATGCCATATTCCGCGTGACCACTCTGGACCACAAAGTCGTCCTGCGCTCGGGAGTGTGCGACGCCAAAGGCAGATATTACTGCATCGTTCCCAAAGGCCGATATTATGTAGATATAGAAAGGAAGAATCCGGACGGGAGCTACACCAAGGCGTTTGAATCCGAGCCGATCAACAGCGATTCCGGCTTTATAAACATGAACTTCATCGTCTGATCGAAGTCCAGTCGCATCATGAAAAACAAATCTTTCGACATAAAGACGGTTGCAAAGTACGCTCTCGGTTATTTTATCCTGGTCGAGGCCGTGGGCATCCTCATAAGCCTGCTCATATTGTTCACAGACTATATCCGCCAATCTTTTCCGGATATGCCGGTGTGGATACTGCCGATAATCCTATCCGTCATATCCATTTCCACCGGGGTCCTGGTATGGAGGCGCTTGTCCCAGATCGATTTCCTGAAATACGAGTTCATCACCATCATGACGCATAAATTCCGTACGCCTTTGACCAGGATCAAATGGGCCGTCAACGATATGGCGTCGTCCGTGCCGTTGGATAAAAAGAGCAATATCGATGCGATCTTGAAATCAGAGAGCCAGCTTCTGGCCCTTACGAACACTCTGGTGCATCTGTCGGCATCGGATGTGTCGCGGTTCGATTATCACGCGGTGCCTATGGATATGGCCAAGATATCCGAGGATCTAAGGGCGCAATATGATGCCCGTGCAAAGAAGAAGGGGATAACGATCTCTTTTTCTTCATCGCCGGGGATGTGCGTCATGGCCGACGAGGAAAAAATCGGCTTTGTGTTCCAGATACTTTTAGATAACGCGATGAGCTATACGCCGGATGGCGGCTCCATCAGCATGAATGCGCGTCCCGACACGGATGGTAGGCATGGCATCATCGAAGTCTCTGATACGGGCATCGGCATGTCCAGAGAGACCGCTTCCAGAGTCTTTCGCCGCTTTTATCGCGGAGAAAACGCCAGACATACCGATACGGAGGGCATGGGTATAGGCCTATTCATGGCCAAGAGCATGGTTGAAAAGCAGGGCGGCAAGATCTCTGTGCAATCGGAAGGCGAAAGCAAAGGCACTACATTTTCCATACATCTGCCGATATGCAGGGACGTTCTTGCGCACAATTGACCTCGATCGGCCAAAAATGTACCATTCTGCCCTCTATTTGCGTATACTTAGCCTATGCCTGCAAACAAGCCCACAAACAACAAAGGCCATGCCGCCGCCCTCGCGCCGACCATATTCATCATTTTCGGCATCACCGGAGACCTCGCGGGATCAAAGCTTTTGCCATCACTTCTTAGCCTGTATGTAAAGAAGGAGCTGCCGGATCGGTTCGCTATCGTCGGCGTTTCGCGCCGGCATTTTTCTCGCCCGGAGCTGCGCGAATATCTGCGCGGCCGCATGAATATAAAGCAGGGGCAATTCTTTGAAGAAGACATAAAGCATTTTTTCGACCACATAAGCTACGAGGAAGGCCAGTTCGACTCGTCTGGTATGTATACATCCTTGGCGGCACATCTAAAATCCATAGACGACGGATGGGGCCAATGTTCGAACAAGCTCTTTCATCTATCGGTGCCGCCGGCTCTCTATGATGGCATCCTCCACGAGCTGTCGGAATCAAAGCTGGCTCTTCCGTGCTCCGACGGCACCGGCTGGACGCGCGTCCTCATCGAAAAGCCGTTCGGCAATGACATGGAGACCGCCCGCAATCTGGACAAGCTCTTGGGCAAGCTGTTCAAGGAGAACCAGATATTCCGCATCGATCACTACCTGGCAAAGGAAGCCTTGCAGAATATGACGGCTTTCCGCTTTTCAAATGCGCTTTTCGAGCCGTTGTGGAACAGACAGTATATAGACAAGGTCCATATAAAGCTTTACGAGACCGAAACGGCGTCCCTCCGCGGCGCTTTTTATGACAGCACCGGGGCGCTCAAGGACGTCGGCCAAAACCATCTTTTGATGATGCTCGCCTTGGTAGCTATGGAAAAACCCCGTGATTTCAAAGGATCGGATGCGATCCGCCAGGAAAGAGCGAATGTTCTCTCGCGGCT
>Ga0302320_10021320_pt1 | contig 12869 bp, 8 predicted proteins | sample Bog_T0_3_FD_202130 | JGI IMG/M metagenome (GOLD analysis project Ga0302320, IMG submission 202130) | Peat permafrost microbial communities from Stordalen Mire near Abisko, Sweden - Bog_T0_3 | ecosystem: Environmental > Terrestrial > Soil > Wetlands > Peat | place: Sweden: Abisko, Stordalen Mire...
GCACTTTGGCGGGATATCCTTGCTTCATTGCGTACTCTCCTGCCCGACCGCCGGCGTTGCGGGCTGTCCGGCTCACGGCGCGAACCATGGCTCACCCGGTCAATCTGCTGAAAAAAGGAAGTCGTGCACGTCCGCATCCACATGGCCCTGGGCCATCCAGCGGCTCACCTCGTCCGGGCCTACCGGAGTGCGCGCCGCGTCCAGCATCCGGCAGCCATAGCCGTGACTCCAAAAGACGGCAAAGGCCTCTGCGAATCCCCGGCTCACACCGCCCGGAATGACTTGGCCGTTGAGCAGGATCTCCACCAGCCAGGTCGGTTTCGGGCTTCTGGATAACGTGGCCTCCGCGCCGGCCAGCACGTCCAACTCAAACCCTTCCACGTCCATCTTGATGAGGATTTTCTGATTTTGGAATCTGCCCGTCACAATCGTGTCGAGGGTGCTCAGAGGCACAAGGCTGGATTGAGCCTCGCGCGCCTGGGCCCAGCCGCGCACAAAGGACGAGATGCCGCCATACCCGTAGATCCGCCCCAGGCCGGCTTGCCTTGCCAGGCCGAGCGGGAGGATCTCGACGCCGACAAACTTGTTTTCCCACAAGTTCCGATAGAGGAAGTTCAGATTTCTTGCCGATGGTTCAATTGCAACAATGGGCTTGCCCCGGCTGGCAGCAAGGCAGGAGTAAAGCCCCACGTTTGCCCCGATGTCGACAACCGCATCGTGGGTGCCCAGCAGGGCAAGAAATGCCGCGATCTCAGCGGTTTCATACCCTTCTCTGGCCATCGACGGGTCGCCCGCCAGACTGAATCCATACGTTGTCCGGATGGGCCGGCGGCGATTGGTCGCGTCGCGCAACAACCGGTACTGGCGCCCCAGCGGAGGCGCATAGGTATCCACAGCCTTACGGCATCCTGACAAAAACATCTTTCCCTCCTTGGACCTTCGCTCCTGGTTGACTTCGCGTTTCTTCATCCGTAGCAGCCGGCAAGCATGCCGGCTGGCCGTCCCTTCAGCCCGCCTCACCTCCGCACTCTGTCAGCGCACCCCCGGTGAGATAGCCTCGGCGGGCGCGGTTAAAAATTACCACTGCCGAAGGCAGGGCCACACCGCCCGTCGCAGCCAGGTAGCTGAAGGCGGCGCCGGCATTTCCCCAGCGGGGCGCGGTCACCCCCGCCAGCAACACCATGAGCACGGTAACGGCCACCGATTGCGTGAGAAACGGCTCGCTCTTGAAGCTGCGCAGCAGCGCCGCCAGGCACTGCACCGCGCAATTGGCGCCGGCGGCAACCACCAGCAGGGCAAACAGCCGCGGCGACACCATGCGCGCGGCCAGGTGCGGCGCCGCCCAGGACAAACCCAGGGCCACCGAGCAGGCCGCCAGCCCCAGCAGCACAAAGGCCGCCAGCGACTGGCCCAGCACCCGCTGAAACAACCGGTCGAGACCGCGAAAATCCCGCTGCGCTATCATCCGTCCGAACGGCGTGGTCTTGGTCGATGTCCAGGCCAGGGCCAGAATTGTCATGTACCCGGTGATGCTGAGCGACATACCCATCTGCCCTGCTTCCACCGGTCCGCGCAAGGCAAACAGGATGGGAATGAAGATCTGCACCGTGAAGTAGGAGCACATCCAGCTGCCGGCGATGCGCCACTGGAACGGCCACACCTCGCTGGTCCAATCAATCTCGTCCGGGCCGGGCGGATGGCGAAGCAGGCCCGCCAGCAATTTTCGCCGGGTGACCAGAAACAACGCGCCGCTGGCCACATACCCCACCAGGGCCAGCGCCGGCGCATAGAGCCCGCGGCCCAGCAGCATCGCCCCCCAGGCAAACAGCGCCGTCGCAATCGCCTGCCAGAAGCGCATCGCGGCCACCGCGCGCACCTGTCCGCAGCCCTCAATGAAGGCGTAAAACGGCATGCACCACAGGCCCGCCATCGATGCCGCAACCGCCGCAAGCCACGGTCCACGCCACGCCACGTCGGCCCCTCCTCCAACCCCGTGGCGCAAGAACAAGACCGTCCCCAGCGGCGCCAGAACCATCCCCATCGCGGTGGCGGCCAGCGTGTACCAGCGCACGCTCAGCTTGAGCGCTGAGGCCAGCCGCGCATGCGCCACCGCGTCCCCGCTTACACTGCCATCTGCCCCGAGATCCAGGCGCACGCACTCGTGCGCGGCCAGCTGCTGAATCACAAACGAGAAGCCCATCTCGAAGACCACCTGCAGCGACACCAGGCTGAGCAGCGTGTAGTAGTAGCCCTGCTCGACGGGCGAAAGGTAACGCACGATCAGCAGCACCGTTCCCGTGCTGCCCACAATGCTCGCCCCGCGCGCCAGCAATGTGTAGGTCACCGCCCCGTCCAGCCCCAGGCGCTCCCGGGTGCTGATCTGTCGCCGGGTCGTATCCCGCGCGGCCGTGTCCCCCGTGCTCATCTCTTGCGTACTCATGCCGTCACACCACCGGCCACATGCTCAAGCGCCACCGACCATGAGCCGGCTCTGCGGCGTGCCGAGCGCAGAATAACCGCCAGTTCGGCAGCCGCCGCTCCCAGCAGCGCCACCGGAAGCGCACCCAGCAGTGCCGCCACCGCCGTCCAGATCCGGTAGGTGTTGATGGGCTTGTCCGGCGGGATGGCCGGCTCCACCACCTGCACCAGCGGCCCCTGCCGCGCCTCATCCACCCGCGCCCCTTCGTACTGGCGGGTCAGCAGATCCTGCACCGTCTCGCGATACTTCACTTCGCGCAGCGCCCGCGCGTAGTCCAGACTGGCCTGGGTCACCTTGCCCTTGGGCGCAACCAGGTCTCCCGATGCGCGATTGCTGTCCGCGTCCATGGCCGCCAGCTGGCCTTCCATGCCTGCCAGCTCCTGCTCCGCGCGTTCGAGATCGGGATTCTGGTCCGCGGCAAACTCGCGCATGGCGCGGATCTCCACCTGCTTGGCCGCCAGCTGTCCGCGCAACACGGCCGCCGAGGCAATCAGCGTGCGGTCCTGGCCTTCGGCGTCGATCACCCCGGTGCGCTGCTCCACGTCTTTCATCTGTTCCTCGGCGCGGACCAGGTCCTCGTGCGCCAGGCTCAGTTGCTGTTCATAGAACAGCCGCCGCTGTGCCGCCTCGGTAATCGCCAGCGTCGCCGAAAAGCGGCGATACTCCTCCACCCAGCCATTGGCCATCGCCGCGGCCCGGGCTGCATCTGTGTCCGTCACCGAGAGCCGCAGCAGCCCATCTTTCAGCCCATTGTCGACATCCGAGTGGGCCTCCCAACGCCGCCGCGTGCTCGACTGGTAGGAGCGGTGATAAAGCTCGCGCAGATGAAAGCGGTCCACCATCGCGTCTTCCACCGTGCGGCTCTTCAGAAGCGCCACCTGCTGGTCATTCGGATTCTTCATGCTCATCCCGCCGCCCGAGGCAGCCAGCGCCCCGATGCCGCTCAGCTGGGCCATCATGGCCGCGGAAGAAGACGCCCCGCCCGATTGCGGCGGCATCAGCACCACCGTCGCCGTATAGCGGCTGGGCAGCAGCAGCGCCACCACCAGGCCAATGACCACAATGGCCAGCGCCGTCCAACCCACCAGCTTCTTCCAGCGCAGCGCCACCCGTATCCAGGTCAGCAGCGACGCGCGGGCGCTCGCGGCTTTGGGCGCCGGTGCGGATGCTGCCATTTCCTGTTCTGCCATCGTCACTAGCCATCTCCTCGACCCGGTGCAATCACTTCGCGAAGCCCGGGCCCCGGGGTCCTGTTGTGCGCATGTAGACCGGTGACACACCGATCTCATCTTCTTGCGCACCCGCTCAGCCATCCAACTCCAGGCCAACCGGTCCGGCTTGCTCGCGGGGAAAACTGATTCCAAGGTTAGCCATGGAAGTGGGCGGCGCGGCGGAAGAATCTGCGCAGAATCAGGTCCCATGCCAAACATGGGAAGAGACTCATAAATCAGTCCGATTTTGGAACACACGTCATCGCGAACCGCATTTTGCGCGTGCAACTACCGTGCATGCAGGAACAATTAGGGTGACATGAGAAACCCTTTATCTAATCCGCCGCGCCGCCGGCTTCTACTCTTTCTCGCCCTCACTACCCTCGCCGCAACCCCTCCCTCCGCCCATGCCCAGGAGCAGTGCGGCGACGGCAGCGATCCAGACACCCTGGGCTGCGCCAACCAGCCCCTCAACCCGGCCCAGGCCACCAGTACTCCCTCCACCCTGAACGTGGAGCGGCCCCAAAGCCAGACCCCGAACGCCGATCAGTCCAACGAGGCATCGGCCAATGGCAGCCTCCCCAGCGGCGCCAGCTACTCCGAAAGCCAGACCCGCAACAAGACGACCGGGGCCGAAAGGCATGCCGCGCCGCCGGAGAAACCCAGCGAGTTCCAATACTTTGTGGCGGCAACCACCGGCAAAATGCTCCCCATCTTCGGCGCCAGGCTGTTCAACAGCGCGCCGGCGGCCTTCGGCCCCATCGACCACGGGCCCGCGCCCGGCCAGATGCTGATCGGCCCCGACGACGAGCTGCGCATCCGCATCTGGGGCCAGGTCAACTTCAGCGCCAACCTGCGCGTCAGCCGCGAGGGCGAGATCTATCTGCCCAAAGTCGGCGCCGTGCACGTGGCGGGAATGCCCTTCTCCGCCATCCCCGCCCATCTGCGCAGCGTGATGGAGCGCATCTATCGCAACTTTGAGCTGAGCGTCGACCTGGGCGACATCCACACCATCCAGATCTATGTCGCCGGCATGGCTCGCCAGCCGGGCGAGTACACGGTCAGCGCGCTCAGTTCCCTGGTCGACGCCGCCTTCGCCGTCGGCGGTCCAACCGACGCCGGTTCCATGCGCCATCTTCAACTCAAGCGCCAGGGCAAGGTCATTGCCGACTTCGACCTTTACGCGCTTCTTGTCGAGGGCGACAAATCAGGCGATGTACAACTTGCGCCCGGCGACGTTCTCTTCATCCCCGCCGCCGGGCCCCAGGTGGCGCTGCTGGGCAGCGTGCGCCAGACGGCCATCTACGAGCTGCGCGGCGAGGAGTCGATCGCGCAGCTGCTCGCGGCTGCCGGCGGCCTGACCGCAGTCGCCAGCGGAGCCCGCCTGTCGATTGACCGCATTGACAGTCGTGAGCGCCGCCACGCCCTCCAGGTCTCCCTTGACGCCGGCGGCCAAGCGACCTTACTCGCCGATGGCGACATCGTGCGCATCGATCCGATCGTCTCCACCTATCACGACACGGTCACACTGCGCGGAGCCGTCGCCAATCCCGGACATTTCCTCTGGCATGAGGGCATGCGCCTCAGCGAACTGATCCCCGAGCGCGATGCCCTCTTGAAACGCGACTACTGGTGGCAGCGCACCCAGCTCGGATTGCCCACCCCGCAGCTCAGCCTGCCCGCGCCGGAAGCAGAGAACTCTCCGCAGGACAAAGTAGCCGCCGTCGAGAGCCCCAGCGCCCAGACCAACTGGAATCAGGCGGTGATCGAGCGCCTGGACAGTGGCACAATGAGCACCCGCCTCATTCCGTTTGAGCTCGGCAAGCTGGTGCTTGAACACGACAAGTCCCAAGACCTTGAGCTCATGCCCGGCGACGTGGTCACTATCTACGCTCAGCAGAGTATCCAGCCGCCCATCAATGAGCAGACGGTCTACGTGGAGCTCGCCGGCGAGTTCCGGCATCCGGGCGTCTATAGCGTCATGGCAGGCGAGACCCTCCGCTCCCTGGTCGAGCGCGCTGGCGGACTCACCCCCCGCGCCTATCTCTACGCCTCGGTATTCACCCGCGAGAGCACCCGCGACACCGAGCAGCGTCAGCTGGACCGGTATGCCGATCAGCTCGAGCGCCAGATGCAGCACAGTAGTCTGGAAAATGCCGCAGACAGTTCCGAACTGCCCTCCGGCTCCGGGTCCGGGTCCGGAGGGCAGAACGCTGCGCTCAACCGCGAACTGGTCGCGCGCGTCCGGCAGCTGCGCTCGACCGGCCGCGTGGTGCTCAACATGCGCCCCGAAAGCAGCGGCCTGACCGCGCTGCCTGCGATGCATCTTGAGGACGGCGACAAGCTGGTCGTTCCCTACGTGCCGGAGACCATCCAGGTGGTAGGCGCGGTCTTCAACCCGCACGCCTTTCTCTCCCGGCAGACCGCCCGCGTGGGCGAGTATCTGCACCTGGCCGGCGGGCCCAACCGCGACGCCGACAGCCGGCGCATGTTTGTCCTGCGCGCCGATGGTTCCGTTGTCGCCCACACCGCAAGCTACTCAGCGTTCGCATCCGGTTTCACGGCCATCCGCCTTTACCCCGGCGACGCGATCGTCGTTCCGGAGAAGGCGATTCGTCCCTCCAGGTTCAATCAGGTCATGGCCTGGAGCCAGTTCCTGTCGCAGCTGTCGGTGAGCGCCTTTGAGGTCAACGCGCTCAAATAAGTGCGGACCTGCGAAGAGATATGCACGCATTCAGGGCTTTGAAAGGGCACGGCTTGAGCCGCTGCGGGAATTTAGGTGGTGGTAAAACACCCGCTCTTGGAGGCCAACCCCGAATGCCAAGAGTCCGTCTGCTCCCGCGCGCCCTTTCAAAAAGTATCGAAGGCAACTTTGTTGAGTTTTCATGACTCCACGCGGCCGCCGCAAAGCTCATCGACCTATCTCACCTTCCGATGTTAGTAAATTCTCATAATTATCCTGCGCGCCTGCGAGCCACGCGACCCCTCGCTGCGCAGATTACCTATACAAGCGGCTCCAGACCTGCAGAATCTCACTAACCTACCACCGGATAACTCTTAGTCGCCTCACTAACTCACAGGTAGCGCAAAGCTGGCTCCTCCGCGCGTTCACTTATAGGAATCGTCCCATTCATGCCCTAAGCGGCCATCTCTTTCTTCCCCGGCAGCCGTTTTCAACTTCAACCCGGGTAAAGATCGATTCATGGCCAAGGCTCGCCGGGAGCAGCGGACTGCGACAACTCGCTCTCCCGCGCCGTGCGGGCCCGCCGCAACGCGCAGCAACAAATCATCCGCACTCACGCAGCCACTCTTCTGTTCGAGGTAAGAGCACATGCCACTCCCCGTTCGAGGGACCCAGACCACCCCTCCTGCTGCAGCGTCGCGGATCTTTCCGCCTCTTGCGACTACGCGACGAGCCGCATCCGTCCACCTCCCGCGCTTTCATAACCCCTCCGCCAGTCCCTGGACCCTGTCGCGCTCAAAGCGCCTGCTCGACCTCGCCGCCGCGCTCTTGATGCTCGCCCTTCTGGCCGTTCCCATGTTCGCCATCGCGCTCGCCATCCGTCTTACGTCGCGTGGGCCGGCCCTGTTTGTGCAGCAGCGCGTGGGCCGCGGCGGACGCCTGTTCGGGATCTGCAAGTTTCGCAGCATGGTGGTCGGCGCCAGTGCCGGTCACGGACTCACCGCCGACGGCGACCTGCGCATCACCGCCCTCGGACGCTGGATGCGCAGGTTCAAGATCGACGAGCTGCCTCAGCTGCTCAATATTGTGCGCGGAGACGTGAGCCTGGTCGGTCCGCGTCCCAAGCTGCCGCAATATGAGGGAATTCTCAATATGCCCTATCGGCCCGGCGTCACCGGCGCCGCCACGCTGGTCTTCCGCGGCGAGGAGTCGCTGCTGATGAAGATCCATCCCAGCGAGCTCGACTTCTTCTACGCCCAGCGCATCAAGCCCCTCAAGGCCAGCATCGACATCCGCTACATGAGCCAGGCAACCTGCTGGAGCGATCTGCGCATGATCGCGCAAACAGTTCTGACCTGCCTGCGTCCTTCGCGGGCTCCCTACGAGATGCCGTACAACGACGAACAGCTGGGCACGGAGTCGATCACGGCCTGATCTAGAGCAAAACCACGATAACAGTGCCCGGTTGAGCGCTGTGCGGGGTGTTGATTTCTTAAGGAAATCAACACTTTGAAGATGGGCCTTAGGGCATATCGATCGTGATTTTGCTCTCAGACGCAGCTAGTACGCTTGCCGGGGAGCGAAAATCAGCTCAACCCGCTCATCACCAGCATCCGCGGCTCGGTCATCTCTTCAATCGCCGAGCGGATGCCCTCGCGTCCCAGGCCCGAGTCCTTCACCCCGCCGTAGGGCATCGGGTCCAGCCGCCAGGTGGGCGTATCGCCCACAATCAGCGCGCCCACTTCAAGCTCACGATAGGCCGTTAGAATGCGTCCCGCATCGCGCGTCAGCAAGCCCGCCTGCAGGCCATAGCGGGAGTGATTCACATCGGCCAGGGCCTGTTCAAAATCGTCGTAGGGCTCAACCAGCACCACCGGCCCAAAGACCTCTTCGTCGCGAATCTTCATCCCCGGTTTGGTGGCAGTTAAAATGGCCGGTGTCATCACCGAGCCGTTGCGCTCGCCGCCGGCCACCAGTTTCGCGCCCGCCTCAACCGCCTCGCGCACCCAGCCTTCCACACGCTCCGCTTCGCTCAGCCGGACCAGCGGGCCCACCTCTGTCGCTTCGTCAGCCGGGTCGCCGGAGGCCATCTTGGCCGTAATCTCCACCAGCTTCCAGAGGAACGTCTGAAAGATCTTCCGCTCCACAAACACCCGCTGCACGCTGATGCACGACTGCCCGGCGTAGCCGAACGCCGCCTGCGCCGTGCGCTGCGCGGCCTCGTCCAGGTCCTGCCAGTCCCCGTGGACGATCAGCGCCGCGTTGCCGCCCAATTCCAGCAGAACGCGCTTGCGGCCCGATCGCGCCTTAAGGTCCCAGCCCACCTTCGCCGAGCCGGTAAAGGAAACAATCTTGATCCGGTCTTCCTTCTCCGCCAGCCACGCCGTGTCTGCATTCGAGAGCGGCAGCACCGCCAGCGCCTCGGCGGGCCAGCCCGCTTTAAGAATCACCTCACCCAGCGCCAGCGCCGTAAAGGGCGTCTGTGGCGCGGGTTTCAGCAGAATGGGGCAACCGGCAGCGATGGCCGGGGCCAGCTTGTGGGCCACCAGGTTGAGCGGAAAGTTGAACGGCGTAATGGCCAGCACCGGCCCCACCGGAAACCTCTGCACCAGACCCCAGCGGCCCTCGTTGCCTTCGGTCAGGTCCAGAGGAAGGCTCTCGCCGCCCAGCCGCGCCGCCTCTTCCGCCGCGGTCTTGAATGTCAGCACCGAGCGGTCCACCTCGGCTCGCGCCAGGCGCAGCGGCTTGCCGGCCTCGGCCACAATCAGCTTGGCGAATCGCTCCTTCTGTTCAATGAGCGCAGCGGCAATGTCTTCCAGAATCTCGCGCCGCTTCCAGCGTGGCAGCGCTCGGGTGCGGCGCAGGCAGGCCGCGGCGTGGCTCACCGCCTGGCGCGCATCGGCCCGTGTGGCCGTGGTCACGCGGCCCACCAACCCCTGGTCCCATGGCGAGCGGACCTCGAACGCTTCGCCGTCGCTCCACTCCTTGCCGCAGAGCAGAAATCCCGTCTGTGTTCCCGGGCGCATCTTCATGGTCTGGTACTCCTGACTCAATAGCCTACGCTCCTGATGGTAAAGCGGCAGGGTGGTCCGGGGCACCCGCGCAAGGGCAGGCGCCATTTTGGGCTTGCCCTCAGCAAGGCAAGAGAATGGTCCAAATTATCGATTCCAGTTCGCTAGCGCAATTTCAACTCAAGTGTTAGCAGAATCCACCGTGCCCCATCCCTGGGGCGTACTTGTATTGGTCCCAAGGGCGGGACAGCACAAACCTCTGTGCCCCATCCATGGCGCAGTTTCATCGCGCCATGGGTGGGAAACCACGAATCCCATGCGAGCGAAAAGCACCGTGCCCCATCCATTCCGCGCCCTTGGCGGAATGGGTGGGAGAGCCCAGAAGCCTAGGCGGACAGTAAAGAGTTAGGTCGAAAATGCTCCAATCAGGCCAGTCGCATCAGGCCGCGGCGGCAATGGCAGCCAGCCGCGCGATCGCCACCACGGTAATGTCGTCCGTCTGGCCAAACTGAACGGCGGCTTCCGCAATGGCCGCCGCCGGCTGCGTGGAAAGCTCCCGGGCACGATCGAAGCCGAGCAGCTCGCCATTCGCGCCCTGGGCTTCCACCACGCCGTCCGAGTAGAAGGTGAGCCGGCTCCCGGTTGCCAGGTGGAACTGCGTGGTTTCATACGTCGCGCCGCCAACGATTCCCAGCGGAAGCGCACCCGGCAGCTCCACCTCGCGGCCGTCGAGGTAAGGCGAAAGATGTCCCGCGTTGGCAATCGTAACCCAGCCGTCCGCGGTAATGTGGGCAGCCAGTGCGGTTGAGAAGCCGCCGTGAGTACGGCCCAGCAGGCGGTCGTTCAGCTGAGCCAGAATCTCAGCCGGTTCCTGGCTGTAAGCAGCCGCGGTGCGCACCGCGCCCACCAGAACCGAGACCAGCATGGCCGCCGGCAGGCCCTTGCCCGCCACGTCGCCAATCACCATCAGCAAACCGCCGCGGTGAGCCGCAAGCACCTGGAAGAAGTCGCCGCCCACCTGCTGCGCCGGCTGATAGACGCTCTCCACCACAAAGCCGGGAATGGCCTCAGCCTGTTCGGGCAGAATCACCTGCTGGACTTCGCGCGCCGCCGCGAGTTCGCCTTCCAGCAGGGCCTGCTGGCGGCTCATGCGGTTGGAGCGCAGCAGCAGAATCAGAGTCAGGGCCAGCGAGGCGAAGATGTCGAGAACGGTCTGCAGCTCGATCCGGAACGGTCCGAGATCGAATCGAATTGTGAGCAGATAGAACTGAAATATAAAACTGCGAAGCGCTTGGATCTGCACCAGCCCAAAGGAAACAAGACGGAGATCGAAGTAAAGGCCGGAGAGGAGCGCAGGAATAAGCAGGATGCCCGCTTCCCGATTGCCCCGGCGCCAATGGATGAACAGGACAGCGGGAAGGATGAGCGTCTCAAGCAGCAGGAACGGGGAGATCCACAGCAGCCAATGACTCTGCGATATCCAGCCAAGACTATTTGCGATATTGCCGCAAGCGAAGGTGACGCAGGTAAAGGCCAGATAGAGCTGGAACCACCAGTCGATACGCTGCCGGACAAATGCAAAATACATCCGCGTCAGCAGATAAGGATTGGCCAGGTCAGCCAGGGCATAGACGATGAACCAGGTTGCCGGGAAAGTATGGAAGATGGAATAGAGGCGCAGCGGAACCGTCATGAGAGTGGACGCCCCCAGCAAAAAGAGCCAGAGATATTCCTTCTGCGAGCGCCGCGATGAATAGAGAAGCAGGGCGGCCAGGCTGAGGAACGCGATCATGAGCCCGTCCAGGTAACGGAGAGCATTTTCGCCGATGGCGGCGAGCCAGATGTGTTCGCGCAGCCCTCCCTGCTGGCCGAGAAAAAGGTTGGTGGGATAAAAGCCCGGGAAGGGGTTGCCCCATTCGTTGGCAGCCACATGGACGCGCAGCGCGACGACCAGGGAGCCGGTTCGGATCTGATCGTCGGGGATCGGGGCAAGCAGGCGGCCGCTGTAGTCGGCTGCCCGGAATGGTGCAACCTGGCCCACCTGGAAGAGCCGGACGCCGTTGACATAAATCTCAAAGGCAGAGGAGATGTACCACTCCTGCAAAGCCAGGCCCGTCTGGGCCGGATCCACCTTCACGTGCAGCCGGTACCAGATAACCTCTTGTGGAGCATGGGGATAGAGATCGTGCAGGGACTGCTTCGAGGGCGTAAAGCGCAGCCATTCGGAGTCGTCGAAACCAGGGCTCGCATAGGCCGGATCGTCTCCCCCGTGCACCAGCCAGGTGGTATCGAAGCTGCTGGGCTGGCGAAGGCCGCTGGCATCGAAGGACTGCGCTCCGGCTGCCGTGCATGCGGTCGCAGCGGCAATCGCCAGGCAGGCGGCCAGCATCCATCGGCGGAACAAATATGGAACAGAAGGGCAGGACCTGGGAAGCAAGGGGCCTCCTGAGGGGACCCTTCCAAACTACCACCGCAGCGACGCCAAACCCTAACCCGCCGCCGCACGCCGCACCGGCAACACGCCGGACTCCGGGCACACCTGCCAATAAAACCTGGGCTGAAAACTGCCATGTTGCGGTATAGTGGCTGGAATCCCGAAAACGGCCGGCCTGCGCTCCCGATAAGCGCGCGCCAGACCTACCGATTGTACGCAAGGAGAAATACCGTGCCCGAGAATCCCGCAGGTGAAGGCTCCCCCCAGGCGACGCAGCAGCCGCCCGTCGTCGTCTACAACCCGATTCCTCAGCCGCCCCCCCCGCCGCCGCCCAACAACACGCTCAAGATCATTCTCATCGTGGTCGCGGTCATCGTGGTCATCGGCATCCTGGTGCTGGGAGCCATCGGCTACATGGGATACCGCATCGCCCACTCCCTGCATGTGAATCCGGCCACCGGCGAGACCACCATCACCACACCGGCAGGCACCATCAGCGCCAACGATCATGAGAACTTCACCGCCGCCGACCTCGGCGTCGATCTCTATCCCGGCGCGGAGCCGGGCAAGGGCAGCATGCGCATGACCATGCCCACCGGCCCAGTGGTTTCGGCCAGCTACCTGACCTCCGACTCCAAAGACAAGGTAGCCGCCTTCTACAAGGACAAGCTGGGCAGCCAGGCCACCTCCATGGACTTTGGCGGCAGCTCCATGGTGACCTTGAAGAAGGGCGATCGGGAGCAGATCACGGTGACCATCGTGCAGCAGGCCGGCCAGTTCGACGGCAAAACGCAGATCCACATCATGCACACCACCGTGAACAAAACCCAGTAAGGCCTCAGCGGGGCAGCGCGCTGTTGCGCTCTGCCCCGCGCCTCGGCGCTTGCATGCGGAGGCGGACCGGACCAGGTTCTCCGGCGCAATCGCATGGACGCCTTGCGCTGCCGCATTTCGTTCGCTCCAGCCTCTGAACCGGTCAGCGAGCGCAACCCTCCCGGAGGGAGGGGACGAGAATTGCCCAGGGCAAGCCGGGCGCCGCTCTGGGGAAGCG
>Ga0302320_10021323_pt1 | contig 12867 bp, 10 predicted proteins | sample Bog_T0_3_FD_202130 | JGI IMG/M metagenome (GOLD analysis project Ga0302320, IMG submission 202130) | Peat permafrost microbial communities from Stordalen Mire near Abisko, Sweden - Bog_T0_3 | ecosystem: Environmental > Terrestrial > Soil > Wetlands > Peat | place: Sweden: Abisko, Stordalen Mire...
CATCTTCACTTTGCACCTTCCTTATTTAGCTCCTGCTCGAAGTGTCTCTGTCGTGCAGGCGCTCCGCGCCTGAAAGCTACTCCTTTAACCAAACGAGAGTGTTCAATGAGCAGGATAGGAGTGTTTCTCCTGGGAACGATGCTGGCCGTAACCGCGCTAGCACAAGAACCGGAGACGAACCGCGTCACAGGGCAAATCGTGACCGGGCCAAATCAGCAGGAAGCAACAACAGTTCTAGATCTCTCAGATGTCATTCGTGAGGCCCTGGAAAAGAACCCCGGGGTACAGAGCGCATTGCACACCGTCAACGCTCAACAACACAAGGTCCCGCAGGCGAAGAGTCTTGCCGATCCGATGGTGTCCGTCGGATGGAACGGGAACCTCGCTCCGTTTAGTGTGCAGGACGGCGATCCCTCCAGTTACCGCGGTATCAGCGTCAGCCAGCAGGTCCCTTATCCCGGCAAATTGAAGCTGCGTGGCCAGATCGCTGCCAAGGACGTGGGCGCTGCACAATGGGATTACGAGGCAGTCCGCCGCCGTCTCGTGGCCGAGGTGAAGGCGGCCTATTACGACTATTTCTTCTTCGGCAAGGCGCTGCAAATAACCCGCAAAGATAAGGACTTGCTGCAGAAATTATCGAGCATCTCGGAGGCCCGCTATCGCGTGGGCAAAGGAATGCAGCAGGACGTGCTGCGGTCGCAAGTGGAGATATCGCTGTTGTTGCAGCGGATTACCCTGCTGGAGCAACAGCGTGCAACTGCCCAGGCCAGACTGAACACCTTCATGGCCCGGGATCCCGGATCGCCACTACCTCCCGCAGCCAGCGTCGAACCTGCGGCACTGAACGAAAAGCTTGATGTGCTCTACGCGTTGGCAGCGAAGAATGACACATCACTTCAGCGGGAACAGCAGATCGTCGAAAAGAGCCAATTGGTAACGCAGCTGGCGCATAAGGATTACCTGCCCGATTTCGGCGTGGCCTACATGTACCAGCAGCGGCCGATGTTGCCCGACATGAACGGCATGACCTTCACCGTGAATGTGCCCGTCTTCTACAAAACCAAGCAGCGCGAAGAGGTCAGGCAGGCGACGGAAGAAGCGATCAGCGCCGAACGCAGCCGGGATGACCGTGAGAATGAGTTGCAGTTCGAGCTGAAACAGAGTTACCTATCTGCCGAAGCCTCGAAACAACTGCTCGATCTCTACTCGAAGGCAATTGTGCCGCAGTCGTCGTTGGCGCTGGAGTCGTCGATGTCCGCCTACGAGGTCGGTAACGTCGACTTCCTCACGGTCCTGTCGAACTTCAGCACCATCCTCAATTACGAAGTGGACTACTACCGGGAACTTGCCAATTACCAGACTGCACTGGCGCGTATGGAGAGCCTGGCCGGCATGGAATTGACCTCGTCGCAGCCGCTGCCGTCCGGTGGCGGAGCGAATTCCGAGAAGTGAAGGAATGGCTATGAATACAAGATCATTACGAATCGCTGCCCTGGTGCTTGCGGGGGTAGCTGCGCTGGGAACGGTTTATGGCCGTCGAATATTGACTTGGCAGAAATCGAATGCTGCTCAGGATCCCGCTCAAGGTCCTGCGGGACAGCGCAGGGTCGTCTATTACTACGACGCCATGAATCCGCAGCACCACTACGACAAGCCCGGAAAAGCGCCCGACGGCATGGACCTGGTGCCGCAGTACGCGGAGGAGCAAACCAGCCTGGCGAAAATGCCCGTAGGTACGGTCATGATCTCTCCCGACAAGCAGCAACTGATCGGTGTCCGCACCGGCAAAGTGGAAAGGCGATCGTTCGAGCGCACGATACACACCACCGCGCAGCTCACGGCAGATGAAACGAAGATTGCCCACATTCACGTAAAAGTGAGCGGCTGGATCGATAAGGTCTATGTGGACTACGTCGGCCAACTGGTGAAAAAGGGACAACCGCTGTTCACGCTTTACAGTCCCGACCTGGTGGCAACGCAGGAGGAATACCTGATCGCAAAGCGAGGACAGGCGTCCTTAGGAAGCTCGCCCTTTCAGGAAGTCTCCGATGGCTCGAATTCACTCTTGCGCGCATCGCGTGACCGTCTGAAGTTGTGGGACATCAGCGACGAGCAGATTAAGAAGCTCGATGAAACCGGCGAAGTCACCAAGAACCTGACTTTCTACTCGCCGACCACGGGGTTTGTAACCGACAGAAAAGCGTTTCCGCAGACCTCGGTGACCTCCGATACCGAGCTGTATACCATCTCCGATCTCTCAACCATCTGGGCGAATCTTGACGTGTACGAATACGAAGTTCCATACATCCGCGTGGGCCAAGCCGTCGAACTGCAGCTCAGCTATTACCCCGGACGGAAATGGCACGGACAAGTCAGCTACATCTACCCGATGGTGGACGCACAGTCGCGCACCTTGAAAGTCCGCGTTCAACTTCCCAACCCTGAGATGGAACTCAAACCGCAGATGTTTGCAGACGCGCAACTGAAAGTCGACTACGGCAGCAAGGTTGTGGTGCCGGCCGAGGCCGTGTTGGATTCCGGCAATGAGCAAATTGTTTTCGTGGTCCGTGACGGCGGCATGTTCGAGCCGCGCAAGATCACCATGGGGCCACAGTTCGACAACCTGATCGTTGTGCTGTCCGGATTGAAGCCAGGCGAACAAATCGTTGTTTCCGGCAACTTCCTGATCGATTCCGAGAGCCGCCTGAAGAGCGCCATGGGCGGAATGCGGCACTGAGGAGGACAAATGAGCGCACGGAAAAAGACAGGTCTTGCGGTACTTGGCCTCATTGTGCTGGCGATGCTTGCTCTCGGCGGCTACGAGTTCAGGGAATTCCGCGCGCCCAAAGAGTGTGGCTTTTGTCGGCGTCCCCTACAGCAGAAATTGCGCGTCGTGGTCGAGATCGGGGGGCAGCGGAGGGAAGCGTGCTGTCCGCAGTGCGCCGTAAGCGAATCGCGCCAAGAGCACAAACCGGTGCGCCTGATCGCGGTGCGTGATTACACCACCGGGCACGATCTCGACCCCAAGCAAGCCTGGTACGTCAACCACAGCCGCGCCCTCGCCTGCACTCACGACGCAATGCACATGGATGAAATGAAGCACACCGACCCGTTGGCGTTTGATCGCTGCTCGCCCGGCGCTTTCGCCTTCGCGAAGAAAGATGATGCGGAAGCCTTCATCGCCCAGAACGGCGGGCAGGTCCTGAGCATGGAGCAACTGCTCGGAGAGGCGCACACCCAATGATCAACAAGATTATTGAATTCTCGGCAAGACGGAAGTTCCTGGTGTTCCTGCTGGTTGGAGCTGCCGTGCTCTTCGGTTGGCAAGCGATGAAGAACACCAAGCTCGACGCCATTCCCGATCTTTCCGACACGCAAGTGATCGTGTACTCCAAGTGGGACCGCAGCCCCGACATCATGGAGGACCAGGTCACCTATCCAATTACATCGGCCTTGCTCGGGATGCCGAAAGTGAAGGATGTCCGCGGCTTCAGCGACTTCGGATATTCCTACGTTTACATCATCTTTGACGAAGGGACAGATATCTACTGGGCGCGGTCGCGCACCCTGGAGTATCTCAACTCGGTCACATCTCGCCTCCCGAAGGGCGTGGATGTTGAACTGGCGAAGGATGCGACGGCGGTGGGATGGATATTCGAGTACGCCCTTGTGGATACCAGTGCGCAGTACAGCTTGGACCAGATGCGCACCTACCAGGATTGGTATCTGCGCTATGCCCTGCAATCGGTTCCGGGCGTCGCCGAGGTCGCTGCCGCCGGCGGCTTCGTCCGCGAGTACCAGGTCAATGTCGATCCCAACAAGCTGCTGGGGTACAAGATTCCGATCGACATGGTGATCAACGCCATTCAAAAGGGGAACAACGATGTGGGTGCGCGGCTGGTGGAAATGACCGGCCGCGAGTACATGGTGCGCGGACGCGGGTACATCAAATCGCTGAAAGACATTCAAGACATCGTCATCATGTCCAACCCGCAGACCGGGACGCCGGTGCTGGTGGGTGACGTCGCCACCGTAGTCTACGGTCCCGAAATCCGACGCGGCGTAGTTGAGCTCGATGGACGGGGCGAGACCGTCGGCGGCGTAGTGATCATGCGTTTCGGCGAGAACGCCGAGAAGACAATCGAGCGCGTAAAGGCCAAGTTAGCTGACATCGAACCAACGCTGCCTAAGGGCCTGAAGATCGTCACGACCTACGATCGATCGGAGCTGATCGACAACGCCATCGACAATCTGAAGCACACGCTGATGGAAGAAATCCTCATCGTTAGCCTGATCATCCTTATATTCCTCTGGCATTTTCCCAGTGCGATTATCCCCATCATTACGATTCCGGTTACGGTCATCCTGATCTTTATTCCCATCCAGATGAGCGGCATGACAGCGAACATCATGTCGCTGGGCGGAATCGCCGTAGCAATCGGCGCCATGGTCGACGCCGCCGTCGTGGTCGTGGAGCAGACCCACAAGAAACTGGAGCATTGGGAAGCGGACGGACGGCCCGGCGATTACCACAACGTCGTGATCTCTGCCGTAAAAGAGGTGGGCGGCCCCAGTTTCTTCGCGCTGCTGGTGATCGCCGTTGCCTTCCTGCCGGTGTTTACCTTGGAGGCGCAAGAAGGCCGTTTGTTCAAGCCGCTGGCCTATACCAAGAACTTCGCGATGGTGATCGCGGCGGTGCTGGCGATCACGCTCGATCCCGCCATGCGGCTGCTGTTTACCCGCATGGAGAACTTCAACGTCCGTCCCCGTTGGCTGGGCAAAGTGGTGAACGCGATTCTGGTGGGCAAGATCGTAAGCGAAGACCATCATTTCATCAGCCGTCCACTGATGAAGTTGTATCACCCAGTCGTTGAGTTTGTGCTTGAGCATAAGTGGAAGACGATCGCGGCAGCCGTGCTCGCAATGGCGGTGACGGTACCCATTTTCTTCAAACTGGGTTCCGAGTTCATGCCTCCACTCGACGAAGGCACCCTGCTGTACATGCCGTCCACCATGCCCGGCATCTCGGTGGCGGAGGCATCTCGCATTCTGCAAGTGCAGGACAAGATCATCAAAGGCTTCCCGGAAGTCGAAACCGTATTCGGCAAGGCCGGCCGAGTGGAAAGCGCAACCGATCCGGCTCCCTATTCGATGATGGAAACCGTCATCGTACTCAAGCCCCACGAGCAATGGCCGACCCGCCTTCGCTGGTACTCGAGTTGGGCTCCCAACTGGATGAAGAACTTTTTGCGCCGCGTCTGGCCAGACCACCAGTCAACCCAGGAGCTGGTCTACGGTGCGGGTGGCATGAATGCCGCTTTGCAGATACCCGGCATCGCCAACGCTTGGACCATGCCCATCAAAGCGCGTATCGACATGCTCACCACCGGCGTTCGCACCCCCCTGGGCGTAAAGGTGCTTGGTTCCGATCTTGGCGAAATTCAGAAAATCGGCGAAGACATTGAGATGGCACTTAAGGATGTGAGGGGAACGACCAGTGTATTTGCCGAGCGTACTACGGGCGGTTACTTCCTCGACTTCACGCTGAAGCGTGACGAGTTGGCACGTTACGGGCTGACGATTGATGCCGCCAATGATGTGCTGGTGTCGGCCATCGGAGGCGAGCCGGTGACCACGACCGTCGACGGCCGCGAACGATATCCGGTAAACGTGCGCTATCTACGCGACTATCGCAGCGATCTCGAAGCACTAAGACGCGTGTTGGTTTCCACTCCCTCTGGCGCCCAGATACCCATGGGACAAATCGCCGATATCACGGTCAAGACCGGGCCGGGAATGATTCGCGATGAAAATGGACGCCTCAGCGGTTACGTCTACGTGGATGTGTCCGGCCGTGACATCGGCAGCTACGTCACCGATGCGAAGCGGGTTGTAGCCGAGAAGGTCAGCGTACCGGCGGGCTACCAACTGGAATGGAGCGGCCAGTACGAATCGATGGAGCGGGTGAAAGAACGGCTGAAGATCGTGCTGCCCATCACGTTGCTCATCGTCTTCCTGTTGCTCTACTTCAACACCGGATCTGTAACCAAGACCGCGATCATTTTGTCGGCGGTGCCCTTCTCCGCCATCGGCGCGGTCTGGCTGCTCTACCTGCTGAACTACAACATGAGCATCGCGGTATGGGTGGGCTTGATCGCCTTGCTTGGGGTCGATGCCGAAACCGCCGTCTTCATGCTGCTCTATCTCGATCTCGCCTTCAACGATGCCATCCGCCAAGGCGAAATGCGCAATTGGGATGATCTGCGTGAGGCCATCGTCAACGGCGCCGTCAAACGGCTTCGTCCCAAAGTGATGACTGTGGCTTGCATGCTGTTCGGCCTGCTACCGCTGATGTGGTCGTCGGGAACTGGGGCAGATGTGATGAAGAGAATCGCCGCACCCATGGTGGGCGGCATCATCACGTCATTCCTGATGGAACTCGTGATTTATCCGCCTGTGTATGCGATTTGGAAGTGGAACTGGGAAGTGAAGCCGGCACTGAAGAAAAACCCGGCAGGCTTGGAGCTGGCCCCGGCAAATGGGGTGGCGCATGTATAAAGCGCTCTTCGCCGGCGCGATCCTGGTCTTCGCCGCTTTCGGGCTCTCAGCTGCGGACGCTCAATCAACCGTAGGCGCTGCTGCGCCAGTAGCAGCTCCTGATCAGTTTTTCGCCTTCCACGAAGCGCTGGACCGCACCGCGACCGACCTGCTTGCCGATGCGGCCCGGCGCATGGCCGAAGCCGCCAATGATGGCGCCGGAAGTGTCCGAACTCGCTCTGCTGAAGCGCTGGTCCGCGACTTCGATCACAAATATCGTCCCAATCTGTCGCCCGGGATCGCCGCGTGGTTTGGACGGCTGGACCAGCTGCGCTCGCAGATAACTCCCATCCTGGAGGACGAAGGCATCCCGCAGGAGATGGTCTCCGTTGCCATGGTAGAAAGTGGAGGCAGAACGACCGCGGTGTCGCCCAAGGGTGCACTCGGACTTTGGCAGTTGATGCCCGACACCGCTCGCCGATACGGATTGGCCGTCACTCCCTCAAGGGACGAGAGATTGGATGTTGAGAGGTCCACCCACGCGGCGGCACGCTACTTGCGCGATCTCTATCAGCAGTTTGGTTCCTGGCCTCTTGCCCTTGCGGCGTACAACGCTGGCGAAAAGGCACTCCAAAGAGCCGTCAACCGGGCTGGAACAACAGACTTCATTCAAATAAGCAGGCTACGGCTGCTTCCTCAAGAAACCCGTAACTACGTGCCGGCAGTTCTCTCAGCGATGCAACTGCTTGGCGTCGCCCATTTGCCGGCTGAGCCGGCGCAGACCGCAAAGAAAAGCGATTCCACCGGGATCGTATTTGCGGTTCCGGGTGCGCAACCGTGACTTCCTACGACTTGTCTTATTTCCTGCCTAAGCTGGAAATGGAGAGAGGGATCGTCCGTTAAGATAGCAGAGCGAACGTATGAAACAGGAAAGAAGGCATTACAGCGTAGAAGAGAAGGTGGCCTTTCTGAGGCGGCACCGTTTGGACAAGGTTTTCGTCTCGGACCTGTGTGAGGAACTTGGCCTGCGTCCGACGGTGTTCTACGGCTGGCAGAAGGAGTTCTTCGAGAACGGAGCGGCTGCCTTTCAGTCTCAGGAGCGTCCCCACCGCCAGGGGGAGGAGAAGCAGAAGCGGATGCGTTCTTGGAGAAGAAGGTGCAGACCAAGGAGGCTGTGGACAAGAAGTACGAGTTCGACGCCTACTACTGTGGCATACCAGAACTGCCCAACCTTTCAACTCTCTGGAAATATCGCAGACTGGCCCTTACGATGCGTGCCTCCCAGTCCAGGCATTTCCGCCGATGGCGTCGAGATCGGCAATCGCTTCAGAGGGAATTTGAAGCATCGAAGACTGAAGATTCTGGCGAAGATGCTCGATCGAAGATGTTCCGGGGATCACCAGCATGTTGGGCGACCGCTGGAGAAGCCAAGCAAGAGCAACCTGCATGGGCGTGGCACCGAGGCGCGCGGCGACGTCGGACAAGGTAGCCGACTGGAGCGGAGTGAACCCGCCGAGTGGAAAGAATGGCACGTAGGCGATGCCGTCACGAGCCAGATCGGCTATGAGTGCATCATCGGTTCGATGCGCGAGATTGTAGTGGTTCTGTACGCTGATGATCGGGGCGATCCGTCGGGCTTCCGCGATTTGCGCGGGTGTGACGTTGCTAAGCCCGATATGACGCACCAAACCCTTTTGCTGGAGTTCGGCCAGAACTGTGAGCGGCGCCTCGATCGACCCCTCGGCGGGTTCGTGAATGCTAAACATACTGCGCAGGTTGACCACATCAAGCACATCCAGTCCCAAATTGCGGAGGTTGTCGTGAATCGCTGCCGTCAGCTCTTCGCGTGAGAAAGCCGGAATCCATGATCCATCCTCACCGCGTCGGACGCTGACTTTGGTGACGATCGCTAGATCGTCGGGATACGGGGACAGCGCCTTTCGTATAGTCTGGTTCGTGACATGAGGACCATAAAAATCGGCTGTATCGATGTGGTTTACGCCACTCGCGATGGCCTCTCGCAGAACAGCGATCGCTGTATCGACATCGCGGGGAGGCCCCCATACCAACTTGTTGCCATCTCGGCCGGCGAGTTGCATCGCACCATAGCCCATGCGGTTCACCGTCATCGATGTGCCAGGCAGCGTGAAGCTGCCGGCCAGATCAGTCTGTTCGATCATTCCGTTCCTCCTGGAACTGTTCATTATTTGTAACCAGGAAAGCTAGAAAGACTCTCCCACCAGCTCTTCACTTTTCTTCCAGAGCGCCTCGGCGTTGTTTTCATCGAGCGCATATCCAAGTACTCCTTCACTCATGGCGTCGATGGGCACGTTGTCCGGCACGAGATTGGCAACATGGCAATCCTCGCAATATCGGCCGCCGATTTCTTCGGCGGGAGCAACGACACCGGCCCATACCGAAGTTGCGGCTCCTTGAGGGATGGTCTTCCAGCGGAACGGCGCCTTGCCCTCCGCCGCGAGTTGCTGATTCCTCTGTTCGATGATCTTTTCTATTTGGCTGGCGTCCACGTGGCGAGCCAGTTCGGTGTGTATTACTCCTGGATGCACAGCGGCGGCACGTACGCCGCGGTCCCGGTGGCGTCTGTCGAAGGCAACGGCGAAGAGGATATTCGCCGTTTTGGATCTTCCATAGGCAGCGAAGGGCTCATACGGCGTCCGGTCAAAGTTGGGATCTTCGAGGTCGACATTAGAATAGCGGTGACCCAAAGAAGACAGATTGATCAGCCGCCCGCCAGACCGAATGAGCGCCGCAATCCGGTTGACCAGAACAAAGTGGCCCAGGTGATTCGTTCCGAACTGCGTTTCAAAGCCGTCCGCAGTGTGGCCGAACGGTGTGGCCATCACTCCTGCATTGGCAATGACCACGTCGAACGCTTCTCGCTTTGCCAATAGCCCGTCGGCACAGGCACGCACGCTCTTCAGTTTGGCAAGGTCGAGTTCAACCAATTCGAAGCTTCCGCCATCGGCCGCAGCGTCCTTGCGCACTTGTTCGGTTGCAGCCTTGGCCTTGTTCAAATCCCGTGCCGCGCCTACAACCTGAGCGCCGTGGACGGCCAGGGACCGCGCCGTTTCCACGCCCAGGCCGGCCGAAACACCCGTTACGAAGATCCGTTTGCCCTGCAGATTCACGCCAGACAAAACGTCGTCCGTGGTCGAAGTTGCCCCAAAAGAAGTTGCCTCAAGTATGTTCGTCATTTTTCTACCCCCTTGTACTGATACTTCTCAATAACTGTTCACGATCGCTCCCGCGTTAACCGCGCAAACCCGCGGTGTCCTCGGAGTGTTCGAAATATTTCATGGCGTTCAGGTCGGCAATCAGCCCAGGCCCAGTCGGTCGCCATCCCAGCCGTTCCTGCGTCAGCGCGCTGGAGGCCGGAACGTCGTGACCCACGAAGAGCCCGAGCCAGCCAAAGTGCGCGCCTGCCTGCTCAGGGGAAATCGACACCACCGGCACCTTCAAGCCCCGGCCAATTGCTTCCGCGATCTCTCGAAGCGGCACGCCCTCTTCTGTGACCGCGTGATAGCGGGCTCCCCCAGCCCCTTTTTCAGCCCCCTTCTCGAGCGCCAGCCTGTAGAGACGTGCGGCATCGAGTACGTGCACTGCGGGCCAGCGGTTGAGCCCGTCGCCGACGTACGCCGAGACACCCTTTTCGCGGGCCATCCCGATCAGGTAGGTGATGAGGCCTTGCTTGACTGGGTCGTGGACCTGCGGAAGCCGCATCACCAAAACGCGCACGCCCTTCGCTGCCGCTGAAGCTGCTGCCTCTTCCGAAGCGACGCGAGGAATCGGGGAGTTGGGCGCATCTTCCTCGGTCGTGAGGCGGCCCGGCGTGACGGCGACCCCGGTCCCGGAGGTGACGATCAAGGGGCGATCAGAGCCGGCGAGCGCGGCACCGACGGCCTCAATGGCGCGCCTGTCTATCTCGCAGACTTCCTTGAATCTCGCGAAATCATGGACAAAAGCTGTGTGTATCACGCCATCCGAGGCGGCGACGCTTCTCCGCAGGCTCTCCAGGTCTTCAAGATCGCCTAGATGCACCCGGGCACCAGCGGCGATCAGCGACTGGGCGCCCGCATCTGATCGCGCAAGACCGAGCACCTGATGACCAGCGTCGATCAGTTCTCCGACGACTGCCGTACCAATGAAGCCGGTAGCACCGGTAACAAAAACACGCATATTCTTTCCTCCTAAGCAATCTGTGGTTCACTGGATAGGGACGAAGCGCTCACTCGACTTGCGAGCCGAGTCGAAGCCTTCGCAGTGATCAATCTCCACTGGCGGGCAGAAGTGGGCAGACCGTCGATCTCGCTCAACTCCTGCAGCCAGTCTTCTGCTGAGAGCTCCGCCTGTTCTAACCCGAACAACTCGGTGACGGAATTGAAGAATGCTGACAACTCTCGCTCCGCCATCGTCATGAGGTCGGCGCAACCAGAGTTGGAAGTCTTTGACGGTTTGTAAGGAGCGAGTAGATTCATATTCCTCACTTCTCAAAGCCGGAAGGACGGGAGCCGCTATTGACAGGACGCCGCGTTCCGACTAAAACGGAGAGTGTCTCCGAATCAGTAGATAAGATAACCGGAGACTATCTCCGGTTGCAACTTTTTTTGTATGCCGACCAAGAATCAGAAAATGGTCCCGCGAAAACCGCGCACCGACGCGCAGCGCAACCGCGGGCGCATTCTGGAGGTGGCGAAGGAGGCGTTTACTCGGTCCGGCGCGAACGCCAGCCTCGACGACATCGCCAAAGAGGCCGGGGTTGGAGCGGGAACTCTGTATCGCCACTTTCCTACGCGAGACGCACTTATCGAAGCGGTCTATCGGACTGAAGTAGAAAAGCTAGCGGCAGCAGAACGGAAATTCTCCGACGCCATGCCTCCGGTTGAAGCGTTGCGGGCCTGGATGCTCTTGTTCGTGGATTACATCGCAACGAAGCAGATCATCGCCCCTGCACTGAACTCGCTCGTCGGTGGCCCCTCGAAGCTGTATGAAGGTTCACGCGGTCAGATCCAGGGAGCGATTGATTCGTTGGTGAAGCGCGCAATCAAGAGCCACGACATTCGTAGAGATTTAGAGCCATTCGATCTACTTCGGGCGCTGATCGGTGTCTCCCACGTGGCCTCCGGTCCTGACTGGCAGCAAAGCGCCAGGAGGCTCGTGGACATTCTCATCACGGGTTCGCGGCCAATCAAATAGACGCGAGACCCACTAAAGCGCGGAGAATCGCGATGATGGCCCGCTCAGTTGCTGCCGAGACAGGCACTGCCACTTCGTTCTTGTGATCTTCTAATAGTTGCAGCACGCTTGCATGGAACGCGGCACTGTCGGCCCCGCTTCCGAGTCGTTCCTCTTCAGCTTCCAGCACGCGATTTAGCTGTGGGCGGTCTAATGGTCGCGCGGAAATTGACCAACTCAGACGCGGTGAGATCGCGCAGGGGGATGAGGCCACGGTGCGTCGCCCAGGGAAGCAGTTGCTTCTCGAACAACGTCGTGGATTGTTTAATTGTTTCCTTTGGAAAGATTGCGAGCGTTTTCTGATTGCTGTTTGTAAGCTAGAGCATTTCTAACTTAAGTATATACATGTTATGAGATAATGCTTCTGCCGGTAAAGGAGAGGCATGAATGCAATCTTATTCCCAGGATTTGCGGGAGCGAGTGTTGCGGGCACTGGATCGCGGGGAGCGTCCGACCGAGATTGCGCTTCGCTTTGAGGTCAGTCGGGTGTGGGTCTACCAGGTCCGGGATCGGCTGCGACAGACGGGCGAGCGCAGGAGTTATCCCATCGGTGGCCATCGCCGGTCACGGCTGGCGGGACTGGAACCGGTGCTGCGTGCCTGGATCGAGGCCGCGCCCGACCTCACCCTAGCCGAGATGCAGCAACGGCTGAGTGGGCGGGGCGTTGCCATCAAGCTGGGCGCTTTGTGGCACCAGTTAAACAACTGGAATCTCAGCTTTAAAAAAAACCTTGCACGCCAGCGAGCAAGAGCGCGCGGACGTGCAAGCGGCGCGCCGCGCCTGGACTGAGGCGCTACCCAGCATGGACATTACGAAGCTCGTATTTATCGATGAAACTTGGGTTTCGACGAACATGACACGCCGCTATGGACGCGCTCCTAAAGGCCAGCGCTGCCTGGCCTCAGCCCCACTCAGCCACTGGGAAACGACCACCTTGGTCGCCGCTTTACGGCACCAGCAACTGACCGCACCCATGCTCACCGACGGACCCATGGATGGGGAGATCTTTCTGACTTACCTACAGCGCTTCTTATGTCCCACCCTCAGCCCGGGAGACCTGGTGATCGTGGACAATCT
>Ga0302320_10021324_pt1 | contig 12867 bp, 12 predicted proteins | sample Bog_T0_3_FD_202130 | JGI IMG/M metagenome (GOLD analysis project Ga0302320, IMG submission 202130) | Peat permafrost microbial communities from Stordalen Mire near Abisko, Sweden - Bog_T0_3 | ecosystem: Environmental > Terrestrial > Soil > Wetlands > Peat | place: Sweden: Abisko, Stordalen Mire...
ACCACAAGCAGGTTTACGCGCAGTTGAGCGGGCCGGAGTTGAGCGTGATTCTGGACGTGGAGCCGATGCGCCAGGGCGAAGAGGAATGCGCCACCGCCTTGCGTCTGCTGCGCCGGATGCGGCAAAAGTATGGGCCGCGATTTTTCGACGTGGTGGTGGTGGACTCCTGGTATGCCAACGGACCGTTTCTCAAAACCGTGTGGGAGGAACTGGGCTGGCCGGTCGTGGCGGTGCTCAAGCAGGAACGTTACGAAGCCCACCAGGAGGCGCTGGCCCTGACGCAGGGGCAAAAGCCCACCCAGGTGGTGGAGCGGGACGGACGCCAGGTGGAGATTTGGGAGGTGCCGGCGGTGCGTTTCACCGATACTTATCCCGGACCGGTTCGGGTCGTGCGGGTGCGGGAGCGGTGGACCCAACGCCAGCGGGTGGACCAGGAGTGGCAGACCGAGCCCAAAGAGCAGAACTGGATTTGGGTGGTGGCGGGAGATCTGGACGGCTACGACGGCGCCGTCGTCCGCGACATCGGACACTGGCGCTGGAAGATAGAGAACAACGCCTTTGGCGAACTGACCCAGCACTGGCATCTGACCCATTGCGCCCATCATCATCCGGTGGCGGCGCTGGCGCTCTTGTGGATCAAGATCATCGCCTTCACCCTTTTTCACGCCTTTGCCATTTTGCACGGCAAACTTTTCCGGTTGGGCCAGGCGACGTTGCAGGAACTGCGCCAGCAGATTTACCGCTCGTTGCTCTGCGGCTCGCCCATACCCTTTTTCAGCGGATAGAAAACGCCCACCGCCAAACCCATCCCGCTGAAAAGCCTGGAAAACCGGGCCGCCAAAAGGTTCGCCAAGGCGAACCTTAAAGCGAAGCTTTGTCCCATACCCAAGGAGGCCGGAACGTCAGACGCAGCACTGCCGCCCGGCTAAAAAATCAAATGTCTGCTCCAATCATTAATCCCAACCACCTTGCGAAACCGGTGACGTCCCTTCTTGACCGTCGTGCTGATGGTACGGGATGCTAGTGTCTGACAGGGCCAGACAGATGAAAACCGACTCAGGTTCCATTGCCGCTTCGTTCCAAACCGGCCGGTTGACGGTTCTGCCCGTCGCCGATCGCGAACTGCGCGTGGCGGCGCGGAGCAAAACCACCCATCGCTTGCGCCTCTGGTTCGCCATCGGGGCCTTGCTTGTGGCCGGGGCGATTGGCCTGATTTCGCTGGCGAGCAGTGGAGCTTTTTCGGGCCAGCTTGGCATCTATATCTTTGGCGCGCTGAAATGGATGGCCTTTATTTTTGCGTGCGGAGCCGGGACTTTTCTCACGGCGGATTGCTTGAGCGAGGAAAAACGGGAAGGAACCCTCGGCCTGATTTTCCTGACCGATTTGCGGGGGCATGACGTCGTGTTGGGCAAATTGTTCGCCACGTCGCTGCGGAGTTTTTACAGTTTGCTGGCCGTCTTTCCGGTAATGGCCCTGTCCTTTTGCCTCGGCGGGGTGACGGCGGATGATTTTGGCCATTCCTTGATCGCGATCTGCAACACGTTGTTCTTTTCCCTCGCGCTGGGAATGTTGATTTCGGTCGTCAGCCGTGATTCCCACAAGGCCATGTCCGGGGCGCTGGCGACCATGGTCTTTTTTCTCCTTTTATTGCCGCAACTGGATGATTGGATGCCGTTCCGCCGGGCTGGAAGCCCGTGGCTGGGGTTGCTTTCGCCGGCGTATTCCTTTACGCATACGACCTTCCCGCACACGTTTGATTTTTGGATGAGCACGGCGCTGGTGAACGTGGCGGGTTGGGCCTTTCTGGCGGTGGCAAGCTGGCTTGTGCCGAAGACCTGGCATGAGAAAGGGGCTCGTCGCAAAACCGGAACGGCGGGACGACTTCCCTTTTTTGGAACGGCGCGAAACCGCGCGCAGATCCGCGGACTTTTGGAAATCAATCCCGCGGGCTGGATCATCGCGCGCGACCGTTGGGCTTCCGGTGTGGCCCGATTGGCTCTCCTCCTGGTGCTGGTGACCTTTGGGTTGAGCATCGTATCGTATAGCCTGAGCCCTGGCGCTTCTCCCGTTTTCGGCGGAATGACAACGCGGACCAGCACGACCACAAACTCAAATGGAACCGTCACGTCCAGCTTCACTTCTGTTCAAGTTGGCGCCTCCGGCGGAATCGGGGTTTCACCGCTTTTCACCATCGCGGTATGGCTGACATCCGCCTTCGGCATCGGACTCGAATTTTGGCTGATCGCCCAAGCCTCCCGTTTTTATATTGACGGCAAAAAGAATGGCTTTCTCGAACTGCTCCTGGTGACGCCGGTCCGACCGGGCGACATCATCCGCGGCCACTGGCTTGCCTTGCGCAAACTGTTTTTGGGGCCGGTGTTGGCGATGGTAGGACTCGGTCTGGTCTCAGGGATGGCCGGCCTCAACGCGGTGACAATGCCGTGGATGAACGGACTCGTCCAAGTGCTGAACATTGTGGTCTCCCAAATCGCCTGGATTACCGGGGTATGCGCGTTGATCTGGTTCGCGATTTGGATGGGCGTCACCTCCAACAAGACCGCTGTTGCGATGCTCAAAACATTCGTTTGTGTGAAGATATTGCCTTGGATCGGCATTTACTTCGTCCTGTTTGTTTTCATGTTCACGCTCGGGCGATTTTCCACCGCTCCGCTTAGCTGGCTGTTAATACTTGTGCCGCAAGCACTGATGATACTGCTCAATGTCGTTCTCATCGCGGGTGCCCGGCGGATGGCACATACGGCGCTCTCGCAATGGTCGGCGTCCTAGCGCGCCTGGAGAAATTCGAGGGTGCGGTGCAGTTCCGCGTCAGTATTGTAAAAATGCGCGGAGATTCGCAGATATTCCCGGCCGGTGCGGTCGGTGCGTTGGGACACGTCAATGCCAGCGTCCCGCAATTTCTGGAATGTGCCGGAGAGTTCCTTCCCATCGCGGTAAAAGGTGGTGATGCCGCTGGCGTTGGGCGCGGGGGCGTCTGCTTGCAGGACCGACCAGCCCTTTTCCTGCAACGCGGGCACCAGCCAGGCGCGTTTCCGCAGCAGTTCGGCGGCGATGTTTTCCACGCCGACTTCCAGCAATAATTCGAGGGCCGCCTGCATTCCGGCCACGCCGATCAAGTTTCCCGTGCCGGCTTCGTAACGTCGTCCGTCCGGTGGATAAACGAATTTGTCCTGCGCCACGAAGCCGGCCGAGCGCACGTTGTGCCAGCCATAGACTTTTGGCGTCAGCTTTTCCTGGAGCGATCGGCGCACGTAAAAAAGGCCGGCTCCGCATGGACCAAGCAGCCATTTTTGCGCGCCCGCCGCCAGAAAATCGATGTACTCCACCGAGATTGGAAACGCTCCAAGTGTCTGGATGGCGTCAACACCAAAAAGGATGTTGCGCTCGTACAGGTATTTGCCAATGGTTTGCAGGTCGGGACGATAGCCGGCGAGGAAATGGTTGCTGGCTAGCGCGACCAGCCGGGTGTTTTCGTCCACCTGGCCCATGACATCCACCGGGCGGATTTTTCCCAATTCGCGCACATTCATCAGGCGCACCTGCACCCCTTTTTCCGCCAGCGCGGTCCACGGATAAACATTGGAGGGGTAATCCTCAAAATAAATCAGGATGTTGTCGCCCTTGCGCAAGGGCAGGCCGGCGGCGGCGATGCTCAGAGCCAGCGAGGTCGGTCCGACAAACGAAATCTCCTCCGGTTTCGCACCCATCAGGCGCGCGGCCAGCTCGCGGGTCTGTTGCTGGCGGGCGATTGGCATCGGGGTGTCCTGCGAGGCGGAGGAAGATTGCGTCACATAATCGCGCATGGCGTCGGCCACGCGGCGGGGCAGGGGACTGGCGGCGGAGTGCGCCAGGAAAATTCGCTGGCGCGCCACCGGAAACTCGTGTTGGCGCAGTTCTTCATTCGAGTGCAGTTCAGCAATGGTCATAGTTCGGACGCTTACAACTTTCCGTTAATGAGCTTGTCCAGATCGCTTCCCGGCCCGTAGATACCCATGAAATAGGAAACGATCTGCCACCCTACCAACAACAGCACGGCGTAATAGATCAGCTTCGGTGTCCAATCGGCGATCATCCGCATCTTGTGATTGCCGTCCTCTTGGTAATGCCGGTGCAACCGGTCAAGCGCCTCCTCCAATTGTCCGCTCACCTCGCCCGTGGCATAAAGGCTGGCGAACATCTCGGGGAAGGCCCCGGAATCCTTCATCAATTCCGCGGGTGTGGCTCCCGCCTCGACTTCCTCCGTCCAACCCTTGACCGCCCGCGCCAGCGCCGGGGAGCCGCTGGCCGCCACCGCCAATTCCCACGCGTTGGTGATCAGCACCCCCGCGCTGAGCAATGCTTCCAGCGCCGCCGCCAGCCGCGCCAGCGCCAGACTGCGCCGAGCCGAGCCCAGCAATGGTATCGGACGCAGAACCTGCTCGACGCCGCTCCGCCATTTTTCGCCATGTTTGCCTTGTCCCGCGAAAATCAGAAAGCCCGTCACCACATAGACCGGAACCAGGATCACGAATACGTCAAAGGCAAACCGCTCCAGGGTGTGTCCCGGCTTGAGAAAATCGATGAAGGAAAAAACGATGACCGCGAAGTGGAAAAGAAAGGCCGGATAGAGCAAATTCGAGATGATCTGGCGCGCCATTTGGGCGCGTTCCTTGTAGTAACCCGCCAGCAGCTTGCAACAGATGTCCAGGCGTCCGCTCCGGTCGCCCGCGTTCACCAGCGCCGCGTCGAACGCCGGAATCCAACTGTCCATCAGCGCGGCGGCGTCGCCGACGGTGGCGCCGTTGCGCAAGTGCTCCTGCAACTGGGCAATCGGGGCGCGTAACGAGCGGGAGGGAGGGTTGTTGTGAAGCTGTTCCAACGCCTTGGGCGCGGTCAACCCGGCTGACAACAACGTGCCGAGTGTGTTATACATTTCGGCGCGCTGATTCAACTGTCCGGGAGTAACAATCAATTGCATGAATTGCCTTCCCGCTTCCGGGAGCACCGCCTCCAACCGGTAGGGCGGTGCTATGCCGCCGCCCCATCTTTTTCTTCGGCGGAGGCGTTGACCGGGACGACGTCTCCAACACCTCCACGTGCCACCCGGAGAATTCAGGGCGGCGCAGCAGCACCGCCCTACCACGGAAATCCCGACGCTTACCCAATCAGCTTGTCAAACTGCGCCTTAAGGTCCTTTTTCGAAAGCATCCCGACCACCTGGCCGACCGGTTTGCCTCCTTTGAAAAAGACAAAATTCGGAATGGAATTGACGTTGAATTGCGCGGCCAATTCCTGGGCTTCATCCACATCCACCTTGCCCACGCGGACGCGGTTCTCGTATTCGCCGGCCAATTCATCCAGCACCGGGGCGACTTGCTTGCAGGGCCCGCACCAATTCGCCCAAAAATCCACCACCACGGGGAGAGGCGACTTGAGCACTTCCTGCTCAAAATTGGATCCGTTCAGTTTTAAAATGTTGAGAGCTGTCATAAAAATTTATTCAACAGGAGCCAAACCGGCCACGCCACCATAAAGCAGCCATAACGTGGAACCAACCGCCGCCAGCACGACCACGGCGGCGGCAATGGCCAGGATTTTGTCGAGTTTCTTGACGCTGGGCGCCTGCGGAGCAGGCGCGGGGGCCGAACGTTGTGCCGGTGTGGGCGGCGCGGGTTGCCGGGCGGTCGCGGCGGACCCCGGCTTCGACGGCGGGGCAGCCGCAACGGGGGCGGCGGCAGCCACGGGCGCGGCGGCGCGGGGAGCAGCCGGGGCGGCGGCGGAGGCTCCGGCAGTCGGCGGTCCGCCGGGGGCCAGGGTCGGTAATTTGATGGTGGGGGCCGAAGTCGGTTTGGGCGGCAGATTGATCCGCACTGTCTCCTTCTTGGGCTGGACTTTGGCGGCTTCCGCCGGTTTGGGCGGCATCGCCCCACCGGGCACGCTTGGAATATTCTCTGACATAATTTCCTTTTGTATCTACAGAATAAAGTTGACCCGCCCCAGTGTCAAACTGGAATTCAAAATTCGGGCGGGTCAAGCCCGCCCCCTACTTCATTTATTCGGGAGGGGCGAGCCATGCGCCGCAGGCGCATCCCGAATTGCGCAAGAAGCAGTCTTCCTGCGAGCCCCCAATTTTCGCCCTTACGACTTCAATAACGCTGGCCGTATCCGCCCTGTTCCCGTCCGCCGCGGGCCGGACCGCGCGATTCCCGGCCGCCGGCTTGCGGAGCCCGCTCTTCACGCGGCCGCGCAATGTTCACCGTCAAGGCCCGGTCATGCACCTCTTTGCCGTGAAACAACTCGATGGCCTTGTTCGCTTCCGCGGCTGTAGCCATCTCGACGAAGGCAAAGCCACGCGATTTTCCCGTAAATTTGTCCATCATCAGATTCACGGAATTGACGTTGCCCGCCTCGGCGAAGCAGTCTTTCAAATCATCTTCAGTGGTATTGTACGATAGATTGCCGACGAATAGTCTTGTGTCCTTCATGTGTGTGTTTGCAGTTGAGAAACCCGGGGGGAAACCCGTCGAGCCTAAGGCTGAACCATCCTCCGCCCTCGATTTTTACTGTTAATGGTCAATGTGCTTGTCTGTCAATTCCGGGCATTCGAGCCCGATGCACGCGTATTTAGCCAGCCAAAATTTCCGTGTCAACCCCGAATCGTCACTTTTTTCCGGCCAATTCCGTTCCGGTGCCGGTAATGGCCACCTCCCCGCCCGCCTGCCACGCATACTCTTTTTTGTCCACGATCAACGTCCGCGGCAGAATCTCCACCACGTGACCGGACACCCGGAGGGTGATGCTGCCCGGCAAATACAACGGGTCCTGCATCAGCATCTCGCCGAAGGGCACATTCGTGATTTGGTCGCGAAACCGGATCAGTTCCGCCACGTTCGTCCGCCTGGAATTCCCGTCCGGAAAGCGCAGCCGCTCCGCGATTTTCAGCGTCGGCTGCGAGATTTCCAAGGTGGGATGCCCCGCGCCATCCGATGTAAACAAGATTTCCCACGGACCCTTGGCGGAACGCAGGTGTTCGATCAGGTAAAAGCCGCCAAAGTAGAACGCCACCGCCAGGACACCCACAATCATCAGATGGCGAAGGATGTTGTCTTTCTCGGGACGATTTGGATCACGCGCCATAGTGCGGCAAGGAATCGCGGGACGCCACCACCGGGTCGGAAGCGGCCGTCCGGATCGTTCAAATCTTTACCTTGAATTCCTCGCCGGCTTTCAAGGACAGGGCGAACGCGCTCATCAGACGCGGGATTTGCTCGAGGTCGCGCAGGTTGATCACTTCCACCGGCGAATGCATGTAACGGTTCGGCAGGCTGATCAAGCCGCAGGGAATCCCGCCGCGCGTCCAGAAAATCACATCGGTATCCGTGCCGCTGGAGGCGGAAGTGGCTTCGTGTTGCAATTTGATTTTTTGCGCGCGCGCCACGGTTTCAAGGCGGGCGATGACTTCGGGATGGTTGCACACCCCGTGTGTCAGCGTCGGCCCCTGGCCAAGTTTAATGTCGCCGTGCTGCTGCTGGCTCACCGTCGGGTAATCGGTGGCGTGGGTGACATCCACCACCAGGGCCACGTCCGGCTTGAGGGTGTAGGCGATCTGCCGCGCGCCCAGCAGGCCAACTTCCTCCATGATATTGGAAACGGCCATTATTTCCGCCTTCAACTTTCCCTTGCTCTCGTGCGCCAGCCGCACCGCCTCCGCCACGGCAAAGGTACCGACCCGGTTGTCGAAGGCCCGCCCTATCGCCAGATCGTTCCGCAACAACTCGAACGTATCCGTCAAGGTGATGGGGTCGCCGATGCTGACCAGCTTTTCCGCGTCCTTCTTGCTGGCCACGCCGATGTCAATAAACAAGTCGTGGATCTTCGGCGCCTTCGGTTCGCCTTCGGTTTTCATCAAATGCGGCGCGACGTTGCCGACCACCCCGCGCACCGGGCCGTTGCGGGTATGCACCGACACGCGTTGCGCCTTGCTGATGGCCGGGTCCACGCCGCCCAGCTTGCGCACGTAAATGAACCCTTCGGCGTTGATGTAATTGACCACAAGCGAAATCTCATCGGCGTGCGCCGCCAGCATCAGCTTGGGGGAACCGCCCGGATTCAGCCGCGCCACCGCGTTGCCGTAGGCATCGGTGAAGGTTTCATCCGCGAACGGCTTGACGTAATCCAGCCAGACCCGCTGGCCGCGCGCCTCGTGGCCGGACGGGCTGGGAGTGTTGACGAGCAGTTCCAAAAACGCCAAAGATTCATTTCGCATAAACGGAATAGTAGGAGCCGCGCCCCGATAACGCAAGAATCCCGGATTGGCGGCCGTGTCTTAGTTTGACGGAGCGCGGGTCTATGACCCGCGGCAGCCTTCCCGGAGTTGATGCGCACGGTTTAACTTGTGCTGTGCCGCAATTCGGAGACGCAGCGGCTCACAGAGCCGCGGTCCGGGATCTTCAAATCAGGACACTACCGGATTGGCGTTCATTATCGTTGAAACATTTCTGGACAAACCGGGTTGACATGGGTAGTATGTTTCACGCGCCTATGGACGTGGAGATGACAGATGACGCCTTGAAATGCCAGGCAACCCCAAAGGTCGATCCTTCCCGGCAGATTATGCCCGCGTCGGTTTCAAGTTTCCGTCCCCGTAGCGGTGAGACGGCGTTTACCCTCATTGAATTGCTGGTGGTGATTGCCATCATCGCCATTCTTGCTTCCCTGCTTTTGCCCGCCTTGGGCAAGGCCAAGAATCACGCCGGGAAGGCCAGCGATATTAACAATCTGCACCAGATTAATATTGGAGTGTACAGCTACTGCTCTGACAACAAGGACGTGCTGCCGCCGCCGAATTGGGACAACGGCGGCTTCGCCGGCGCCCAGGGCACCAATACCGGCTGGCTCTATGCCATTAATTTGAATGCGGTGGACAACACCTACAAATTCGATGTGACCACCGGTTTGCTGTGGAGCACGTTGAAAACGCCGAAGGTTTATTTCTGTCCCATGGATAACCCCTCCCTGCCGGTCCTTTCACTCGTTGACCAACGGGTGGAAACGCGCCCGCAGCAGATTTCCAGCTACGCCATGAATGGCGGGACGGTGGATTACATGGCGATGATTTATCCGCCCTGCAAGCTGGCCGAGCTGAGTCCGCTGGCCTGCGCCTTCTGGGAAACGGACGAGAACGAGCCGCAGTTCTTCAACGACGGCGCCAACTATCCTTCCGAGGGCGTCAGCGGACGCCATCTTGCCGGCGGCATTCAAGCCCTTTTCGATTCCTCCGTCAGCTACGTCAAGACGAATCTCTGGTATCAGGACGTTTACTCGCAGTCCAAGAACCGCCTCTGGTGCTACCCCGGCACCACCAACGGGCGGTGACGCCAAGGTGGCGGAGGCGTCCTGCCTGTGCGCGCTCCCGGAAGGTCACTAATGATTGGGGCGTGCGTCGAAGATGCTCGCCGTGCTTGACTTCACTCCCGCTCCACCCTCAAATTCGTCATCCGCTAAAACTACCATGAGTTCCAATTTCACCATCGGTCTCGATTACGGCACCAACTCGGTCCGCGCCCTGATCGTCAACACCGCCAACGGCCACGAAGCCGCCACCGCCGTCTGGAATTACGAACACGGCGAACTGGGCGTCGTCCTGGGCCGCGATCCCAACCTAGCCCGCCAGCATCCCGCCGACTACGTCAAGGGCGCCGAGGTGGCCATCGTCAAAGCCCTCGCCGCCGCCAAAAAATCCGTGCGCGGATTCAAGTCCGAGCAGATTATCGGCATCGGTGTGGACACCACCGGCAGCACGCCGCTCCCGGTCGAAGCCAGCGGCCAGCCGCTTGCTTTCAACAAGCGTTTTGCCAAAAACCCGGCCGCGTTCGCGTGGCTTTGGAAGGACCACACCGGCACCGCCGAAGCCGCCGAAATCACCGCGCTGGCCGCGCAAATCCGCCCGCACTACGTGGCCAAATGCGGCGGCACCTATTCCAGCGAATGGTTCTTCAGCAAGATTCTGCATTGCCGGCGCGCGCATCCCGAGGTTTTCGACGCCGCCCATTCCTGGGTGGAACTGGCCGACTACATCCCGGCCGAACTCACCGGGACGCTCGCGCCCGATCAGCGCACCGCCGGGATTTGCGCCGCCGGCCACAAAGCCATGTTCAACCCGGACTGGGGCGGCTATCCCGACGCCGAATTCCTCGGCCAGCTCGATCCCAAGCTCGCCGCGTTGCGCGACCGCCTTTGCCCGCGGGTTGAATCCGTGGACCGCGCCGTCGGCGGCCTGACCGCGGCGTGGGCCAAAAAAACAGGTTTGACTGCGGGCATTCCCGTGGCCGTCGGGGCTTTTGATGCGCACCTTGGCGCCATCGGCAGCGGCATCGCGCCCGGGACGCTGGTCAAGATCATCGGCACCAGCACCTGCGACATCACGATCGCATCGGGCACGGAAAAGTTGGCCGACGTTCCCGGCCTCTGTGGCATCGTCAAGGGCAGCGTTCTTCCCGGCTGCTACGGTCTCGAAGCCGGCCAGTCCGCCGTGGGCGACATCTTCAACTGGTTTGTCAATTATATTCAACCGGGCGGCAAGAAAACCGGCTCGCACGAGGATCTCACCGCCCGGGCCGCCAAACTTGCCCCCGGCGAATCCGGCCTGCTCGCGCTTGATTGGAACAACGGCAACCGCACCATTCTGGTTGACCAACGGCTCACGGGGCTGCTGGTGGGCCAGACGTTATACACGACACCCGCCGAAATTTACCGCGCCCTGATTGAGGCCACCGCCTACGGCGCGCTTACCATCATCAATCGTTTCGAGGAATTCGGCGTCAAGGTCGAGCAAATCGTCAACTGCGGCGGCATCGCGGAAAAAAGCCCGCTGGTCATGCAGATTTATGCGGACGTGACGGGCCGGCCCATGAAGGTCTCCCGCTCCGCGCAAACGTGCGCCCTTGGCTCCGCCATTGCCGCGGCGGTGGTCGGCAAGGCCCATCCCAATTTCGCCACCGCGCAAAAAGCCATGACCGGCCTGAAACCGCGCGTCTTCAAACCGAACCCCAAAGCCCACGCCATCTATCGCGAACTCTACCCGCTCTACAAAAATCTACATGACGCCTTCGGCACCAAAGCCTGGAATGGCAATCTCCATGCCATCATGAAAGACCTGATCGCCATCCGCACGCGTGTCCGCAAATGAAAACAGACATTAGCAGCACAACTTTAAGTCGTTTAATTCCCATACGCCTATGAGACATTCCTCCATATCCTTGGTTGCAGCCCTGAGCCTCTTCGGCCTTGCGCAATACCTCCCTGCCCAGGACACTCTTCCGAAACCCGCCATTTTCGTCTGCGGCGATTCCACCGCGAAAAACCACGGTCCGGGTCGAAACGGCGAACAGATGGTCGGCTGGGGCACCCCGCTCTCCAATTATTTCAACCTTGACCGGGTGACGATCAACAACGTCGGCCACGCCGGCAAATCGAGCTTCACCTACTACACCGGCGACTGGCCGGGCGTCCTCCCGCAAATCCACTCCAACGATTTCGTCCTGCTGGTCTTCGGCATCAACGACGGCGGCACTCCACCCGGCCTAGGCGACGAAACCGTCACCCGCAACGGGCAACCCGTCCACACCTACGGCTGGTACATGGGCAAAATGGCGACCGACGCCCGCGACAAGGGCGCCCACGTCTATCTGCTGACCGTCACCACCCGCAACATTTGGACCAATCCGAAAGTCAAATATAGAGACGGCACGCCGGTTGACCCGTTGCCCGCCGACTACGATCCGAAACAGGACAAAATCGAACGCGGCACCGCCAACGGCCGCTTCACCCAGTGGACGAAGGACCTCGGCGTCAAACTCCACCTCCCCGTGCTCGATCTCACCGGCCTCTGCGCCGACAAATACGAGGTCATGGGCCGCGAGGCTGTCAACAAACTTTACAGCGACCACAACCATACTTATCTGGCTGGGGCCGATCTGGTCGCCGCCACCATCGTCTCCGGCTTGAAGGCGTTCGACCAAAGCCCGTTCCTTCCGCTCCTTTCCGAAAAGGGCCGGGCCGTCGCAACCGCAGACGTCAAGTATATCAGCAACAATCCGGGGCCCAATCCCGCAAATCAAACACAATGAAGATCGCGACTTCCTGGCTGCTCCTGTGCTTGCTTTCCGCGGCCCGCGTCATCGGTGCGGAGCCGGCGTCATGGTTGTTTATTTGCCAAGAACCTCGACTCGGCCGCCGCGCTATCGTAGGCAAACCCGGACTTCACACCGGTGGCAATGGATTTGCGAAAACAATCCGCTGCGGCCGGTAATTCACCGGCGAGGAGGCGCTTCGACCCCGCGTAATAAAACGCCTGGCACAACTGGCTCGATTCGATTTTCGCATCAGCGTTTCCAGCCGCAAGGAGGAACTCCGGCTCGGCAAGTTGGCCCGCCAGAAACAGGCCGATTTTCGAAGGCCAATCGTCTGTTTTTGTGGGGACACGAACAGCCAGATAATTCTGGAGTTCCCGCGTGGCCGCCGCGGTGTCGCCTAGTCGTGCCCGCACCAGCCAAACCCGGCATCGCGCCGGTTCCATGGTGGGTTCCAAATCGAGGGCCCGCCGGAAATCGTCCAGGGCCGCGGCGAAATCATGCGCGTCTTGACGAAGGCATCCACGCGCATAATAGGCCGCGCCGGACTTGGGGCCGAGGGCGATGGCCTTGTCGTAATCAACCAGGGCAGCGTCCCAATTGCCTTTGGCCTTCTGTGCGTTCCCTCGACCGATGTAGCTTCCGGCGTAATCCGGTCTGAGTTCAATGACTTTGTTGAAGTCCGCGATGGCGCGGTCAAAGTCCCCATGGGCTTTCTCCACCATGCCGCGACCGTAGT
>Ga0302320_10021326_pt1 | contig 12866 bp, 9 predicted proteins | sample Bog_T0_3_FD_202130 | JGI IMG/M metagenome (GOLD analysis project Ga0302320, IMG submission 202130) | Peat permafrost microbial communities from Stordalen Mire near Abisko, Sweden - Bog_T0_3 | ecosystem: Environmental > Terrestrial > Soil > Wetlands > Peat | place: Sweden: Abisko, Stordalen Mire...
CTCGATCGCCGCGTAGGTCGCGGCTTTCGGAGAGATCACGCCGCCGGCGCGCCCAGGGTTGAGCATCGACTGGATGGTGAAGACCACATCCCGCGCCGTCATCGGCCGCCCGTCGTGGAAGCTCACGCCGCTGCGCAAATGAAACACAAGCGTCCGCGGGTCGGGCTGCTCCCATCGTTCAGCCAGCGCGGGCGTGAATTGAAAGCTCGCATCGCGCGCCACCAGCCCGTCGAACATCAACGCGTCAATGCGCTGCGACTGCGCATCTGTCCCGATGCGCGGATCGAGATTCGCCGGGCTGCTCTCGATCAGAAACACCACCGTGCGCGGATCTCGCTGCGCCGATCTGCACCCGCCGGCAACGAGCATCGCAGCCAACAACAAAATCCACCAGCCTCGCGCAGCCACCGATGCACGTCTCGGCCCGGCACAAAAGCTCCGTGCCCCATCCTTGCGGATGCTTCTCCCGCAAGGGTGGGAAACCACGAACCTCGATCCGCTGAAGGGTACGGGCTTCAGCCCGTTCATGAACGCATCAGGAGAGATCGGGGCTTTAGCCCCCAACTTCACTTCCACGTCCGAGCCGCACCCATTCCGCGCAGCCTCACGCATACGTCACCTGGCCCAGGATCGCCGCCCGCTTCGCCCCCGTTGCCGCCGGTACATTTCCCGGCTGCCTCTGCCACGTCTGCCACGCCAGCAGCGCAAACGCCGCGGCCTCCTTGGCTTCGGCAGGCAATCCGAACTCCTCGCTCGCGGCCAGCTCGCATCCCAGCGGTTCCAGCCGTTGCGCCAGCATCGCCATCAGAGTCCCATTGCGCGCCCCGCCGCCGGAGACAATGTAATCCACCCCCGCGCCGCGCATCTTTCTCCGCACATACCGCGCATAGCTCTGTGCAATGCTCTCCGCAGTCAGCGCCGTTGCCGTGGCCAATGCATCTTCGGGCCTCTTGCTCTTGCTGCGACACTTGGCCAGAAACTCCGCGGCGTAAGCCCGCCCAAACTGCTCCCGTCCCGCGGTCCGCGGCGGCTTGAGTTGAAAATATGCGTTCCGCAACGCGCCCTTCAACACGGGAGCGAGCACGGTTCCGGTAGCCGCAATCGCGCCATTGCGGTCGAAGCGCTTGTCGTAAAGCTCCTGCGCCAGCGCATCGATCACCATGTTTCCCGGCCCTGTATCGAAGGCGATCAACGCATCGGCGCTGCTCGCGGCAGGCATCGCCGTCAGGTTCGCAATGCCGCCAATGTTCTGCAGCACGCGCCCCCGCTTGCCATCGGCAAACAACACATAGTCGAGCAGCGGCACCAGCGGCGCGCCCTGCCCGCCCGCAACCATGTCCGCCGGCCGGAAATTTGCAACCACCGGAATCCCCAGCTCGCCCGCAATCACCTGCGCCTCGCCTGCCTGCCACGTACACGCAAAGCTGCGCCCCGCATAACTCGCCGGTCGCGCCTGGTGATAGAGCGTCTGCCCGTGGCAGCCAATCAAATCGATCTTCACCGGATGCTTCGCCAGTGTTGCTTTTACCGCCTCAGCGTACGCAATGCCCAGCCGCCAGTTGAGCCGCGCCAGCTCCGCCGTTGAAGCCGAATCTGCATTCATGGCTGCAAGCACCTCGCGCCGCAGCGCCGCCGGATACCGAAAGCCCTCATGCGCAACCAACTCCAGCTTCGGCCGCGTTCGTCCCGCCACAATCCGCACCAGCGCCACGTCGATTCCATCGGCCGACGTGCCGCTCATGATGCCCGCGACGGTCATGGTGCTTGCCTTCATTGCAGCCTCGCTTCCGCCGCCGTCTGAGCCTTTGCGACCGCCTCGCCAAAGCGAAGAATCTTCGTGCGCAACTGTTCCATCTGCCGCGCGGAGAGCGCCTTTGCAGCCTCGCGGCCAAAGAGCTTCGCGCGCTTCAGCAAGGTCTGTCGCGAGCGGCCCAGCAGCAGAGTGCGAAATGCGCCGGAACGCTCTGCCTCGCGCAGCAGCGCCTCGTATGCCCGCAGAATCAATTCCGGGCTGTGGCAAATCTCCATCAGGTCCATCCCCGCGCGCACCGCGGCAATTGCCGCTTCTTCAATCGGCATGAACTTCAGAATCCCGCCCATCTCCAGATCGTCGGAGAAGACGAGTCCGCGATACCCGATCCGCTTGCGCAGCACCGCCGTGATCCAATACGCCGACACGCTCGCCGGCAGATGCTTGCCGCGCGCGTTGGGATACGAAGCATGACTGACCATCGCCATCGGCAGCTCGTCTTTCAGCGCGCGATAGGGAGCAAGGTCTTCGTTCCATAGCTCCCGGCTGCCGCGCCCGATCGCCGGCGTTGCCAGGTGCGAGTCCAGCGTTCCTCCGCCGAGTCCGGGAAAATGCTTGCCACATCCCACCACGCCCTGCGCCGCCAGCCCCGCAAGAAACCCGCGCGCATACCGCACAACGCCCTCCGCGGTCGCCGCCGCCGCCCGTGTGCCCATCACCGCGGCAGACTCCGGCAGCGCCAGGTCCAGCACCGGCGCCAGCGTCGTGTTGAACCCGAAAGCCTTCACCGCTCGCGCTATCAGATCCCCGTGCTCGCCTGCTAATCCGATTGGGTGCCCCTGGTCTCGATCTTGAGACCAGGGAAAGCTCGAACCTTGTCCATGCGCATCGATGCTCGTTGCCCGTGCGACTGCCTGCGCAGAGGGCATCGGCGCAAGCGCATCGCGCAGTCGGTCCACCGTCCCGCCTTCCACATCCACGCAGCGCAAACTGTGCGGCCCGCACAACGCCGTTGCCTCATCCAGCAGCGCCCGCGTCTGCGCGGCATCCGTAATGTTGCGCTTGAAAAGAATGATTCCCGCCGGCCGCACCAGCTTCACCCATGCGCGTTCCAGCCCGGTCATCTCCGTGCCGCCCAGGCCCACCACCAGCAAGCCGCCCGCCGCTTCGCGCACACTCGTCATCGGCTCGTGTCCTTCAATTCCTGTTGCAGCTCTTCCAATAGATTCAACGCCTGCAGCGGTGTCAGCGAGTTCACATCGGTCGCCTCGATGCGGTCTACAATCCGCTGCGAGAGCGGCGTAAAAATTGTCAACTGCACCGGCTCCGCCGTCTCCACCTGCACGCTCTGCCGCTCCTGCTTCTCGTGCTGCTTGAGCACGCGCCGGGCCCGCTCGATCACCTGCGCCGGCAACCCCGCCAGGCGCGCCACTTCAATGCCATAACTCTTGCTGGCCGCTCCCGGCTCAATGTTGTGCAGAAAGACAATGCCGCCCGCCGCTTCTTTTACGCCAACGCGCAGATTCCGCACCCTGGGGAGCTTCTCCGCCAGCATGGTCAACTCGTGATAGTGCGTGGCAAACAGCGTGCGCGCGCCTGTCTCCGCGTGCAGATACTCCACCGTCGCCCAGGCCAGCGAAAGCCCGTCGAACGTGGCCGTGCCGCGCCCCATCTCGTCCAGCAGAATCAGCGATCGCCGCGTGGCGGTATTCAGAATCGTGGCCGTCTCCGTCATCTCCACCATGAAGGTCGAGCGGCCCCGCGCCACGTTGTCGCTCGCTCCGATGCGCGTATAAATTCGGTCCACCAGGCCGAACCGCATGCTCTCCGCCGGGACAAAGCTGCCCATCTGCGCCAGCAGGACTAACATCGCCGCCTGTCGCAGATAAGTGCTCTTGCCGCCCATGTTAGGGCCAGTTATGAGCAAAAGGCTTGGCCCGTCGCCCGCTCCGTCCGCATCCGCCGCGTTCAGATACAGGTCGTTGGCAATGAACCTTCCCTCGCGTGTCTCCTCCATCCATTGCTCGATCACCGGATGCCGGCCGGCCACGGTCTCCAGCACCCGCTCGTCCACAATGACGGGCCGCACATAGCGCCGCAGCGCGGCCAGATGCGCAAAGTTCGCCAGCAAATCCGCCTCGGCAACAACAGCGGAGCTTCGCCGAATCCGGCCCGCCGCCTCCAGCACCGTCTTCCGCAGCTCGACGAAAATCCGCTTCTCGATCTCGATCGATCGGTCGTGGGCGGTGAGTATCTTCCGCTCGTATTCCTTTAACTCCGGTGTCGTAAACCGCTCGGCATTGACCAGCGTCTGCTTGCGCTCATAGTCCGCCGGAGCCAGCGATAAGTTGGCCTTTGTTATTTCGATGTAATACCCGAAAACAGTGTTATAGCGCACCTTCAGCGAACCAATGCCCGTTCGCTGCCGCTCGCGCTCCTCGATGGCCGCGATCGACTGCCGTCCCGTCGAAGAGATAGTTCGCAACTCATCCAGTTCCGCGTCCACGCCGGCCGCAACCGCGCCGCCATCCACCAGCGTCAGCGGAGGTTCGGCCACCAGCGTCCCTTCAATCAGCGCCGTCGCATCCTCAAGCGTGTCCAGCCGCTCCGCCAGCGCGCGCCACAGCGGAGCCTGCATCGCATCGAGCGCTGTTTTCAATCCCGGCAGCCTGCTCAAACTCGCCGCCAGCCCCCGCACATCCCTCGGCCCGGCCGAGTCCAGCGAAATCCGCGCCAGCAGCCGCTCCAAATCCAGAATTCCGCCGAACGCCCGCCGCACCTCCTCGCGTTTCAGCAGGTCCCCATGCGCCTCGGCCACTGCTTCGTAGCGACTCTCCAGCGATCGCGCATCCACCAGCGGGCGCAGGATCGTGGCCCGCAGCAGCCGCTTGCCCATCGGCGTCTGGCACGCGTCGAGCGTGTGGAACAGCGTAGCCCGCGCATCCTGGCCCATGAACAGCGGTTCCACCAGCTCCAGGTTTCGCACCGTCACCGGGTCCAGCTCCAGCGCCGTCGAGTGCTCCTGAAACTTCAGGCTGTCAATGTGCAGCGCCTCAATCTTCTGCGTCGTCCGGACATAGTGCAGCACCGCACCGGCCGCAATCGCCGCCGCCGGATGCGTATCCAGCCCGTAACCCTCCAGCGACTTCACGTTCAGTTGCCGCTCCACCAGCGGCACCGCAAAGTCGCGCGTCCACACCCAGTCCTCCACCCGCGTGCGCGCCGCAACCTGTTGCAGGCCGCGCTCCAGCTCCGCGGGGAGTTCGGCGCTGGTGGGCAACAGAACCTCGCTCGGTCCGGCTTTCAGAATCTCGTCCACCGCCTGTTGCCGCGCCGCCGCGCCTGTGAATTCCGCCGTCCGGAACTCGCCCGTTGAAACATCCAGCAGCGCCACCGCGCACACCGGCTCTTTCGCCGCGCTCGCGACGAACAGCGCCGCCAGAAAGTTGTTCTGCTCCTGGCCCAGCGCGTTGTCCAGCGCCGTGCCTGGCGTCAGCACCCGCGTCACCTCGCGGCGCACAATCTTTTTGGTAAGCTTGGGGTCCTCCATCTGGTCGCAGATGGCGATCCGATACCCCTTGCGCAGCAGGCGCGTCAGGTAACCTTCCACCGCGTGGTAGGGAACTCCGCACATCGGCTGCGAGCGCTCCTTGTCGCGCGCCGTCAGCGTCAGTTGCAGCTCGCGGCTTACCGTCACCGCGTCGTCGTAGAAAAGCTCATAGAAGTCGCCCATGCGGAAGAACAGCAGGGCATCCGGGTTCTCCCGCTTGGCCGCTGTCCACTGCCGCATGAACGGCGTTAAGTCGGCCATTGCCTGCTCCAGCGGAGCGGCGGAAGGTGTCATGGGTTGGGGATCGTCCTTGGTCACGTTGCCTTTAAGACTATCGTGGCCGGACGCCGCCCGTGTAGGCCGCTTCCTACTCCCATCGCCGCAGGCCTTCCCTCATGCGCCCATCCCCGCCCCTTTCTCTCGCTGCCCGCCGTGGGATAGCATGAAGTCCGACCACGATCTGCATCCAGACCGTCCCGCCGCCGCAGCATTCCTGACAGGAGCCATTCCATGAAAACGCGTCTCCCGGTATTCGCAATCCTCATCGCTCTCTTCTTCGGCTTGGTCGCCCCGGAACTGCGCGCCGCCAATTCCCCCAAGCCTCTCAGCGCAAAGAAGTTCGACGCCCTCGCCGCCGCGGCTCTCTTCGCCATGAAACAGAAGGCCGCCGAACTCAACATCTCCGGCGTGGCCGTCGTCAGCTTCGCCCCCGGGGACACCGTCCAGGCCTGGTCCTCCAAAATGGCCGTCATCGGTCGCAGCACCGATCCCCAGACCGACACGCAAAAGGGCAACAACCTCATCGGCATTGCCTACGCCAAGTCCGCCGAAATGGCCGAAACCCTGCAGGACAGCGGCACCGCCAAACGCCCGCCCATGACCGGCGAATTCAGCTGGCAGGGCGGCGTCGTCCTCCCGGTCAAAGGCGGCCACCTCATCGTCGCCTTCAGCGGAGGCAAGTCCGAAGACGACCTCCAAGTCTCCAGGGCCGGTCTCGCCGTCATGAAAAAGGGACTGTAGATGCCCCGTTTTTTGAGACGTGCCGCTTCCACTTCGCCGTTTTGGTGATTTGGATCACAGTATACTGAGGTTTTACGCCTTAAGGTAAAGATCGCTATGTATCTGCTTTGGCTTCGAGTTGCGGCAATTCTGTACGCGGCGGCGGGTGTCGCCGTCTTCCCGGCCGTGCTCTATAAAATCGACCGCTGGCGCCGCTGGTGCGTTCATCTGGGCGGCATGGCCTGGTTCTTCCACTTCGTCTCAGTCGTGGAGATGCTCGTCCAGGCGCATCGCATGGTTCCTGTCGGCGTTCGCGAAGTGCAGTCGCTCCTTGGCCTGGCGGTGGTTTCCGTCTTCTTCCTCATGTGGTGGCTCTACGACGCCATCTCCCTTGGTTTGTTCGCCTTGCCGGCTGCTTTCTTCATGGTCTTTGTTCCCGCTCTGGGCCCTGACCGTTATCAGTTTCCCTCCCAAGGCGTGCGCGTCAGTTGGCTGATCGCCCATATCGCCGCTCTCATGCTGGCTTATGTCGCGCTCGGCTTCAGCCTCTTGGCCTCCATCCTTTACCTGCTTCAGGAGCGCCGACTGAAGGCGAAGCCCAAGGCCCGTTTCCTCACCGGCGAAGACTCCTGGTGGGCGCCGCTGGACTGGCTGCCCCCGCTCGACACCCTGGAGCGCATCTCCGAGGCCATGCTCGAATTCGGCTTTCCCTGCATGACCGTGGGGCTCGTCATCGGCGCCGTTCTGGCCCAGGAAACCTCTCTGGGCGCGGCATATTTCCTCGATCCCAAGATCGTTGCGGCTTTCGTCAGTTGGGTCATCTACGTCGTGCTGCTGCTCGTCCGGCGCTCCGCCGGGCTGCGCGGCCGCAGGGCTGCCTATCTCTCCGGAGTCGTCTTTGCCGTAATGGTGGTGGTGTGGACCGCCAACCTCTTCAGCCACGTCCACAGGTACGGTGCCCAATGACACTGGCCATCATCGGCGTCAACTACAAGACCGCGCCCATCGCCCTGCGCGAGCGCATCGCCATCTCCCGCGAAGACCTGCCGGAGACAACCCGTGCCCTGGCCGCTGTCGAAGGCGTCTCCGAGTGCATGATCGTCTCCACCTGCAACCGCGTCGAGCTGGTGGCGGCCGTCGAAAGCCCAGACACTGACCTTACCGGCTTCCTGAATCAGCACTTTGGCCTCGACCGCGCCCTCCTGGAGCCGCACATCTACCAGGAGCGCGACCAGGAAGCCGTCCGCCATCTCTTCCGCGTGGCAGCCAGCCTTGACTCCATGGTCGTCGGCGAGCCTCAGATCCTCGGCCAGGTCAAGGAAGCCTTCGCCGTGGCCCGCGCCGCCGGCACTGTCGCCGGCCAGTTGGAGCACCTGCTCCAGAGCGCCTTCGCCGCCGCCAAGAAGGTCCGCACGGAAACCGAAATCGGCTCCAGCTCGGTCTCCATCGCCTCCGTCGCCGTCGACCTGGCCCGCAAGATCTTCGGCTCGCTGCAAGGCAGGACGGTCTTCCTGGTTGGCGCCGGCAAAATGAGCGAACTGGCGGCGCGTCATTTGGTCCAGCAGGGCGCCGGAGCCATCCTGGTCAGCAACCGCACCCAGGAACGCGCCCGCCGCATGGCCGAGCAGTTCAAAGGCCGCGTCATTCCCTACGAGCAGCTCTACGACGCCGCCAGCGACGCCGACATCGTCATCAGCTCCACCGGCGCGCCCCATCCCATCTTTCGCCGCGAGCACGGCCAGGCATTTATGCACCGTCGCCGCAACCGTCCCATGTTCTTTATCGACATTGCCGTGCCCCGCGATGTGGACCCGGCCATGGGCAAGCTCGAAGGCATCTTCGTCTACGACATCGACGACCTCCAGGCCGTCGCCGCCGCCCACATGGCCGAGCGTAGCCGCGAAGCCAGCGATGCCGAGTCGATGATTGCCACTGAGGTCGAGCGCTTCCAGCAGAAGCAGCGCGCCGTCAATGTGGCGCCTGCCATCGTTGCCCTCCAGCGCCAGGCCGAGGAGATTCGCCAGGCCGAGTTGCGCCGCGTCCAGGCCCGCCTCGCCAGCCTCACCGCCGAGCAGTTTGCCGCCGTCGAGGCTCTCACCCGCGGCCTGGTCAACAAGTTCCTTCACCCGCCCATGCAGGCGCTCAAGCAGGCCGCGCGCGAGGGCGACCAGGTGCGCCTGGACGCCGTGTGCGAGGAGTGGTCGGTCTCTGCCGGCCAGTCCCCGGAGCAGGCCGCACCCGACAGGCCCCAGTCAAGGCCGGATCAAACTGAAAATCCCGGAAAAGCTGAGAGCGCCGCCGTGAGCGCAGCCAGCATGGAGACCCGCCGATGAAGCTGCGCATGGGAAGCCGCGGTTCGCAACTGGCCCTGTGGCAGGCCAACCACATTGCCGCATTGCTGCGCGGCAAGGGCCACGAGGTCGAAATCCAGATCATCAAAACCACCGGCGACCGCCTTCAGGAAGTCACCTTCGCCCAGGTCGGCTCGAAAGGCATGTTCACCAAGGAGATCGAAGAGGCCCTCGCCGACGGCACCGTCGACCTCGCCGTCCACTCCCTCAAAGACCTGCCCACCGAGCTGCCAGCCCCCTTCGCGCTTGCAGCAACGCCGCCAAGAGTGGACCCGCGCGATGTCTTCGTGTCGGTGAAGTACGAGCGGTTGGCCGATCTTCCTCAAGGGGCCAAAGTCGGCACCAGCAGCCAGCGCCGCCGCGCCCAACTGAAAGCGCTCCGGCCCGACCTCGACCCCGTCGAATTTCGCGGCAATGTCGACACCCGCCTGCGCAAGCTGGCCGAAGGCCAGGTAGACGCAATCCTCCTCGCCGCCGCCGGCCTCGATCGCCTGGAGAAGACCGAGTGGGTGAGGGAACGCCTCGAACCCAAGGATTTCTGTCCCGCCGCGGGCCAGGGTTCGCTCGGAATTGAATCTCGCAAGGACGATACAGCGACGATTGCCGCGGTTGCGTTCCTTGACGATGCCACCACGCGCTTTGCCGTCACCGCCGAGCGAGCCGCTCTGGCCGCGCTCGGCGGCGGCTGCCAGGTCCCCATCGGCATTCACTGCCGGATGCGACAGCAGCCGGAATGGGCTACCGATGCCATCCCCTTCGTGGAGATCTTCGGCGTCGTGGCCGCTCCAGAAAGCGGTTCAGCGGTGCGGATCTTCCATAGCGAGCTCCGCGCCGGCTGCGAGCCTGTGGCGCTCGGCCGCCTGGCCGCCAAAATGTTGATGGATGCCGGCGCGGGACCGCTGCTTGAGGCAGTTTCTGGCGAGGCTTCCCGGTGACTCCGCTGCCGCTGGCGGCCCGCCGTATCCTGGTGACCCGCGCTGCCCACCAGGCTGGCAAGCTCAGCGACGGCTTGCGCGCTCTGGGCGCCACGCCAGTTGAAGTCCCCGTTCTCGAAATCCGCCCCCCGGAAGATCCCGGCCCGCTGGATGTGGCCCTCCGCAACTTCGAAACCTACGACTGGCTGATCCTCACCAGCGCCAATACGGTGCGCGCCCTCGCCGAACGGGCCGCAGAAATCCGTGTCTCTCTGCTTCAGTCACAACTTCTAAAGGTGGCTGCGGTTGGCGATGCGACGGCGGCAGCAGCGAAAAATGCCGGGTTCACCGTTACGTTCGTCCCCGAATCATACGTGGCGGAAAGTTTGGTTTCCGGCCTCCTCGCCTCCGTCTCCGGGCTGAGGATTCTGCTTACCAGAGCCGCCGTGGCACGGGACGTGATCCCGGACGCCTTGCGAGCGGCTGGTGCGAAGGTGGATGTAGTCGACGCCTACCGTAACGTCCTGCCCGAAGCCGCGCCAGAGCAATTGCGTGGAGCTCTGGCCGCAGGAATCCACGCCGTCACCTTCACCAGTTCCTCCAGCGTGACCCATCTGGCGGACGCAGCCCGAACGGCAGGGATTCCCTGGCCTTTCGAGGGAGTTCCATCCGTCTCCATCGGCCCTATCACAAGCCACACGCTGCGCGAATCCGCCTGGGACCCGGCCATCGAAGCCAATCCCTCCGACATCCCCGGCCTCCTCGCCGCCGTGGCGCAACTTCTTGAGCAAACGTAAGGAGCCTCTTCAAAAGTTCCTGCCTCGAAGGGTGAGGGCTTGAAGGGCCTGATCGGTCGTGAAGGGTACGGGCGGTCGTGAAGGGTACGGGCGGTCGTGAAGGGTACGGGCTTCAGCCCGTACATTGTTGCCGCAAGATTCGTTGGGCTTTAGCCCCCAAGGGAATGCGCGGCGGAGAACACGCTCCTACTCAGGAGTTCCCCTGGCCGGTATCCGCTCGGCAAAGATCGCCGCCAGCTCACCGACATTTCGCTCCAGATCGTAAAACTCCAGAACCCGTGCTCGCCCATTCTTCGCCAGCTTCTCGCGCAACTCCCCATCGTCCATCAATCGTGCCAGTGCCTCCACCAGCCCGTCCAGATCCGAAGCAGGCGTCAGCAGCCCGTCGATCCCGTCGCGGATCAGCTCCGGAATCCCGGTAATGCTCGTCGTCACGCAGGGAATCTGCATGGCCATGGCTTCCATCAGGACAACCGGTAGTCCCTCGGCGAAGCTGGGTAGGCAGAAGGCATCCGCGCTTGAATAGAAGTCGCGAATGCGATCCTGGTTCACGGCGCCTTCAAAGATCACCGAATCGGGGCTCGCCACCCGCCCGGCGCACTCTCGCAGAGACGCGGCATCCGGCCCGTCGCCCACCAGCCGAAGCCGCACGCTGCGCCCTTGCTGCGCGAGCCGGCCGACGGCATCGATCAGCAGGTGCTGCCCCTTAGCCGGCGTCAGCCGCCCTACGCACAGAATCTCGAAGCCGGCCGCTGCGGCCGCGTGCGGCTGCGGCGAAAACAGCGCCGGGTCGATTCCCAGCCGGACCACAACGAACTTCTTCCAATGAACAGAAGGCGACAGGTACATCAACTGGCTGCGCGTGAAGGAACTGATGCAGACCAGGAACGCTGCGGCCTCGATCTTCTGCCGCAGATACTTGCCCTCCGCGTCGTAGAACTCGTCGGGGCCGTGTACCGTCAGCGAATAGCCAACGCCGAAGACCCGCTGTGCGAACAGCCCCACGCTGGCGGCCTGCGAGGCCAGGTGGACGTGCAGGTGAGTCTGCCCGTTGCGCCGCATCCACTGGCCCACCATCAGGCCCTCGGTGAAGTAGGCCAGGTTCAGCAGCAGCCGCCTCACGTCCAGCCGCGCCAGGGAGAAGGCCAGCGCCAGGCCTCGCCAGTAGCCGCCAAAATTCGTCGCCAGGGTTTTCGCATGCGCCGCAGCCGCCCCGGCGAGGCCATCGCGCTTCACGCAGTAGGTCCGCGCGGCCTCTTCCCGTTCCTGGACGGTCAGCTTCTCTGGTGGCCGGTCGGGGGGATTGATGGACGCGGTCTCGATCCGGAACCCCATTGCACGCAGAGCCAGCACCTCGCGCAGCACAAAGATCATCGACAGCGTCGGGTAGCGGCTGACGAGATAGGCAATGGAGCACAGCGGGGCATTCTTTCCCGGTGGCGCTTCGGATTGGCGCGCGGAGGGCATGATGGAGGCTCTCCAAAGTATAGGGGCTCGCAGCCGATGCGCCGCATCCGCACCGGCCCCGCGCCTCGTCTCGCCGCGAGAATTCAGCATCCATGCGGCCAATGGTGATACTTTACTTTTTGGCTGTGTTCAGGCGCGGCGCGTGTGCTGGAGCGCCGAGCAGGAAGGCGCCGCTCCCCGGTTGTGGCATTGGCTTTTTGGCAGGCTGAACGAGTTTCGGAGCTCGATTTTTATGATGGAATTCCATATTTCGCGAAGTGCGCGTGAACGCTACCAGTTTGCTGCGTCTCTTTTTTCCTACGCCGGAAACGTTGTCTTTGCCGACATGACGGCCTGCCGGCAGTTTGCCTACCGCATGAACTTGGTCCGCGAGGCGGCCAAGCACCCGGAATTGACTGTCCATGCCGGGCAACTTTTCGCCATGGGCCTCATCGACGAGGCCAGCCATGTGCTGATGGCGCGTTACCGCAAGGACTTCGACCCCGAAGTGATGACCAGCGCGCTGGACTGGTTTGGCGCGCAGGTGGGGCCGGAACAGCTCGACACCATGCTGCTCACCTTTGTTGAGCATTTTCCTGGTTCCACGGTCATCCAGGGCAAGGAGACGCCCAAACAATGGCTGGCTGGCGCGTCCGATGGAATGCCCCACCGCGCCGCCGCGCTGGAAGAGCTTCTCCTCTTATGGATGGCCAATCGCAACCAGGCTTTCAAGCCGTTCGAGGAGCTGTTTGAAGACAAGTCCCTGGCCGAGAAGACCGTTTACCGCCAGGTGACGCGGCAGTTGCCCGAGTACTTCGCCACCCGGCCGCTGGTGCCTCTGGAGGGCGCAAAGCCCGTCAGCCTGCTTGACCTGCTGCGCAAGCCGGCGATCGATTCGCCCACCTCGCTGAGCGACCAGTTGGCGCTCATCCGGCAGCTTTGGAAGCCGCTGCTGGGCACGAGCCTCGATCGTTTTCTGCTGCTGGCCGGGGAGATCCTGCATGAAGAAGAACTGGCCATCTGGGCCATGTTCAACCCGCCCGACCCCGAAGCGCAGGC
>Ga0302320_10021328_pt1 | contig 12864 bp, 9 predicted proteins | sample Bog_T0_3_FD_202130 | JGI IMG/M metagenome (GOLD analysis project Ga0302320, IMG submission 202130) | Peat permafrost microbial communities from Stordalen Mire near Abisko, Sweden - Bog_T0_3 | ecosystem: Environmental > Terrestrial > Soil > Wetlands > Peat | place: Sweden: Abisko, Stordalen Mire...
GGTGATTCTGTGCCGCAGAGCGCCTGGCCAAAAAAAGGATTTCCGCCGCCACGATTCCCTTGCCATTCGCCAGAAACAGGGGGCACCATTGTTCATGTGGCCTCCGGTTGGCGGTTGGCCATCCAGGGGAAGCTGACCATGTCCATCATGAATTCCAAGGTGGCGATGAAATCCGTCCTGATGATGGGTGCCGCGGCGGGTCTGATGATGACCGCAGGGGGCGCCAGGGCGCAGAGTGGCGGATACACTTTCACGGCATTATGGAGCAAATGCCCCCGGAACGTTCTCGGTCACGTAACGTTACGATGACCGCCTGACTGCAGGGAGAACCACGCGGTTTGCTTGGGGATTGCTGCGGGGATGGAGTGACCGTGCGTTCCGGGCGCATGACGAGTCCTTGCTGGCCGGGGCTCCGGATAGGATCACCGATATGACGGGGTCCGGCAAAATCGGTTGATGGCACGGCTTATCTGTCAACGGATTAGCGCAAGCAACGATCCGCTACGTTATTATGAAGATCTAATCGCGAAACTTCTTGCCTTCGCGGTTAAGACTCCACCACCATAAATATGAAGTCCATCTAGCAATCACTCGTCACTGGGGCAAACTATGAGTCTTTTCACAGACTTGCAAAAAGTCAGGAGCGAGGAGGACGTCAAGGACGCCTATATTCGGGCGCTTGGGCTGAAGAGCTTCACAAAGGGCCTGATCGACATCCAGACCAAAGAGGTCTGCTTTGAGGCGAAGAATACGGGCAGGCATTCGTGCTACGCCATGTTCACCCAGCTTCTCCACTACACCCAGGTGGCGCTGAACAAGGGGGAATACATCCCACCGTTGCTCGCTGTCATCGACACCGAGAAGGCCGCAATCATGAGGAGCGCGGATGTCATCCCGTTCCTGGCCCAGAAGACCATCAAGTGGGGCAAGTCGGCCAGCCAATACACTCAAGAGGCACTCGAAGCCGTTTCCGCTTACATCGGCACGCATCTCGTCGGCTTCAAAATCGCTACCGATGAGGCCGAGTTCGTCAGCACGGTTAACGCGGCGATTGCGACCGGCGAAATTATCCGAACCCAGATCACGCCGGACAACCTAAAGCAGGTGTTCGACAAATGGGTCGTCATGATCGGGCGGGAAATCAGGGGCGTCGGGCCGGAGCACTACGACCTATTGTTCTTCGCGGACATCATGCACGACGGCCACTCGTCCCTGAACAAGGACCTCCCGGCTGCGCTGCTGCACATGGATGGCGCCCCGGTGTTCAGCCTTGGCGGCAAGAACCACGGGCTGGCCAGCGATGCCGGCTACCGCCAATTCTGGGCCATCTATCACCGGCCGCCCAAGCCAGAGTTCCGCAACTACCTGCTGGAGCGCCGGGACAGTCTTATTCCCACGGACGAGCGCAGCTTCAAGGGGGCCTTTTACACGCCGTTGAACGTGGTAGACCGGGCGTATGACCTGCTGGCTGATGTGCTAGGCCGAAACTGGCAGAAGGACTACTATGTGTGGGACATGTGCAGCGGCGTCGGCAATCTCGAGGTCAAACACAGCAATCACCGCAGGCTGTATATGTCGACGCTCGATCAGTCGGACATCGACGTGATGAAAGCCACAAAGACCTGCGCCGCCGCCTACCGATTCCAGTATGACTACCTTAACGACGACATCGCCGAGGACGGGTCCATCGACTACAGCTTGACCAATAAACTGCCAACCGCACTGCGGGACGCTATTGCAGCCCGGAAGAAGATCCTTGTCCTCATCAACCCACCCTACGCGGAATCCGGCTCAGGGATGGGCGGCCCAGGTACGGGGATGGAGGCGGCGAAGTCAGGGGTCGCGAGCACGAGGATGTCGTCGGTGATGGGGAACACTGGGTTCGCCTCGCGGGAACTTTTCACCCAGTTCCTGGTAAGGATTTCCAGGGAACTACCCGGGGCCACGGTCGCGATGTTCAGCACGCTGAAATACGTCAACGCGCCCTTCTTCGAGAGGTTTCGCTCAGTCTGGCGCGCGAAATACCTGGGCGGCTTCGTGGTCCACAGCCAGGCGTTCGACGGTGTCGGCGGCGACTTCCCGATTGGCTTCCTGGTGTGGGACACGGACCCCGAGGTGCACGGGTTTAAGCCAATCGGGAAGATTTCGACGACCGTGATGAACAGGAATGCTGAACCCATCGGCGAAAAAACTTTTCACAGCGAGCGGAAGAGCTCGCTCCTCAATGAGTGGTTCAGGAGGGTCAGGCCAGACAGCCGGGACTCGATACCCCTCGCGAACGCCATTGCCCCAGTTGCCGAGACAAGGAACGTGGGTAGTAAACGGTGGGCGGACGGGGCCATCGGTAGCATGTACTGCAACTCATGTGACGTTCAGCATGCCGGACAGACATCCCTGTTCTCCTCGGACTACTGCAACGCTGGGACGTTCCTCGTCACAAGGGAGAACCTAGAGAAGACGGCCGTAATTTTTGCGGTCCGCAGGGTGATCAGGCGAACATGGCTGAACAACAGGGACCAGTTCCTCTTGCCTTCGCGGACACCGACGAAGGGGTTCATGTCGGACTGCCTGATCTGGATGCTATTCAGTTCCGGCAATCTCACGGCAGGAGCCGACGGACTGAAGTGGGGTGGACGTGACTGGTCCCTGGTCAACCACTTCATCCCATTCACCGAGCTAGAGGTCGGTGCGCCGGCACGTTTTGAGTCGGCCTTCATGTCGGAATACATCGGCGAACTAACACTGTCCCCGGAGGCCCAGGCGGTGATGGACGCCGGAAAGGCGATCTGGCGCTGCTATTTCGATGGCACGGATGACTGGAAAGTCCGCACAGAATTCAAACTCAACCGCCCGGATGTCGGCTGGTATCAGGTCCGGAACGCCATCAAAGCCAGGAATGTCAGCGGTAACGCCAGCCCAATCGACTTCAAGGGGTTCGAGGATGCCTATCGGTGCCTGGGCAACAAAATCCGGCCGCAGGTGTATGAGTTCGGGTTTTTGCGATCCGACTTGCCGCCCATCGCCGCGACAGCAGAGGCAGTCGAGGTCATCCTGGCCGAGGCCGCCTGAGCGCACGGGGCTCTGGTCCGCGCCATGGCTCAGTTGACACCTGGGCAGCGAATGGCGCTCGCCAGATCGCCCAAAGTGTGCCATGATCCACAAATGCAGACCCTGACCATATGCGCGGACTGATGGCTTAAGGCGACCCACCCGGGCCGCCAGCATGTCGGTCTGAAGAGGGGAGACACCAACTGGGTTTGCCCGTCGTGCAGGAAGGCGCACGACAGGGACGTCAATGCGGCGCACAACCTCGCCTGGTACGGCAGGATCGCGCTGTCCATTCTGAAGGGCGGCGATGTCGCCCAAATCGCTCTGGCCGGTCTTACGGCCATTGAGCGCTCATGGTTTTCGGTAGGCAGGGCTAATGCCGAACCGCCCTTCGGGGGAACGCGCGGGGAGACCGATGCGGCGCCGTCAGGCGTGCAGAGTCTGAGAGCCGCGAAGAAGAAGTCGGGCGGAAAGTGCTGATTATGTCTCATGATCAGGTTTGCTCATGCCCACAGAAGCAGGATATGCTGGCCGAGTTCCTCGCTGACGTGTTCGTGTGCGATGCCGCCGGGAAATTCCTGCCTGGCGTCGAGGATACCGGACCCTGACGACCAGAGCGGCCAGAGCAACCGGCACCTTTCGTGTATGGGCTCCCGGGACCGTCGGCATGGCGGTTGTGAAGCTGCGCCGTTGACAACCGCGGGTTTTGGCTGGTGTCTGGCGCGCACTGTCAGAGCAACTTCCCCGGGCGATACGGGGGATGGGCACCCGCCAGAGCGCCCTTCGTGGCATGCCTTCGGCTTCCGGCTGCCAACGCCGGGAGGGCGGTATCAGCTCGACCAGCGAACCCGGCATCCTCCTCCGCCATAGAGAACCTCCCGCCGTGGCGCACCTCCTGGATCAACGGCTTCCCCCGCATGAAGCAGACGGCAGCGGGGATTGGACACCACCGACCCGGCAGATGCCGGCCGATTCACCCGACGGGCGGACTCTTGGCTGATCGGGGCGGACAACCTGGCGAGGGTCCTTTCCACCAAGGGAACCGTCCTTCAGCGACGGCAACCCCCTGACGGTGTGGCTGCCGGCCATCCCTTGGCCTCCGCCTGGTGAGGTTGGCCGCGGTCGGTCAGCACTCCGCCCGGACACGGATCTCAGCCACGGTGGCAGCCATCGGCCGCACGGCGGAGGAATTGGCCATCAAGGCGGACAGATGCCCGCCGTTGCCCAGGCGGGCCGCCTGTCTGGGGCAGTCTTCCTTCCCGGGATACTTCTTCTGTCGTTGGCAGCCCCGATCCCAAGGCATGCCTTCGCCATGGCGGATGCCGGCAGCTCCCGCCGCGAGAGCCTCCCTTCCAGGGCCGCTTCCTTCCGGGGAAGCTGGGTGTGCCCGGTCAGCACTCATCCGGGGACGGTGCGTCCAGCAGCGGGGCAAGCCGGCGGCGGCACGGAGAGGATGCCTGGGGTCACGCCATAACGGCATTGGGATGCAGCGCGCCAATTTCGTGGTCTTTTCCGCTTGCCAGGCGCATCAGAAACATGCAACAGTGTCTCCCGTTGAGCAGGAATGGGTCGCGTGTCGTCCGGCTCGGGGACATAGCTCAGTTGGGAGAGAGTCTGCCCTGCAAGCAGAGGGTCGTCGGTTCGAGTCCGTCTGTCTCCACCAAGAAACAGTGCCGCGCCAATGGGTTCGCCGGGGTTGACATGAACGTCGGGGCGGCGCACTCTGGAGGCATCTGGAGTGCCAGAGTGACAATGTTTTTATTTGCGCCTATGCGGGTGTAGCTCAATGGTAGAGCTATAGCCTTCCAAGCTATTGACGAGGGTTCGATTCCCTTCACCCGCTCCAAATTACCTTCGTGCTTCGGCGAATACAATGGCGATACTTTATTTGCCAAAGAGCGGCGTGCGCATTCCATGGTAGCCTGCCATCTTCCAAAGGTGCAGCCGTGGGTTCGAATCCTGCCGCCATCTCCAACGGCTGCCATCCTGCGACTCTACCGTCCTCTCCAATGCTTCTGCGCACTGGTCCCGGCAGCGGATGCCATTCCCGCACGCCGACCAAAATCCTGATGGTCACCTCCCTCCGCGTGCTATCCTTGCCGCAGTCCGCCAGCGGAGACAGGGATGCTGATTGGGATTGCGGGGCCGAGCTGCTCCGGCAAGAGCACGGTGGCGAGCCAGGTTGCCCATGCGCTTTCGGGCACGCTTCTCCATCTTGACGGCCGCTGGGTCAGCGGCGCCCTGAAACCGACGGTCAACGGGCACCGGAGTTACGAGCGGCCTCACCAATACGATGGCGCCTCCCTGCTGCGGGATGCCCTGGAGGCGCTGGGCAGAAATCCTCCGGTGGTCATCGAGGGCTTCCTGCTGTTCTGCTACCCCGGCATCGCGGAGGCATGTACCCACCGCTTCTTCCTTGAGGTTCCCCACGGGGAGCTTGTGGCCCGCCGCCGGACGAGGGCCACTGCGGGCGGTGATGCGGTCTGGGGGCCTTGCGGTGGCCGGAACCCGGACGCGGACACTGCGTGGCTTGCGCACGGGCGCGAGGAATGGGAACGCTTTGGGGCACCGCAGGCATCCGTCCCCGGCATGCATGTGATCGACGCCAACCGTCCCGCGTCACAGGTCGCCTCCTCCGTGATGGCCACCATCATGCGCCAGCCGGATTTCCCGCCGTTCGGAGGACCGCCGGCGTAAGCGGATCGCCATCCGTCGGCTGTCTTCGGGCAAGCACCGCCTGGTAAGCCGTGCCCGAAAGGCTGGCAGACGTTCCGGCGCGGCTTACCAGGCGCAGCGGCGAGGCCGGTCCTCGCCGCTGCGCCTGTCTTCCAGCGGACACAGGGCAAGCCGGGCGCGCAGCAAATCGGCGAGGGTCGCGGCGACCCGCGCGGTGTTCACCGCGTCGTCGAGCGCCCGGTGTGGGGTGCCTTCAAAAACCAGCCCGAGATCCCCGAGCGCCTGCTGCAGTCCGACAGAACGGGCAGAGCCTGAAAGCATCGTCCAGAGCGCGCCAAGGTCCAGGAAGCCGCCGAAGGGCAGCGGCTCAATTCCCGCGGCCACGCAGTCGCGCGACAGCGATTCGTCGTCGCGCCCCCAAGCCGCCCAGATCTTTCCGGCACCGCCGAATTCCTTCCTGACGGTTCCCACCACCTCGCGGAGAGGCCTGCCGCTGCGGGCGGCCTTCGGGGTGATTCCGGTCAGCTCCGTGCAAAACGGCGAAATCCGCGACGCCATTGGGCGTACCGCAAACGATGCCATGCGCCCAATGCCGGGGATGCCGTCCAGAAGCAGTTCGGCGATTCCGATTTGGATGATTTCGGTCCGTTCCCCGGGCGGTGGACCGCCATCCCAGCAGGTTTCCTCGACATCGAGGACCAGCATCCTGTCGAGCCTGACCTGCGCCATCGACCGCCTCCTCTTCTGCACAGACGCGTTCTAGCACCACGCATGCCAACGGGGACGGCTTCGGCACGCCCCCGTCAGATTGGGGTATGCCGCAACGTTTCCGAAGCATGCTTCACCGCCGGATGCCATCGGGCGGGCTCCGGCATCGTGCATGCCCGGAGTTTTGCGGGGAGATGGGAAGCATGGTGCCCTCGCCGCCGTTACCGGATATACGAGGGCGCCTCCCTGCTGCGGCACGCCCTGGAGGCGCTGGCCGGGAACCGTCCGGTGGTCATCGAGCCACCTCTTCTGCTATCCCGGCATCGCGGAGGCATGCACCCACCGCTCCTTCCTCGAGGTGCCCCACGGGGAACTTGCGGCCCGCCGCCGGGCACGCGCGGGCGCGGGTGGTGACGCCGTCTGGGGAGCTTCCGGCGGCCGGAATCCGGATGCGGACACTGCGTGGCTTGCCCACGGGCGCCAGGAATGGGCGCGCTTCGGGCGCCGCAGGCCGCCCTGCCTGGCAGGGCTCCGCCGATGTGCTGGCGGCGTTCCTCCACACCGTGCCCGTGGGTTGCTTCATTCCGGATGGCAACCCGAAGCCCTAAGCCGCCAGTACTCTCCGGGCGGACGCCACCCTCCATGATGTCCCCCCTCCCCACGTCCAGGCCAGCCCGAGCCTGCGCAGCACGGCGGCGACGGCAAGTGCTCCGGCCACGGAGGCCGCCACCGAGAACGGGATAAGCACGGGCGCCGGGCGGTGGACGATGAGCAGGGCTGCCGTAACCAGGTGGAGAACCCATGGCCCATGGAGCAGATAGATTTCCATGGTGCGGCGGCCGAGCCACGCGAGCCAGCGGTGCGGCATCCAACCGCCAAGGTTCCGGGCGGCCAGCCAGAACGCGAGCAGCTCGGCGGCCTGGATGACTTCCCTTGAAGCCCCTGGCACGGACAGCAAGCCGCATATCAGCGCGGCCGATGCCACCGCGGCGGCCGGAACCCACTGCCTAACTCCGGATATCTCCGCTTCCGCGAATGCCCAGCCGACGGCCGCGAAGCCAATGCCCATGGCGGCGGCCAGCAGCGGCTCCTCGCCACCTGGAGGAAAGGACACGAACGGACGCACGCCCAGCCGCCAGGCTATCATAAGGACGGCCGGAGCGGCAGCCGCTATCCATGGCCGGCCCCTCACAAGCGGGTGCAGGATAACAGACGCAATCCTGACCAACATCAGCGCGGGCAGGAAATACATGGCACGGTCCGCGTGACAGTGCCAAATCGCGGAAGGTATCCCTGTCCAGCCATGCGGAAGCGCGGGAATCCCTCCTGCCGATCCCCAGCGCTCCGCTGCAAGCCTCGTTGCCAAATACAGCGCGGAGAACAGCAGCCACGGCAGCATCAGGCGCCTTGCGGATGCCGCAAGGTATGCCGCTCCCGCGGCCAGGGTGGCCGGGCCGCGGGAGCGGGTGGCATAGAGCCATCCGTCAGCCAGAAAGAAAATAGGGACCGCCACGCCAAGAGGCAGCCAGAGGCTGTTGGGAGGAACTTTCAGGTACGCTATGGCGTGAATGGCGACGACCAAGATAATCCCTGCACCCCTGATGGCGTCGGGGTAGCTGACGCGCTGCATCGCCATTCTCCGTTGGTAGGCTCCCAAGAGTCAGGCATTCAGGCATCGGCTGTCAAGAATTTCGTCCTGGCGCGTGGGGTGCCTGCGGGTCGCCGGAACGGCTTTGTCATGGCCATGGCCATGACACCTTGCGAATCCGGTGCCTCAGGCGAAGCGCAGGAAACTCAGGATTTCATGGGGACGGAACCGGGCCAGCGCCGGATCCGGTCCTGCCGGGCGCACGCAGCACCAGCACGCCGGTGCCGGAGGAAGGAATCATCCTGGCCCAGAGTTCCGGGGCCATGGCGGCGAGCCCGGGCCAGTGCCGGGACCTCAGGGCGCCGCAGGGCACTTCTGACCATCCGGCAATCCCCTGCCGCCTGGCGGCATCCCCGGTCGTCACGTACAGCCCTCCGGGCGGCACACTGGCGGACTCGGAGAAATGCACGCGCCCGGCGACCCCGATCTCCTCCAGCAGGAACACGCCCTGCGAGAGGTTGGTCCACATCGGCTCCGCACTCCCGGCGGCGCAGTCGGCAAGTGCCCGCTCGGCGCGGAGCGGGGGCTGGCGCAGGCTGATCGCGAGCACGTCGACCGCGAGGATCGCGGCCAGGACCGCCGCCGCCACGCGCGGCTTCGACGCGAAAAGGGGCCGCAGCCAGAATGCCGTCATCACCGCCGCGGCCCATACTGCAGGGCCGAAATAACGGGGCTGCGGGCTCAGGTTCAGCACCCATGTCACGCAGAAGATCCAAAGCGCGGCGAGCACGCACACCAGCCGGGCAAACACCCCCGCACGGGCGGGCTGGCGGCAGGCCGCGACGGCGCCCAACGCGCCCGTCCAGAATATCGGGCCGTAGATCGGGTTGGTCACGAAATCGATGTAGGGATCAACCGCCCAATGGGCGTGGATGCCATGTGCCTTCCACTTTGCCATCAGCGCCATGTTGAAGGGCGGATGCAACCCGCCCGCCACCCACCCGGTCATCTGTTCTGACGGAATTTCGAGGGAGCGCGAATCAATCGCGAGGCGATAGAACGGATCGCCCACAGCGGCATAGAGGAACGCCCACTCACACAGCGGGAATGGCACAAAGCCCAGTAACAGCCATACGCAGTCGGCCCGCCTGACCCGCCACCCGAGCAAAAACAGGCCAGCGTAGAATATCAGCAATGGCGCGCACGTCGCGCGCAGGAGCCAGGAAATTCCCGCCGCGGAGCCTGCCAGCAGGAGCAGCGGCGCACTTCGGCGTCCGGCTCCATGCCAAAACAACAGGAGGGAAAGCAGCGCAAGCGCAAGCTCCATGTCGTCCGGATAAGGGGTCTTTGCATAGATGACAAAGAGCGGCACCGAGGCGGCCAACAGCGCCGCCAGCCCAGCCGTGAACCGATCGGACACGGATCGGACCAGCGCCGCGGTCAGCGCCACGACGCCGAGGTATGCGGCAATCGTGGGTAACATCAGGGACGTTTCGTTGCGGCCGAAGGCTGCGAAGCTCGCGGCGATCGCCAATACGAGGGGATGCCGCATGTGCCAATGCGTCGTCCCGACGAAGGGAATGTGCGCGAGCCATCCGTCAGCGGCCTCAATGTCATGCCGATCGTCATAGCCGCTGTAGCCGGCCGCGGCCAGGCACAGCAGCGCCGCAGCCGCCGCGAAGCCTGCCATGTAGGGAAGCAACGCCGAAGCGAGCTTGCCCGCCGCGCACGGGAACCGCGTGACGATGCGTCTGGATCCTGTGGATATGGCGCCCGTCATCGCAACATTGTCTCCGCGGCTCACGTTGATGATCCGTGAGACTAGCACAGGCGGGGTGGGCCAGCCCAGCGTCGGTTTCCTTGCAGCCCGGGACGTTGGCCCCCACACAGGACATGGACGACGCCAGGGGAGGGGCGCGCTGCGGCTTTGCGGTTTCCTTGCCGGATGGCGCGGGCGGGCGGGCAAGGGGCGGAAGGGATTGCCGCCATTGACCAGGTTTGTCTTGTGCCTGTCCTTCGTTGACACCGACCCCCGGCAAACGGACAATGGCTTCCGCGGCAAGGGGAATATGGCATGCTCGGTTTTTTGGTCGGCGCGGTGGCGCGCAGGCGCGCGGTGGCCGCGCTGGCGGTCTCCCTGGCTGACGGCATCTCGGAACAGCCGGCGGCCGGGAGGGCTGCCATTCTGGTCCTGGCGAACAGCTTGCTCCGCGCGGCGGCGGCCCTGCACGGTCCGGCGCTGGCCGATGATCCGGCAGCGGCCGGGCGGGCGGCGGCGCACGCGGCCCTGCGTGACATCCTCCAGCGCCGCGACCGTCTTGCTGCCATTGTCGGAGATGGGCGCGCGCCGCACCTGCACCACGCCGCGCTTGACCTGCGGGCTGCGGAGCTTGCATGCCTGACACTCGGCGTGGCTGTGGCCCCGTCCGTCCGGAAGGGCTGCGCCAGGGCGTGGCGTGCCGCGTGGGACGGGCGGCACGATATCCGCAGCGCGGTCGCCGGGATCCGCCGCTATGAGCGGGAGGCCGGGGTTCCGGCAGTGCCGCTCATAGCGGGACTGCCGGAACCGAGCGACATCGACCTCGCCAGGACCGGCGCATCCGTGCCAGCCTTCCTGCGCAGGAAGGCCTGAAATGGGTTTCGTGCGGCGGCTTCTTTCTGCCGTGTTCCTGCTCGGCCTGATCGCCGCGGTCCTGGCGGCGGCGGTCGGCACGGCACTGGTCAAGCGGGAGGCGTCCGGGCTGCCCAGCGTTTCCGCCGTTGGTGACCGCCGCCCGGCGCTGACGTCCAGGATCTTCGCGCAGGACGGCTCGCTCCTGGGCGAGTTCGCCGAGCAGAACCGCACGGCGGTTCCTCTGGACGCGGTGCCCCCGCTCGTGCAGCAGGCGTTCGTCTCCGCCGAGGACCGCTCGTTCTGGCGCCACCAGGGAATCGACCCCGTCGCCATCGTGCGCGCCACCCTGTCCAACCTGCGGAACCGCCACTCAGGGCGCCGCATGATCGGGGCATCGACGATTACCCAGCAGGTGGTGAAGAACGAGCTGGTTGGAGACGAGCAGTCGATGCGCCGCAAGCTTCGCGAGGCGCTGCTCGCAGTTCATCTGGAGCGCGAAATCGGCAAGCGGCGCGTGCTGGAAATCTATCTGAACGGAATCTATCTCGGCCAGGGTGCCTATGGTGTCGCCGCCGCGGCTGACGCGTATTTCGGCAAGCCGCTGTCCGATCTGTCGCTGGCCGATGCCGCGCTGCTCGCAGCGATGCCGAAGGGCCCGGCGAACTACGACCCGGTCCGGCGTCCGGACGCGGCTCTGGCGAGGCGGGCTTACGTGCTGAAACGCATGGCCGAGGACGGCGCGGTGAGCCCGGAGCAGGCCGCGGCGGCGCAGTCGGAGCCCCTGCCACGGCCGTCCGGACATCCTCTCGGGGGTCCTGCGGACGGCTACTTCGCCGAAGAGGTCAGGCGCCAGGTGATCGGGACGCTTGGCGCCCCCACGCTTTACCGGGGCGGTCTTACCGTGCGCACCAGCATGGATCCGCAACTCCAGGCACTCGCCGAGAAGGCCCTGAGGGAAGGGCTGTCTGAGTATGACCGCAGGCACGGCTGGTCCGGGCCCATCGGCACCCTGCCGTCAGGGACAAAGTTCTCCGACCCCGCCTCCTGGCGCCCCGCCCTGCTGGACGTCGAGCAGCCAGCTGGCGCTGAGGACTGGCGCACCGCGGCCGTCCTCGGGTTCGAACGTTCCGGCGCGGCCGTGCTCGGCATGCCCGACGGATCGGTGGCGCGGATGGCCGCTGACGGCATGCGGTGGGCGCGCCGGATCACGGCGCGCGGGCTGGGTCCCGAGCCGCGGTCGCCCCGTGACGCCCTGCGCCAGGGTGACGTTGTCCTGGTCGCTGAAACGGCACCGGGGCAGTTCGGACTGCGGCAGATTCCGCAGGTTGACGGCGCCCTCGTGGCCATGGAGGTGCGCACCGGCCGTGTGCTGGCCGTGGCGGGCGGCTTCAGCCACGAGCGGTCATCGTTCGACCGTGCAATCCAGTCGGTGCGGCAGCCCGGATCGGCGTTCAAGCCATTCGTCTACCTGACGGCTTTCCAGAACGGCTGGGACCCGACATCCCCGGTGATGGACAGCCCGGTCTCCATCGATGTGGGCGGCGGCGCGCCCCGCTGGCGCCCGGGAGCGGACGGCGGAGGCGGATGGGGCCTCATCACGGCGCGCAGGGCGCTGGAGAACTCGCGCAACCTCGCCAGTGTACGGCTGCTTTACGAGCTTGGGCTGGACCAGGTGGGAGAGACAGCGCGCCGCTTCGGCGTTTATGACAGCCTCCCGAGCTTCGCCGCCGCCCTAGGCGCGCTCGAAGTCTCCGATCTTCGCCTGACGGCGGCCTATGCGATGATCGCCAACGGCGGGCACAGGCTCACGCCAACGCTGATCGATTCCATTGTGGGGCCTGATGGCGCGGTGACGGCGCGCCGCGCGGATGCGCCGATGGACGAGTCGGCCCGCATCGCCGACCCCGTCGCCGTCGCGCAGCTCACCTCGGTCCTGGAAGGGGTCGTCCGGCGCGGCACGGCGGCCCAGAGCCTTGGCCGCATTCCCCTGCCCATCGCGGGAAAGACCGGCACGACCAACGACAACGTCGATGCCTGGTTCGTGGGCTTCACACCGGATATCGCGGTTGGCGTGCACATCGGCTTCGACCGCCCCGAGCCGCTCGGACCGGACGAGTTCGGCGGGCGGTCCGCGGCGCCGATCTTCGGCGAGTTCATCAAGGGAGCCCTGGCGCTGCACCCGCCGTCGGCGGCGTCCTTCCCGGTTCCGGCTGGCGCCAAGGCGGTAACG
>Ga0302320_10021329_pt1 | contig 12864 bp, 7 predicted proteins | sample Bog_T0_3_FD_202130 | JGI IMG/M metagenome (GOLD analysis project Ga0302320, IMG submission 202130) | Peat permafrost microbial communities from Stordalen Mire near Abisko, Sweden - Bog_T0_3 | ecosystem: Environmental > Terrestrial > Soil > Wetlands > Peat | place: Sweden: Abisko, Stordalen Mire...
CCAGGCAGAGCGTGGGAACGAGGGAAACAACAGGAACCCCGCCACCATGAAACGCCTCGCAATCTTGACGTGTGTGCTATTCGCTTTCGTAATCGCAAACGCCGCCGCCGCCGTGCCTGACGGCAAGCCGCATATTTTCACCTTCGGCGGCCCCGAGAATTCGCAATTTCTGCTGGACGGAAAACCGATCCAGATGATCACCGGCGAGATGCACCCCGAACGCATCCCCGTCCAATACTGGCGGCACCGCATCCGCATGGCCAAGGCGATGGGCCTGAATACGATCGCCATCTATGTCTTCTGGAACGCCCACGAAAAAGAGGAAGGCAAGTACGACTTCACGACCGGCAATCTCGACACGGCCCAGTTCCTTCGTATCGCCCGCGAGGAAGGCATGTGGATCAATCTTCGCCCCGGGCCGTACTGCTGCGGCGAATGGGACTTCGGCGGCATTCCCACCTATCTGCTGCGTTACAAGGATCTCAAGCTCCGCACGCTCAAGGACGAGCACTACACCAAGGCCGTGGAGAACTACTATCGCGAACTGGCCAAGATCGTGCGTCCCAACCTGGCCGAAAATGGCGGCCCAATCCTCATCGTGCAGATCGAGAACGAGTATGGCAGCTATCCCCGCCGCGATCACGACTACATGGTCTGGCTCCGCGACCTGTGGGTCAAGAATGGCGTGAAGGGACCGTTTTACACGGCGGACGGAGCCGGCGAAGGCTACCTCAAGGGCATCGTCGTCGCGGGCGCGGCGGTGGGCCTGAACACCGGCACCTGCGAAGAGCATTGGGCCTTGGCCCGACGGCTCAATCCGGGCGTGCCGGCGTTGTCCTCGGAGGTCTATCCCGGCTGGTTGCGCCATTGGGGCGAAGGCAACTGGGGGCCCAGCAATCCGGCCGGGCTGATCAAGTTCTACATGGACACGAAGAAGTCATTCAATCTCTACATGTTCCACGGCGGCACGAATTTCGGCTTCACCGCCGGGGCCAACAACGGCGGCGCGGGCTACGAGCCGGATGTCACCAGTTACGATTACGGCTCTCCGTGCAATGAGAACGGCCGAACCACGCCCGTCTATATGGCCATGCGAAAGCAACTGGCCGCCTATCTGCCGGCCGGAGAGACGCTGCCCGAGATTCCGGCGGAGATTCCGTCGATGAGCGTGCCGAAGATTTCCGTGGCGCGAGTGACCGGGCTGTGGGAGCAGTTGCCCAAGCCGGTCGCGGTGACGAAGCCGGTCTTCTTCGAGTCGCTGGGCCAGAACCAGGGCATGATGGTCTATCGTACGAAGATCGCCGCCGGCGGCAAGCGCAAACTGACGTTCGCCAACCTGCACGACTACGGGCAGGTCTTCGTTGATGGGAAGCTGATCGGCACGCTCGATCGCCGCCGCGGGCAGCACGAGATTGAACTGCCCGAGTGCGCGACAGAGGCCACGCTGGAGGTCCTCGTTGAGGCCATGGGACACATCAACTTCACCGGAGGCATGGAGTCCGATCGCAAGGGCATCTACGGCGACGTTAAGTTGGGGTCCGAGACATTGAAACATTGGAAGATGTTCCCGCTGCCGCTGAAGGACGAGTGGATCGCCGGGCTTACGAAGACGACCGCGGCGCCGGGCCGGCCGGGTGGGATCTTCGCAGGCCAGTTCACGCTTAACAACGTGGCCGACACGTTCCTCGACATGTCGAAGTGGAAGAAGGGCGTCGTCTGGGTCAACGGCCACAACCTCGGCCGCTTCTGGTCGATCGGCCCGCAACAGCGTTTGTACTGCCCGGCGCCTTGGTTGAAGAAAGGCGACAACGAGATCGCCGTGCTCGATCTGGAACTGACCGAGCCACAGCCGATCGAGGGAAAACCGGAGAGGAATTAGAGACGGGATTCTTCGACAGAAAAATAAGGGGACAGAAAGATAGAAAAGAAGAGAAGATAGGGGAAAGGAAAATTCTGGAAAAGAAGATGGAAGAGAGAATCGAAATGTCTTAATTTTCTTTTCCACCATTTTCCTTTCCAAGAACTTTGGAATGAGCCATTTTTCTGTCCCTCAATTTTTCTGTCGGAGATTTTAGTACTTCGATCATTTCACCATTGAAAGCCGATGCCATGCGATCTGAACTGCGATTCTTCCTTTCGTTTTTGTTGATCACGTTATTTGTGACGATGGCCATGCGAGTGATTGCCGCCGAACGTGAACCGGCGGCGCTTGTCCCGCGTCCGGCCAAAGTCGATTGGTACAAAGGCCTATCCATCGAACTTGACGCTGGTACGCGGATCATCTACTCTCAGGATGCAGCGAAAGACGAGGCCGAAAAGCTAGCTTCATTCCTGCGGCCTGCAACCGGCTTGCCGCTTCCAGTGGGGCCGAGGTCGGCAGTGGCCGGCAAATCCGATAACTTCATCGACCTTGAAATCCCTGTCCGTTCGGAAGATACGTACGGTAAGGAGGGTTATTGGCTGCTTGTTCATCCGGCACGCATGATCAGAATCGTTGCCGCCACTCCTGCGGGCCTTTTCTACGGCGGGCAAACGCTGCGGCAACTCCTGCCGCCGGCGATTTATGCCGAGACCAAGCAGGAGGGCGTGAAGTGGCAAGTGCCGTGTTGCAAGATCGAGGACAAGCCGCGGTTCCCTTGGCGGGGGCTGCTCTTGGATGATTGCCGCCATTTCTTCGGCAAGGATTTCGCCAAGCGGACGATCGACCTGCTGGCCGCCCACAAGATGAATACGCTCCACTGGCATCTCACCGAAGACCAGGGCTGGCGGATCGAGATCAAGAAGTATCCCAAGCTTACCGAGATCGGCTCGTGGCGCAATGAGACGATGGGCGACGGCAAACGCTACGGCGGTTTCTATACGCAGGACGACATCCGCGAGGTCGTCGCCTATGCGGCCCGGCGGCACGTGACCATCGTGCCGGAAATTGAAATGCCCGGCCATGCCCTCGGCGCGCTGACGGCCTATCCGCAATTCTCTTGCACCGGCGGGCCGTTCAAGGTCCGCACCGTCTGGGGCGTGGAGAAGGACGTTTATTGCGCCGGCAACGACGCCACGTTTGCGTTTGTTTTCGACGTGCTCGACGAAGTGGTCGGGCTGTTCCCCTCCACGTTCATCCACATCGGCGGCGACGAGTGCCCCAAGGAGCGATGGAAGCAATGCCCCAAGTGCCAGGCCCGCATCAAGGCTGAGGGCCTGAAGAACGAGCGCGAATTGCAGAGCTACTTCATCCGCCGCATCGAAGAGCATCTGGCATCCAAGGGCCGGCGGCTGATCGGCTGGGACGAGATTCTCGAAGGTGGTCTGCCGCCCAAGGCGACGGTGATGAGCTGGCACGGGCTAACCGGCGCCACTGCGGCGGCCGAATCCGGCCACGACTACGTCGCCACGCCCACCTCGCACTGCTACCTCGACTATCCGCTCTCCAGAATCAGCCTGGAAAAGGCCTATTCACTAGAGCCGGTCCCGGCGAACCTGGCCGCGGAGATGCAATCGCACTGTCTGGGCGTGCAAGGCAACATGTGGAGCGAACGCACGCCCACGCCGGCCGACGTCGATCGCCAGGTCTGGCCGCGGCTCTGCGCCTTGGCCGAGGTCGGCTGGTCGCCCAAGGAGCTTCGCGACCTGAGCGATTTCCAGGCCCGCATGGAATCGCACGTCCAGCGGCTGAACCAGCTTGGCGTGAAGATCGGCGTGCCGGGCAAGCCGGCGGGCACGAAGAAACCCGCAAAAAAAACCAAGAACACCCCTCAGAAAACCAAGAATCAATGAAACTCGCGTCTCCATTTCTTGTTATGCTTCTTTGCCTTGCTTCCACCGCGCACGGCGCGATACAACTCTCTAACGGCCTTGTCCAGGCGACCTGGGAAACGAGCGATCACGGCCCAACCGCCGGCAGCCTGTGCTACCAGCCGACCGGCCAGAGTATTGCGCTCAAGGGTGAACTGTTCAGCCTTGTGCTGCAAGACGGCACCCTCCTCAAAGCGTCAGCCATGAAGGTCGTTGGTGAGCCGAAGACCGTCACGCTCGCCGCGCAGCCCGAGGCGTCGCGGATGTCCGAGCGGTTGCCGGGCAAGCAGATTTCGGTTGAAATGGTTGACACCGATGGCAACTTGCACGTCACTTGGCGGGCGATTTTGCGCGACGGTTCGCCCCATCTGCGCCAGCAGGTGACGTTCGCGGCCGGAAAGAAACCGGTGCCCGTCAAGGAGTTTCTGCTGATCGACATTCCCCTGGCCGCGGCGCGCAGCAGCGGCACGGTCGACGGCTCGCCCGTGGTCACGGATACCGCTTTCTTTGCCGTGGAGCATCCGATGTCGGTCAACCGCGGCGAGATCGGGCATGTTCGCTGTTTCCTCCCCCGCAGCACGGCCCTGGAGCCGGGCGAGCAGTTCGAGGTATCCTCGGTGATCGGTTTCGTGCCCAAGGGCCAGATGCGGCGCGGGTTCTTGGCCTACCTGGAGCGCGAACGGGCCCATCCCTATCGTCCCTTCCTTAACTACAACACCTGGTACGACATCGGCTACTTCAGCCGCTTCGACGCCGCCGCGGCCATTGACGCCATCCACTCCTTCGGCGAGGAACTGGTTGTCAAACGCAAGACGCGGATCGATTCCTTCCTGCTGGACGATGGCTGGGACGACTGCAAGAGCCTCTGGCATCCGCACAAGGGCTTTCCGGAGGGCTTTGCCCCGGTGACCAAGGCGGCCGCCCATTACGGCGCCGGGCTGGGCTTCTGGCTCTCGCCCTGGGGCGGCTACGGCCAGCCGAAGGAAGATCGCCTCAAGCAGGGCCGCGCAGAGGGTTTCGAGATCAACGACGGCTCGTTCTCCATGGCGGGGCCGAAGTACTACGCCCGCTTCCGCGGCCTGTGCGTCGACGTGGTCCGCCAGCAGGGGGCCAATCATTTCAAGTTCGACGGCATCGGCAGCGGCAGCGGCGAGGGGGCGGGCAGCGCCATGCGCGACTTCGAGGCCATGCTTCGCCTCGTGGCCGAACTCCGCTCCATCCGTCCCGATCTCTATATCAACCAGACGACCGGCACCTGGCCGTCGCCCTTCTGGCTGCTGCACGCCGATTCGATCTGGCGCGGCGGCGAGGACCACAGCTTCGCCGGCGGTGGCACCGACCGCCAACGCTGGATCACCTATCGCGACGGCGACGTCTACGAACGGGTCGTCAGCCGCACCACGCTCTACCCGCTCAATTCGCTCATGCTGCACGGCATGATTTTCGCCCGGCATGCTGACAAGCTGAACGTCGATCCCAAGAACGATTTTACCTCCGAGGTGCGTTCGTTCTTCGGCACGGGCACGCAGATGCAGGAGATGTACATCACGCCCAAGCTGCTCAGCGCGGCCAACTGGGACGCGCTGGCCGCTTCGGCCCGCTGGGCGCGCGAGAACGCCGACGTGCTTTGCGACACGCATTGGGTCGGCGGCGATCCGTGCGACATGAAGATTTACGGTTGGGCCGCCTGGTCGCCGCGGAAGGGTATCCTCACGCTCCGCAATCCGGCGGGCCGCCCGGCGACGATCGCCATCGACGCCGCGAAGGTTTTCGAGTTGCCCGACGACGCCCCGCGGCGTTATACGTTGAAGAGTCCCTATGCGGACCAGCGGAAGACGGTCGAATCGTTGACCGCCGGCGCGCCGGCGACTTTTATCTTGAAGCCATATGAGGTGTTGGTGTTGGAGGCGGAGCCGGTAAAGTAACGCCGCACTCCCAATGCTGCAATCCCTAATTTGTCATTTGCCCTCGAAAGGAATCCCCCATGAGTCAATCGTTCGCCGCGGCCGGTAACTCCGGCGATTCGAGCAAGGTCTGGTCTATCCGTTTTCTGCTGTTCATCGCCGGCCTGGGCGGGCTCTTGTATGGCATCGACGTGGGCATCATCGCCGGGGCGCTGCCGTATATGGAGGCGACGTCCGGCCTTAATGCCCAGCAACTTTCCTTCATCGTGGCAGCCGTGCTGCTGGGCAGCGTGATCTCTACGCTGTTCGCCGGCATGTTGTCCGATCTTCTGGGGCGCAAGACGGTCATGGCTCTCAGCGGCACGCTGTTCGTCGCCAGCATCCCCATGATCGCCCTGGCCAATGACTACGGCCTGTTGGTGGGCGGGCGTCTGCTGCAAGGCATCAGCGCCGGGTTGATTGGTGTGGTCGTGCCGCTCTATCTGGCCGAATGCCTCAGCGCGTCGACCCGCGGCAAGGGCACGGGCATATTCCAGTGGCTGTTGACCCTGGGAATCGTGGCTGCCGCGCTGATCGCTATTTTCTTCAGCATGTGGCTGGACCACGTCAAGGCGCTGGGCGATGCCGAGAAGCTGTTCGCTGCCAAGGACCTCGCCTGGCGGAGCATTTTCTGGGTGTCGCTACCGCCCGGAGTTCTCTTCGTATTGGGCAGTCTCATTGTGCCCGAATCGCCCCGCTGGCTGTATCGCCGCGGCCGGTTGGACGCTGCCCGCGCCGCGCTGCTCCGTTCGCGCAGCTTGCATGAAGCGGAAAACGAACTTCTCGAGATGAAACAGACGGCCGAGGCCGAGAGCGCTCGGCGCGGGACCGCCGGTCGGCAAACTAAAGAGTCGTTTCTGCATCGCAAGTATGTCATCCCCTTCGTCCTGGCCTGTATCATTCTGGCTTGCAACCAGTTGACGGGCGTAAACTCGATCATCGGCTACAACACGACGATTCTGATTCAAGCCGGCCTCTCCGACGTCCAGGCGCACTGGGGCTATGTCATTCTGACCGTAGTGAATTTCCTCGTGACCATGGTTGGTGTCCTCCTAGTCGATCGCAAGGGCCGGAAATTCCTGCTCTCGCTCGGAAGCGCGGGGATCATCGTCTCCTTGATCTGTGCGGGGCTGATGTTCCGCCAGACCGAGACGAGTCGCGTCGATTGCAAGGATGCCCTGGCTGCGATGGCCGATGATTACCAGGATGTCGACGTAACCTTTGACCGGACCGTTGAGGCGTCCCGCGTCAAGGGGTTCTCGCTGACCTTGGCCGGAAATGTCGTCACCAAGGCGTCGGCCGAGAAGAAACAGGTCGTCCTCGAATTGAATCGCGAGATTGCGTCCGCCGAAATCGTCAAGGACGAGACAAAGAAGAGCGCCGTGGTGAGCGTGCGATTCGGCGGCGATAAGGCTGTGGCGGAGAAGAAGCTGACTTTCGACATCGACGACAAGGTCATTCATTCAGCGACTGCGGAAGGCAAGACATTGACGCTTGGGCTGGAAAAGGCAGTTTCGGAGGCCAAGCTTGGCGAGAAGGACCGACGAATCGTGTTGACCTTCGACCAACCGCGTGCCGATGGGCTGCTGACCGCTGCCGGCGGTTCCGGCAACGCGATTACCGGAAAGGCGGCGACGATCGTCGTCATCTATTCGGTGGGAGACTTCAATTCGGCCACGAATGCCGTGAGGTCCGACGATCCGGCGGCGAAGCGCGTCGTCATCAAGCGCGACGACTGCCTGCCTTCCAGTGCTGTCGATGCCTTCTTCAAAAATCCCTTTGCTAGTCTCTCGGCGTCCAAAGGCGCACCGCTGAAGATCGACAACGCCTTGATCACGCCTGTACCCAGCACGCAAAACGGCTGGATCACGGCGGTGTGCGTCTTCGGCTTCATGGCCTTCTTCGCCGTCGGGCCGGGCGTCTGCGTGTGGCTGGCGCTCTCTGAGTTGATGCCTACGAGGATCCGTTCCAACGGCATGAGCATTGCGCTGCTGATCAACCAGGCCGTTTCCACCACGATTGCGGCCATTTTTCTGCCCACGGTCGGCAAGTATGGTTACGGCACAATGTTCTTCACCTTCGCGGGCGCAACCGTTATCTATTTTATCACCGCCACGTTCTTCCTCCCGGAGACCAAGGGCAAGACCTTGGAGGAGATCGAAGAGCACTTCAGCGGCCATGCGAAGGGGAAGACATGAAGTATTTCAAGCTGATCGGCATTCTGATTGCGGCGTCATGTCTATCACACATGGCGTTCGCGGACGAACCAACCGCGCCCCGCGCGGCCCGGTCGGTCCATCTGATGTACGCGGCCCCCGCGGCCGATCTCTTTTACAACGAGTTGACCGTCGAGAAATCGGTGCCCGGCAGCTACTTCATGGCCTGCGGCTTTCGCCACGGCTACTTCGGCATCCAGGAGCAGGCCAACGGCCGGAAGGTTGTGATTTTCTCCGTCTGGGACCCCGGCCACGGTGACAACCCCAACCAGGTTCCGGAAAAAGACCGCGTCGAAGTGCTCTATCACGCCCCCGACGTGCTCGCCCGGCGGTTTGGCGGCGAAGGGACCGGCGGCCAGAGCTTTTTCGAGTATTCCTGGAAGGTCGGCCAGAGCTATCGCTTCCTGGTCAAGGCCGTGACGGCCGACAACAAGACCTCCTTCTCCGGTTATTTCTGGCTGCCCGAGAAGAAAGCGTGGAAGCACTTGGTCACCTTCCGCACGATCACCGGCGGCACGCGGCTGGAGTCGCCGCACTCCTTCATCGAGGACTTTCGCCGCGACGGTAAGAGTGCTACCGAGATCCGCCGCGCGGTCTTCGGCAACGGTTGGGTCGGCGATGCGCAAGGCCACTGGACGCCGATCGAGAAGGCCCGCTTTACCGCTTCGGGCGCATCGTGGGAGGCCAAGGACACCATTGATGCCGGGGCGGTGAAGGATCGCTTCTATCTGCAAACCGGCGGCGACACGCGCACCACCTCCAAGCTCACCTCCTCGGTCAAGTGCCGCGGCCACGGCAAGCAACCGCCGGAAGTGCCGTGAACGCTGTCCCCCTCCCGAAAGGAGGGCACGACGGTTCTGCCGTGGGTAGCGAGCGTAGCGATCGCGCGCGCCCCCTCTCTCCCCTCTGTCTGCCCCCCTCCCTGCGTCGCCACGTCCTGACTACCAAATGGGCGGGAAAATTCCACGCCGCTATTCTCCGCGCGCCTTTTGGTAACCTAGATTTTCCTGGCGACTTGCCCTGTTGACAAGCCACTGGAGAGCCATCCTATGTTCCTGACGCTTTACGTTGCTTTTATTTTGACTGCCGTTTTCAGCGGGCTCGCCGGGGGCTGGTGGCTGCGGAACCGCGGTGTGCGGCCCGCGGAAGCCCCGTTGGACAACGATGAAGTCCGCCGCGCGCGGGAACTGCTGGGCTCATTGCAAAAGATGGCCTCGACCGTGGCCGTGGAAGTGGGCGAACACAGTACCCGTGTCGAGGAAATCAACGTCGAACTCAAGAGCAACAAGCTCCACGAGCCCACGAAGATACTCAGCGTCGTCAGCAAGCTGGTCGACGTCAACAAGTCGATGCAGGGCCGCCTGGACCAGGCCGAAGACAAGTTGCGCGAGCAGGTGCGGCTGGTCGAATCGCATACCGCGGAGGCCCGCATCGACGCCCTTACGCTAGTGGGCAACCGTCGTGCCTTCGAGACCGATATCGCCCAGTACCTGGCCGACTTCCGCGGCTCGGGCCGCGTCTTCTCGCTGGCCATGATCGACCTGGACAAATTCAAGCGGCTCAATGACACCTACGGCCACCAGGCGGGCGATGAGGTGTTGCGGGGCACCGGCCGCGTCCTGCGGCACGTGTTGCGCGAGAGCGACTCCATCTCCCGCTATGGCGGTGAAGAGTTCGTGATACTCTTCAATCGCTCCTCGATCGCGGACGTACGGCGGGCATTGACCCGTTTGCGCAAAGCTATCGCCGAGGCGGAATTCCAGGGTCCCAGCGGCAAACTCGCAGTCACCGTGAGCATCGGCGCCACGCAGGCCGAAGGCGAGGAGTCCCTGGAGTCGATCGTCCAGCGGGCCGACGCCGCCTTGTACGCCTCGAAAGAAGCGGGCCGGAACTGCTGCCACTGGCACGACGGCCAGAAGATTCTGCTCGTCGCCGACGAACAGCCGAAACCCCCGGCGCCCCCCGAAACGCCCGCGGCCGCTGAGGTGACGAAGAGCGAAAAAGTGAAAGTGGCCGACGACCTGCCCGATCTGCTCAACCGCACGGCCTTCTGCCAGCATGTCCGCACGCGCGTGGCCGAGTGGAAGCGCGGCGGGCCGGCCTTTTCGCTGGTCCTCGTGGAAATCGACTTCTTCGACGGCCTCACCCGCACCTACGGCGCAAAGCTCCGCGACCTGCTGGTGACCAGCCTTGCCCGCGTCGTGTTCGCCGGCGTCCGCGAAATGGACATGGTGGCCCGGTACAGCCCAAGCTGCCTGGGCTTTTTGCTGCCCAACGCGCAACTTGCCGACGCCGTCCGCGTGGCCGACCGGATCCGCGAGGCGGCCGGTCAGGTGGCCATCAACCTGAGCGGAACGAGGCTTGGCTACAGTGTCAGCGTGGGCCTGGTCGAAGTCGGCAGCGCCGACGACATGGTCACGCTGCTGCGCAACGCGGAAATCGCGCTTGATGCGGGCCATCTGCGTGGCGGCAATTGTCTCTTCCACCACGACGGCCAGCGCTGCCTGATGGCCGTGCCCGAGCACGCGCTGGGCGTGTGAGCCGGCCCTTTTCATCGCCGCGGCAACGGGTATACTATCCCAAGTGTTTTTGCTTCCGTTGGGATACTATTCGAGGGGACTTTTGACATGAGTGCTGAAACCGCCAAAACCGACCGCGCTGCCTGGCTCAAGGGACCTGCCTGCCAGTGCGCCCCGCCCCCAAACAAGGCCCTCAGGGCTTGGCGCCTGGTGCTCCTCGGCGCTCCAGGTGTCGGCAAAGGCACTCAGGCCGAACTGCTCCAGCAACGCTTCGGCGCCTGCCAGTTGTCGACCGGCGACGTCTTCCGCGCCGCCAAGTCGCTGCCCGAAGCCGAGCGCAGCCCGGCAATCAATGCGGCGTTGGAATACATGCGGCGGGGCGAGTTGGTTCCCGACGACACGGTGGTGGACCTGGTCCGCGAGCGGAGCGAGTGCCTACGCTGTCCCAGCGGCTTTCTCTTGGACGGTTTTCCGCGGACCGTCGCCCAAGCGGAGGCCCTGGCCGAAATGCTCGCCGAGGTGAACGTGAAACTCGACGCCGTGCTCGACTTCTCGTTGCCGCTGGAGGAAATCGTCTCCCGGCTCAGCGGGCGGCGAACTTGCTCCGGTTGCAAGGCGGTGTTCCACGTGACGGGCCGGCCGCCGAAGGTTCCCGGCGTCTGCGATCATTGCGGCGCCCAACTGGTGCAGCGCGAAGACGATCGCCCCGAGTCGGTCCGCGTTCGCATGGATGCCTACCAGCGCAGCACATCGCCGCTGACCGACTATTTCCGCAAGAAGGGCCTGCTGATTGAGGTCGATGCCCACGGCGCGCCCGAAGAGATATTCCGGCGGATGCTGGGCCTGCTGGGCGCGTAAAAAAGCACGGATTTGCAATTCGTCATTTGCGCGATTACTATAATCGAAAGTTGCTTTCCCACCGCGTGGCCCGGCCGCCGCGTACCACATCCAACCTTCCCTGGAGTTTCCCATGAATCCGTTGCTCTCCCGCCGTAGCGTCCTTGCCGCCGGTGCCGTTGCCGCCGTCGAAGTGCTCACCAGCCATCCCGCGCTTGCCGCCCCGCGGAAGCGTCGTGTCGTGGTCTGGTCTGAGGGGACTGCCCCCAAGAACGTCTATCCGCACGACATCAACGGCGCTGTGGCCGAAGGGCTCAAGCCACTCAAGGACAAAGGCTGGGAAATCGTCACCGCCACGCTGACCGATCCCGAGCAGGGCGTTCCGGCCGCCTCGTTGAAGAAGACCGACGTGCTCATCTGGTGGGGACACATGCGTCATGGCAACATCACCAACGAGCACGTCAAGCTTATCGTCGATCGCGTCAAGAAGGGCGGCATGGGTTTCATCGCCTTGCACTCGGCCCACTTCTCCAAGCCGCTCAAGGCCCTGCTGGGAACGAATTGCGGCTGGAAGGGCGGTTATGTCGAAGACGGCAGCAAGTTGAACATGATCGTCAAGGACAAGAACCACCCCATCGCGCAGGGCATCAGCGACTTCTCGCTGCCGCACACGGAGCGTTACACCGAGCCTTTCGAGATTCCCGAGCCCGAGTCGGTCGTCTTCGACGGCCAATACATTCGCCCCGACGGCAGCAAGGAATCGTCGCGGCAAGGCTTCGCCTGGACGGTCGGCAAGGGGCGGGTGTTCTACTTCCAACCCGGCCACGAGACATATCCGATCTTCTTCGACGCCAACGTTCGCAAACTCCTCTGCAACGCGGTGGAGTGGGCCGGTAAGAGTGCGTGAGGCGTGAGGCGTGGGGTGTGAGGCGTGGGGTGTGAGGCGTGGCGCGGGGTGGCTGGGGCATAGCGAGCGTAGCGAGCGGTGCCCCAGGCACCCGCGGTGGACTGGGCCGGAAAGGCCGTTTGATGCACCCGTGGCCTTGGCGCGGGCGGGAATTTCGCGTAAAATCGTTGGTTTCAACGATCAGGGCCTGAAAAGTAGAGGAACCGCGCCGTGAATACGCGTCCCCGCACGAAATTCGTCATGGAACTCAAATCGCGCCGCTGCCCCAAGTGCGGCGCCAAGCTCAATAACCAGGTGATACGCTGCAAACGCTGCCACCAGGTCCAAAAGAAGCCGAAGAAGTAGCTATCTTCCCAGCAGTTCATCGACGGCCGCGCCGATGTCCGCACGGGCCATAAGCGTTTCGCCCACGAGCATGGCGTCGACGCCGGCCCGCTGGAGCATTTCCACGTCGGCCCGGCTGCGGATTCCGCTCTCGCTGACCAGGCGATGGCCCGGCGGGACGGCGCTGCGAAGGCGGACGGTGTGCTCCAGATCGACCGCGAAAGTCCGCAGATCGCGGTTGTTGATGCCGACCAGCCGCGCCCCGGCCGCCAGCACCCGCGGCAAATTTGCCGGTTCGTAGAGTTCCACCAGCGGCGTCATTCCCAGCG
>Ga0302320_10021332_pt1 | contig 12863 bp, 8 predicted proteins | sample Bog_T0_3_FD_202130 | JGI IMG/M metagenome (GOLD analysis project Ga0302320, IMG submission 202130) | Peat permafrost microbial communities from Stordalen Mire near Abisko, Sweden - Bog_T0_3 | ecosystem: Environmental > Terrestrial > Soil > Wetlands > Peat | place: Sweden: Abisko, Stordalen Mire...
TCTTGCCCGCCCCGTTCACCCCAACCACCATGATCACTTCCGGAGTCCCATCCACCTTCGTCACTGGACGCGAGGGCGTCGAAGTAAGAATCGACAGCAGCTCTTCCTTCAGCAGCCGTTTGAGTTCACCAACATCCTTGATCTGCTTGCGATCCGCTTTTTCGCGAAGTTTTTCCAGAACTTCATGGGTAGTGGTGGTGCCGAGATCGGCCCCGATCAGCGTCATCTCCAGATCGTCCAGCGTCGACCGGTCGATTTCCTTGCCGATTGAAACCACATCTTCGATGCGCTCGGCCAGGTTCTCGCGCGTCCGCGAGACCGCCTCTTTCATGCGCTCGATAAAACTGGGTTTTTTCTCTTCGTCCAGGCTGCCAAAAAGGGTTTGAATCATGAGGTGTCCAAATCGATTATAGGAGAATCAACGCCCGTGCATTCGCCGATTCACAGTTTCGATTTGAAAGAGAGCCGGAATTGTCCCCCCGCGAGTTTCACAAAACTCGGTGCCCCAGGTTCGTGCCCGTTCTTCAGGGCACTAACCTGGGTTCCGCAACCCTGCCTGTCAGGGCGTAGAGCCTTCGCCAGGATACTTCGGGGAGGCCGCAGTTCTAGACTTTGATTTGCAAGGGTGCAGGTTCGGCTACCCGTCACCGTAACCAAACTAAAGGCGGCTTCCAGTTCTCTGGTGGAATGCTGCAATCGAAAGCACACTTCCGCAAATTAAACTGTCGATTGCCCGCTACGTTCTCGAAATCTGCGAAACCAGCGGATCCGCCGGCGAAAGTTGCACATGGGTCGCGGGAGCCCGAGCAGGCTCCGGTGCTGCGACGGTCGCCGTTGGTTTCGGAATGCGAATATCTCCCCGGTAATAAACCGCCATCAGCGCCGTAACCGCTCCCGGATCCAGTCGCTGTCCGGAAAGATTCTCAATGATCCGCAAAGCTTCAATCGGATCATGCGCCTTCTGGTAGGGACGATTTGTCGTCAGCGCGTCAAAAGTGTCGGCAACCGCAATCACCCGCGCCAGCAGCGGAATCTGGTCCCCCTTCAGCCCGTAAGGATATCCCCGCCCATTCAGCGCCTCGTGATGCAATTCGATTCCCGGCAGCATCTCCCGCAACTGCGGCACCGGACGCAGAATGTTCGCACCCTTCGTGGTATGCGTCTTCATGATCTCGAATTCTTCCGGCGTCAACGCCCCTGGTTTTTTCAGAATCCGATCTTCAATCCCAATCTTGCCCACATCATGCAACTGCGCAGAAATTCGCAGGATCTCCAGAAATCCCGGATCCAGCCCCATCTCCGTTGCAATCATCAGTGAATACTTGGTGACCCGGTCGGAGTGGCCACGCGTGTACGGATCCTTTTCGTCGACCGCGCCCGCCAGCATCTGGATCGAACCCATAAACAGGTTCTTGTTCTCGTCTGCCGCCCGCTTTAAGTCTTCGACGAACTGTTCCAGCTCTTCTGACATCGTGTTGAATGTCGTCGCCAGTTCGCCGATTTCCGTCCGCGTCTTGATGTGCACCCGTTGCGAGAAGTCACCGCGCGCGATGGCCTGGCTCGATTGCGTCAGCACTCGTAGCGGACTGGTGATTCGCCGCGCCGAAAAAATACTCAGCCCGACGCTTCCAAACACTGCCAGCCATGCCAGCAGGCGCCCCGTACGCTGCATCTCATAAATCCCGCGATACGCGTCGTCCCGCGGCTTCTGCACCACCACCGCCCAATCCAGCGAGGTCACGGGGCTATACGTCCCCAACATTTCGGTGGCGCCTTTTCCGGTGCCCACCGTAAATTCGCGCGTCGCCGCCAATTGTGCCTTCGAGCCTCCTTCTCCGACAAAACTCCGGACGATGTCGAACTGGCTCATATCCTGTCCCGTCGCATACTGCGTCGTAGCCGCCGCCACCAGCCTGCCCTGGCTGTCGACAACATACGGCATCAGACCGCTCATGCTCACCTGCTCCAGTCGGCGGATCAAATAATCCATATCTACGACGGACGCGATCATCCCCAGAAATCGCTTGTCGTACATGATCGGTGAACTTACCAGCATCACCGTGCGCGCCGATTTCCCTCCGCCCACCACCAGCGGTTGTCCGCTATAGGCCCGCCCCTCGCGCGAAGCCTGGTAGGCACGCTCCAGTTCGCGCTGCAGAAAGGCATCCGGCTCGATGCGCCCCGCCGAAACTCCCTTGGCATCCGCGTTCAGCAGCGTCGCGTAGGCTATGTCATTCGAGGAAGAAACAAAATTCTCCAGCATCGCCCGCAGCTCAGGCGTCAGTAAAATCTGATTGCTCGGGTCATTCCCGCTCGGGTTCGCCAGCATCATCACCTGCATCGACGACGACAAGTTCGCCAGCATGATGTGCAGCGCTTCCTGATGCTGCGCAATGTCGTCCGCCAGCGACCGCGTCACCGTATTTTGCAGGAGCATTTCGTTCGTCTTCAGACGAACCTGATTCATGGTTTCAATCTGAGCCGAATAGAAATACATGGGCAGGACGCTGATTGCCAGCAGCACGCCAAGGATGACGTACAGCAGAGGGATGCGCGCGGGAATCGGTAGCTTCAACGGCAAAACGCAGTCCTGGCGGCCCAACCGCGAGCATACCTCGGCTTCGGCCTGCTCCTATTCTAGGGTGACCGGCGCCGCGCCCCTCAGGTGCTCAAAGTACACCTGTCCATTACTGAAGTACTCCGTCGCCCCACGTGCGGTAACCATCCCGACCTGTCATCCAAGCTTCGCCTTGCGTTCCCGGTTTCAACAGTAGTTCCACGAGGACCGGCCCAGTTGTGAAACCGATGTCCTGCGCCAATTTCCGGCCGACGGTTTATAATTCCAGCCAAGTTAGTCCGCGGGGGTGTTGTATGCGGTCCATCCAGGTTTCCCGCTTTTGCTGCCGGACGTTCACCACCACTCTCCTCCTGGCCTCCTGCTCGCTCGCCGGAAATACTCCGTCGCCGAAAATAACTCCCAAGACCCGCGAACAGATCCTCCACGCCTTCAACGAGGAACTCGTCTACATCCGCACCAATTTCCCCATGGGTAAGACCGGCCTGCGGCTGAAAGATGGCAACGTCACTCCTGCGGGAGACGATCTGAAACACCTGATGGCTCTCTGGGGACCCGCCGCCAAACCCGGTGACCGCGCCGTCATTAGCGATGTAGCCATCAAGCCCGATCACATCCGTTTTGAAATCAACGGTGGCCCCATCAAACGCCAAAAGTGGTACCAGCACATCCAAATTCAGGGTGCCGCTTCAACCACCATCGCCCCCTCCGACCCCTCCGCCAACGCCCGTGGATCCTTCGTCGATCTTTACTTCGAAAAATATGTCCCCGAGATGACCGGACCCGAACTCAAGCAACTGCTCCGTCCCGTCTTCGATTTTGACGCGAAAACGCCCCTCGAGGCCTATCTCGAAACCGTTAGCCCTCAAGTCAAAGAGGCCATCAAGAACCACCACGTCCTCGTCGGGATGAACCGCGAAATGGTCATTTACGCCAAGGGTCGCGCACCCAGAAAGATTCGCGAAACCGCCGACGAAGTCGAGTACGAAGAGTGGATCTACGGCACGCCCCCGCAGGATGTAGACTTCGTCCGCCTTGTCGGCGACGAAGTCGTGCGCGTCGAAACCATGAAGGTCGATGGCCAAAAGATTGTGCGCGTCGACAAAGAAATCGATCTCGGCCAGACCGCCACCGTCGCGAAAAAACAGGAAGAGCGCTCCGTCAATGCTCCAACCCTCCGTCGCCCCGGAGAAGAAATGCCCGGATCCACTCCCTCGAACCCGTCCAACATCCCTGTCATCGCTCCCCAACCCGTTCCCACCGCCCCTGGCGGAGACCCCTCCGGCCCGAACTACAATTCCTTCCCTCAACCTACCGCCGAATAAAAGGAACGAGCCGACCTCTACAGACGAGAGAGAGCCTTGATATTGTTTTGAAGGGGCGCGGCTTCAGCTGCGCCGTAAAATCAACAAAACTAACTGGGAGGGACCGATCCCCCGCACCCTGCCTGACACCCTCGCCCCTCGACCACATCCGCCGCAACCCTCTACACTATTCTTGTGAAGATCGCTCTCGGCCAGATCAATCCCACCGTCGGGGATTTCTCCGGCAACGCCACCAAGATCATTCAGTTTTCCCATCAGGCGCGCAACGCCGCCGCCCAACTCATTCTTTTTCCGGAACTCGCCGTCTCCGGCTACCCTCCGCTCGATCTCGTCGAACGCCGCTCCTTCGTCACCCGCAGCCGTTCCACCGCCGAGAAAATTGCCGCTGAAACCCAAGGCATCGCCGTCATCTGCGGCATGGTCACTCCGGCCGACGCCCATTCCGGCAAAACCGTCATGAACTCCGCCGCCTTGCTGCGCGATGGACGCATCGACTTCATCCAATCCAAGATGCTCCTGCCCACCTACGACGTCTTCGACGAGAGCCGGAATTTCGCTCCCGCTAAAAGCCAGCAACTCTTTAAGTTCTCCGACAAACAGGTTGCGTTAACCATCTGTGAAGACGCCTGGAACGACAAGCGCTTCTGGAATCGCCAACTCTACGGCATCGATCCCGTCGAAGAACTGGTTCGCGCCGGCGGCAACGTCGTCCTCAACATCTCTGCCTCTCCATTTTGGCTAGGGAAGCGCGAACTCCGCCGCGATATGCTCGCCTCCATCGCGCGCAATCAAAAAGTCCCCGTCGCCATGGTCAACCAGGTCGGAGGCAACGACAGCCTCGTTTTCGACGGATCCAGCATGGTCATCGGCCCTGACGGTCAAATCCTTGCCCAGGCGAAGTCCTTCGAAGAAGACTTGATCTATTTCGATTCCGAAAAACTCACCGGCGACATGCATCCCCAGATCGCCGGAGAAGAAGCCAGCGCCTACGAGGCCCTAGTCCTCGGAACCCGCGATTACGTTTATAAGTGCGGCTTTCAAAAGGCCATCATCGGACTCAGCGGCGGCATCGACTCAGCCCTCACCGCCTGCATCGCCGTCGATGCCCTCGGCCACGAGAACGTCATCGGCGTCGGGATGCCCGGTCCCTATTCTTCCGAAGGCTCCATCGAAGACGCCCGCCATCTCGCCCACAATCTTAAAATTCGTTTCGAACTCCTCTCCATCAACGAGATTTATCAAACGGCGCGCCAGACTCTTTCGCCCGTCTTCTCCGGTCTCGCCCCCGACGTAACCGAAGAAAATATTCAGTCCCGCGCCCGCGGAATGCTCCTCATGGCTCTCTCCAACAAGCTCGGAGCGCTCGTTCTCTCCACCGGCAATAAAAGTGAACTCGCTGTCGGCTATTGCACCCTTTACGGCGACATGGTCGGCGGATTAGCTGTCATCTCCGATGTCCCCAAAACCCTCGTCTATCGTCTCGCCGCCTACGTGAATTCCCGCAGCAAAGTCATTCCCGAGGCCACCATCGAAAAGCCTCCGTCGGCCGAATTGCGCCCCGACCAGAAAGATTCCGATTCGCTCCCTCCCTACGACGTCCTCGACGCCATCCTCGAAGACTTTGTCGAAGAATCTTCTTCGGCCGAGCAGATCGCCCGCGTCCACAATCTCAATCCCGATCTCGTCCGCCGCGTCATACGCATGATCGAACGCAGCGAATACAAGCGCCAGCAAGCCGCCCCCGGCATCAAAATTTCCGCCAAGGCCTTCGGCTACGGCCGCCGCTTCCCCATAGCCGCCAAGTCCGAATTCTAGAACTGCTCTCATAAATGGTTTGGTGGAAGGGCACGGCTTCAGCCGTGCCTTCGGTCTCCACATAAGGCGGGCTTTAGCCCCTGAGGGCCAAAGTCGTCGGCCCCTCAAACGATTCCCCGAAATGACAACTCTCTCGCTTTTTGTAACAATCAAATTCCAATCGAAAGCCGAATCGAATTCAAACTATGATCTCCATACCTCGCAGCCTCTTCCCATCGTGCGCCATCGCCCTACTCTGCTCCGTCGTATTCGCCCAATCCGCGCCGACACTGAAGACGCGCCCCGCCGCCAAGCCCGCGGCCGCGTCTTCAGCCGCCACCGCTTTGCCTTCCGAAGACACTGTGAATTCCTTCCTCTTCCAGATGTTCGGCTACGACACAACCGTCACCTGGAAGGTCAACGACATCAAGCCGTCCGAAGTCCCCGGCCTGGCCGACGTCTCGATAGTCGTCACCAACGCGCAAGGCTCGAGTCCAAACCGCCTCCTGGTCAGCTCCGATGGCAAGCACGCCATCACCGGAGACGTTCTCCCCTTCGGCGCCAAGCCCTTTGCCGATGCCCGTGCCAAGCTGGAAAAAGGTGTCACCGGCCCCGCCAAAGGACCGGAAAAAGCTCCAGTCACCATCGTCGAGTTCAGTGATATGCAGTGTCCGCACTGCGCCAAGGCCGCTCCTGCCGTCGATCAACTTCTCGCCCAGGAGCCCGACGCCCGTTTCGTCTTTCAGAATTTTCCCTTGCCCCTGCACAATTGGGCCGAGAAAGCCGCCGGATACGTCGACTGCATCGGTCGCTCCTCCAACGATGCTGTCTGGAAATTTGTTCAGAAGACCTTTGAAGATCAGGCCAACATCACGGAAGCAAATTTGGACGAAAAACTGAAAGCCATTGCAACCGCCGCTGGCGCGAACGCCGATGAAGTCGCCGCCTGCGCCGTCAAGTCCGAAACCAAGGCCCGCATCGAAGCTTCTCTCGCGCTCGGCAAGTCCGTCGGCGTCACCGGCACGCCTACCCTCTTTATCAACGGACGCAGCGTACCCGGCGGAGCACCCGTCGATCTACTGAAAAAGATTGTCGACTTCCAAGCCAGCCAGGAAAAGGCCGACAAATAAGGGAACCGCCTGTGAGGAGAAGTACATGTGCGGTGGCGGGCACGTGTGGGGACGGGCATTCCTGCCCGTCCAGCCGAGCAAAGCTCGGCTCCGGGCCGTTCGACAATTTACTTCCCTAGATAGATTTCAGGCGCATCCGCCCGTTCCGGCGTCCGCACCACATAAGGCGTAATCAAAATCAACAACTCGTCTTCTTCATCCTGCTTCGTATTATGCGACGTCAACACGCCGAAGCCCGGAATGCTCGAGAATCCCGGCAGCCCATTCAGACTATGCTCGTCCGATTCCGTGACCATCCCCGCCACCACCGCCTCTTCACCTTCCTTCAGCAAAATGCCGCCCTTGAATTCGCGATTCAAAATGTCTGGAATCCCATTCGTGTTCGTCGTTCCCAGCGTCCGTAGCTGCATCTCCAGTTCCAGCGCCACATCGGAATTGTTGTGCACCAGAGGCTTCGCCTTCAGCGTCAGTCCGATGTCCTCGTAACTCACCGAAGGAAATGGCGCCGTGTACGACGAATTGCCGACCACCGATGCGATCGCCGCATTGTTATAAATCGGCGCAAAACTGGCATTCAGAATCGGATAACGCGACCCCAGCTTAAACGTCCCTTCCTTCTCTTGTGAAACCCGCAGTTGCACATGCTCCAACGCCCGCACCGAACTCTCGTTCATCGACAACTCCGGCGCAAGCTGATCGAGGCTCAATCCCATAAATGTCAGCCCCCCGCCAAACGTCGCCAGCGGTTGGCTGAAGATCGACCCTGCCTGGCTTTGCAGCTGCGCGATCAACGCCGCAATCGTCTGATTTCCCGCTTGGTTGATGCCCCCGGACGCAATCAGTTGATTGATCAACTGTTGTATGTTCTGCCCGCCCAGCGCCGCCAGCGCCGACACGGGAATGTTGTACAAGTTGAAAGTGTCCGGCACGTGCAGCCCAATCTGGCGCGCATAAGTATGGCTGACCTGAAACACTTTCAGATCGAGCACCACCTCCGGCCGCGGGCCATTCAACTGTCCAAAAAACTCCGTTGCGGCCTGCAACTGTGCCCGCGGTCCTCGAATCGTAATCGTGCTCGACGACGCATTCAAGCTCACGAACTTGAACTCAAACAGCGTCCTCATCGAGTTCATCAGCTCTTGCAGTTCCTGCGGAGACCCCGCCCCCGGAACATAAAACGTCCGCAGTCCCATGCGGTCGAACAGCCGGTGATTCTCAGGATTATCCGCGCAAGCAAATAGCACCGTGTCTTCAACCGCCACGGTGAATGTCTTTGTAACCTCGTCCACGGCTTGTATCGCGGTATTGAAGTCAGCGTTCTCAAGATCGAATCGCACCCTCCGGCTTGGAAACGTATCATCAAACACAACCGTCAGCCCGTAACTCGCCGCTACCGCCGTGAGCAGTCCGCGCGAATCACCGCGATAGTGGAAGTCCTGTCGTTTATTGATCGGCTTCGCCGCTAGCGCGTCCGTACTATCCACCAGCTGCGGGGGACTCGCCGTCCGCACCGCCTCCGGACCCAGCGCATCATTCACCCGCTGCTGTGCAAACTCGTTTTGCGGATCAAGGTTCAGCGCCGTCCGAAACTCCGCCATCGCCTCGACCTGCCGCCCCGCTAGCAAGTCATTGTTACCATTTTCCAGATGCATTCCCGCGAGCCGCTGCCGCGTCATCTCCCGCGCCGTCAGGTATTCGACATTTTGCGGCACCAGCCGTGCCGCTTCCTGAAACTCGTATAAAGCTTCATCGAGACTCTGCTCCTGTTCCAGCTTCAATCCCCGCGCAAAGGCCTTGCGCGCCGCCTTCAGATCCTTCCGCTCGCCATAACATTTCGGAGCGCTCCCCGTATTCGAGCACAGCTGTACGGGAGCAGTCGCAGGCACCGAAATCGCAGCCGTAGTAGGAGACGCAGGCACGGGCACAGGCTCATCCGTGGCCAGGCACACGCCCGCCAGCAAAAGACAAACTCCTGAGCCCAACCATCGCATAGGAACTACTATAGAATGCCCCATCCCCGCTGTCTTGCAAGCGATTACTCGATAGGGAACCCCTCGTAACACGCCAGCTTATGTGGTGGCGGGCATTCCTGCCCGCCAGTAATCGCGACCAAGGGGCTGGATCGCTCCTTGGGATCAAGCGACCGAACAAGTCGCCCCTGACTCAAAGAGCTGCGACAGGTATTCCACCTAAACCACTGATTCCAGAAGTCGGATGAGCTCCGCCCTTACTGAGAACTGACAACTGAGAACTGAAAACTACCCTACCGCAGCATCACTCGTTCCATCCCTCGCGCCCGCCCCGTCTGATCGTCGCACTCGACCACGACCGCACACAGCCGGACATCATTATTAGCCGCTTCGAATCGTGCCGGCATGCCGTTTAAAAAGCGGTCGATGACTAACTCTTTCTTGACCCCAATCACGCTGTCGTACGGCCCAGTCATGCCGACATCGGTGATGTAGGCCGTGCCCTTCGGCAACACCGTCTCATCAGCCGTCGGGATATGCGTATGCGTCCCGACCAGAGCCGTCACGCGTCCGTCCAGATACCACCCGAACGCGACTTTTTCCGACGTAGCCTCGGCATGAAAGTCCACAAAGATGATCTTCGCCTTGATCTGCTCCAGCAGCCGATCCGCGTAGCGAAACGGATCGTCATTCGAAGCCATGAACACGCGCCCCTGCAGGTTCATCACCGCGTACGCGACGCCATTCTTCTGCCCCTCGTATACACCCCACCCCGGCAAGTTAGGAGAGAAGTTAGCCGGACGCAACAGCCGCCGCGCCGGGCTATGCGGATTGCCATCCGCCATCTGAAAATACTCGATGATCTCCCGCTTATCCCAGACGTGGTTTCCCGTGGTCATCACGTCAATGTCGAGATCGAAAAGTTCCTCGGCCAGCGCCGGCGTTATGCCGAACCCCGCCGCCGCATTCTCGCAATTGGCAATCACCAGATCGATCGCGTGCTGCTTGCGAAGCTCCGGCAGCCGGTCTTTCACAATCGTGCGTCCCGGCCGCCCAAAAATGTCGCCAATAAAAAGAATTTTCAAAATGAGGTCTCAGGTATTCGGTTTCAGCTCTTAGAGGCTGGCTTGGATGCAAGATGCGCGCCAACGTTTCGCTCTAGAGATGCCGCGATTGCACGCTTCAACGACTCCCGATAGTTTCGCAACCACGCGCAACGCGCAACGTCATTTTCGATGGTATCACGCTGAAAACCCGCTACTGGACGCTGATTTCCGCTGTCTTGAGAAAGTCGTAATTACCCGACGGATTCAAAGTGACGTTCCGCACGCGTCGCGTATGCACCAGCACATTGTCGAGGTACCACAGGTTGATCGCCGGAACATCGTTCGCCAGAATCTCCTGCACCTCCCCATACAAATGCGCCCGCACACTCTGTTCGGTTTCGCGCCGTGCCTGTTCGATCAGGCTGTCAACCCGTGGATTGGAATAGAACCCGCGATTCGTTCCATTAGGAGGAAACCGCGCCGAACTGAACGTCTCGAAAATATCCGGATCCTCGTTTCCGCCGATCCAGCGCAGCGAATACACCTGAAACGCGCCCCGCGTCACATCGGCAAAAAACGTGGCGAACTCGAACGTCCGTATGTCGAGAACGATTCCCACCTCGCGAAACTGCTGCTGCAAAACCGCCGCCAAGAGGCGCGTCGATTCTTCCGTCGACGTCTTCATCGTGAGATGAAAGCGCACGCCATCGTGCGCCGGGTAACCCGCCGCGTCCAGGATCTGCCGCGCCTTTTCCGGATCGTGAGCAAAAGCCGTCGCCTCCCGATCGTAAGCCCAGCTCTGCACCGGAAGAATATTCGAAGCCGGTTCCGCAAATCCGCGCCACAAATATTCCAACAACGGACCGCGATCGATGGCGCACGCAATCGCTTGTCGAACCCGAACGTCGCGCAGCAACGGATCGCGTGTATTGAACCCAATATACGAGAGAATCGTCCCAGGCCCGCGCTCGATCTGCAACTGCGGCTCTTTCTCCAGCGCTACAACCGTATCGGGCGTGATCGCGTTGATCGCCAGATCGGCGCTGCCCTTGCGCAACTCCAACGCTCGTGTCGTCGGATCCGGAATCACCGCGAAGCGCACGCGTGCAAGTCTCGGTTTCGCGCCCCAGTATTCATCGTTGCGCTCGACAATGATTTCCTTGTCCTGCTCGGCGCTTACAAACTTGAAAGGCCCCGAACCGACTGGCGTGCGCGTCACTTCATCCAGCGCTCCATACGGCACAATGCCGATGGCACCTTCCGACAGGTTCCACAGCAGGCTCGCGTACGGCTCTTTCAAATGGAAGACCACGGTCTCCTCATCGGGAGCATCAACGTGATCGACAAAACGAAACGCCCCCGACTTCGGACTGCGAATCTTGCCCTGCAACAACGAATCAAACGTCCACTTCACATCGCGCGAAGTAAGCATCTGGCCATTATGAAAAGCCACGCCGCGATGCAAGTGAAAGATGTAGGTCAACGGATCAGGATTTTCCCAACGTTCCGCCAGTCCCGGCCGCACCCTGAAATGTTCATCCCGCGTCAGCAGCGCGTCGAACAAAAGCTCGTCAATCCGTTCCGATTGCCCGTCAACTCCAACCCGCGGATCGAGATTCGTCGGACTGCTCTCAATAATCATCACCAGCGTATTCGGATCGGGAGCCTGCGAGCAGGAGAGAAGCGTCACAAGGCAAATGCCGAGCGAGAAAAGTAAGATTGTCATCCCGAGCGAAGCGAGGGATCTCGTTCTCATCCGCTCCGAACGCTCCGCTTCACGCATACGAAACCTTCCCCAGAATCGCCGCCCGCTTCGCCCCCGTCGCCGATGGGACATTGCTCGGCCGCCGGTGCCAGCTCTCATGCGCCATCACCGCAAACGCGACCGCTTCTTTCGCCTCCGCAGGAAGCCCGAACTCGTCCGAAAAATGCAGCTCAATGCCCAGCGGAGCGATTTCATTCCGCAACATCGCCATCAGCGTCGCATTTTTCGCCCCACCGCCCGAAACAATCATCTGGCAGCCACTTTTCATGCGCCCAGCGGCTCCCCGTACCCCGAATCGCGGCAACACAAACCTCTGCACCGCGTCCGCAATCGATCGCGCCGTCAGCGCCGTCGCGGTCGCCACGACGTCAGGCTTGCTCGCTCCGTGACAAATCCGGAGCAGCCGGCTGACATATTCACGGCCAAATTCTTCGCGGCCCGCCGTCCGCGGAGGTTTCTGCCGAAAAAACTTTGCTCGCAGCAACTGCGCCACGACGCCATCCAACACACGCCCCGACCCAGCAACCGCGCCATCGCGATCGAAAGGTTTATGAAACAGCTCTTCCATCGCCGCATCCATCACCATGTTCCCAGGCCCAGTGTCGAAGGCCACGACCTGCGCCGCAGACGCGGCCGCAGGAATCGCCGTCAGATTCGCAATCCCGCCGATATTTTGTGCAATACGCGCAACGCGCGCATCCCGATAGGCGAAGTAATCAAGGAAGGGAACCAGCGGAGCGCCCGTGCCCCCCGCCGCCATATCCGCCAGCCGAAAATCAGAAACGACCGGAACTCCCAGCCGCGCCGCGATCACCGCGCCTTCGCCCGTCTGCCAGGTCACCGCCAGCTTTCGTCCCAGAAAGCGCTCTGCCGTTCCCTGATGATAGAGCGTCTGCCCGTGGCAGCCCACAAGGTCAACCTTCACACGATGCTTGCGCGCCGTTTTCTCTACGGCCTCCGCGTACAACTCACCCAGAAGAAAGTTCAGCCGCGCCAAATCCGCCACCCGCGCCAGTTCCGCATTCATCATCTCCAGAATCGTCCGCCGAACCGCCGCAGGGAAAGGATATTCGCCATGCCCCAGCAATGTGAAAGCAGAATGCCAATTCGCGTGTGGAGACCGGCCGTGTGGGGACGGGCGTCTCGCCCGTCCGCTCTCCCCCGCAAACCGCACCAGCGCGACGTTGATCCCATCCGCCGAAGTGCCGCTCATCACCCCAGCCACAATCATCCGCGTTCCTTCTTACTGGCCGTCCGC
>Ga0302320_10021335_pt1 | contig 12861 bp, 7 predicted proteins | sample Bog_T0_3_FD_202130 | JGI IMG/M metagenome (GOLD analysis project Ga0302320, IMG submission 202130) | Peat permafrost microbial communities from Stordalen Mire near Abisko, Sweden - Bog_T0_3 | ecosystem: Environmental > Terrestrial > Soil > Wetlands > Peat | place: Sweden: Abisko, Stordalen Mire...
AAGAGTCAGCTCTGACCCCAATGAATTAGGATTGCGTTTTCTAACTTCTAATTGTTTGCTGTGATGGAAACCAGCGATCAGTCGCGTCTTGCGAGGAACCATGAAGACCATCCGCTCTTGCACTCTGACGGGAATTGTTTCCGCACTGTTTGTTCTTGCGACCACCCAAAACGCCGCCGCCGATACCTCCACAAGCAAGGTTCGGATTACGCTTCCGCAGGGTGCGTCCGCGCAGGCTAACCTTGGCGCCGGTGCGGTGCGCGATGCGTTGGAAAAGGCAGGATTGCAGGTCGTGGCTGGGACGAGTACCTCCTCCCCGGACATTGAAGTGATGGTGAGCGAGAAGGCCGGCTCGGATCCTAATACGCGTGGAGGGAAAACACTGGCGTCGGATAAGCCTGAATCCTATGCTGTCTCAGTTTCCGCGAATCATCATGCGATTTATGTGAACGGCAGCGACGCAACCGGAGCCATGTATGGCGAGTTCGATTTGGCCGAGCAGATTGCTACGATCCATGCGACGGACTTTGTAAGTCAGATCAAGCCAGTTACGAAATCGCCATTTCTTGAGATTCGTGGCGTCAACATGTTTCTCACGGTCCAGGATATCGATACTCCGCAAGGGGCCTTCTGGTCCGATGACTACTGGAAGATCTACCTGGATATGATGGCGCGGAACCGCTATAACTTCCTCGATATTCACGGCCCTTGCGACGCGGTGACTCTGACCTTTCCCAATGGATTTGGTTATTTTGTGAGTCTTCCCGATTTTCCAGAAGTCGGAGTAGGCGCCGAAAAAGCGGCGAAGAATATGGCGCGGTTTCGCCGGGTAATTCAGATGGCGGCTGATCGCGGGATCAAAGTCGGTTACATGAACTATGAAACGGCGCCCACCATCGGCGCCTGGAAGACCCGCCAATTCGGCGTGGACGACCGATGGGCCAAAGAGACGCAGAAGTATTTGACAGGTCCGAGGCTTGAAACTTATACGCGCGAAGCAGTCGTGAGTCTTCTGAAGCAACTCCCAGATCTATGGATGTTTGGGTTTCGCATCGGCGAGTCAGGGCAGCCGGAGGATTTCTATAAGCGCACTTACCTCGCAGCCATCGCCGAATTTCCCCCTACATTGAAGATCTATCTTCGCACCTGGATTGCGGACCCGGAAAAGGTAAGAGAGTTAGCAGCGACCATCAAGAACCCGGTCTATATTGAGCCTAAGTATAACGGCGAGCAGTTAGGTCTTCCTTATCAGGCTGCATTGGGAGGGCGTCACTATCCACCCAGCGGATCTTATGAGAATTACACGGACAAGCCAAGAAACTATTCCATCATCTGGCAGATTCGCGCGCACGGGACAACGCGGGTGTTTTCGTGGGCCGATGCGGAGTTTGCGCGCCGCACGGTGCGCACTTGCAAGTTTGGCGATGGGCTCGGATTCTCGATGGAGCAGATGGAGGCTTATATGCCCGCGGCCGACTACCTGCACAACAATCCAAAGACGGATCATCACTTCTATAAGTGGATGGTTGAGCGCGAGTGGGCCTGGAATCTGATCTGGGGCCGCGTGGCGTACGATCCCGATGTCCCGGACCAGGTTTTTGAAAATGAATTTATCAACCGCTTCGGGGCGCAGGCGGGACCGCTTGTCCTGAAGGCACTTACCGCGAGCAGCAAGATTGTGCCGTTTATTTACTCGTACCACAATGTTGGTCTCGATCATCAGGATTTCGCTCCGGAATTCGAAACGGGAGATCATGCCTTCGGCGCGCGGTCGCGCATGTGGCAGGGATCGCGACTGGTGCCTTACGGCGGAAATAGCGACGATTTTCTGCGCGTGAATACGCTCGACCGGACGGCCATGGCGTCGCCATCTGTCTACGTCGAAGACCGGCTCAACGGCGTGGTGAGTGGCAAGATGACTCCCTTTGAGGCCGCCAGTTATCTTGACGCTGCAGCGGCGAAAAGCAAAGAGATGGTTGCCGAGGCGGCGAAACTCAATCCCTCCTCGCCCGAGAACTTTGATTGCATCCGTCTCGACATTGAAGCAGCCGCGTGGCTGGCAAGATACTACGGCAATCGGATTCGCTCTGCGACGCATCTTTCGTTTTACGAAAGCACGATGGATCACCCGCAGTTGACCGAGGCTTACGCGGACCTGAAGTTGGCAGCTACAGACTGGGACCGTCTCTCCGATGTGACCGAACAGCATTTCGGTCCGATGCCGGAATACATTCGCATGGGGGTGAAGGATTTTCTGTGGCGGGACGAGGGGCGCGCTCTTGGAGGGGATCTGGATCAACTGAACGATCTCGAATCTGCGTTCAGACGCCTGACGGCGCAGGCGGGACGATATGGCGTCGTGATCGGTCATGTGCCGCCCGCGAAAGCGGAGCCGGGGAAGCCACTCAAGCTATCGGCTACCTTTGCCACGGCCGAAGACGAACCGCACGTCTATCTTTTCTATCGTAACTCCCAGTCCAGCGGTTATAGCCGTCTGGAACTGAGTCGGGATAACGATTTTGAGCGCACCTGGAGCGTAGTGCTTCCTGGCGTCCAAGTAACTGCGGGGTCACTGGACTATTACTTCGGTGCTGACTCTGGTCGATGCTGCAGTTATGCGGAGACGATTGCGCATCGCCCGCCGTTTCATATCCTGGTGAATGACAACGGTACGCGACCGAAGTTCTCAGCCACGCCCCATGCGCTGGCTGCGGGGGACGCTGTGAACCTGAGCGTTCACGTCGACGCCAAGACCACAATCAAGTCAGTTTCGGTCTATTACAAGCGGATGCCGGCCTATTATGAGTGGCTGCAGGTTGAAATGCATCCAACCGGCGACGGTAACTACGCTGCATCCGTGCCGCTAACTCCGGAAGGGATTCTCTATTACTTCACGGCAGCCGACGAAGACGGGAACGCGGCCAACTGCCCTGACTTCCTTGAACGGACTCCATATTTTGCGGTCGATAGCTGGGATTCGCAAGGTGCAGCTAAGTAGCGAGTGAGCCGAGCGGGATGGCGTGGATTCCAGCACCGATTGTTCGTGTTTCGGCTCCGGGCCGGGAGCAAGGCAGTGTCTGCCTTATGTTGAAAACTGTGCGCAATTGATTGGGTTCAATCGAGAAGTCGCCCCGATCCGGTACACTAGGACCGCATGGTTCGCGTCGCCATTATCTGCAAGCCGCAAAAGGTGGAACTCGCTCGGCTCCTGCCTGAGTTGATTGCGTGGCTGCGCCAACATGGCTATGAGCCGTTGCTTGACCTTGAAGGCGGCCAGTACACCACGGCGGCGCCGGCAATGGACTGCAAGGAAATGCCGGCCCTGGCGCCGGAACTGGTGATCGTTCTCGGTGGTGACGGAACGCTGCTGGCCGCGGCGCGGACTTTCGCGGCCACCGGCACGCCCATTCTCAGTGTGAACCTGGGCTATCTTGGCTTCCTCACCGAGGTGCGGCTCGCCGATCTCTATTCAACCCTTGAAAGCTGGTGTGCTGGATGTCACGAACTGGATGAGCGGGCCATGCTTCATGCCGCGCTGTGGCGCGGGGGCGAGCAGGTTTCAAGCTACGATGCGTTGAACGATGTTGTGGCTTCAAAAGGCGATATAGCTCGGATGGGAGAGTTCGCCGTCGAGTTGGACGGCAAGAGCGTCGCTCGCTTCCGTGCGGATGGCGTCATCGTCTCGACACCGACCGGCTCAACGGCCTACACGCTTGCTGCCAATGGTCCCATCCTGACCCCGAATGTGGATGCAATGGTGGTGACCCCGATTTGCCCTCATTTGCTGACGCTGCGCCCCATCGTGGTGCGCGGCGACGCTTCGCTTACCGTCCGAATTGAAGGCGTTCCAAATCTGGCCCTCCTGACTGTCGACGGCCAGCAGGCGGTCGAGCTGCAGCGAGGCGACGAGGTGCGTTGCCGGCGTTCCACCCACGTTGTCAAGCTGGTCCGGTTAAGCGAGAGTGGATTCTTTGAGGCTTTGCGCAGCAAGCTGAGCTGGGGCGAGCAGTAGAGAAGCAGGGAATAGGGAGGGCGCTCTAGTGGATCAGCTCGCTGAGCAGCACCTTTGCTTTGACGGCGAGTGTATGCGCTCCATCGTCGTCCCCTGAGGCCAGAGCGGTCCGCGCCTCCTTGAGAAACTCCCTGATCTGGGCGGCGGTCTTGCGCTCCTGGTCGTTCAATCCGCGGGTGATGGCGTTTAACCCCCGATCCGTCGACGCAATCGAAACGGCCGTCTCCCGTTCGAAATCGGTTGGATCTCCCGAAGAAAGTTGGCCGATCGCGCTTACCCCCTGGCTTCCCCTCGGGGCCGGCGAAGGCTGATTGGCCGCTTCTTCGGTATTCTTGTTTGCGGGCTTCTTATGATGCACCTGGGGCGGCGCTTGCTGCGGCAACGCGGTGACGGATGCCGTCGGCTGCGTGGGGATCGTTTCAAGAGGGGGTGGCACCTCGGCGGGCGGCGGCGGCTTGGTTTGCGCGTCCACAAGCGGCGGGGCAAGAGCATGAACCTGGGCTTGCTGGGTCTTGTGGAAGCAAGCTGTCAGCATCAACGGCAGCAGCCACGCTACGCTCAAGCGAGTCAGCCGCCCATTGAGCTTCGCAATTTCCCGCCTCGAGCGTAACGAGCACGCCAAAGGTGAAGCACCCGGCAACATCATCCCCTAAATCCTCATTCGCTTTCAACCCGCGCCATCTGAAGGTGCCGGCGTCCCCAATCCGCGGCTACAAGTGGAATGCGCAACTCGAACACCGCGCCGTGGCCTACCTTCGATTGTACGTCGATGCTACCGTGGTGCAGTTGCACGATCCGGTAGGTCATGGCCAATCCGATGCCGCTTCCCCCACTCTTGGTTGTGAAATAGAGGTCAAAAATCTTTTCCCTGATCTCTGCGGGAATTCCGGGGCCCTGATCGGCAATGCGAAGGACAGCGGTTTTGGGCGTCGATCTTTCGCCGGGGATCTCGACGGCCCGGTCTTCCTCCAGCGTCACTTCCAGCGTTCCACCCTCGGGCATCGCCTGCGCGCCATTCTGAATCACGTTCAGCACCGCCTGCTTGAGCAGATCGGCGTCGACATGGGCGAACAGCGGCGTTGAAGCCAGCCGGCTGGTGAGCGCCACGTGGCGCGTGGAAAGCTCGGCTGTAGCTAACGTCAACACATCGCCGACCACCGCGCGCAAATCCTGCTCGTGGAGATTCAACTCCACGGGGCGCGTAAAATCCACGAGCATTTGCACTACGCGGTCCAAACGGTGGATCTCTGAATCAATCACCGCGAGGTGACGAATCGCCGGTCCACTCGCATCGCCCAGCTTGTTCTTGAGCAACTCCAGATGCACGACAATGGCATTGATCGGGTTCTTTACCTCGTGGCCCACGCCTGAAGTGAGTCTCCCGATCGCCGCCATGCGCCGCGAAAGTTCCAATTCCGATTCGATTTCCTCGGCTGATTCCAGATCGTGCAGGGTGACCAGCGCGCCCAGTCCCTGCCTCGTTTCGTCATCGTGGATAAAGTCGAGCGACGCCTGGATGCGCCTCCCGGTCTCCGTCCGAATCTCTTCCTTCACCAGGTTGACGCCGGCATCGAAGGCTTCGCTCAAAGTCTGGCCCAGCGTCGTCGAGCGGTCAAAGATCTCCCGCGCAGGCAAGCCGAGAATGGAGTCCCGCTCCATCTGCAAGAACCGCCGTGCCGCTTCAGATACCAGCACCGCTCGCCCATCGCCGGTAAACAAAAGAATGCCATCCTGCAGGTTGCCGAGGATCTGGTCCAGATTCTCCTTCAACGCGGAGAATACCTCTTCGACATTCCTCATGCGCTGGCCGATGATCTCAATTTTCTTCGACACGCGCGCAGCCATATCCTGCCCGGGTTTCGCTGTCTTGTCATCCATCTCCGCGCTGGCCGTGGCGTAGACGTCGAGCTGCCGGCTGATCTCTTCCAAAGGCCGCAGGGCCAGGTTGCTCAGCAGGAAGGCGGCGACCAGCGCCGTTCCCAGGGCAAAGCCCATCAGCGTGAGCGTCTCAGCGAGCCACGGCGCATACACAGCGCGCACCAGCGTCGTGCGGACCCCCACGTGAACTGAGGCAAAGGGTCTGCCGTTGCTATCGATTGGCGCCACTACATCAAAGACACGTGGTGGACCGAAGACCACTTTCATCAGGAGGATTGGATTTGCAGTGAGGAGCTGGTTGTAGTTGGGCCGCAGTGGCAGGGGCTTATCTTCATTGTCGGGGTTGGTGCTGAGCAGTGTGATGGATTGCTGGTCCCCGATATTGATGTCGTAGACCGTGAGCGCATAGAGATTGACTGATTCGACAACCGCCTGCAGTTGCTCATTGTCGCGCACGGCCGAAGTCATGAGGGCGTGTAATTCAGCGGGATTGTTCGGATCGACCTTGCGGTCTCTGAGGCCGGCTTCCAAGGCGTTCTTCAACGCAAACTGGACCTGGTCGGCCACCATGTGGTTGGTTTCATACGATTGCTGAACCGCCGCATGAAGCAGTTGGTTCACGTAGACCAGCGACAGCACAGCCGCGATCACAAACACCAGCACCGTAATGGCCAGCACGAGTTTGGTTTTCAGGCGCATCGCTTAAGTGCTCTGCTCTTCCCGCGTGCGTGCATATTCCTTCAGCTTGTTGTGCAGGGTCTTCAGGCTTACGCCCAGAATCTCCGCGGCGCGCGTCTTGTTTTGCCCGGTCGCTTCGAGGGTTCGCACGATCAGCAGGCGTTCGCCCTCGTCGACGGTAGTTCCGACGCGCACTGGAACTACGCTGGCATCGAAGGTCTGCGCCGCAAGCGCATGTGTTTTGCCGAAGCCCGGCGGCAGGTGTCCGACATCGAGCGGGGCGCCATCCTGACAAAGAACAACCGCTCGCTCAATTGTGTTGCGTAACTCGCGGCCGTTTCCCGGCCAATCGTGCGCCATCAGACGCTCCAGCATCGACGCGGACACGCCAGAAACCTTTCGTCCATGCTTCTGATTCATCTCGCGCAGCATGGCATCGGCCATCGGCTCCAGGTCTTCAAGATGCTCCCGCAGCGGCGGCATCTGGATGTTGAAGACATTCAGCCGGTAAAAGAGATCGGCGCGCAGGTGGCCGTTTGCCACGGCCTCGTCCGGCGCGCGATTCGTAGCCGCCAGCACCCGCACATCCACATCCTGCTCGGTGCGCGCGCCCAGCCGCCTTAGCTTCCGCTCTTCGAGAACTCGGAGCAGCTTTGCCTGGGTTCCAGACGGCATCTCGGCCAGCTCATCCAGCAGCAGCGTGCCGCCGGAGGCCAGTTCAAAGCAGCCGATTCTTCGCTCCACAGCGCCCGTAAACGCGCCCTTCTCGTGGCCAAAGATCTCGCTTTCGATCAGCGTTTCGGGAATCGCCGCGCAATTTACCGCGACAAACGGCTTGGTTTTGCGCGGGCTCAGATCGTGTAGCGTCCGCGCCACCAGCTCCTTGCCCGTGCCGCTCTCGCCGGTAATGAGCACGGAAACATTCGACGGCGCAATCTGCTCGATCAGCCTGAAGATTTCCCGCATCTGCTTCGATTGCCCAACCAACGAGCCGAGAACGCCAGTCTCCCGCAGCCGCCGGCGCGCTACTTCGAGCTCAATCGCGGTCTCACGCTGCCGCGTGGCATTGGCCAGGATCGTCCGCAACCGCGTCGCGTCCACCGGCTTTTGCAAGAAGTCATAGGCGCCCAGCTTCATGGCCTCAACCGCCAATTGAATCGACCCCATCGCGGTGAGAACCACCACCGCCAAGTTGGCATTCAGGCCGGTGCCTTCCTCGGCCAGCTTGGTCAGCAGTTCAATGCCGTCCATCCTCGGCATTTTCAGGTCGGTTACTACGATCGCCGGGTCCCAGGCAAGCGCTTTTTCCCACGCCTCGACGCCGTCGCACGCGGTCTCAGTTCTGTATCCCCACCCGGAGATCAGCTCCGCCAGCCCCATCAGCGCATTGGGTTCATCCTCGGCAATCAGGACCTTGACTTCGTTAGGCATATTTTCATTCGATGCAGGATATTGCGGCCATGCATTCTCTGCGTTAGAGGTGGAGGCCCCTTCTTATCCCACAACTTACTTTCTACCATGCACAAATGGCAGTGCACAGTTAGCCGGGTTGGTGCGTCAGGGTAGTTACGACTGCCGGAGAGCTATTGCGCCGCGGGAAGCGAGACGATATGCGGGTCGTCGTAGAGCTTGCGCAGGGCGTCGGCGCCGGCGGCAGGATCGGCCGGGGGAGCGGCGAGGAACCATGCCCATGCGGAGCGGCCTGCGAAGATTTCCGGCGAGGGAATGTTGCCCGTCAGTTCGACGCCGATGGGTTTGCCAGCAGCGAACAGGCTGACAAAACGGTCGGCGGGGAAGCGTGAATTCATCTGGCCGAGCCGTGCTTCAAGGGCATCTGTGTACAGCAGGCCGGGAAAGAAGTCGCTCATAGCCCCGGAGCCTCCAGGTCCGAAGGAGGGCGGCGCTGTTTCCCAGACCCAGACCAGATTGTGCAGGCCGTCGTGGTTCACCAAGCGATCGAAAAGCCGGCGATAGAGTTCCGCGGAACCGTGAATGCCCTTGCGGCCGGCCCACCAATAATCCTTGCCATTCGATTCAGGATAGGGATTCCAGAGGACCGCGATTCCCGCCTTTTCCAGTGCGCGGAGGGTGTCGGCGGCCTGGTCCACCTGTTCACACCAATCCTTGTTGAGGGCGCTGCCGGGGGTGAGCAACTCATTCCACTCGAAGTCCGTGAGTTGACCGTGGCCGCTGGCTGGCGCGCTGTCGGTGGGACGGGAGGGATGCCAGCTCAGGCTCACTTCGGCGTGGTTGAGATGGGCTTGAATAGCCTGTCTCACCAGCGCCTGATGCGCTGCGGTGGGGTCCGTGCCGGCTGTCACGTCCAAAGTCAACTCAGCTGCAAAAATTGCAGGTTGCTTTCCGATTGCCTGAACGAATGCGGCGGTTGCGGCAGGCGATGCAGAGTTGCTTTCCTGGCCGCTCAGCACGGCATGACCGGGGGCAGCAGCCAGGCGGGTGAGCAATGCCTTCGCCGCTGCGTCTGCGCCAGGCGTGATGGGCTCAGCAGTTGGCGCGCCGCCGGTGCGCTCGGCGGTGGCTTTACGGATCGCTTCCATCGGTCCGGCCAGACGCGGATCGTCACGGTTCAGCACGCGCGGCGAGCGATACACAGCATTCACCTGATCGAGCGAGGTGGAGGCGTCGAGCAATCCGCTCCATTCCATGAAGTAAGCCCAGCGCGGTTGGCGGTCCAACGCCTCGGGAGTGGGCAGTCCGCCTACTTCGGCCAGGGCAATCGGCTTGTCCGCGGCCAGGGCAAGCATGCTGTCGTAGTACTCCTGCTTGAATTCGCCATAGATGTCGATGGTGAGCACGTCGGCGTATGCGGGGCCCGGATAGTAGTCGGCAATTGGACCCGCCGCGCCGCCGGGCGAGTTCACATTCCACACCCAGACCAGATTGTCGAGATGATGCATGTTCACGAAGCGGTCGTAAAGCTGCCGATAGAGCGCCGCGGACCCATCCTTGCCGGGGCGATACCCCCACCAGAACCAGTTGCCGTTCATCTCGTGGTAGGGGCGGAACAGGACCGGCACATGCGCGTCGCGCAGTTGGCGCAGGTAGCCGGCGATGACGTCTACCTGCGCGCACCAGCGGTTGTAAAGCGGGCTGCCGGGGGTGAGCAGTTCTTTCCACTCGTAATCGGTCAGGTGGCTTTGCACGCTGTCGCGAAAGGTGACGGGTTCGTCTTCGGTGGGTTTGACCGCGTGCCACATGAGCGCGATCACCGCGCCGTTTTTGTACTGCCGCTTGACTTCGTCGACGATCGCCGGCCGAGCCAGCACGGAGTCCTTGTCGTCGCCAGCGGAGAAGCCGAAATCCGCCCCAAACAGGCCCGGATATTTCGCAGTCAGATCGTACGCGCGGTCGGTCCAGCGCGAGGCGTCGTTCGGATAATTATGCTGTCCGCTGATGGTGGCCTGGCCGGAGATGGAGTCGAGATATGCAAGCAGCGCGCGGGCCTCGGGGCTTGCATGAGGATTGACCGGCTCGGTTGCCGCATGTCCGCAAGCCACGAGTCCCAGGATGACTGCCAGAGTAAGAAGCGCAGATCGCTTGATGCGCAGCATGAATGCCCATCCTTTCGCGTTGTGAATTATAGCCTGTCGTGCGAGCTCGGGCGCGTTGGCCGGAAAGAGGGCGTGCGTGGCGCGCGATCGGCGGCTTATCCGGCCTTTTCTGTCAGCTCGGCCCAGCGCGCGTAGAGAGTGTCGTTCTCATGCTGCGCCACCTCGAGTTCGAGCAGCGCGCTCTGAAGGGCTGGTGCATTGCTTGCGATGTCGGGATGCTCTACCCGATCGCGCGCCGCCGCCAGCCGCGTGTCTGAAGACTCGACTCGCTCTTCAATCGCAGCAAACTCCCGAGCCTCAAGATACGATAGCTTCTTCTTGCCGCTGGCGGCAGGCGCTGGCGCAACACCGGTCTGCTGTCCTGTGCTCGAGCCATCCGCGCGGCGACCCGGCTCCGCGTCACCCTGCTCTTCAATCCAGTCTTCCCATTGTGCGTAGTCTGCAAATCGACCGGTGTTTCCGCGCCCATCGAGGCCCAGCACGGTCGAGGCAACGCGGTTCAGCAGATAGCGGTCGTGCGTCACCAGGACCAGCGCTCCGGGAAAATCCAGCAGATTCTCTTCCAGAATCTCCAGCGTCGGAATGTCGAGATCGTTGGTCGGCTCGTCCAGCAGCAGGACGTCGGCCGGCTCGAGCATCAGCTTGGCGATCAGCACGCGCGCCCGCTCGCCTCCGCTCAGGTTGCGAACTGGCTGATTGAGTTGTTCGCCGGTAAACAGGAACCGCGCCGCCCAACTGGCCACATGCACCATGCGTCCCTGGTAGTTCAGACCGTCGCCTTCGGGGGCCAGCGCACGCCGGAGCGTCAGATTTTCGTCCAGCTCGCGCATCTGGCTGAAATAGACCAGCCGCAGAGCCTCGGCCCTGCGAATCGTACCCGCAGCTGGCTCAATTTCGCCACGCAACAGGCGCAGAAACGTCGTCTTCCCGCTCCCGTTCGGCCCCACCAGGCCCACCTTCATGCCCGCCGTCAAGATGAAATTGAGCCCGGTAAACAGGAGCCGTTGGCTCTTTTCATTTTTTGGACCGGGTTCATCAGGCGATTCGGAGGCAGGTACGGCGCAAGCTACGTCAGTGAACTCGACCAGCCGCTTGGTCTTCCGCTGGCTGGCCTCAAAATCGATGCCCACAGAGCTGACTTGTGTTCGCGAGTCCATCGCCGCCAGTTGCCCAATCATCGCGTTGGCCGTATCGATGCGGGCCTTCGATTTTGTCGTTCGCGCTTTCGGTCCGCGGCGCAGCCATTCAATCTCAGTCCGCACCTGGTTGCGCAGGCTTTCCTGCTGCTTGCTTTGCGACTCCAGGTACAACTGCTTCTCCTCAAGAAACCGGCTGAAGTTCCCCTTCACACGGAGGAGCCCCTCGGCAAATACGCGATTCAGCTCGATAATCTGGCTCGACGTGCTTTCGAGAAAATATCGGTCGTGGCTGACGGTCACAGCGGCAAACGAGGAGTTGTTCAGCAGCTCTTCAAGCCACTCGATGCCGGCCAGGTCAAGGTGGTTGGTCGGCTCGTCCAGCAGCATCACCTCCGGCTCGCACACCAGCGCCTCGATAATCGCCAGCCGCTTGCGCCATCCGCCGGAGAGGGCGGCCGCCTCGGCATTGAGATCGGCAAACCCTGCGCGGCCTGCCAGCTCGCGCAGACGACCCTCTCGCTCGCTTTCGTTCACATGCGCGGCGGCCAGCGCTCGCTCCAGCACTTGCCGGATGGAGATGCCCGCGTCAAATCGCGAGTCCTGCGGCACGTAGGCGGCGCGCGCGCGCTTGCGCACGGCCAACTCGCCGGAGTCGGGCTCAACCTGCCCCGCCAGCACCGCCAGCAGCGTAGACTTGCCCGCCCCATTCGGCCCAATCAGCCCAATGCGGTCTCCGTCTTCAACGGTCATAGAGATATTGCGAAACAGGGGGGTAGCCCCAAACTGCTTGGTTACGGATTGCGCATTGAGTATCGGAGGCATCTCTTCAAGAGTACCGTGTCGGGGCATTTCCGGCCGCTGTACCCTCTGGCGGCTGTCGGATTGAGATAAAAGGTTGCGGAACCTCCGAAGACGGAATAGGGGGCGCCGATGTTGGATGTGTCTCTCGTCGCCGGAGCCTCCTGCAATCGGTATACTTGCTAACTACCCCATACGCCGCATTGGAGAGGGGGCTTGCGATGAGTTCTCGTACCCAAGTCAGCAAAGCTGCGCGCCTGTTTCAACGCGGGCAGGAGCAATCGGACAAGGGGAATGGCACGAAGGCATTTCGATTCTTCCTGGCTGCTGCTAAGCTTGGCGACCAAGCGGCCCAGGTTGCAGTCGGGTATGACTACGCCTACGGAACGACCGGGGAGTCAAACGTTGAAGAAGCGCTCCGTTGGTGGAAACGTGCCTACAAGCAGGGCTCGTGGGATGCCGCCTTCAATCTTGGAATGTTCTATCGCGACGCGAAACAGTGGACAAAGGCCGTGAAGTGGTTCGAGCGCGCCGTCGACGCCGGTGATGAGGACGGCTTGATTGAAATCGCCAAGATTCATCTCCGCTATCAAGGCGACCGTGCCGCAGGCCTCCGCTATCTGGATCTTGCGGTCGCGGCGAAGGAAAGGCTCACTGAACCGGCGCACCTGGAAGTGGAGCGCATGGTCAAGGAAGAAGAGGCCAGGTCTCCCGGCGACCTGCTGTATATGGAGGCAGAGTTGCTCGATAAACTGGGAAGATATACAGAAGCACTGCCTTTGCT
>Ga0302320_10021337_pt1 | contig 12860 bp, 10 predicted proteins | sample Bog_T0_3_FD_202130 | JGI IMG/M metagenome (GOLD analysis project Ga0302320, IMG submission 202130) | Peat permafrost microbial communities from Stordalen Mire near Abisko, Sweden - Bog_T0_3 | ecosystem: Environmental > Terrestrial > Soil > Wetlands > Peat | place: Sweden: Abisko, Stordalen Mire...
ATTGCAGCCGCAATGTTGGGAACGCTTATCTCGGCGGTTGGCCTCCTGGGTTGGGCAATGAAATTGGAAGCACGACAGCGTTTTATGATTGCTGCTCTTGTGGTTGCCTACCCCTGGGTCGCGCTTTAGATCGGGTATCTAGCCGTTCCACGCGACGGCCATCTTGCGCTGGCCCACATGGGACTGGGTCCACTGATGCTTCTATCGTGGGTTCTAGCGTTCGTACTTCTCATAATGGCGGCGTCAGCTATGCGCCGCTTGTAATCATTGCTCTGGCATGGATGGGTACGCATTGTTCGTCCCGGTCGGATGGTCGCCGATTCGAAAATTACCTTTCGGCCAACAACTCTTTCTACGGACACAATACGATAGAGGCCGAATCGCCCTGAATCGCTCTATAATCGGCGCATGTCCTTCTGGGGCGATCCACGGCGGCGGTCTGTAACTCTGCTTGCGGGCGGAGTGGTCCTGTTCTTCGCTTTGCTGGGCGCGCTGCAATGGTTCAACACTTCCAGTGTCCGGTTTCTGACGCCGGAGACATCGGGCGAGACGCTTGCGTTTACAGGGCTCACGGTTGTGGTCTTCTTGCTGCTGCTCTTGCTGCTGATGCTGCTGCTGAGGAACATCCTCAAGCTCTATGTGGGCCAGACAAGCAGCGCATTGGGCGCTCGGTTGCGCACACGCATGGTGCTGGGTGCGACGTTGATCGCTGTCACGCCTGCGGTCTGCATGTTCCTGTTCAGTTTTTTCGTAATGAATCGGTCCATCGACAGATGGTTCTCGCCGAATACGTCAGAGTTGCGCGAGGATTCGACCAGAGTGGTGCTGGAACTCGCCCAATACGTTACCGACAATGCGCGGGTGGAGGCGGAGTCGATTGCTGCATCGGGAGCCCCGGACAAGGATCTTGCGGCGTTGCAGGATGAGTTGGGCACGCATCGGATAACCCTGGCCGGAGGCTTTGCCGTTGTTTACGGAAAGGACCTGCACAAGGTTGCAAGTTTTCAAGCGCCTCCGGAGTTGAGTCAGGCCAGCCTGTTCCCGTGGCTCCCGGAAAAGAATGAAGAGGGCAGTCTAGGCGCTGCTGTACCCCTGCACGGGTTGCTTTCCGCCAACCTGCTTTCCGCCGCGCAGAGAGGCGATGAAGCGGTGTTCGGTGTCGGCGGACAGGAGTATGCACTGGGCATGTCGGCCACTGCTTCAGGGAAAGTAGTGGTGGTGGCGCTGCCAATGCCGAAAGGCCTCAGCCAGACGGTGACGCGCATCCGTGCCGGTGCGGACGAGTACTGGCAACTGTTCCGCTCCCGCAATAGCCTGCGCAGATTCCTTATCCTTCTGCTGTTGGTAATTACCGTTTTTGTGTTCTTCTCCAGCGTGTGGCTGGCGCTGTTCTTGTCCAAGCAGATTACCCGCCCTGTGGAGGCGCTGGCCGACGCCATGGATGAAATCGCAGACGGCAAGTATGACCACCGCGTACGCCTGCTGGCGACAGGAGAGATGGGCGACCTGGTTCGTGCATTCAACCATATGGCGGCCGATCTGGAGACGAGCCGCTCTCTCGCCGAGAGTTCATCGGGACAACTGACCGCTGCCAATCTGGCCATTGAAGAACGTCGCAGGGAACTGGAGACGATTGTGGAGACGATCCCCAGCGGAGTAGTCACGTTGGATGGATCTGGAGTGGTGCTTCAGTCGAATCGCGCTTTTGCAGGGTTGATGGGGCGCAATGAGGATGTGAGCCTGGCTGGGGAGAGAATCCAGGCGCTGCTACCAGCGGAGTGCTGGGACGATCTGGCAGGTGTGATCCGCCGGGGTCTGCGCATGGGCGCGGCATCCACCGAGGTTGAGATGCATGCGCGCGGGCGAACTATTCATCTGGGCGTGACCAGCGCGCGGCTTGAACTGACGCATGGAAAACAAGGTACGGTTCTCGTCGTGGAAGACATGACCGAGTTGCTGAGGGCGCAGCGGCAACTGGCGTGGAAGGAAGTGGCGCAGCGTGTGGCGCATGAGATCAAGAATCCGCTGACACCCATCGCGCTTTCTGCGGAACGGATCGGCCGCTACGTCGAGCGCGGCAAGCCGGACTCGTGGCAAGTGATTCGCAAATGCAGTGAGGTGATTCTGGGATGCGTGGGAACTCTGCGTACACTTGTCGACCAGTTCTCGGCGCTGGCGCAGTTTCCCGCTCCGCAGCCTCGAAGCTGCGACCTGAACCGCGTGGTCGAGGAGGCAATGGCTTTGTTTGCCGGCAGGCTCGACGGGATTACCGTTCAGTGGGATCTCGAGCCGGGCTTGCCGGAGGTCGTGGCCGATCCAGAGAGCATTCGGCGCGCTCTGGCCAATCTGATCGACAACGCCGCCGAAGCTATGCAGGGCAGCCTGTTGCGCGTGTTGGGGATTCACAGTTCTCTAAGTGAGGACGGCGGCTCGGTTGAGGTGATGGTTTCAGATACCGGCCACGGGTTGACCGATGAGATCAGGGAGCGCCTGTTTCTGCCTTTCTATTCGACCAAGAGCCGGGGAACCGGGCTGGGACTGTCCATTGCGGCAAAGATTGTGCAGGAGCACGGCGGCAGCTTGCGCGCCGAATCGAATAGTCCCAAGGGTGCGCGCTTTCTGCTGCGTTTGCCTCTGATGGAACTGGGTGGAGGGGCACAGGCCGTTCTGGAAGGTGTATCCGAAGCAATCGCCAAGGGCCTGTCCTCATGAATCACATTCTGGTGGTGGACGACGAAGCTGAGATTCGCAATTCTCTTGAAGAGATTCTGCGCGAAGAGGGCTACGGAGTGGCCACGGCAGCCACCGCGACCGAGGCCTTGGTTCTGCTGCAGGATGCGCCCTACGACGTGGTTCTGCTGGATATCTGGCTGCCCGATCGCGATGGGCTGGATGTGTTAGGGGAAATGCATCAGTTGGCTGTCGAGATGCGGCCTGAAGTGGTTATCATCAGCGGCCACGGCACGATTGAGACCGCTGTGAAGGCCACCAAGTTGGGCGCTTACGACTTCCTTGAGAAGCCTCTTTCGTTGGATCGTACCCTTATTGTCTTGAAGAATGCTGTAGAAGCACGCCGGCTGCGCACGGAAAACCTGGAGTTCAAACGGCAGTTCAATCTGGGTTCGGTGCTCACCGGGGAAAGCGTGCCGGTGAAGGCGTTGCGGCAGCAAATCCGCCTGATGGCGCCGACCAATGGACGGGTGCTGATCTACGGTGAGTCGGGGACCGGGAAAGAACTGATTGCCCGCGCCATTCATGCAGAGAGCCTGCGGCGGGATAGCGTGTTTGTCGAGCTGAACTGCGCGGCTATTCCTGAGGCGCACATTGAGGCGGAGCTGTTCGGCTATCGCCATGGAGCGCAGCCGGGCGGACCGGTGGAGCAGCGCGGCACCTTGGAACGCGCCGATGGGGGAACACTTTTTCTCGACGAAGTGGGCGATATGAGCCTGAAGACGCAGGCTAAGGTGCTGTCTGCGCTGGACGATCAACTCTTCACGCCGGTCGGTGGGACGCAGCCGTTACGCGTGGATGTGCGGCTCATCGCGGCAACAAACAAAGATCTGGAAGAGGAAATTGCCAAGGGGAATTTTCGCGAGGATCTTTTTTATCGGCTCAATGTGGTTCCTTTTGGCGTGCCGCCGCTCCGCGAACGCAAGCAGGATATTCCGCCTCTGGCGAAGGAGTTTCTGGCCGAATTTGGCCGCCAGTACGGACGGCCGCGCATGGAGATTCACGAAGACGCGCTGACCACGCTGGCCGCATATCACTGGCCGGGCAATGTGCGCGAGTTGAAGAACGTGATTGAGCGCGTGATGATCCTGAATCCCCGCGTGCTGCGCATCGAGCGCAAGCATCTGCCGCCGCTGACGCATAAGGCAGGCTCACGGTCTACTGAGGAGTTTTCGTCGCTGCAACAGGCGCGCGACGCTTACGAGCGGGAGTACATCCTGAAGAAGATTGAAGAGGCTCGTAACAACGTGAGCCACGCGGCGGAGTTGCTGGGGCTCGAGCGTAGTCATCTTTATAGGAAAATGAAGGCGCTGGGGATCAGTGTGCGGGAGTAGCCGACGTCCTTCCAAATTCAATACGGCAGATCGTCGGGTTGCACTCCGATGTAGTCGGGCTCCGGATCATCGACAAAGCGGACCGCCTCGATTTCGCCACGTCCTTCGAGCAGGGCCTTGCAGATCCGGTGCATTCCATCCATTACACGACCATCACTGGACAGAATGATGGGAAATGCAAGGTCGCAGTCGAGCATCAACTGTGCGTGTTCGACCACCTGGCGGCAAGTCATGCGCTGGTTCGGTCCGCTCGTCCAATAGGGCTCATCAAGTTCTCGGATCGCCGACAAGGGGAGGCGCCCGGGAATAAGGGCGCTCGAAAGCTGGACGAGCCTGCGCACATCCCACGCGCAGAGCCCCTTTGCTGAATTTCGGAAATGATATTGAGCGCGCATAGCCTTCGAGCGATCAGTTTAAATAATTGATGGAGCGGTTATCCATTGATGCCGTCTCAAACCCAAGTCGCGACGTCTCCAGATTCCAGAGCGTGTGGAATAACAATCCTGTGCCCACAAGCAGCAGCGTAGAAAGAGCAATCTCGGCCGCCACTTCCGCTGGTTGCGAACATCAACATAGTTCAATCACAGCGCGACTTCGCTTGGTTCCGAGCCTGAACCCCATGTTCAGAATCGGAGGCGACTGTCCGAAAACGGAAAACAGTCAGTCCCTCTTTTAAGGGTAGCGCGGTCTCCAGACCGGCTGTCGCGCGTGCGTCCACGCCCGCATTTTTACCGGCGATTGCCCTGCGCACAGACTGTTCCAGAGGCCGCATAAGCCCCCTTTCTGCTAGCATCCCTGTTGGAGACTTTCGCAAATGGACGCACTCACCAGCGCAGGCCTAGGCGCCCGCCGCAATGAAGACATCGCTCTCGACCTTCTTAAATTCGTAGCCGCCACAGCCGGAGTCGGCCGCCCTGCCGTTGGCTCAACCGGCTTTAGCAGCGCCTCCGCACCCAAGCCCGAGGAACACGTCACCCAACTGCTCGAACTCTATAGCCGCTGCCTCAAGGCCGTGGAAGCCAAGGAGCCGGCGCCAGGGGTAACAAAATAGCTGGCGAGCCCATCCTTCGTGTAGCCGTTGCCGGGGCAGGCGCTTTTGGCCGCAACCATCTCCGTGTCTATCGTGAGCTGGAAATTGCCGGTCTCGGTGTCGCCCTGGTCGCAGCCATCGAGCCCGACGCGCCCCGAGCCGCGGAGACAGCCGCCAAATACTCCATCCCCGTTTTCGCCTCGGTGGATGAGCTACTCTCTGCCGGCCTCAAGCTCGACGCAGCCACGTTAGCCGTCCCCACCGTCCACCACCACGCCGTTGCGTCGCCGCTCCTCGATGCCGGCCTCGATCTCTTGGTAGAAAAGCCGCTGGCCGCCTCACTCTCCGAGGCCGATGACCTAATCGCCCGCGCCGCCAAAGGCAACCGCATCCTGCAGCCCGGCCATCTGGAGCGATTCAACCCCGCCGTTCTCGCCGTCGAACCAAAACTGCGCCGCCCCATGTTTTTCGAAGCGCATCGGCTATCGATCTTCACGCCCCGCGCCCTCGATGTCGATGTAGTGCTCGATCTGATGATTCACGACCTCGACATCGTGCTCACCTTTGCCAAGTCCGAAGTCCGCGAGGTGCGCGCCGTCGGCCTGCCGATTCTCTCGCCCAAGGTAGACATAGCCAATGTCCGTGTTGAGTTCGAATCCGGCTGCGTGGCCAACTTCACAGCATCGCGTGTCTCTACGGAACGAGTCCGCAAGCTCCGCTTCTTCGAGCCGCGCCAATATGTTTCGATCGACTACGCCAGGCAGGACCTGCTGGTCATTCGCATTGACGCCGAGTCAGGCGCGGCGCCCAACCCGCTCACCTTGTTGCCGCCCCACATAGCAGCGCTCATCCCGCCACAAATCGCCGTCGATCTCGCTGCCGGAAAAATCGACCCAGCCCTCATCGCCAAATTCGCCGCATCGGCAAACATCGATCCAGCCCTGGTTGCCCAGTTCACCGCGCCCAAAGGTCCCGCGCCCGGGCTTTCCTTCGACAAGCCAACCGTCACTCCCGGCGAACCGCTGCGGCTTGAGGTCGAATCGTTCCTGGATTCAGTCCGCACCCGCCAGCAGCCGCGCGTCACAGCGCAACAAGGCCGCAACGCGCTGGCACTCGCATTGGAAATCCAATCCTCCATGGCCGCCCACGCCGTCCGCGCCGGGCTCGAAGATTTCTTCGCGCCCAGCGCCTGATACGCCTCATAAATTCAGAAGCTTTCCCAGCTTGAACAGTGTCGGAATCGAGACGACCAGGACTCCCGCTACACCCACACCGAACCCCACAGCCTTCCAGCCCGAGACATATCCCTCCCTTAGCGCACCCAAAACCAACAGAGTTAATACTGGCAGGTTTAAGACCACGGCAGTTACGACTCCAGGAACATAGCCGCGCAACACGATGGTCGCTGCAACGTGTGGAATAAGGACGTTGACTAACATCGCAGCGATATATCCGAAAGCCAGGTACGTCCAGACTGTCTGTTTGCCTGATTTCTCACTCAGACAGGTGGCGGCGAAGGCCAGCAAACTCAGAGCCGTCGCGGCAAACCGAAAGGTCCCAGGAGTAACGGATGCGTGCCAACGCCCGGCCCGTTTCGACCAGCCCGGAAACCAAATGGCTTCTTCCGCATTGTGAAGAGTAACGACGACCGGGAAAAGCCACTCCAACCCCCTGAACGTCATCTCCGTCTCCTTCCAATAGAGTACGGCCTTCCGCATATGACTTATCCTCGGGCTCTCGCTGTTCGAAACTAAAGCGATTTTCCAATAGACAATTTCCAAAGTTCCCCTCCCTTGACAGTAGTCTCCCGCGCCCTTTAGGGTTGGCTTCCGAGGAATTGGTGCGGATTTTTCGGCAACGAGAATTCGCGTTGGCAACAAGTCACTGAAAGAGGGAAGCGATGAATAGACCTGGATTGAAAGTTGTAGCGCTCGCGTTGACTTTGTGCGCAGCGTGCTGCACATCCGCAGCACAGGAAGCACCGAAGCCCGCGTACCTCGACCCCAGCCTGCCGCCTGAACTGCGCGCAGCCGACCTGGTGCAACGGATGACGCTGGAAGAGAAGGCCACGCAGCTCGTGAACCAGGCCCGCGCCATTCCCCGGCTCAACATACCCGCGTACGACTGGTGGAGCGAATCTCTCCACGGCGTTGCCACCAACGGAACCACCGAGTTTCCTGAGCCCATCGGCCTCGGCGCCACCTTCGATCCCAGCGCCATTCATCAGATGGCCATCGTCATTGGCACCGAGGGCCGCATCAAGCATGTACAGGCCGTACGCGCTGGTCATAGCAACATCTTCGAAGGTCTCGATTTCTGGGCGCCCAATATCAACATCTTTCGCGATCCCCGCTGGGGCCGCGGTCAGGAAACCTACGGCGAAGACCCATTCCTAACCGCGCGCATGGGTGTGGCCTTTGTCACCGGTATGCAAGGGGACGATGCCCGCTACTACCGCGTCATCTCCACGCCCAAGCACTTCGCCGTGCACAGCGGCCCCGAGCCAACGCGCCACACCGCCGACGTCCCCATCAGCAAGCACGATGAAGTTGACACCTATCTGCCCGCTTTCCGCGCCGCCGTCACCGAGGGCAAAGCTGACTCAGTGATGTGCGCCTACAACAGCATCAACGGCCAGCCTGCCTGCGCCAACGAGTTCCTGCTTCAGAATGAACTGCGCGGCTGGTGGGGCTTCCAGGGCTACGTTGTCTCCGATTGCGGTGCCGTCCTCGACATTCACGCCGGCCACAAATTCAACTCGACCCAGGCCGAGTCTTCAGCCGTGAGCCTGCGCCGCGGCATGGATAACGAGTGCGTCGACTTCACCTTCAAGGTCAACGACGACCACGACTACAAGCCCTACCTGGACGCCGTCAACCAAGGCTACCTGAAAGAGAGCGAGATCGACACCGCTGTGACGCGCCTGTTCACCGCGCGCATGAAGCTGGGCATGTTCGACCCACCCGAGATGGTGCCCTACAACAAGATCGACGAGAAGCTGCTGGACTCCGCCGAGCATCGTGCCATGGCCCGCAAGCTCGCCAACGAGTCCATGGTTCTGCTCAAAAACGACGGAGTTTTGCCGCTGAAAACATCCGGGATCAAAATCGCCGTCATCGGCCCGCTTGCCGATCAAACCAAGGTCCTGCTTGGCAACTACAACGGCACGCCGAGCCACACGGTCTCAATACTTGAAGGTATTCGCAAGGAATTTGGCGGTGCAACCATCAAATATGTCGCCGGCACCCAGTTCCTCGGCAATGATGCCGTGCAAGTGCCGTCCTCTGCGCTCACCACAGATGGTCAACCCGGCATTAAGGCGAGTTACTCCAAGCTCGATATGTCGAACCTCAACAATCCCTCAGCTTCGAAGCCGGTCGCGGAGCGCGTAGAGGCCAATATCGATGCCTCTTCCAGCAGACTGCCTGCCGAAGCGGCAACGCTCAAGCCCCTCGCCATTCGCTGGGACGGAATGCTGACGGCCCCTGAGACCGGGGACTACAACCTCGGCCTCATGGCTTCCGGTTTCTTCCGCATGCAACTCGACGGCAACAACGTAACTTCGTCCTACGGAGGCACCGGCAAGGAAGCCAAGCTCGGCCGCGTGCATCTTGAAGGCGGCAAGCCAGCGAAACTGCATGTGGAATATGCGTTTGGATTCGGAGCCGATGAACTTATCGCAAAGCTGGTCTGGTCAAAGGTAGACCTGAAGCCGCAGCAGGCCGCCATTGACGCAGCGAAGAGTGCCGATGTGGTCGTTGCTGTTGTCGGTATCACCAGCGAACTTGAAGGCGAAGAGATGCAGGTCAGCGAAGAAGGCTTCAAGGGTGGAGACCGCACTTCGCTCGATTTGCCCAAGCCGGAAGAAGAGCTTCTCGAGGCCGTGGCCGCCGCGGGCAAGCCTGTTGTAGTGGTACTGACCAACGGAAGCGCGCTCGGTGTCAACTGGGCGCAGGCACATGCAAACGCCATTCTCGATGCGTTCTATCCCGGCGAAGAAGGCGGCGCGGCAGTGGCTGAAACTCTCTCTGGAAAGAACAATCCAGCAGGCCGACTTCCGGTAACTTTCTACAAGGATGTTAGCCAGTTGCCGGCTTTTGAAGACTACGCAATGAAGGGCCGCACTTATAGGTACTTCCAGGGAACTCCGCTCTATCCGTTTGGCTATGGGCTGAGTTACACAACCTTCTCCTATAGCGGACTTACAGGCCCAACCAATGCGGTATCGGCAGGCAGCCCCGTCCCCTTCGATGTTACGGTCACTAATACAGGAAAAAAGGCAGGAGATGAGGTAGCCCAGCTCTATCTCGAATTCCCCAGTGTTCCCGGCGCCCCGTTGCGGGCATTGCGTGCCTTCCAACGTGTCCATCTCGAAGCAGGAGGTTCACAGAAGGTTCACTTCGAACTTCAACCGCGCGATCTCAGCATGGTGACTGAAGCCGGGGATCCAATCATCGCCGAGGGCCAGTATTCGGTCTCAGTAGGTGGCGGACAACCTAACTCCGGCGCACAGGTAGTCAATAGCAAATTCAACATCAAGGGCAAGCTATCCCTGCCTGAATAACGAACTCTCGAAAACATCAAACAGGCGCTTCCAGTGTATGGAAGCGCCCGTTGCTGCTTTGATCGTCGTGAGGCGTGTTCCAAAGACCGAATAACAAATCTGTCATCCTGAGCATCTTGGCTTGCGGGGCGAGTTACGGCGAGTGAGATGAACGCCGCAGTACAAAAGCCCCGTGCCCCGTTCTTGAGCCTTTTTTCTGGAGCAAGGGCGGGAAACCTCAACCCTCAACAAGCCGGTCATCAGGAGCGAAGTCGAAGGACCTGCTTCTGCTTCTCGGGATCATCGACGAATTTCCGTCTCCGTTAATTCGCAGCAGCTATTTCCTTCATCTTCAGATACACTGCATTGCTCCAACCAAACCCAATCTGATTGCTTTTATACCCCGTCTGCACCTCGACATTCGAATTCCCGGAAACCACATTGAATTTCTCGCGAATCGTCCCATCCCTGGCAAACCCCGCATCAATAGTGGCGTCGAAGTTACGTGCAATACGCCGAGCCTCGTCGCGGAAACCCATCTCCTGAAGTCCTTCTACTGCGACCCAGTTAGTAGGTGCCCATCCAAACGGCTCATCCCACTGCAAGCCGGAGTTGAAGTTACTCATCGACAGCCCACCCGGCCGCTCAAAGAGATTCAGTTTATCCACCACTTGCTTCGCCTCCTCGCGCGTTGCCACCCCCGCCCACAGCGGATAAAGCGATGAGATATACGCATAACTCGACGACTTACCATGCACAAAGTCATAGTCCGCAAACACGCCATCTTTGGCGCGCCACAGATACTTATGAATTGCCGCACTGCGTGCTTTCGCACCCTTTTCCCAGCGCATCGCGTCCTCAGGCTTCGAAAGCAGGTGTGCAAAGTGAGATAGGTCCTGCTCATAGCGATAGAGAAGGCTGTTCAAACACACGGGCGCATAGTGAGTCGTAGCTCCATCGAAGGGACCAAAGCGAAATCCGGGGTCGAATCCCGATTCGCGCATGGCTCGATCGCCCTGGTAGAAATCGTGGCTCAACCTGTACCCTGCAACCCATGCCCGCTCGCAAACCACACTAGCCTTGATGTCGCAACTTGTTTCCTTGAGCCGCTCGGCTTCCGCCGCATCCGGATGCTCTGAGCCTTTCACCAGGAACTCTTCACCCTGTCCAGGATGAGCCTCAAGCCACCGAATAACATCGGGATAGTAAGTGCTGTCGTCGGCCTGTTCGGGCACCGGGCCACTAGCGAAATCGTAGTAGCGAGTCAAACCGGTTGTCCCCGCCTGGTGCTCGGCCCGGGTCCATGTGGTGTAGTCCTTTTCCGCCAATGTATATGCGCGCTCCAGCCACGCCTTTGCTTCCGAGCGACCCGCCGGAGTGGCCGCAAAGCTAGCCGGATTCTCATACACCGCGCGAATCATCGAAGTTAGAAACGGAGGCTGCGAGCGAGTTAGATAGTAAGTCCGATTCGCATTCAATACAGCGCCGTAATGCTCAATTTCAAACAGGAAGTTATCCACCATTCCCTTGGCCAAAGCGGCCCGATTATCCGCTTCCAGCCCAATAACAATGAAATAACTATCCCACCCATACATTTCATTGAATCGGCCGCCCGGCACTACATACGGATTGGGCAAATAGAGCAGTCCCGGCGCACTAAGTTCCTGCGGCCGCACGTCAGCGAGCTTCTCAATGCGCCGCGGCAGCGACAGGACCTGCACATGGCACTTGTCCTTGAGAGCCGCTACCTCCGGTGGCGCCGCTAACTCCGCGGGCATATAGACCACCGGATTCACCGTGACCTTGACATCCACCAGCGAATGGCAGTCCGTCATGGAACGCGTGAGCGTGTCCCATGCAGAGTGAATATAAGCGAGCGTTGCGTCCGGATTGGGCGCAGGGTTAGGTCCGGCGCCCACATCCTGCGCCTGGAGGTTCGAATTCCCGATTGCGGCTGCTGCAAGTAAAAACAAGTGAAACAGTTTCATACCAACTCCAACGACTAGCGTTGTGAATCCTCTGGAGTGTAACTCACCGGGCTTGCCGTTTGCTCCATCGATTCGGCAAGTCGGTTTTTCAGTTCGGGAACACTTCTCTCACATGCGGTGTCTACACAACCACAGTGGTTCCGATTGGGAAGTACGGAGTGCCTTGAGCCCCGCTCCCTGCGCCCTTGATTGTGTCCAGATCGAGCGCGCGCAGAGCGGTCTACCCGCCTGCGCGTTGCAGAAGGTCACGCGATCTCCCGCCCGGCGCGGCTGAATCAGTGAATAGGAGGCTGGCCATGTTTGAAGACTCTACCTTTGAATCGAACGGCACAATTCGCACCCGCAGCCGCGGCTGGATGATCGCGGCACTAGCCCTCAACAGCTCGATTGTTTTTGCGTTGATCCTGATCCCGCTTATCTACCCGGAAGCGCTGCCGAGCCAGTTCATGCCCTGGCTCATTGAAGTCCCACCACCGCCGACCGCTCCGCCGGCACCGCCTCATCAGCCCATGCACGCTGCCTCTGCTGCGACCGCGACGTATGAAGACCCGCTCGCGCCGCCGCGCCAGATTCCGACCAGCATAGTCGCGGATGACAGTCGCGATGCCGCTCCCATAGGCCCCATTGGCTCGCTCGCACCGGAAGGCAGTGGCATCGACTCCATCCCAGGCGGACTGGGTCATCAGCCTCCGCCAACGGTCGTGCATCCCGAACCGAAGACCACAGCTCATCTCCCATCCTCCGTAGCAGCCGGCCTCCTAATCCGCAAAGTCGTTCCTCAGTATCCGCCCATCGCGAAGGCCGCCCACGTCGAGGGCGCGGTAGTTCTCGCAGCCACCATCTCCAAAGACGGAACCATCATCAATCTGCGCGTCGTCAGTGGCCCGCCGATTCTACAGCAGGCAGCGCTCGATGCAGTGAGCCAATGGCGCTACCGCCCGTATCTGCTCAACGGCCAGCCCGTCGAAGTGGAGACGACTGTGAGTGTAATCTTCACGCTGGGTGGCTGATGCGTTTCAATCGACTCGGAGAGCAGTAATCGAACGATCACCCTCCCGCAAGCTTCTCCCTCGTCAGCTCGTTCCATGTCGCAATCGACTCCGGCATGGGCGGGCTGACGGCCCCTGGCGCAACGCTCTCAATCACCTTTTGCGGTTCCACTGTCCCTTGTGTATCGCGGAGAATCCCCTTCACCCAACCCACCGCGGCCAGCCCATCACGCTGCGTAAAAGTCT
>Ga0302320_10021338_pt1 | contig 12860 bp, 14 predicted proteins | sample Bog_T0_3_FD_202130 | JGI IMG/M metagenome (GOLD analysis project Ga0302320, IMG submission 202130) | Peat permafrost microbial communities from Stordalen Mire near Abisko, Sweden - Bog_T0_3 | ecosystem: Environmental > Terrestrial > Soil > Wetlands > Peat | place: Sweden: Abisko, Stordalen Mire...
TTAGCTGCCAGGACGAGAAATCGCAGATCAAGAACCGCGAAAAGGGCATGCGTGTGTTGCGTTCACGGCTTTATGAAGTGGAGATGGACCGGCAGAATGCGGAGCTTGCCAAGACTCGCAAGGAGCAGGTGGGAACCGGAGATCGAAGCGAGAAGATACGCACGTATAACTTCCCGCAGAACCGGCTGACCGATCACCGCATCGGACTCACTCTGCACCAGCTTGACTTAGTGATGGAAGGGCGGTTGCAGCCTATTGTGGACGCGCTGATTGCGCACTACCAGGCTGAGCAGCTTAAGTCTGACAATAGCCAGGCTGCGTAAGGCGCTGGAGTATGAAGGTTACAGGCGTAACCAGCCAGAAGATTCGAGCCATGGTGAGCGAGGGCGAATCCACGCTCGCCGTGGGACCGCATCCTGAGCGAGCGCGACGCGACGCGGAGTCATTGTTTTTCTATTTGCTCAAGCGAAATGGTACGGAGAGAAACACCGCTTGGCTAGCTGCACATGGAGATAGCCCGACCAGTCACAGTGACGAATTTAGAGCCCTGATCCAACGTCGTCTCACCGGCGAGCCCATGCAATACATAATTGGCGAATGCGAGTTTTACGGCCTGCCGTTCCGGGTGACGTCAGATGTTCTGATTCCCCGTCCTGAAACTGAGCACCTGGTTGAGAAGGTTATCGAGTTAGCCGCAACCTTTCCATCGCCTCGCATTGTCGACATCGGCACTGGCTCCGGTGCCATCGCCGTCGCACTTGCGCACCATTTGCCGAATGCCGGATTGGCAGCCATCGATCTCACCGAGCCCGTACTGACTATTGCCCGCGAAAACGCCGAGCGCAACGCAGTTACTATCCACTTTCTCCAAGGGGATCTGCTGAATCCAGTTGCTGGGGAGAGATTCGACATCGTTGTATCCAATCCGCCTTACGTGCCGGAAGTCGATCGGCCAACACTGTCTGTTGAAGTACGCGACTACGAACCTGGCTTGGCTCTTTTTGCAGGCAACGATGGGCTGGATATTTATCGCCGTCTCATTCCCCAGGCTTTTGCCTGCCTTGCTTCGGGCGGATTCATTGCGCTCGAAATCGGCTACGGTCAATCTGCGGCGATTGCCGATCTGCTTGGCACGGCCGGCTTCTGTAACATCGAATTTGCGCCTGACCTGCAAGGGATTCCGCGCGTGGCCTCGGCACAACGCCCATAGACCATTAATCCGATCTTTCACGCTCCTGTTGTAGACTTTTTCCCTGAAAGGAATACCCTCGAATGCCCTCATCTCACGGCTACGCCGCCCTCGATTCAAAGTCTCCGCTTGCTCCCTACGCCTTCTCACGCCGCGAGCCCGGCCCTACGGAAATTGTGGTGGAAATTCTCTATTGCGGCGTCTGCCACTCTGACCTGCACATGGCGCGCAACGAATGGGGTCAGTCTGTCTATCCCATGGTGCCCGGGCACGAGATTGTGGACCGAGTGATTGCCGCCGGCGATGCGGTGACCAAGTTTAAAGTGGGCGGCATCGCGGCTATCGGAGTCATCATTGATTCATGCCGCGTGTGCTCTCCGTGCAAGCGCGGAGAGGAGCATTTCTGCGACCAGGGGCCGACGCTGACTTATGCCGCGCCCGATCGCGTTGACGGCTCCATCACCATGGGCGGCTATGCGAGTAACTATGTGGTGGACGAGCGATTCGCGCACACGGTGCCGGAGAATCTGAACCTGGCCGCTGTGGCACCGCTGCTTTGTGCAGGCATTACGACTTACTCGCCGCTGCGGCATTGGAAGGTTGGCCCGGGCAAGAAAGTTGGCATCGTGGGCCTTGGTGGATTGGGACACATGGGACTAAAGTTTGCGCATTCGCTGGGAGCGCATGTGGTACAGTTCACTACCAACTTGCGCAAGAAGGAAGACGCGCTGAAGCTGGGCGCGGACGAGGTTGTGCTTTCCACGGATGATGTGGCTATGAAGGCGCACACCAAGACTTTTGACTTCATCCTCGACACGGTCTCCGCGCCCCATGCGCTTGAGCCGTACCTCGACCTGCTGAAGCTGGACTCAACTCTCACCATGGTTGGATTGCCTGAAGTTCCGCCTACGGTTTCTCCTTTCGCTCTTATCGGCAAGCGGATTTCGGTTGCCGGCTCCATGATCGGCGGCATGCCGGAGACGCAGGAGATGCTGGATTACTGCGGCGAGCACAACATTGTTTCTGAAGTCGAAGTGATCCCGATTTCGAAGATCAACGAAGCCTTCGAGCGGCTGCTGAAGCAGGACGTGAAATATCGCTTCGTGATCGATATGAGCACGCTGGGATGATGCAGTGACGCGCGGGCGCACGTAATTGGCCTCGTGAACCAATCTACATCGGGAGTTACTTCAACCGGGCGGAACCCTCTGCTCGTCCGGTCTTGGTGAGCTCCCGATAGAACCCGAGGTCGCTTCCACTCAGGGCCTTCGATATATATGCAATCTGTCCGTAATGCATGCCGAAGTGTTCGACGACCTGGTAGACGGCCTCGAGGCCGCTGACGTTATAGCCCTGAATCTCATATCGCTTTATCAGATCATTTTTTGTAAGCCGCGTTAGCGTGCCGGCCGCGTCGTCCATGGTCGCGCTCAGGCGTTCGAGCAGTTCCGCTGCGGTTATTCCGTCTTGAGCTGCAAACTCCGCGGGGCGGTCACGTTTGTCTTCGCGGCCCTCGAAAGAGTCGATGAGCCACTGGCGGACGTTGCCGTTTAAATGCAGCACCAGGTTGCCGATGCTGTTGCTGGCTTCGTTCGGACGCCACCAGACTTGTTCATCCGTGAGTGTCTCGACGCTTGCGCGGAGGCGCGGCCAGTAGTGCTCAAGCAGCTTGCGCCGCGAGAACTCCAGAAAAAGCGCTGTCACATCCGCACCATTGGCGATCATTTCAACTCTTCCCTTTCAGCCTTTCCCCATGTCTTATCCTTCCGACATGTGGTGAATCTTCATGTGGTAGTTGAAGACCAGCAGCACGCATATGCCGAAGACCATGGCCAGAATCGCCAGCGGCGCGCCGTAGGGATAGCCTTCAGTCAGCGCAAACCGGATGAGCACAATCGACACCACAAACGCGGCTGAGCGGAACACTGATTCGTAGTGTCCTGAAACCACGATCGACAAAATCAGGATCAGCACATCGGTAAAAATCATGACCGTGAACAGGTCGTTGTAGAACGTGCTGACATGCGCCAAGCCGGTCTGTCCAGTGAGTGCATCGCGGAACAGGTCGGCGACAAAAAGCCCTATGTTATAAGCCGCCATGGTGAGCAGAAGCGCGCCGAGGCCGAGCGCAACGCCTTTCTTCTGGGCCACAAAGCGTGCACGCGCGTGGGAGGGTGCTCCAGACCCCAACTGCACCACGCTGTGCTTTGCTACATGCTGAAATACTGCCACGAGCAGGTACATGAGAAACCCGGCCCACATATCCGCAAACAGCGGCAGCGCCTCAAGCGTGACCGTATGCTTGGTCACCATTTCCGAAGCTTCGGCAATGTCTTTGAAGACTTCCCGGATGAAGATCAGCGAAACAATTTCAAACTGGTAGGCGATGGACCGCGTGGTGGATTCATGCAGAGCGCCAATCAGCGTGACGACTTCATAAAACAGAATGAAGTTGAAGGGAGTGGAGATGGCAACCAGGTAGTTCTCGCCCGCGCTGGCGATGAGCGCCGGCGGGTGGGCCAGCGTTTTTGCAAGGAAGATGAGCAGCAGGTGAATAGCAAACCCGGCGATGCCGAGGCGGATGACCAGGTGCTTGAGCGCGGTCTTGTTGCGCTCGGAAAAAATGCGGTCGTGCGATGCAGCCACCTTTAGCCAAATGCCGGTGGGCGCCTGCTCGCCGGCCTCGTCGTCGTCTTTCGCTGCGCTGGTCATGGTCTTTTCTTTTCTATTACAGAGGAAGTGAATTCCCGAAAAAGCGATGTCTTCAAACCTGGGACTTACACCGGACGAACTGGGAAATTCGAAGCCAGGCTTTGTTCAGAGATTCCTTAGATTACCGCACCGAGCCCGAGCCAGACAGCCATCATTGCAGAATCCAGCGTGGCAGGCTTACTATTCCCTCTGAAATCGTTTTCAAAAGGATCCGCATGCGAAATTCAGCTTCACTCTCCCTCGCCGTCATTGCCTTGGCCGCCGTCACCGCAATCTCCCCAGCCCCTGCCCTGGCGCAGGTGGCGCAGACGCCGCCCATGGGCTGGAATAGTTGGAATTATTTTGCCGGGAGAGTTACCGACAAGGACATTCGCGACTCGGCCGACCAGATTGTAGCCAGCGGCATGAAAGACGCGGGTTACATCTACGTCAACATCGACGACACGTGGGAGGGGAAGCGCGATGCAGACGGCGTGATGCACACCAACGACAAATTCCCCGACATGAAGGCGCTGGCCGACTACGTCCATTCCAAGGGGCTGAAGATCGGGATCTATTCCGGCCCCGGGAATAAAACCTGCGGCGGATATGCCGCCTCCCTTGGCCACGAAGAGCAGGACGCCAAGCTCTACGCCGAGTGGGGCATCGACTACCTCAAATACGATGAGTGCAGCTTTACCGGGGACGTGTTGGAGAAGCAGGCGCCCGGCGACAAGGCCGCGCAAATGCGCCTGATGGTTGCCGCCTATTCAAAGATGGGGAAGGCTCTGCAGGCGACGGGTCGGCCGATTGTCTTCTCGCTTTGCCAGTACGGATGGGACGCGGTATGGGAATGGGCGCCCGCCATTGGCGGCAACCTGTGGCGCACAACGGGCGATATCTATCCCGGTTGGGACCGGATCTACTCGATCGTCAGTCAGCAATCAGGACTTGAGAGCTATGCCGGCCCCGGGCATTGGAACGACCCAGACATGCTTGAAGTGGGTAACGGCAAGTTATCGCTGGCGGAGAATCGCAGCCACTTCAGTTGGTGGGCTCTGCTGGCCGCGCCTCTGCTGGCCGGCAACGACCTGCCTCACATGAAGCCTGAGATCAATGCGATCCTCACAAATCGCGACGTGATCGCCATCGATCAGGATTCCCTTGGCAAGCAGGGACGGCATGCCTACTCCGACGGCGAAGTGGAAGTGTGGGTTCGCAATTTGAAGGGCGGCGCGCTGGCTATCGGCGTGTTCAACGTGGGCAGCGATCGCTACTCCACGCATCCCTTCCACCTGGACCTGGCCAAGCTGGGGCTGCACGGCCCGCAGGCGGGCAAGGATTTGTGGGGCGGGAAGCCGGTTACGCTGACCAACAAGGAGCCGATCGAGTTGGGAAGTCACGATGTGTTTCTGGTGCGGGTGGATGCTCCGAAGTAGCCGCTTAATTGAGCGCTAAGATAAGGGCATACCCATGAGCGAAGTATTCAAATTTGAAGGTGATCAGGTTCAGGTGTGGATCGAACAGGAAGTCATTCACTTGCGTGCTGTTGACATGGGCTATCGAGACCCTGTCGAACTCACAGGCAACAGTGCCAGAGAACTTGCAGCGAAACTGATAGAGCTAGCAGATAGCATTGGTGATTGATTAGCGGCACGCCAATCGGACAGCTGAAGTGTGTCGGGCAGGAAGACAATCCGGGGGGCGAAACAGCGCACCGAACCCGTTATAATTTCTGAGGCCACACGAGGAGGCCATTGTGATGAATTCACACCGTATGGGCAAAAGGATCCTTCTCCGCATTGCACTCATGACTCTGGCCACCGTAACGGCGCTTGGGCAAACTACCGCGTCGCCTGCACAGAATTCGACCGGATTGCCTCGTCTGGGCTCGACAGACCCAAACGCAACTGGTGCGCACTCATTCGCCGATCAGGCATTTGTTAAATCTTTCCTGGAACGTGACCTTGGTGAGGAACAACTGGGCCAGTTGGCGCAACAAAAATCGACAAGCGACGATGTGAAGAAGCTGGGACAAAAAATCTCGGACGAACGGACTTCGCTCGACGGCCAGCTTAAGACCATCGCAAAATCGCTTGAAGTTGGCGCGCCCAAAGGACCGTCGAAGAAAGATGCGAAGCTGATTGCCAGCCTGCAAGGGCTGTCGGGCGCGCAGTTCGACGAGGAATATATCAAGGCGATTGATAAAGCTCACAAGCAAGATACCAAGGACATCCAGATCGAGATCCAGAATACTCAGGATCCGAGTGTGCGAGCGGCGGCACAGCAGATTGAAGGCGTCCTATCGCAGCACCTTCAGGTGATAGAGCATGTGGCACAGGTTCATAACATAGCGATCGACGCGAAATAATGGGCACGCGTATGCCGGCGAGGATCGGAGCCCGCCGGCATACGCGGTGTTAGATCAAGCTACAAAACGCTAGAAACTGTCTTTCACACGGCCGAGATGAACGCCGAACCATCCCCGGTCGTCGGTCCAGGTTTCTACGGGCTCAAACCCCGCTGCCCCCAGTAAAGCCTCGGCCTGGCCGGGCATATATTTGTAGCTGTTCTCGGTGTGAATCCGCTCGCCCTCTTCGAATTCGATTTCGAGGTCCAGTTCCCCCAGGCGCACACGATGGGCGACCCGGCTCTCCAGGTGCATCTCCATACGCGACTCGCGCGCATTCCACACCGCGCAATGTTCGAACGCATCCAATTGGAACTCTGCGCCCAGATCGCGATTCAAACGCGCAAGCATGTTCAGGTTGAAGTCCGCGGTTACGCCGGCCGCATCGTCATAGGCTGCCAGCAGCGTGTCTACATCCTTCTTCAGGTCGACCCCGAGCAGGATCGCATCGCCTGGGTTGAGCCCGGCGCGCACACGCGTCAGCACACGCTCTGCTTCCCAAGGCTCAAAGTTCCCAATGCTCGATCCGATATAAAGCACCAGTCGCCGCTCCCCTGGCGCTGCAGGATCTAGTTCGAATCCCTGCGTGTAGTCTTCCACGCGCGGCATTACGGTCACACCGGGAATCTCGGACTCGATGCGCTCCTTCGCAGCCTCGAGCGCTGTCATGGACACATCCACCGGCTCGTAGATGACGGTTCCCTGCCGGGCCACAGCGGCCTTCAGCAGCAGACGCGTCTTGTCTGCCGAGCCTGCGCCGAGTTCCGCAATCCGGAGACGTGCACAAGAGACTCCATCGAGACTGAATGACTCAAGTTGGCCTGCTTCGCGACCAGCGGCACACGCCACCATAGAGTCCGCGTGGCGTGTCAGAATGGCTCGTTCGGTTCGAGTGAGGTAGTACTCTGGCCGCTCGGTAATCTCGTCGAAGAGCCGCGACCCGGCTTCGTCGTAAAACAGCCACGCCGGCAGCCGCTTGGGCCGCCTCATGAGCCCTGCGCGGACCGCCGCGGCGACTCGTTCCTGAACGATTTCAATGCTGGGAATAGGGAAAGCTATCGTAGTCATGCGCTCACTTGGATGCCACCGCAACAGTAAGAGTTACCAGAGACTTTCAGGACGCGAGACGAATGCCGGAAAATTGCCAACGCGTCTCCGGCGCGAAGAAATTTCTGTAGCTCGCCCGGACGTGGGAAGCCGGAGTAACGCACGATCCGCCTCTGAGCACCATGTTGCCGCTCATGAATTTTCCGTTGTATTCGCCCAAAGATCCGCCGAGGGGCCTGAAGCCCGGATACCCCAGGTAGGCGCTCGCCGTCCACTGCCAGCAATCTCCGTAGAACTGTGCAGAAGCGCGACCGTGATCCGTGGAAGGCGCAGGCATTAGTTTGCCCGATTCGTACAGGTTTCCTTCGACCGGTCGTCCTTCCGCAGCAGCTTCCCACTCGAATTCGGTAGCCAGCCGGTAGCCGGCCCACCGCGCATAGGCGTCGGCCTCAAAGTAGCTGACATGGCTTACCGGAGCCGTGTTCATACGCGCGAGCGGCTGTTCTCCGCGCAGCGTAAACACGCTCCAGTCGCCGTCTTCGCTGCTCCAATAAAGCGGGGCACGCCAACCGCTGTTCTGAACGGTGGCCCATCCAGCGGAGAGCCAAAACTCCGGCCTCCGGTATCCGCCATCCTCCATGAACGCTGCGTATTCTCCGCAGGTGACCTGCCTTTTCGCCAGCCGGTACGGCTCCAACCAAACCTTGTGGCGACCCAACTCGTTGTCGAAAGCGAAGCCTTCGCCCGCGTGCCCAACCTCGTGCAGTCCACCGGCAAACCCTTCGAAACTGAGGCCTGCGTGATTCATCTCCGAACCGCCTGCCGACGGGTAATTCTCCTCTGGTTCCAGGTAAGCCGGCCGCAACGGATTGGTGAAGAATGCGTTCAGAATATCGGTGAGCATCAGTTCCTGATGCTGCTCCTCGTGATTCAATCCCAGCTCAATTCGCGTCAGCGCCTCGGCTTCGGGATTGCGCCCCAGCAGCGTGTCGATTGCGTCATCCACATGCTTCCGGTACTGCAGAATCTCATTCAGCGGCGGCCGGGAGAACGAGGACCGCAGGCGCTTCTCAGGAAATTTGGCGAAGCTCTCGTAATAGCTGTTGAACAGCCAAACAAAGTCCGGATTGAAAGGCCGATAGTCGGGCAAAAATTCGCGCAGAACGAACGACTCAAAAAACCACGCCGTGTGCGCCAGATGCCACTTCAGCGGGGAAGCCTCGGGCGTTGACTGCACCATCATGTCTTCGGCTGTGAGGGGCTCGCAAATGGAAATCGTCCGTTGCCGGACAGTGCTAAACCGCGCTCCGATTTCGGTTTCCAAGATACATCGGGCAATCGTGCTCATCGTCCACCATCCCGCATTCCAAAAAAGTGTACTCCACAACCAGTTTCAGCCGCATCGCGCACGAATCAATATTCGAGCCACTTTATTCGCGCCGCATCGAATTCCATTCCCAGTTGATGCTGTGCATTCCAAAAGGGATCGACAACTTCGAAAAAATCCCATACATCACGGGGAGTTAGACCCGCATCCATATCCAATGAGTTGAGGCAGGCTAGCAGAAATTATTGAATCGCCTGGGAATCTCGACTGGAGTTGATATGGTCTCCCTGCATTGCGCGATTAGACGGGCTCATCCTGATTGGCTGATTTTCCCTGCGGTTTTGTTGCTTTCAATTGCGGGCGCCGTGGTCGGGCATTCGCAGGATTCCGACCAGGTTGCGCTTGCAGCCGAGGTGCCCGACGCCTTGTACCGATCGCAAACTGTGCGCCTAGAGTCCCCGCCGCCAAATCCGGAAGAGCTCGGCGATGCATTCATGCTGCATCAACGTTTCCAGGCTGCCATCGAGTCCTATCGCAAGGCAACACCGACCTCCGATATCTGGAACAAGATGGGCATCGCCTATCAGATGATGAACGGCTCTGATGGGGCCTTGCGCTGTTACAAGGAGTCGCTGAAGCTGGATCCGAAGAACGCCCACGCTCTGAATAATCTGGGAAGTCTCCACTTTGGACTCAGGGAGTTTGCCCCGGCCGAGCGTATGTACCGCAAAGCCCTGGCGCTCGAACCCGGCTCGGCAATTGTGCAGCTGAACCTGGGCACGGACCTGATTGCGGAGCGCAAATATGAAGATGGCTGGCAGCATTACCAGACCGCGCTTGAGATGGATCCGCATGTTCTCGAAACCGCAGCGGTCCCCCGCATCGGCAACCCGGGCACGGCGCAAAACCGCGGAGCTGTGAACTACTACCTGGCCAGGGTATTTGCACGCGCCGGTATGATGAGCAGCGCCGTTGCTCGCCTGCGCCTGGCACTCAATCAGGGGTTCACCAATCCCAGAAAAATTGAAGCGGACGTGAACTTTGCCGCGCTTCGAGAGTTTCCCGACTACCAGGTGCTGCTGAGCCAGACCGGGCGCCCATGAAGGTTACGGCGATTCCAGCGTAGTTTTGGATTTCTTTTTCGGTCGCCAACCGTCTAATGGCCGCGTCTGCTTGAGTGGCTTCGAGGAAAAGGAGTTCTGGAACCGCCATCGCCTCCGGCATTCTTCGCTCGAAAGCGAGTCGTTTTGGCCGCTCTGGATGACTTGTCAGGTATCCCAAGTCATGTTGGCAATGGAAAGTGAACATAATTGTCTGATAGGATGCAACGCATCGGATTCCTTCAATTGGAGGGAATATGCGCAATCCAAGTTGTCACCGTTGTATAACGTCCGTCACCCTCTGCGCAGCCTTGGCAACTGGATGCCCAGTTCCCTTCGCGCAAACACTCCCATCTCCTGATCCTGGGTCGACGTCGCCTGCCGCGATCCAGGCGCCCACCCCTTCCGTCGCCCCCCTGCAAATTCAGCCTACGCCAGAGCAGCTCGGCGACTCGATGCTGGCGCAAAAGCGCTACCAGGCCGCGATTGGGGCGTACAAGAATGTAGTCAGTCCATCGGCGGATACGTGGAACAAGTTGGGCATCGCCTACCAGATGATGTTCAACCTGGACGACGCAGAGCGGTGTTACGAGCGCTCGCTCAAGCTCAATCCGCGGAATGCACGGGTCCTGAACAACCTGGCTTCGGTCTACGACGCGCAAAAGGAACTGTCTTCGGCGGAACGTTATTACCGCAAAGCTCTCCGGCTGGAACCCAAAGCGCCCATGATTCTTAGGAACCTGGGCACAAACCAAATGGCTCAGCATAAATATAAAAAGGGTTGGGACCTTTATAAGGCCGCGCTGGCCCTCGATCCCGAGATTTTTGGGGAATCGGGCAGCCCGCGCGTCGACAACCCCGCGTCCGTTGAAGAGCGGGGAGCCATGAATTACTACATGGCCAAAGGCTGTGTCCGTGCCGGCCAGAACGACCGTGCCATCGTCTACCTGCGCATGGCGCTGAATGAGGGCTATACCAACCCCAAAAAGATTCAGGCTGACAGCGAGTTCGCGGTGCTCCACGGGACTCCTGCATTCGAGCAGCTTCTGGCCGCGCAGAGCGAGCCCAAGGCGGCTGGAAAGCTCTGAGCGTGAGGCTCGACTGTTTGGGTCATAGTCGCTGTGTCGGGCCTTTACTGCCTTCTGTCATCTGCAACCTGTAACCTGCTCTAACGTCTATCTTCATGGGGGCGCGAGTTCGTGCCCCAGAGGTTTGCCATGAAAGTCCGCCTTCTTTCCTTCGCCGTTTTGTCTCTTGCCATCACTGCTTCCGCCCAGGATGCACAAACCGCACCCCCCACTCAGTCAACCTCGCAATCCGGTGCTCAGGGACAAGGCACGGGCCAAGGTCGCGGCGGCGGGCGAGGAGGTTGGGGAGGTGGTGGCGGCATGATGGGCCGCGGCGTGCTTGGCACCGTAACGGAGGTTGCTGCGGACCACTACACCATCAAGACCGATGCGGGCCTTACTTATACGATCCACTACAGCGCGAACACACGGATTGTGAAACAGCCACCGGCGCCCGCGGGCTCCGGTCAGGGGCGCGGTGCTGGTGGCGGCGGAGGCCAGGGTGGCGGACAATTTCGTGGTGAGGGCGGCGGAGGCAATCCGCCCCAGGCCATCAAGCCGACCGACATTAAGGTGGGCGACGCGATTACCGCCATGGGTGAAGTGGATGCGACAGCCAAGTCGGTCGGCGCCGTTGCTGTGATCCAGCTTGACCCCGAGCGGGCCAAGCAGATGCGCGAGATGCAGGCCAATTACGGCAAGACCTGGATCATGGGCAAAGTCACTGCGATTGATGGCGTTAAGGTAACTCTGATGGGCGCGCTCGATAACAACGCCCACAGCTTTGTGGCCGACGAGAACACCACATTCCGCAAGCGCCGCGACCCCATCACGCTGGGCGACATCCAGGTGGGCGATACGGTGCGTGTGGAGGGTGCGCTGAAGGATGGAGCGTTCCTTGCGACTACGGTCAACGCCATGGGTCAGCCGCCTGCGGGGGGGCCACCGGCTGCAGGCGGTGGGGCGCCGCCGCAGTAGGTTCGAGGTTCAAAGAATTGCCTCAAGTCCCTTGCGGCGGATGACGTTGAACAAGGCGAGCGCAGGACCTTTAGGCTGCTTAACGCCGCGTTCTAACTGCGAAATATAGCCGACCGTCAAATTGAGATAGCGGGCAAACGCAGCCTGGCTCAGATTGGCGCGTTCCCTCAGGCTGCGGATTTCCTCCCCGCTGATCGGCTCAGCCGTACTCGGAGCGTTTGGTCCAAGATGGCGCAGTGTGATCTTTTCATGCTGCGCCTTATCGATCAGGCCGCTCCTGAACTGATCATCGACCATCTCAAGGATCGCCTCACGCACTCTATTTGCTTTCTTCGTCATGATTGACCTCCTGAAGGTTGCCCAATTCAAGTTCCTTCTGAATCCTCGCAGCGTCAGCTGCAAGCCATCTTTCCGCAGCTTCCCGGAGTGAGAGCAATTCGTTGTCTTCGATGTTTTCACGTTCCTTCTTTGCAAAGCCCAAAAGGAATACTGACCGATCATTCATGCGGTAGCCAACTAGCATGCGATATCCGCCGGATCGTCCCTGCCCCTGACGAGCGACGCGTTGCTTGATAAGCCCACCGCCTAAATCGACATCGATCAGCCCGCACTCGGCTCGCACGATAGCATCCCGCAAACTCGCATCTGTAATTCCTTCATGCCGGGCAAATCGCGCAAGCCACTTCGTCTTGAAGATTCGCATTCTTCCCTAACACCATGAACTATAGCACATATTACTATATTTACCTATCCCCGTGCCCCAATGTCATCGTCCTTGGTCTCCCGAATCATCAACAGACCCACAAACGACAGCACCGCCGACGCCGACAGGTAATACCCCACATACGGCAGCCCGTAATGCGTGGCCAGCCAGGTGGCAATATACGGCGCCAGCGACGCTCCAAAGATTCCCGCGAAGTTGAATGCGAGCGAGCTGCCGGAGTACCGCACCGGCGTCGGAAACAGCTCGGAAACCACCGTCCCCAGCGGCCCGTAGGTTAGCCCCATCAGGGACAAGCCCACGATCATCATGCCCAGCGCACCACCCGCG
>Ga0302320_10021341_pt1 | contig 12859 bp, 6 predicted proteins | sample Bog_T0_3_FD_202130 | JGI IMG/M metagenome (GOLD analysis project Ga0302320, IMG submission 202130) | Peat permafrost microbial communities from Stordalen Mire near Abisko, Sweden - Bog_T0_3 | ecosystem: Environmental > Terrestrial > Soil > Wetlands > Peat | place: Sweden: Abisko, Stordalen Mire...
TTCCTGAAGACCTCAGGCCTCAAGTATTGAAATCCGGCCGCCGGATTTCAATACTTGAGGCCTGAGGTCTTCTGCCCACATAGCCCGAATGCCGAGCGATCCGATATCAGCCGAAAAGCGCCGGGTCCGGATCGGCGCCGGATTGATCGCGGGCGCCGCGGCGGCCGCCTACGCTGACAGCTTCTGGGGCGCGTTCCAGTTCGACGACTTCCCGGCAATCCGCGACAACAACCCGACATTGCTGCGGCTGTGGCCGCTGCCCGGACCGTTCTGGCCGCCCCCCGGATCACTGACCGTCAGCGGGCGGCCGGTCCTCAACCTGACCCTTGCGTTGAACCATGCGCTGAGCGGCTACTCGCCCTGGAGTTACCACGCGGTCAACCTGCAGATCCACATCCTGGCCGGCCTCGTCCTCTTCGGAATTGTCCGGCGCACGCTCCGCCGGACGCGGCTGGCCGTGGCGATCGCGCTGATCTGGGTTGTGCATCCGCTTGCGACGAGCGCGGTGACCTACGTGGTCCAGCGTGCCGAGTCGATGATGGCGCTGTTCTATCTGCTGACCCTGTACTGCTTCATACGGTATGCAGGAGAACAGTCCGCATCCAAGCGTGCAGGCCCGGCCCGCCGAAGCCCGGCTCCGCCGGGCGAAGGCGGGGGCGGAGGAGGCGGCGGAGGCTGGGCTGCGCTCTCGATCGTGGCGTGCCTTTTTGGCATGGGAACAAAGGAGGTGATGGTCTCGGCGCCTGTGGCGGTATTCATTTACGACCGCACTTTTGTCGCTTTGGGCTGGCGGGCGGCCTGGAGGGCGAGGAGGGCCTATTATCTCAGCCTTGCCGCAACCTGGATTCTCCTGGCGCTGCTTGTGGCGGCCTCGGGTGGAAATCGCGGAGGCACTTCGGGCTTCAATCTCGGCGTCTCGGCTGTTCACTACTGGTTTTCCCAGATCGAGGCGCTCGCCCGCTACGCTTGGCTGGCCGTCTGGCCGCATCCCCTGGTTTTCGAGTACGGTTCAACCACCTTTCCGGCATGGCTTTCGGGCTTCGTCATTGCCCCGATCCTGGTGGCCGCGGGTGTCGCCACGCTTGCCGGCGTCGCGCGGGGCCGTCCCTGGGCGTTCTGCGCGGCCTGTTGCTGGATGATTCTGGCGCCGACCAGCGTGATGCCTGGCACGATCCAGTTTGCGGTCGAGTACCGGATGTACCTGCCGCTGGCGGCGGTCATCGCCGCGATCGCCGTGGGTGCGGAATGGGTCTTGGGGAGATGGGCCGGTCCGCCCCGCATCCGTGCGGCGATCGCGATGGGCCTCGTGGCGGTGATCGTGATTGTCCTGGGTGCCGCAACAGCGCGGCGCAATTGGGACTATCGAAGCGACCTTGCGCTCTGGGGCGACTCGGTGGCGAAGCGTCCGGGCAGCGCCAAGGCGCAGTCCAACCTGGGCATGGCCCTGTCCACGCGCGGCAGGACTGCGGAGGCCATAGCCCATTATCTCACCGCATTGCGCCTCAATCCCGGGCTGTCCGAAACCCATTACGATCTCGGGCTGACCTACGAAACAGAGAAACGCTGGCAGGAGGCCCTCGATGAATTCCTGGCTGCGGCCAGACTGGACCCCAAATTCCCCTATGCCAAGGCAGAGGCGGGCAGGCTTCTCAACCGCTTTGGCCGTTCGCCGGAGGCCGAGCCCCTCCTGCGCAGCGCGCTGGAAATAAAGCCGGAACTGTCGGTCGCCCACGGCAGCCTGGGGGTCGCGCTTGCGGCCGAGGGCCGCACCGGGGAGGCGATCCAGGAGTTCGAGGCCTCCTTGAGGCTGGACCCGGCGCAGGACGACGTGGACTTCGACCTCGGCATTGCGCTCGCGGCCGGCGGGCGCCTTGAGGAGGCCGCGGCCCGGTATGCGGACTCGGTCCGGCTGAAGCCGGACAATGCGGATGCGCAGCTCAACCTGGGTGTCACGCTTCTGCAGCTCGGCCGCGCGGAGGCGGCGCTGCCATCCCTGCGGGAGGCCGCGCGGCTCAATCCCGACTCGGCGGAGGCCCATGGCAACCTGGCCACGGCGCTGGACTCCGCAGGGCGCGGAGGCGAGGCGCTGGAGGAGTTTCGCCGGGCCCTGGATCTGCGCCCGGCATATCCCGAGGCGCACTACAACCTGGGCAATGCCCTCCTGCGCGCGCACCGTTTGCAGGCGGCGCGCGCGGAATTCGCCGAGGCGCTGAGGCTCAAGCCCAATCTCAGCTCGGCCCGGCAGATGCTCGAGAAGCTCTCGCGGCTGCCCGGCGCCCCCTAGCCATGACGGCTTGCGATTGACCCGGTCCCGCCTCTCCGGTTGACTTTTTTCCGGCTTTCACCGGGCCTGCGAAAGCCCGTTTTTTCGCCGTCCCACAAACCAGGCACTCCCCGGGGAGTGCGTCATTTCCCAGACAATGGAATCCCTCTCCGTTCCCCACCGCCGCGACTTCGCTTCGACAGGCGCAATCGCCGCCGCCCAGCGCCTTGTCATCCTCCTTTCCTGCCTGCTGCCGGCGGGGCCGCTTGCCGCCCAGACGGGAAGTGCCCCCGCTTCGGGGGCTGCCGACATCGCCGCGCGCGATGCCGCGAGCCTGGCGGCGTTTGATACCGAGGCGGCCGCCGCCAAGGAGCGGGGTGCAACCCATGTGGTCGTCACGGCGGGCCTGCCGCCGGCCCTCTGGGAATTCGACTCCCCGGGCGATCCCTACCCGGCCTGGTACGTGGGGCAGCAGAGTGTGCTGAAGATCTTCACGCCGAAGGAACTCCGGCCCTTTGTGGACCTCTCCTGGGCCGAGCGGACCGCCCGGCTGGTGGAGGAGCGCTGCAAGATCCTCAGCAAGTACGGCCTCAAGGGCTCTTGGAGTTCGGACGAGCCGCAGCAGCTTCCCGAGGCCTTCTTCAAAGCCTATCCGCAGCTGCGCGGGCCGCGAGTCGACCATCCCAACCGCTCCCGCGTGGCCCGATTTGCGCCATGCGTGGATGAACCCGAAACCCTGCGCCTTTACCGCGATGCTCTCAAGGCCATGTGGTCGAAATGCCCCGAGATCGACACCTTCTCGTTTCTGACGTCCGACTCGGGCTCGGGTTTCGACTGGGCCCCGAGCCTTTATCCGGGGATCAACGGCAACAGCAAGTGGAAGGACCGTCCGATGGAGGAGCGGGTCGCCGGCTTCATGCTTAATTTCCAGACCGCGGCCGACGAGTTCAAGATCAGGGTTTCGGTGAACATCAATCCGGTCGGCGCGAGGCAGTGGATGACGCCGACCTTCTCGGAGGAAGTCATCCAGGCCATCGCGAGACGCCTGCCCCCCGGAATGGCCGTGGCGGGGAGGGAAGGCCCGGATGGCCGCCCATTTTCAGGCAACCGCGGACAGGGGGGGGAGGGCGGTGGGCGCGGGGCGTTTTACCCCGTGATCGGGCTGCCGGCGGCCCCCGCCGGCTTTGGCGGAGCGGGCAGGGCGGGTGGCCGCGGAGGACGGGGCGATGGCGGCGGGGCGCCCAATCAGGTCGAGCGTGTCACAGCCCAGCGCAACGCGGCGGTCAAGCAGGTCGGCGAACAGTCGGCCGACGACTGCATGGCGATGTGGCAGTCGGTCGAAGACGCCCAGACACGCCTGAGCGCCCTCGATTTTGGCGCCATGCTGCGCTTCGGCCTCGTTCTGACCCGATGGATCAACCGACCGATGGTGCCGTTCCCGGCGGAGCTGAAGCCCGCCGAGAAGGACTACTACAGGAAATACCTTCTTCAGGCCCGAAGCGAGCGGCAGGCGGATGACCTCGTCGATGTGCAGGCCATGCTCATGTACAAGGGCTGGGGTGCGAAGATGCTCTTCCAGCGCGTCATCGAGACGACGGTGCCCGACATCCGCAGCGCGCAGAACGCGGCCCTGCGGATCGCACGAAGGGCGAAGGACCCCGGGCAGCGCCACGAATGGGAGTTGCATGCTACGCGGTATGAGGCGGTCATCTGCCTACTCAATTCCGCGGACAACATGGTGGCCTACCAGGCCCATCTGGACCGGATCCATGCTCGGGGTACCAGGCCCGAGTACAATCCGCCCCTCGGGACCCAGCCCGACTGGGCTCGCGCCGACATGATCGAGACGGCCCGCAAGGAAATCGACAACACCGTTCACCTGATGCAGCTCATCAGGCAGAGCGACGAGCCCATCATAGACATGGCGCCCGCCGCCGATGAGGAATACGTCATGCGCCTGGGCCCGGATCTCGTCAACCAGCTCCAGCTCAAGATAGACACCATGAACGCGCATTGGCGGGATTACGACCGCATCTTCACCGTGCCCAATCTGTGAGTCCGGCATCGACCGGAAGTCCCGGAGGATAGCCCCCTTTTAGCGCCCCCATTCATGAAAACCGCAGTCCTTGTCCTCGCCGCCCTCGCAACGGCATCCAGCATTCCCCTTCTTCAGGCCGCGCCGCCTGAGAAGCTCGCCGACGGCATCATCGTCGCCCAAGGGGGCGGCTGGCTCAGGCTGACCGTCTGTTCCGACGACGTCATCCGGGTCGCCTACGCCCCCGACCGCGCGTTTTTCGACCGGCCGAGCCTTGTCGTCGAGCGCCGGTCGCTCGCGCCCGCGGCATGGAGCGTTGAGAGCGGCCCGCTCACCGCCACATTGCGCACCCGGACCGTGCAGGCGCGCGTGGATCTCTCGAGCGGCGCGGTGACGTTCCTTGACGCTGCGGGCCGGACGATCCTCGCCGAGCGCGCAGGCGGGAGGACCATCGAGCCGGCCGTTGTGCAGGGCGCGAAGACCTTCCATGTGCGGCAGCAGTGGGAGCCTGCGGAGGATGAGTCGCTCCACGGCCTGGGCCAGCAGCAGCTCGGCGCCATCGACATCAAGGGTCTCGATCTCGAGCTCTGGCAGCGCAATACAACCGTCGTCGTCCCGTTCCTCGTTTCGAGCCGGGGTTACGGCATCCTGTGGGACAATTGCTCGTACGCGCGTTTTGGCGACGTGCGGCCGTTCACTGCGATCCCTGCCGAGTTCCTGCGCGACGCCGACGGGCAGCCGGGCGGGTTGACCCGGGGCCGGTTCACCGAGGAAGATCCGGCGCAGTTGCTTGACCCGGGCGTCACGGGCGATGTCGCCTTTCCAGCCCGCGGGAAAGGCGCCCTCACTCCGGCCATGTGGCGCTGGACAGGCGAACTCGTGCCGCCGACAAGCGGAGACTATCAGCTTCGCACCTATTCCAATGGAAGCATCAAGGTCTGGCTGGACGGCAAGCTGGTCATCAACCACTGGCGGCAGGACTGGCTGGCGGAATACGACCAGGTAAAGACACCGCTGGAAGCGGGAAGGCACTATTCGCTGAGGATCGAAGCCGGGGGAGAGCAGGCAAACACGCTGCAGCTTCGCTGGAAGACCCCTCCGGCATCCAGTGCTCCGACAGCCCTTTGGTCCGAGGTGGGCGATGGCATCGATTACACCTTCGTCTATGGACCGGGGATCGACCGCGTCATCGCCGGCTACCGAGAGCTGACGGGCCGCGCGACACTGCTGCCGCGCTGGGCGTTTGGCCTCTGGCAGTCGCGCCAGCGTTACGAGACCGCCCGGCAATCGCTCGATGTCGTCGACGAATACCGCCGGCGCGGCATTCCGTTCGACAACATCGTCCAGGACTGGATGTATTGGCCGAAGAACGCCTGGGGCTCACATCGTTTTGATCCGGAACGTTTCCCCGATCCGGACCTCTGGATCAAGGAGCTGCACGAGCGCCATGCCCACGTGATGATTTCGGTCTGGGGCAAGTTCTACTCGGGCGACTACGCCGGGAACGAGAATTTCAAGGCGATGCAGGCCGCCGGATTCCTCTATCAGCCGACGCTCATCGAGGGTGTCCGCGACTGGGTTGGATACAACTTTGCGTACTATGACGCCTTCAATCCCGCTGCGCGCAGCCTGTTTTGGAGCCAGGTCAATTCCGCGCTCTTCCGCCGCGGAATCGACGCCTGGTGGATGGACGCCACCGAACCCGAGGTCGCGCAGCCCTCGCCGATGACGCTGGAGAAGCAGGAGCATTTCATGGACCGGACCGCCCTGGGGCCCGCCTCGCGCGTAATGAACGCCTATCCCCTGGAGAACAGCCGCGCCGTCTACGAGGGCCAGCGCGCTGCAGCGCCCGACCAGCGCGTGTTCATCCTCACGCGTTCGGGCTTTGCCGGCATCCAGCGCTACGCCACGGTCACCTGGTCGGGCGACGTCACGTCGACTTTCACGGCGCTGAAAAAGCAGATCGCGGCCGGGCTCGGCTACAGCGTATCGGGCGTGCCTTACTGGACCTCGGACAGCGGCGGCTATACTATGCAGGCGCGCTTTGCCGCGAAGGATCAGAAGCCCGAGGACGCGGAGGAATGGCGCGAACTCAACGCGCGCTGGTTCGAGTTCGCCACCTTCTGTCCGCTGACGCGCATCCACGGCGAACTGCAGTTCCGCGAGCCGTGGACATTCGGAGGCGATTCGCACCCGGCCTACAAGGCAGTGGTGAAATTTGACCGCCTGCGCTATCGGCTGCTTCCCTACGTTTATTCGGTGGCCGGGGCGGTCACGCAGGACGGGGACACGATGATGCGGCCGTTGGTCATGGATTTTCCGGAGGATGCGACTGCGCGCGTGCTCCCGGATGAATACATGTTCGGCCCCGGCCTGCTGGTGGCTCCCGTGACGGCCTACCAGGCGCGGAGCCGGCCGGTCTACCTGCCGCAGACGGCGGGCGGCTGGTATGACTTCTGGACAGGAGCCGCGGAGGCCGGAGGGCGCGCGGTTGACGCGCCTGCGCCTGTCGACGCGATCCCGCTTTATGTCCGGGCCGGCGCGATCCTGCCGGTGGGACCGGAACTCCAGTACACGGGGGAGAAACCCGCCGACCCCGTCACCCTTTATGTCTACACGGGCTCGGACGGGACGTTTTCGCTCTACGAGGACGATGGCGAAAGCTACGGCTATGAGCGCAACGAGTTTTCGCGAATATCGCTCAATTGGAATGACGCGACGCGGACGCTTACGATCGGGCGGCGCACCGGCGAATATCCCGGCATGCGCCGGGAGCGCACCTTTGAAGTCGTGCTGGTCACTCCCGGCAGGCCGACGGGCTTCTCGTTCGGACCGAGGCCCGCCCGGACGGTGAGTTACAACGGCGAACAGGCGACGATTTCCCTTCCATGACCAAAGTCCAGATCGCCGCCCTGGCGCCGGTGCTGCTCGGGTTCGGCGCTCTTTCCTCTGCGCGTCCGCTTTCGGCCGCCGAAGCGCGGCCGGTTTATCTCGACCCTTCGGCGCCCCTCGAAACGCGGGTCGATGACCTCCTCGGCCGGATGACGCAGGAGGAGAAGCTCTCGCTCGTGCACGCCGATTCCAAGTTCACGACGGCGGCGATCCCGCGTTTGGGCATCCCCCGCCGCTGGATGTCCGACGGCCCGCACGGCGTGCGCGAGGACGTGGGCCCCGACACCTGGAACGTCGCCGGACACACCGACGATTTCTCGACCTGCATGCCCGTTCTGATCGGCCTCGCGGCGACCTGGAACACCGAGTCGGCGAGCGCCTATGGCAACGTGATAGGAGAGGAGGCCCGGAAGCGCGGCAAGGACATCATGCTCGGGCCCGGCGTCAACATCCAGCGCACGCCGCTCGGGGGCCGCACATCCGAGTTTCTGGGCGAGGACCCCTTCCTCGCCTCGCGAATGGCCGTCAACTACATCCGGGCGGTGCAGTCGCACGGCGTCGCCTCCTGCGTGAAACACTTTGCCGCCAACAACCAGGAGACGCAGCGCGGCTCCATCGATGTCGAAATGGACGAACGCACCCTCCGGGAAATCTACCTTCCGGTCTTCAGGGCCGCCGTCCAGGAGGGCGGAGCCTGGGCGGTGATGGGCGCGTACAACAAGCTCCGCGGCCAGTTCTGCTGCGAGAACGACTATCTCATAAACCGCGTCCTCAAGGGGGAGTGGGGGTTTCAGGGCCTGGTCATGTCCGACTGGGGTGGCACGCACGACACCCGGGAGGCGGTCTTCAACGGCCTCGATCTCGAGATGGGCACCGATCCCCTGCCCCGCGCCGGCGCGCAGCGAGGTCCGTTGGCGGCGGATGCCAGTCAGAGCGTTTACGATCGGTATTTTCTGGCCGGCCCCTATCGGGACGGCCTCAAGACGGGCGAGTTTCCGCTGGCGACTCTCGACGAGAAAGTCCGCCGCAATCTGCGCGTCATGATCGCGACGCACGTGTTTGACGGACGCGAGGCAGGTTCGCTGAACACCGCGGCCCATCAGGAAGCCGCCCGTCATGTCGCCGAAGAGGGCATCGTTCTATTGAAAAACGACGGTCACGCCCTGCCGCTGACCGCCGACAGGCTGGGCTCGATCGCCGTCATCGGCGAAAATGCCGTGAGGCTCCAGGCTCATGGCGGTGACAGCGCCAAAATCAAGGCGCTCTACGAGGTGAGCCCGCTCGAAGGCATCCTCCGCCGGGTGGGTGCCACGGCCAACATCACCTATTCGCCCGGCTATCGGAAGAACGGCGGGGCCGATCTGATCGACAAGGCCGTCGCCGCCGCGAAGGCGGCCGACGTGGCCATCGTCATCGGCGGATTGATCCATGAGCGTCCCTTTGACTGCGAGGGGGCGGACCGCAAGGACCTGAGCCTTCCCTGGGGCCAGGCCGAGCTTATCCGGCGGGTGGTCGCGGCCAACTCCCGCACGATTGTCGTCATCGTTTCCGGTTCGCCTGTTGAAATGGGCGGCTGGCTCGACCGCGTGCCGGCCGTAGTCCAGGCCTGGTATGGAGGCACCGAGGGAGGCAACGCCCTCGCGGGCATCCTGTTTGGCGACGTGAATCCCTCCGGGAAACTGCCCTGCACATACCCCAAAATCATCGAGGATACCCCCGCCACCGCTGTGGGCGAGTACCCCGGCCGGAACGGCACGGTGCATTATGCCGAGGGCCTTCTGGTCGGGTATCGCTGGTTCGATGCGAAGCAGATCGAACCGCTTTTCCCATTCGGCCATGGCCTTTCGTACACGAAATTTGACTATTCCGGCCTGCGTCTTGTCGCCGGGTCGGATCCGAATGGGCCACCCGTCACGGTCGAGTTCGAGATCACAAACACCGGGGATCGCGCGGGGGCCGAAGTGGCGCAGCTCTATTTGCACCAGGAGAAGCCAAGCCTGCCCAGGCCGCCGAAGGAGCTAAGGGGATTCCGGAAGGTGACCCTGAATCCAGGTGAAAGGAAAACCGTCTCAATTGCCCTCGATCGCCACGCCTTCGCGTTCTACGATCCGGCCAGGGCCGGCTGGGTGGCCGAGGCGGACGATTTCACATTCCAAATCGGAAGTTCGTCGCGCGACATCAGGCTCCAAGGCGCGTTTCGCCTCGGTGAGACGACCGTGGAACGATAGGCTCCGGGGCCCGCCATGCGCCTACGGAGCCGGCATTCCCGCGCCGTACATCGACTGGTTCGGAGCGGCCGGGGTCGCCTCGCCTGGAGCGGCGGCAGCCTTGCGCCGGCCGGGTCCCATCCGGCTCGACGGGTCGGGCGGCAGGGTGAAGTGGGCCGGAGTTGGCTCGGGATGGTTCGGGTCGAACTCGCCGAAGTCGTCGACGATGTACTTGGCCAGGTCCAGGTTGTTTTCCTTTATGCCCTCGACGATGCATTTGGACTGGAGGTACGCCCCGTATTCGACGTGGTGGGTGCGATCCCCGAACTGGCGCTCTGCGTCCGCCCCCAGGGCCTTGGTGATCTTCATCCCCATGGCGTTGAGGTCGATCCCCGGGACGCCCAGTTCCTTGGCCGTGGCCATTGCCGCGTCGGCGTAGTTGCTCAGGCTGCCCGGGTGCGCAACCTCGCCCCGGCGGGCCGATGGGGAGGCGATGATGGGCAGTGCGCCGAGCTTCTGGGCATCCCCGACAAATCGGCGGAGAAGCTCGCGATACGTCGTACTGGCCGGCGCAAAGGTCTCGGAGAAGTCCTGGTTGGGATACATGTTCTGCGGACCCCGGTCCTTCGAATCGTTCGTGCCAAACTCGATGATGACGTAGTCGCCCGCCTTGATTGAATCCAGGATCTTGTCCCAGCGGCGTTCCTTCAGGAAACCCTTCAGGGTCTCGCCGGACTCGGCGTGGTTGGCCACGGCGACCTCGGGCTTGAACCAGCGGGGAAAATACTGGCCCCAGCTGCCGCCCGGCGAGCCAGGCTGGTCAACGACGGTGGAGTCCCCCAGGACGAAGACGGTGATGGCGTTGTCCACCTTTTGAATGTCGATTGCGGCTACGGCCGGGTGGGAGTCGCTGAAGGTGAGGGTCATCCTGTCGTCCCAGCTGCGCGAGATGGCCCGGTTGGCGGCCTTGTCCCATTCGCGGCTGTCCAGGTTCACCTCGCCGCCCGTGGATATCTGCGGCCTCCGGATATTGACCGTAAAGGTGCGGGTCTCGAACTGTCCGGCGCCCGTATGGAGGTGCTCGACCATCAGGCGCCGCACCTCGGCCTTGACCGTCGTGTCCGCCTCGGCCGTGGGATCGCCCAGGGTGACCGTGACGCGGTAGTTGCCCTCCGGCACGGCGACGGAGAACACGATGGGCTTTGCCGAGGTGATGGCGCCGGCGTGCAAGGGATCGCTGTCGTCCCGGGTAATCGCAGTCACCGTCGTGCCGGGTTCGAACCCGTAGCCCGTGTCTGCTGAGTATGCGGCGCCCGGCGCAACCAGGGTGTAGCCCGGGGCGGCCTTCTCGGCCCCGAACTGGAAATGATACGACAGCGCGGGCGGGGCGGGCGCAGCCGCCGATCCGGGGTCGGCCGCGGCGATCGAAGCCGCCTTGTCGGAATAGAACGGGGCCAGCGGATCGCCCGGGAGAAGCTTCAGCCCGGCCACCACGCATTCGGCGAGAATCTGGGCACCGGCGAGATTTGTGTGAGTGTGCTCTTCGGGAGTCACCTGGGGGAAGAGCGTCATCGTCTTGTCGCGGCCCAGCGCGTCGTAGCGGGCTGCGGCAATTTCGTTCAGGTTGATGAAACCGACCTTTTCCTGTTCGGCGACCTCGCGGGTCCAGGCGGCATAGTTGGCCGCGCGCCGGATCTTGCCCTCGGCATCCCATTGCTTGTGCGGGACCATGGAGCAGACGATCGGCGTGGCCCCCTTGGCGCGGGTGTCCTCGATGAACTTCCGCAGGTACCAGCCGTAGCTGTGCACGACCTCCTGCTTCGACGTGAGCATGTTGACGATTTCCTTCTGCTCGTCGCCGACTCCCGGGATGGATCCGCGGGCCCGGTAACGGTCGTTGATCGCGCCGCTGTCGTTTGTGCCAAACTGCATGACGACAAAGTCACCGGCCTTGATCAGCGCGAGCGTGCGATCCCAGTTCCCGCCTGTCAGATAGGTGCGGCTGCTCAGGCCCCCGACCGCCCGGTTGACCACGTTGATCTTGGCCGGGTTGAACAGGTCGGCGATAGTGTGCCCCCAGCCCCACTGGCCCTCGGCCCCCTTGCCCTGGCCGTCATCGAACCCGTTGCGGACGGTCGAATCGCCGATGAGGATCAGCGACGGCAGGCTCGGGTTTGCCGGGACGGGCATGACCATGCGCGGCCTCTTCGGAGCCGCCGGTGCGGGTGCGGCGGCGGACGGTGCGGCTTCCTGGCCGAAAAGGAGACCACCTGTGGCGAGGATGCTGAACAAGGCAAGGATCGGTGTTTTCATGCGTGAAGGAAAGGGAGGGTGGGGTACTGTATCGTTGAATGACGAACGGGGAGGGGGCTTTGTCACTTTTTTCGTCCTGACCGACACCATTTTCCGGGACGGCCGGTCCAGATTGGACACCCAGTCCATGCTGAGTCGAGAAAAAGCAAATTGGGCCGAATAAAAACAGCAAAAGGCCATTGCTTGTCCGCCGTAGCCTTTTGGCGCGGGCGGCCATGGCCGGCCCACCGGAAGGAAATGTTGCCTCTGGAGGAGGAAAGCCGTCTCTGTTCTCGACAAAACATGAGCATCGAACTCTCCGTTCACGACCGCCTTGTGCTCTATTTGACGGAGGCCGGGGTCGGTTTCAGGCAGCTTCACCATGAACCGACGCCGACATCCGCGGATGCCGCCCGCGTCCGGGGCGAACCGATTGGCAGCGGGGCCAAGGCGCTGCTTCTCAAGGCAGACGATCAATTTCGGCTGTTCGTGCTGCCGGGGGACCGGCGGTTGGATTCGGCTTCCGTAAAGAGGCAGCTCGGGGTCGGACGGCTGCGCTTTGCCTCAAAGGAGGAACTGCTGGCCCTGACGGGCCTGGTTCCGGGCTCCGTGCCTCCCTTTGGGCAGCCTGTCCTGCCCTATGAACTGACGGCGGATGTGACAATCGGTCAAAACTTCCCCACGGTTGCCTTCAATGCAGGAAGCCTCACCGAATCGATAATCATGTCCGCGGCCGACTGGGAACGCGTGGCCAAGCCAGCCCGGATGCCGATTGTTGAGGCCGAGGCCTAAGACCTCTCGCATAGGGCCTCAGGCATAAGACCTCAGGCATAAGACCTCAGGCATAAAGGCATAAGACCTCAGGCCTCCAGTATTGAATTTCATTCAATACTGGAGGCCTGAGGTCTTATGCACGCGAGAGGTCTTATGCACGCGAGAGCCAAAACAAGCTCCGTCCTCTACGGCAGGTTGTAGACCTCGACCAGGGCGATCCCGGCCGACGTGCCGTCGGCGCTCGTCACCTTGGCGGTATAGGCTCCCTGCCCGCTGGTGCCGGACGGCAGGGTGACTACCATCGCGCAGTCGTTGGACCCCGGGGTGATGGTGCTGGCGAAGACGCTGTTCATGATCGCCGTTGTCGCCGGCTGGATCCCCGCCGCAACGGCCGAA
>Ga0302320_10021342_pt1 | contig 12858 bp, 16 predicted proteins | sample Bog_T0_3_FD_202130 | JGI IMG/M metagenome (GOLD analysis project Ga0302320, IMG submission 202130) | Peat permafrost microbial communities from Stordalen Mire near Abisko, Sweden - Bog_T0_3 | ecosystem: Environmental > Terrestrial > Soil > Wetlands > Peat | place: Sweden: Abisko, Stordalen Mire...
GGAAGCGGAAGGTTGATCCCTGGACCTACGCCCGCGACCTTATCGCTGCTGCGCGAACCGGCGCGCCACATCCAAAGATCCCGGCGCCGAGCGCCGCCTGACCGGGGGGATGTGACCGGTTACGCCGAGACAGGCCGCGGCGCTGTCCTGCAGCCACCTCCCGCGCGAGCGCAGCGATCAGAGTGTCCCGGATGAATGGCTTGGCCAGGTGGCTGTCCATACCTGCCTTGCGGCATTCTTCAATCTGATCGGTGAAGACGTGGGCGGTCAGCGCCACCACTGGCACCTGCCCGCGCGCGCCTGCCAGCGCGCGAATGCGGCGCGTCGCCTCGAGCGCCTCCACTTCGGGCATGCCTACGTCCATCAGAAAGTCCCCGGCTGCTACGGCTGCGACCGCCTCAGCCACGGGGGTCGGGCGCGGAGACCATGTTTGAAGCACCACTGCAGCCCACTTTGCTGAGCTCAGTGACGGGAAAACCGCTAACTTCTCCCGGCTTACCCGATTCCCGGCGAGGCCATTACCGATGTCCGGGGCGAATCGTCCAACATTACCCGATGTGGGTCAGCACGATGTCGTAGGTGCAGGACGGTTGCGGTCGCCAGAGGCGGCCGGTGAAGGTGCCGCCGTCGAAACTGCCCTGGATGAAGCTGTTGCCACCTCGCAGCCGCACCGACATGTCAGGCCGGATTCTCCCCCGGAACGCCTCGTAACGAATCCTGTCCCCCGTGACGACGAAATTGCGGACCTGGAACTGGTGCCTGCAGGCGCCGCCAGGGTTGGTCCTGATATGCGCGACGCCTTCATACCTCCCGTCCGGCGGCGGGGTAACGGCATCCCCCGGCGCGGGCGGCGGCTGGCTGGGCGGCGGAGGGCTTGGCAGCGTGCCAGGCCGGTTGACGGTCAGCGTCCCCGGTCCACCGACGCCGTCCGACTTGTAGGTGCAGCCCGCGACGGCAACACTGACGGTAACGATGGCGAGGCATGAAACGGCCCCCGCAAAGCAGCGATTCGCCATGGTCGGTTCCCTCATTACGGGCTGTCCCGCGCCCATCCGCGTCACGACCGCAGACTCGCGACGTCGATCGAGTCCGCCAGTTGCCGCAGCACCGCCTGATCCAGCAGCACGACATCCTGATCGGTCGCTACCGGCCCGGTGGCACTGAACCGTGCCCGCGCGCGACGCGTCGGCAGCGCCGGATTGCGCGGCACGATGAGCCAGTCCGCTTCCAGCGTGGCAACGCCGGCGGTGGTCACGTCGAGCGTGTTGATGGTCACGAAAATCCGGTAGGTGGGCGGCTCGATCTGCGGCTGGTCGGTGACCAAGGCATCCGGCCGGCGCTCGGCGAGCCGTCCGGCCAGGAAGTGCGTGGCGCCGAGCGAGAGGCGACTCGCCCAGCGTCCGTGTTGACTGCGGTTTAGCGTGTTGCCGGCGCGGACCAGAATGTCCTGGGTATCGAGATAGTCGGGAATGGCCACCCGCCTGACCTCGATGACGACCGGCTTGCCGCTCAGCGGCGCGGAGTCCGCGGCCGTTCCCGGCGCGTCCAGCGTATAGAGATTGAGCGCCGGCGATGCACATGATGCGACCAGCCAGGCAATGACCAACGCAAGGACTGTGCGGCGGCGCGGAAGGTTCGGGTTGCTCATTGCCGGCGCCCCGTCAGCAGGAGTTGCGGGTTGTGCTCTACATCGCTGGCGAAGCCGCGCAGCGACGCCGCGCTGGCGGCCAGGTCGCGCAAGGTCGCTTCGATATTGGCGCGCGCCTCGCCGCGATTGGATGTCAGGCTTCGGAGGTCGTTCAGCGTCTCGTGCGTTTGCTGCACGGTCTGGTTGGTGGAGACCAGCAGCGTGTGCAGATCCGCGCTGCGCTGGGTCAGAGTCTGGTTGGCATCGATGGCGAGCTGGGAGAAGTGACCGAGTGTTGTATCCAGCCGGCCCTGCAAGTCGGTGATCGCCTTGGTCGCGGCGTCGATCGCGTGCGAGGAGCCGTCGGAGGTTGCCTTCAGGCTATCGATCAGCGCCGGCAGGCTGGTGTCCAGCTTGTCCGACAATGTGCGAATGCTCTTCAAAGCCGCATCGGCGTTGTCCGCCAGCTCGCGCAGCGGCAACTGGCTGATCTGCTGCGTCACCCGTTCGATCGTGGAAGCCCGCGTCGGAATCTCGGTCAACTGGGTGATATCGGGGTGAAGCACCGCGGCCGAGGACGGATCGAAGTCGAGGTTGATCTCCGACTGGCCGGTGACGAAGCTCTGCGTGTTCAACTCGGCCCGCAAGCCGCGCTGGATCAGGCTATCCAGATCGATGTTGAAATCCCTGTCCTGCGCGTCGCGGGTGACGCGCACGCGCCCGGGGTCCAGTTGCAGCGTGACCGGAATGAAAGCGGTCTGGGTCCTGGCGTCGAACTGGATGGTGATGCTGTCCACGGCGCCGACCCGCACGCCGCGGAACGTGACCGGCGCGCCAACCGACAACCCGCTGACCGAGCCCTGGAACACGATGGCGGCGCGCCTGGTTGGGCTGAACAGGCGAAAGTTGCCGAAGAAAACAATGGCGCCGAGGGCCAGCACAATCCCCCCGAGCACGAACGCGCCAATCGTCGTCTGCCTCTCCATGGCCATTGCGTTCAAACCTTTTTGTCGCCGTCTGCGTCGTCATGCTCGCGCCGCATGAAGGCGGTGACCTGATGGTCGGAGCAGGTGTCGCGCAGCACCGATGGGGAACCGTGGGCGATCGCGGTTTTGGTCTGGGCGTCGAGAAAGACGCCGTCATCGGCGATCGCGAACAGACTCGGCAGCTCATGGCTGACGATCACGATGGTGGTGCCGAGCCCATCGCGCAAATTCAGAATCAGGTCGTCCAACCGGCTTGACGTGATCGGATCAAGCCCCGCCGATGGTTCGTCGAAAAACAGAATATCCGGGTCGAGCGCCAACGCCCGCGCGAGCCCGGCGCGTTTGCGCATGCCGCCGCTCAGTTCGGACGGCAGCTTGTCGACCGCCTGCTCCATGCCGACGAGCGCAAGCTTCACCATCACCAGGCGGCGGATCGTGGGCTCGTCCAGTTTGGTAAACATTTGCATTGGCAGGGCCACGTTCATGCCGACGGTCATCGCGCTCCACAGCGCCGCATTCTGGAACAGCACGCCGAAGCGCTGCCGCCCGATCTCGGTGCGCCGCGCCTCGGTGGCGGCCCAATAGTCTTCGCCTTCGACCAGAAAGCTGCCCGCTTTCGGGCGCAACAGGCCGATCATGGCTTTCAGCACCGTGCTCTTGCCGCAGCCGCTGCCGCCCATCACCGCGAAGATGCTGCCACGCCGCACGTCGAACGACAGGTTTTGCTGGATCACCTTCGGCCCGAACGCGAGCGTGACGCCGCGCAGCGCCAGCAGCGGGGTTTCGCCGGAACCCGCGGGACCAGGAGCGGCCATGCTCAGATCCCGACCACGTCGGCGATGACCGCGAACACCGCATCCATTGCGATGACGCCGACGATGCCGACGACGACGGCCCGGGTGGCGGCCACGCCGACATCGGCGGCGCTGCGTCCGGCGACCAGCCCGATCCGGCAGCTTGTCACGCCGATCATGATGGCAAACGCGATGGATTTGCTGAAGCCGAACACGAACTGGTCCAGCGGCACCGCATCAATGGTCTGGTTCAAATAGCCGAGGCCGGTGATGTTCAGCATCGCGAGGGCGACGACGAAGCCGCCAAGCATGCCGACCAGGCAGCCGTACAGATACAGCAGCGGCATGGTGACGGTCAGCGCGAGGACCGACGGCAGCACGATGTAGTCGGAGACCGGGATGCCGACGACTTCCAGCGCGTCGATCTCCTCATTGCCGCGCATGGTTGCGATGCGCGCGGCGTACGCGCCGCCGGTGCGTCCCGCCATGACGATCGCCGTCATCACCGCAGCCATCTCGCGCACCACGGCGAGACCCACAAGATTGGCAACGAAAATGTCCGCGGCGAACTTGCGCAGCTGCACCGCGCCGACGAACGCCAGAATCGCGCCGATCAGGAAATTCACCACGCCGACGATCGCCAGCGCGGACGGTCCGGCGTCGCGGATATTGGCGAGCAGATCGACCGCGCGGATGCGCGCCCGCGCCGCCAGCGACAGCATCCCGCCCTTGGCCGTGGTCGCCAGCAGCTCGCTGATGAAGCCAAGCTCGGTCAGCATGCCGATGGTTTTGCCGCCGAGCCAGTTCAGCGGCCGGAAGCCGCGGCGCGGCGCGGGGGCGGATTCCGCCAGGCTGTCCGGCAACAGGGCCAACAGCTTGCGGGCGGACTCGGGAAGGCCGGAGTGATCGATGGTGACGCCGGCGGCCGTTGCCGCACGCTTGGCACCCCAGAGAAAGGCGATCAGCCCGGTATCCCATCGACCCAGCTCGGCGCCGTCGAAAGCGAGCGTTGCGCCGGTCGCGCTGCCGGCCAGGCCATCCGCGGGGAATTCCGGGTCACGGCCGGTCTGCGCGATCCAGTCGCCGCCGAGCGCGCAGACGGCGCCACCCTGCGTGCGATGAATCTGCCAGGTCGGGGGCGATTCCACGCGCGTCGAGGGGCTGTTTGGGGTGTCGTTGCGCATTACGGCTTTGGACCGGCGGGGGCGTAATCGACTCGAAGGTATCTCATCCACCCCTGCTATCCGGCATTCCGCCATCCGCCGCAAACCCCCGGCCGCGCGGTTCGGTCGGGAAACGGCATCAGGTTTGCATTTGCAAAGGATGGCATGGACGTGGCGCGTTGCCCAGCGGCCGGGACCGAAGCCGTCCGAACCCTTCATCGGCCAGGCTGGCATCGCCACGACATGGACGCTTGCCGCGCAATCGTTGCCGGCGCCGCTGACAGCACAAACTTCGCGACAATGATGTCGCCCGGGACGTTGGGTATGGCGAATGGACGCCCGGCTGTTGCGAAATCGTCCGAATGTCGCTATTCTTTAACTGTGCGCATCCGATAGGCTGCGTATGACAGCGTCGAATGCCAGTCCAACCCCTTTCACCCACGTACACTCAACTAAATGTGAACGGAGTTAAAACTCATGCCGACATTCCCGAAAGCCTATGCTCTCATTCCGGCGATCGGTGCGGCCTTGGTCCTGTCATCGGTCAGCTACGCCCAGATCGCCACGACGCTGGAGCAGGCCGAACTGGCCGGGCTGACCCCGGAGACCCGGGCCGAGGTGCAGTCTCGTCTCGTCGGCGGCAACACGGTCACCGAGGTGCTGCAAACCATCCTGCTGAACAGCATCAAGCTGAAGCACCCGGCAAGCCGCATCATTGCTCTTGACTTCAACCGCGGCGTGGCCGTCGTCGAGTTGGCCGATGGCAAGACGGATACGGTCAAGTTCAACACGACAACGCTGGCGGTCGAGAGCTGAGCCCCAGTCCAAGCTTTCGAAGCCACGGATTGCGGCTTGGGGGTGGCCGCTCGAACGCGGTCAGTTAAGACCGACGTTGCAACGAGCTACGATGGCGGCGTTATGACACGACTGATCGCCGCTTGACGCCCTCACCCCGGGCACATTCCTCAGGGCTTGGTCATTTCCAAGGCGCGGCATCGGCGTAGCGTTCAACGCCGCTGCCGCAACATCCGCTATAGATTACTAGCTTGTAATAATGGAGGGCATGCACCGTGCTGTTCGCGGAAGGGTTTAGCTTCAGAAATTTCATCGTGGATACGTTCACGGTGTTCATCTTCATCGTCTGGTTGTGGCTGCTCATCTCCGTCCTGAGCGACCTGTTCCGCCGTGCCGACGTGTCCGGCGTGGCCAAGGCGATCTGGGTGGTCTTGCTGGTCGTCGTCCCATATATTGGCGTCTTCGTTTACTTGATCTCGCAAGGCCGCGGCATGGCGGAGCGGAACGCCGAGCAGGCGCAGCGCGCCCGCAACGATCTTAGGCACGTCCTGGGCGTCGGGGCGGCCGACGAGATCGAAAAGCTCGATAGACTCAAGAGCTCCGGTTCGATTACCGCCGAGGAATACGCGCGCCTTCGGGCCAGGGTCGTGCAGTAGGGATGTCGCGATAGCCGGGGCTGGTCGCCAGCAACGAAGTGGGATAGGGGCGTCGCGACCACCAAGCGCCACTCCAGGAGCTCGCCAGCATGCAAAAACCCACCAAACGCGCGGCACCAGCCCGCGGCCCGTCGGCGCCTGCGACGGTGAAGAAGATCGACTTGGGGCTGCAAGGCGGCGGTGCGCACGGCGCGTTCACCTGGGGCGTGCTCGACCGGCTGCTGGCCGAGGACCGGATCGAGATCGAGGGGATCAGCGGCACCTCCGCCGGCGCGATGAACGCCGTGGTGGTGGCCGACGGGCTGGTCAGCGGCGGGCGCGACGCGGCACGGCAGGCGCTGGCGGCATTCTGGCGCGCGGTCAGCGATGCCGGGCGGTCGAGTCCGATCCAGCGCACCTGGCTGGACCAGATGCTCGGCCGCTGGACGCTCGATTTCTCGCCCGGTTTCATCGCGATGGACCTGGTCAGCCGGCTGGTGTCGCCGTACGAGCTGAACCCGCTGAACATCAACCCGCTGCGCGATCTGGTGGCGAAGCTGGTGGACTTCGATCGCGTCAACCGCTGCCAGACACCGAAGATCTTCCTCAGCGCCACGCATGTCGCCACCGGCCGCCCGCACGTGTTCAAGACGCCGGACATCACGGTCGATGCGGTGATGGCCTCGGCCTGCCTGCCGTTCATGTTCCAGGCGGTGGAAATCGACGGCGAGGCCTATTGGGACGGCGGCTACATGGGCAACCCCGTGCTCTATCCGCTGGTGGACGAGACGACGGCGCGCGACCTGGTGGTGGTGCAGATCAACCCCCTGGTGCGCGAGGGCGTCCCGAAAAGCGCGCGCGAGATTCTCAACCGGGTCAACGAAATCAGTTTCAACGCGAGCCTGATCAAGGATATTCGGGCGATTCTGCTGCTGAAGGAATACGCCAGCGGGGCGGAGCATCACGACGAGCGGCTGAGCAACCTCATGCTCCACCGCATCCACGCGGAACACGAGCTGGTCGATCTCGGTGTGTCGTCGAAGATGAACTCGGAGTGGGCGTTCCTGGAGCATCTGCACGACATCGGCTGGCGCGCGGCGGAGGACTGGATCACCGCGCATTGGGACGATATTGGGGTTCGGCCAACCTATCCGCTGGACCACGCGCTCTGGGGCACGGAACTGCGGAACGCCGTCATTGCCGCGCCCGAGGGCGCCAGCGAGCCGGATGACGTCAAGGGAGACGTCGTCTGATCCCTAAAGCTGCTGCTGATCGATGCCGGCCGTTGGGCACGGAAATCGACACCAGAGACGAGCCGACAAAGGAGCAAGCCAGAATGAGACTTGGTGTGTTGGCGGCCGCCGCCGCGCTATCCGCCGGGCTTGTGCTGCCCGCCGCCCATGCGGCCGTGACGCAGGACAACTTTCCGCCGAAGACCACGGCGGACCTCGTCGCCCTGTGCACGGCGCAGAAGGACGATCCGCTGGCGACCGCTGCGCTGAACTACTGTCACGGCTTCGCCGAAGGCGCGGTGGAAATCGTGCTGAGCTACAGCGCAGTCGGGCCTCAGTCGCACCGGCCGTTCTGCCTGCCGTCGCCGCCGCCGACCCACGACCAGGCGGTGAGCGAGTTCACCGCCTGGGCCAATGCCGATCCCCAGCGGTTGCAGCAGCCGGCCGCGGCCGGGCTGATGGGCTATCTGATTGACCACTACCCGTGTCCGCATCCGGCCGCCGCCTACCACGGCAAGAAGAAATGAGCGGGCCAGCCGGCGCAGCAATCAGGGCATCGAGTGAACCCCACATCATGAACAAAACCATCCTTGCTCTGCTGGTCGCGGCCTTGCCGCTGGCGGGCTGCGCGGACCTCACGCCGGGGCAGCAGCGCGCGCTGACCGGCACCGCGATCGGCACGGCGGGCGGCGCCGCGATCGGCGCCATCGCGGGCAATGCCGGGCTCGGCGCGGGCATCGGTGCCGGTGTGGGCCTGGCCGGCGGGCTGCTGACCAACGCGTGGAAGAACAATCAGCAGAACGCGTACCAGCAGGGCTTCCAGTCGGGTCAGCAGTCGCGATAAGCGGGGTAGGGTGGATAAGCGCAACGCCATCCGACTCTTGCGGTGCCGCTCGACAGTGGTGGACGACGCAAGCGCTTGTCCACACTACGTCCAGCGTCCCGCCGCCGGCGGACGCCTGTGCCGGCCAGCCCAAAACAACATGAACGCGGCCAAAACAGTGCAGGATTTGTGACGCCATGGGTTTTCTCGGCATCTTCCTCGGCCTTGCGCTGCTGGTCTGGTTGGCTTTCCGGGGTTGGAGCGTGCTGCTGCTCGCCCCGGTGGCAGCCCTGGTCGCCGCGGCCTTCGCCGGGGAGCCGCTGCTCGCCCACTGGACACAAACCTTCATGGGCAGCGCGACGGTGTTCCTCGCGCAGTTCTTCCCGATCTTCCTGCTGGGCGCGTTGTTCGGCAAGCTGATGGAGGACAGCGGCGCGGTCTCGTCGATCTCGGCGTTCATGACGGAAAAGCTGGGCGCGCGCCGCGCGATGCTGGCCGTCGTGCTGGCCGGCGCGCTGGTCACCTATGGCGGCGTCAGTCTGTTCGTCGCGTTCTTCGTGCTGGTGCCGATGGCGCAGGCGCTGTTCCGCGCCGCCGACATTCCGCATCGGCTAATGCCGGCGGCGATCGCGCTCGGCACTTCCACCTTCACCATGTCGGCGCTGCCGGGCACGCCGGCGATCCAGAACGCAATCCCGATGCCGTTCTTCGGCACCACGCCGTTCGCCGCACCGGGCCTGGGGATCATCGCATCGTTGATCATGGCGGGGTTCGGCCTGTGGTGGCTGGGTCGCGCCGAGGCCGCCGCGCGCCGCGCCGGCGAGGGCTACGGCCGGGATATACCGGACTCCGTGGAGGCAGCAGCGGACGACCCGCTGGTGCGTGAGCGCGCAACCACGGCGCGCGAGTTCGATCCGGCCGAGATCCATCGCGGCAAAAAGAGCGCGTCCGTCCCGCCGATCGCGCTGGCGGCCCTGCCGCTCGGGGTGGTGATCGCCGTCAATCTGCTGATGTCGTTCGTCGTCCTGCCGCACATGGACACCAGCTTTTTGGCTGAGCCGCGCTGGGGTTCGACCTCGCTCGGCGCCGTGGGCGGGGTGTGGTCGGTCGTGGTCGCGTTGGCATCGGCGATCCTGGTCTTGTTGGCTACCAGCTACCGGCGCCTGCCCGCGCTGCGCGAGAGCATGGACGCCGGCGCCAACGCCTCCGTGCTGCCGGCGTTCAGCGTCGCCAGCCTGGTCGGCTTCGGCGCCGTCGTCGCCGCGCTGCCCGCCTTTGCCGTGGTGCGCGACTGGGTGCTGTCGATCGAGGGCGGCCCGCTGGTGTCGCTGACCGTCGCAGTCAACGTGTTGGCGGCGCTGACCGGGTCGGCGTCGGGCGGGCTGACGATCGCGCTCGATGCGCTCGGTTCGACGTATATGCACATCGCGGCCGAGGCCGGGATCGATCCGGCGCTGCTGCACCGGGTCGCGGTGATTGGGTCGGGCACGCTCGACAGCCTGCCGCACAACGGCGCCGTGGTGACGCTGCTTGCGGTGTGCGGATCGACCCATCGCGAGAGCTACCTGGACATGGTGATGACCTGCATCGTCAGTGCGCTGATTGCGCTGGTCGCCGTCATCGTGCTGGGGACGCTGTTCGGGTCGTTCTGATCGCAGGCGGCGCGGCGGGGAGCCGCGATTTGTCCGGGGTTTGGACTCGTTGTAGCCGTAGCCGATGAGCTTCCTGACCATCTTTCCCGAGGACGTCTACCCGGTCAGCCGCCTGGCCGAGACGATCCGGACCGACGCATTCGACATCGACACCGCCCAGGCGCTGATGTGGCTGTCGCAGGCCGCGTACGAAACCACAGCGGATGGGACCGAGGCGCCAGGCCCAACCAAGCTGGAGCGTCTGCTGGAGCGGTGGGGCTTCGCCTGTCGCGCCCGACTCAGCCAGGGCGGCACCGAGGGGTTCGTCGCCGAAAGCGAGTCCGCCCTGGTCGTCGCCTTCGCCGGCACCGACCCGGTGGTGGCGGCCAACTGGATCACGAATTTCGACATCCGCACCGGGACGGACGGCATCCATCGCGGCTTCGCGGAAGGGGTCGAGAGTGTCTGGCCCGCCCTGGCCGCCGCGTTGGACGGGACCAGCAAACCCATTTTCCTGGCGGGCCACAGCCTTGGCGGTGCGCTGGCGGTGGTTGCCGGCTGGCACCTGACCGGCGACGATCAGGGCCTTGGCGGCCTGGGTGTCCCACCGGAGCGGATCGCGGGACTCGTGACGTTCGGCATGCCGCGCGTCGGCGACGAAGCGTTCGCGGCTGCCTACAAGGCCCGCGGGCTGTGGGAGACGACGGTGCGATTGGAATATGGCGGGGACATCGTCCCGACGGTTCCCCCCGCCGCATCCGGGCCGCTCGGGTTTCGCCATGTCGGGCTGGTGCTGCGCTGCCCGCACGGCGGCCAGTTCGCGGACTCGCTGCCGCCGCGGGACGAGCCTGACGACATCCGCTCACCGCTGGAGGACATGGCCAACCGCGCCGGCGGCGAGGCGTTGCGCAAATGGCAGGAGGGTTGGGGGCGAATCCTGAACCACGGCGTCCCGCGTTCTCCGGCCGGCGGCACCGCCACGCTGCTGATCGACAGGCTGCCGTTTTTCTTCAGGGACCACCTGCAGGACTGCTACCTGGAAGCGCTGGGTTGGTCGTTTGCCCGGCCTTCGGAGTCGCGGGTTGCCATCAGCGCCGACGCCGCCGACGCATTCGTGCAGGAATCGGAGGCCAGCATCGAAGCGAGTGCCGGCGACCTGTCGGGGTTGCTACGGCGTTTGTTCCCCGGCGCCTGATCGAATGTCGCCGCGCCGATCTCGCTGCAGACTGTCACGCCGCCGCTTGCCGAACCGGCGACGCCGGGCGGGCGTGGCGCGCGCGATGCAGCGAGGGCTGTAATCCATGCCGGCGCAACTCGATCTGCTGGTGAAGCCGAGCGGGCGCACGGTGATGCTGATGGCGTCCGGCTTCACGCTCGACCTTGAAGCCCCCGACGCATCGGGCATGCCGATCGAGGACATCGCACGAGCGCTGGCGTATCAGCCGCGCTGGGCGGGCGCGACACGGCTATTCTATTCGGTTGCCGAGCACAGCGTCATGGTGTCCCGGCTGGTGCCGGGCCCATTGGCGCTGTCGGGCCTGCTGCACGATTCCGACGAAGCGATCACCGGGGATATCGTCTCGGTGGTGAAAGTCCTGATCGGGCGCGACCATCTGCGGGCGCGCCTCGATCCGGTGAAACGCGCGCTGGAGCGTCGGTTCGGATTCCGCCTGGGGTTGGCGGAAGTGAAGCACGCCGATCTGGTTTGCATGGCGACCGAACTACGCGATCTGCTGCCGCCGGCCTGGATGGAGTGGGGACACCTACCGCCGCCTCTACCGCAGATGATCGAGCCGGTCGGGCCGGAACGCGCCTATGCGCTGTTCCTGGAACGGTATGAGGAGGTGAAGCATCTCGCCCGGAACGCGGAATCGAAAGGCGCCGGCAGGCGGAAGTCGGGGAAATAATGGGCCGCCAGGGCTCAGCCACCCAAAGCTCACGCCCTGGGACCGCCGTACGGGTCCCAGGCCAAAGCTATGCGGTGAATGCCCCCCAGGGGATAGAACAGGGGCAGGAAAGGATCAGAAGCCTTCGCGCTCCAGGCGCTTCCGCTCCAGCTTGCGCGCACGGCGGACCGCTTCAGCGGCCTCACGGGCACGACGCTCCGACGGCTTTTCGTAGTGCCGCCGTAGCTTCATCTCTCGGAAGATACCTTCCCGCTGCATCTTCTTCTTGAGCGCCTTCAGCGCCTGGTCAACATTGTTGTCACGCACGAGAACTTGCACTTGGCCGCCTTCTCCTTCCATTCGCCGCGATCCCCGCCATCGGGGGCGCATCACAGGGTTTCGACGCCGGGTGTCCGACGCAAGAGGGCGGCGCTATAACACGCTCCACACTCTGCCCAAAGCGATTTTGCCACCTATGTCGGAGGTCTGATGGCCATCCTCAAAATCGCCCGCATGGGGCACCCGGTTCTGCTGCAACGCGCCGACCCGGTGCCCGATCCAGGCGCCCCGCCAATCCGGCGCCTGGTGGCGGACATGATCGAGACCATGGACGACGCCCCCGGGGTCGGGCTGGCGGCGCCACAGGTGCATGTGCCGCTCCGCATCATGGTGTTTCGCGTCCCGGCCGAGCGCGTCAGCGGCGAACCCGGTGACGAGCCGGTCGGCATCACCGTGCTGATCAACCCGGTGGTCGAACTGCTGCCCGGCGAGCCCACCTTGCGCTGGGAGGGCTGCCTGTCGGTCCCCGGCCTGCGCGGCGCCGTCGCCCGCGCGCCCCGCGTGCACTATCGCGGCGTCGATTGCGACGGCACGGTGATCGACCGCGAGGCGTCCGGCTTCCACGCCGGCGTGGTTCAGCACGAATACGACCACCTGGAGGGGATTCTGTATCCAATGCGCGTCACCGATTTCTCCCTGTTCGGCTTCAACGAGGAACTGGCGCGGGCCGCGCTCGCGCAGCAGCAGGGGCGCGGCTGATGCGAACCCCCGAGCGCAGCCCGGAGCGTGACGCGGCCATCGAGGCGATGCTGCCGCATGTGCCGTATGACGGCTGGACCCTGCGTGCGCTGCGCCGCGGGCTGGAGGCCGCGGGCGGTGCGGTCCTGGACGCCGAGCTGCTGTTCCCCGGCGGGACGGACGACATGATCGCCACGTTCACCGATTGGGCCGATCGCCGCATGGAGACGGGGGCCGCCGCGCTGGACATGGCGGAACTGCGCGCGCCG
>Ga0302320_10021345_pt1 | contig 12857 bp, 9 predicted proteins | sample Bog_T0_3_FD_202130 | JGI IMG/M metagenome (GOLD analysis project Ga0302320, IMG submission 202130) | Peat permafrost microbial communities from Stordalen Mire near Abisko, Sweden - Bog_T0_3 | ecosystem: Environmental > Terrestrial > Soil > Wetlands > Peat | place: Sweden: Abisko, Stordalen Mire...
GAAAAAATAAAAAATAAAATCTGGGATTCAGCGCCTGCCGGAACGCAGGCTGAGTCAAGGAAGCAGTGCATGACTTCCCAGACTCAACCCGACTTGAAAGCGAATTTAAAAAGACTCGTTTGGCGGCCGTGGAGGTAAGATAATTTGCGTTGCCAGGCCACTCTTGCGGCTGTTATAAGACACCGCGATGCATGAGACACGATCCGGCAACTCATCCCACCTTGAGCCATCCGCGAAGAGGATGCTGGTCAGCACCATGGCCGCCGCGCCGCCGTGAGAATGGTTGAGATTCAAGTAATTCCATGACATGCTCTTGGATGCTCCCGGATCGATTCCCTTGTTCCACCCAAAGGCCCGAAGCGGCAGATTGTTCAAGGAAACAGGCGCGTATACTTGCCCGAAGACAGGAGCAGGGAACCAGTAAATCCATTGCCAATGCTCCGTGGCATCGGCCAGCGCGGCGTTGAAAGTCATGCCGACTATCTTCTTGCCGGCGGCGTTTTTCACGCGAAGATTGACTCCACTATTAAATCCGCTGAAACCGCCATTGTCGAAATGTACAAATGTGACTGGACAACCAGCTTGCGTGACGCCCTGTTGCGCCAGAGCTGTGAGTGGAAGAGCAAATGCCGCGATGAGCAGGCGAGAAAGCCAAAGGCACTTCATTGGATTGAATCCTCCTAGAGCAATTTGGAGCTATTTCAAACGGGAGAACCCCCGGCTTTGCCGGGGTGGCAGTAGCCGATTGACATTTCCGGGAATCGCACCCGATTTGTGGATTTCCATTCTTCCCGCAGAAACGTTAGTAAAACGCAGAGCATGAGCGCCGTCCCTCCGGGACTCCGGAACGCATTTGTGGAACCGCTTTCCCCACACTGAAGCGCGGGGCTAATAACCGCTGCGCCTACGGCGCGGGGTTGTCTGCTACCGGCATGGAACGCTCCGGCAAAAGGCCCCTTTGAGGGGCCACCAATCATAAAGCCTCCGGCTTTGCCGGAGGATATTTACTACAGGATTCATCGTCCGCGGCAACTATCGCAGCGGTTGGCGTCTTCCTTTAGAAGGAGGCCGTTGAATCGATCAGCTCTATTGGCTGGAACACAAGGCGACGGCATAAGTTGCGAATATTTTCAATAAAGATTTCCGATTCTGCGTCGCATCAGAGATCGGAGCGCCTTTTCAATTCCCAACTATTTTTAATTCGACTTACAGTAGAAACTCGCGCACAAATGGGTTCTGGCTCTTCACCAGCTCGTGCAGTGAACCGTCGAAGATGAGGCGTCCCTCTTCCAGCATCAGGAAGGTTGTGCCGGCGTCGGTCTCGCCATTGGGCAGCGGAACCATGTGACCATGCACGGCGTCGAAGCGGTGTGTGCAGAGCAGTATCGCGTCCTGGATGCGATGGGTCACCAGCAGCGAAGGCGTGTGATAAACGTCGCGCTCCTTGACAATCAATTCAATAATAGTGGTCGAGGTGAGAGGGTCCAGGCCGCCGGTCGGCGAGTCGTAGAGCAGGAGCTCCGGCTGGCGGATGAAGGCCCGCGCAATGGCTACGCGGCGGCGCATTCCTCCCGAGAGGCTGGCCGGATACAGGTCGAAGGTCTCCTCCAACTCGACAAAGGAAAGCGCATCGCGGACGCGGCGATCGATTTCCTCGTCGGGTACGCGCTCCTGAATGAGCTGGAACGCCACATTGTCGCGCACCGTGAGCGAGTCGAAGAGCGCGCCCTCCTGAAAGACCATTCCGGTGCGGGTGCGCAGCGGAAAGAGCTGCTCCTCGGGCAAGCTGGCAATCTCTTCGCCGAAAAGCTCGATGCCGCCATGGTCGGGTCGCAGCAGTCCGTTGGCCAGCTTCAGCAGCACGCTTTTGCCCACCCCGGCCGGGCCGAGCAGAATCCGCGTCTCTCCCGGCGCGACAGAGAAAGTTACATCCTCCAGCACCGGCGGCCCGTCAAAGGCAATCGAAACATGGTGAAAGGCGAGCACCGGACGCGGTTCAGTGTTCGGTTCGGATTGCGGGGAAGCGGAAGGCTCGATCATAGCGGCGGGAAGAAGGTGAGCAGCACCTGGGTCAAAAGGAAATCGACAAAGATGATCAGCACCGAGGCCCAGACGACAGCCTGAATCGTGGATCGGCCAACGCCCTCGGTGCCGCCGGTGGTTCTCATGCCGTAAAAGCAGCCGATGGAGCTGAGAATGTAGCCGAAGAAGAGCGGCTTCACCAGCCCCTGGATGATGTCGGGATAGCGCAGCGCCTCCCAGGCCTTGGAGAAGTACTGAACGCCGTCCTGGTGGTTCATGAAGACTGTTACCAAGCCACCGCCGGCGATGCCGCAGGCGTTGGCGACGATGGTGAGAAAGAAGAGCATCGCGATGGTGGCAAAGATGCGCGGTGTAACCAGCTTGCGCATCGGGTCGACGCCCAGCGCGCGCATCGCGTCAATCTGCTCGGTCACCACCATCGAGCCCAGTTCGCTGGCCATCGAGCTGGCGTTCCGGCCAGAGACCATCACCCCGGTCAGCACCGGTCCCAGCTCGCGGATCATCGTCAGCGAGACAAACTGCCCGGTAATGGCCGTTGCGCCAAATGCGGAAAGCGTGGCCGCCGACTGAAGTGCCAGCACACCGCCGGTGGAAAGACCGCTGAGCACAACGATCGACAGAGAGCCGACGCCGATAATGTCGGCCTGCACCAGAAACTCCGGCCAGTAAATTGGCGGGCGATAGAGATTCATGAAGGCGCGCCACGAAAAGATCGAGTAGTCCTGCACTGTGAGGACCAGATTCTTGGCGTATTTTTCGATCATGATTATCGCCATCGCGTTTGCCGGCCTGCCTTCAAAGTGCGAAGAGATTGCAAGGACAGAATAGCGCATCGCGGCAGGCGGTTCTCGATTGGCGAATTTGGCTAGGCCTGTCATCCCGCATTCCGCGCATTGAAAGCGCGCCAGTTATGAAGGACTTTCTGCCCGCAAGCACTGTTTGTTTTCAGAACAGCGGGTGCGCTGTGTTGAAAGGAGTTATCTCTTTGAATTAAATAATCTTAAAGAATAGTGCACACCAAGGTTCGACAATTCTTAACTTTCGGATGTACATTGGTGGATTCACAGCCGATATTGCATGGTAGAACTCGTGTTTCATGGCTGCCATAACGAAGGCGGCAAGAGAACGCGCGGAAGCGCTGTTGAGGGTGGAAGGTCGGTTGCCAGGATGTCATGCAAGCAGAGCACCGGGGCGCAGTGCAGGCGGAGACCGTTCGCCATGGCTTGGTACTTTTTGCCGATTCTGCTCATGCTTGCCGCGCAGGCCACTTCGCAAGCAAAGCATCCCGATACCAGGCTGCGTGTGCGGCGCACGGTCTCGGAGGTCTTCAGCATAAGCAAGAGCGAAGCCGCCCGCGGTTACCCGATCGAGCTTAAGGCGGTGGTAACCTTCTCCGATCCAGAGTGGGGAAACCTGTTTATCCAGGACCGGACCGGCGCAACCTTCATTGACGTTCACGGCATCGGGACAAAGTTTCCAGTTGGCACCAGCGTTCGCATCGATGGCACCACGGTGGCAAACGATTTTGGTCCTACCATCGGACCGGTGAAGATCGTGCCGGTGGGCCGGGGCGCGCTCCCCAAGCCGGAACAGCGCAGCGTCGCGGACCTGGATGCCGGAGCCGGAGAATCGCATCGCGTGACCACCGAGGGCATTCTGCATCCCTGCGATCACGACTGGCGCCGCGTCTGCTATCGCATCCATGACGGCAGCAAGATGGTTTGGGTCTTTGTCCCCCGGGATGAAGGTCCCGATTCCAAAAGTATGATCGGCGCCAAGGTGCGCGTCACCGGCGTGGCAGCCCGCCACCCGGAGGGCTCCAACCAGCGTACTGCCGCCCAGCTCTACGTCAATAGTTTGCAAGACATTGAAGTTCTGGAACCGCCTGGGCCGGTCTCCTTTACGTCGGTGCCTTCGCTGGTCCGGGAGCTTGGCCCCGTTCAGGCAGAAGTACGGTTTGTGGTTCCGATGCACCTTCGCGGCGTGGTGACTTGGGCCTCGCAGGGGCTTGTCACCATCGAGGACGGCTCTGGCACAGTCTTTGTCGGGAAAAAGGCGGATGTAGACCTCCATAATGGTGAAACCATCGACGTGGTTGGTTATCCCAGCCACGGAATCTTTGGTCTTGAACTGGCCGATTCTCTTGTGCGCCTGTCGGACGAGCAGATCGGCATCGCAGGCCTGGCACCGGTCGACGCCACCGCTGCTGAGATCCTGAAGCATTCGCTGAACGGAAGACGCGTTCATTTGAAGGCGCAACTGGTTGACCAGAACAAAAATGCCACCGAGTTTGTCTATCAGCTTCAGGACGGAACCCAGCACTTTCATGCTGTTCTGCTGCGCGGCGACTCGGTGACCGAGACGGTTCGTCTGGCTCCAAATTCTGTCCTCGATCTTACCGGCGTGGCGTTGATCCAGAATGGAAATGCGGCGTGGCCGGAGTCGCTGCTGATACTGATCGAGTCGCCCTCGGATATGGTCGTCGAGGGACGATTTGGCTGGCTGACGCTAGGCCGCGGCCTGGCTATTCTGAGCACGGTTGCTGTCATTTTGCTGACGCCGTTCATCTGGGTTACCGTGCTGCGCCGCACCGTGCGCAAGCAGACCGCTGTCATTCGCGCGCGGCTGGAGAATGAACTGCACCTTGAGAACAGATTCCGCCGCCTCTTCGAGCGCAATCTAGCCGCGGTTTTCACTTGGCGGCCGGACGGTATCATTGTCGATTGCAATTTGGCGTTTGTGAAGATGCTGGGGCTGCACTCCCGCGAGGATCTGATTGGCCGGTCTTATTGGGATCTCGAGATCGACTCGGTGCGGTGCGAGGAGCTCAGAAACTCTTTGCATGATGAGGCGTTGAGCAATCGCGACGCCAGCCTGCGCCGCGGCGACGGCTCCGTGGTGCGCCTGCTCGAAAACATCACGCCGGTCGGCTCCAATGGAGAGATAGTCTATGAGACAACGGCCATCGATGTAACCATGCTGCGCGAGAATCAGGCAGAGCTGCAGAAAGCCAAGGATGCGGCCGTTCACGAGTCGCTCAACGATCCGCTTACCGGCCTGCCCAACCGCAGATTTCTCATGGACGCCCTCTCCGTTTTGGTCAACAGAACGCGCCGCGAGGAGAGTATCTTCGCGCTGCTTTACATCGATCTGGATGGATTCAAGCTGGTCAACGACAGCCTGGGCCATCCGGTGGGCGATGCGCTGCTGATACAGATGGCCGGCTGCCTTCGCTCCTGGATTCGCGAGGGAGATTTGCTGGCGCGCCTCGGCGGCGATGAGTTTCTGGTGATTCTGGATCGGCTACATTCCAAGGAAGATGCAACTCTGGTGGCCGAGAATCTGCTCCAAGCCATCTCGGGTCCCTTCAAGGTGAGGGGTCACGATCTGGCCATTGGCGCCTGCATCGGAATCAGTGTCTTTCCCGAGGACTCATCCGATGCCGAGGAGTTGATGCAGCAGGCCGACAGCGCTATGTATTCCGCCAAGCGCGATGGCAAGAATCGCATCACGCACTATACGCCGGCCATCGGCTTCCAGGTGCATGAACGATTGACACTGGAGAACCTGCTGCGCGGAGCCGTGGCGCGCAATGAAATTACCGTCGATTATCAGCCCGAATTCGACCTCGGCGATTGTCGGCTGATCCGCTTTGAGGCACTGGCACGCTGGACCCATCCAACCATCGGCTCCATCTCGCCGGCCCGGTTTATTCCCATCGCTGAGGAGAGCGGAATGATCGTCGCCCTGGGCGCAACCATCCTGGAATTGGCCTGCATCGAGGCGCTGCGCTGGCAGAAGTCGCCGGAACATCCCATCCAGGTTGCGGTCAATGTCAGCGGCGTGCAACTCCGCCACAAAGGCTTTGTCGACGAGGTAAAAGCGATCCTGGAACGCACCGGACTTCGTGCGGAGTTGCTGCAGCTTGAACTCACTGAGTCGGCGATGCTGATTGCCGCCGAAAGCACAACCGAAACCATGATGCAGTTGCGCGCATTGGGCATCACGCTGGCCATCGACGACTTCGGAACCGGCTACTCGAATATGAGCTACCTGCCCTCGCTGCCCTTCGACTCTCTCAAGATCGATGGCTCGTTTGTGAGGAATCTGGGTAAGCAGCCGGAGAGCGAATCGATGATCAGCACCCTCATCGTCCTGGCGCACAACATCGGAATGCAGGTGATCGTCGAGGGCGTCGAGACGCTGGAGCAGTTGGATATCGTCCGCGCCTTGGGTGCCAATGAAGTGCAGGGCTACTTCACCGGCCGTCCCTCCGCCGATCCCGTCGATGTCTTTCTGGTTCCCGCCGCGCGCGTTCGGGAAGCCTGCGCCGAGGAAAAGATCCAGTTAAGCGAGGAATCCTGAGCCGCGCTGCGTTTTCAGATCCCAATCCCCTGACCCCTGCTTCTATGAGCTTCTCTTCAGCGCCCGCCTCAGCACCGTCTCCAGCGCCGCCTTCAACTCTCCGTATTCGGCGGGCGAAATCTTGCCTGAGATTCTGTCACTTTCTACGGCGAAAAGTTCTTCTTTGAGCGCATTCAGAAGGGCGGCGCTTCCGGATACGGGCGCGGCTACTACCTGCAAGGCCACGGCACCCGTACCAGCAGCAGGCGTCGCACCCGGCGCGGGTTTGCGCAGTAGGAAGCCCGCGGCAGCAACAAACAGCAGCCCAAATCCGCCCAGTATCCACCACTTGTATTTAGACAGCGGGTCCGGTGTGGCGATAGGGCTGCCGATGCCGCCGCCGGGCTGTGTACCCACCTGCGAACCCGGAGTGCTGGTGTCTTGAGATTGGCCGCCGTCTTGCCCGCCCATGCCCGCATTTTGCCCGCCTTGCGCGTTTTGCTGCTCGCGTGGAATCGATCCGGTTCCGGAGACGGTAAACTCCAGCGGCTTGCCGGGCAGGGCATTGCGCGCAACTAAAGTCTGAATCGCGGGGTCCTCGGGCACAGACTGGAAGACCGATCCCGCACCGGCCGTAAAGGTCATGCTCTTGGGAACCAGTACGCCCACACTCTGCGCCGGCAGCATTACCTGCGGCTTGAAGGTGTACTTGCCGCTGCTGTAGGGCACCTCATAGCTGATCTCGAAGAGTGTGCTCTTCTCGCCGTCGTCGGGCTGGATGGGAAAGTTGAAGGCAAAATGCCCCTTGGCTCCGGCTGGATCGAGCTTCAGCGAGGTGGGCAGACCACCGGGCCGCTGCGCCTCCACGCCCTCCACAACCGCATCCGCGGGCAGAATCACTTCAAACGAGCGCGCGCTCCACTGCGTCGTCGGCGGCGTACTGGTGTTATGCACAAAGTAGCGCTCCACCACGCGTAGTTGGCCGTTGGTGCTCTCGATTTCGAGAACATCGGCCTCGATAAAAACACCGGCAACCTTGGCGGCAACGTCGAAGACCGCGATGTCGCCGGATGCGCCGCCTTCGGGCGCTGCGATGAAGTACGGTGCGCCCTGATGCGTGGCGCGTACCAGGGCGGGGCCGGCTCCAGGCTTGTTCAGCGAATAATGCCCGTGGGCGTCGGTCTTGGTGCTGGCAATCTCGCTCATGCCGGCCTGCGGATCAACCAGGACAACGATGTCGCCCACGGCAGGCTTGCCGGTCGTCCGGTCTGTCACCGTGCCAGTAAGGGTTGCGGCCTGCGCCAGTGCTCCGGTGAGCAGCACACACACAGCAATGTTGCGAAAAATCATCTGACTTGAAATCATCGTCGAAAACAACCTCTCATATACTGCTACAAATTATTGGGTGCCCCATCTTCGCCGCGTTCTTGTTTTTTGCAGCTAAGGCGGGATACCACAAACCTCAACCAGACCGGTTCCCCGGCACCTGAACTCAGTAAAGCTCACGCCTTCTGCAGCAGTTCAATCTCCGCCAGCAACTGCGCCGCCTCGTTTTCAAGCTGTCCCCGCTGAACGACAAAGTCCTCTTCAGGATACTTGCCGGCGCGGTGCTCGAAGTTCAAATCGCGCAGATTCTCATAAAGCTGTTCCTTGCGCTCCAGCAGGTAATCCAGCCGCGTCTTCTCGCGCTGCGATGCAAAGACATTCTCCGGCCAGAAGGTATAAACAAAGAGCACCAACAGCAGCAGCATTCCGCAAATCAGACCCAACGTCGGCGTCATAGCTCAAGAGCCTCCATAACCTGTTCCCTGGTCCCTTAGTCCCTGGTCCCTAGTCCCTGCTTCAAACGCCGTCGGTCTCCCGGCGAATCTTTTCTCGCAGCGCATCGATGGCCGGGTCAGAGACAGCGGTCGCACTCTTCTGCCTGCTCCCAATTGACCAGCGCCGCACCAGAAGAATCGTGCCTAGCAGCGCCGCGCCAAAGACGGCAAAAGGCGCAATCCAGGCCACCAGATCGAAGCCATGCGTGGTGGGCGCGGCCAGCACCACCGCGCCGTATTTGGCCACAAAGCCATCCAGAATCTGCTGGTCGCTGAGGCCTTTGGCAATGCCGTTGCGCAGTTCGTTCAGCTCACCGGTCGAGTTGGGGCAGCCCACATGGTTGCACTCGCCCAGTATCTCCGCACAGCCGCAGGTACACATCAGCCGGTGGTTCAGATTGTTGTAGCGTGAGCCGGCGTCGGTGGAGCCGGCGGAAAAGCAGACGGCCGCAGCCAGGGCCAATGCTTGCGCCGCTTTCATACAAAAATTGAACCAGTTTCGATGAACCGGGGAACAACTTGCTTCGGAGGGAGGCGGGGGTTTCAACCCCCGCAATAACCCAGGCAATGAGATTTGGGCTTTAGCCCCGGAGGGATTTGTTTTTGACTTAGCTTGATAACTTCTCATGCCAGGCCTCCCTTCTGCGCGGCGGGCTTCAGGCTGGGAACCAGCGCAATCAACGTGCCCAAGGCCATCAGCGCTACTCCGGCCCAGATCCAGCCCACCAGCGGATTGAGGAAAGCCTTGATAATCGGCTGCCCCGTGTCGGGATTTGTGCCCTCATAGACCACATACAAATCCCAGGCCGGAGTCGAGTGGATCGCCACCATCGTCTGCGGCTGTTCGCTGGCCAGATAGACTCGCTTCTCCGGCGTCATTTGAAATTCTTTAGTCCCGCCCTTGTAGACATCCAGCCGCGCGTACTCCGAGTTGTAATTGGCGTTGGAATCCTGCGTCGCGCCCACGTTTTCCAGCGTGTAAGGCCCGATGGAAATCTTGTCGTGTAGCGCCATCTCGCTCTCGATATTGCGATTGAAGGCCGCGCCGGCCAGGCCCATCACCACAATCACCACGGCGATGTGAACGATATAGCCGCCGTAACGCCGCGTGTTGCGGCGAATCAGCAAATACATCGCCCAAAAGAGATTCCGCCCGCTCTGCCGGGCAATCACTCCGGCCCCGCGCAGAAACTCCGAGAGAATCGCCGTCGTCACGCCCGCCGACATCGCAAAAGCCACCAGCGCATAGAAATTGCCCTGATCCAGAGCGCCATCCTTCCATGGCTTGACGCCCACGGCCAGGCAGACAATCACCGTCGCCCAGAGTGCAATGCTGGGCAGAACAAAGTTACGCCGGACAGCCCGCAGAGATGTAGACCGCCATGGTAAAAGCGGGCCCACGCCAGTCAAAAACAGCAGGAAAATCCCGATGGGAATCGCAACCGCGTTGTACCAGGGCGCGCCGACGGTCACCTTGTTGCCGACGACATATTCGGAGAGGATAGGAAAGAGCGTCCCCCAGAGAATCACAAAACAAGCCGCCAGCAGGACAAGATTGTTAAACAAGAAGCTCGACTCGCGGCTCACCAGCGACTCCAAATGGTGGTCGCTCTTCAGATGGTTGTGCTGAAGAATGTAAGTAAAGATGCAGACCGCCAGCACAATCCCCATGAAGACCACAAACCAGGTGCCGATGGACGATTGCGCAAAGGCGTGGACGGAGCTGACGAGGCCCGCGCGCGTCAAGAGAGTGCCCAGCAGTGTCAGCAGGAAGGTGCTGAAGATCAGCCACACATTCCAGCTTTTCATCATGCCCTTCTTCTCCTGCATCATTACGGAGTGCAGAAAGGCGGTTCCAGTGAGCCATGGCATGAAGCTGGCGTTCTCCACCGGGTCCCAGCCCCAATAGCCGCCCCATCCCAGCACCGCGTAGGCCCAATGCATCCCCAGAAAGATGCCGCAGGTCAAGAAAAGCCAGGTCACCAGCGTCCAGACGCGCGTGATCTTGATCCACTTCTCGCCGGGGTAGCGCATCATCAGCGCACCCAGCGCAAAGCAGAAGGGAACTGAAAAGCCCACGTAGCCCAGGTACAGCATCGGCGGGTGAATCACCATCTCCGGGTATTGCAGCAGTGGATTCAGACCGTTGCCGTCTTCCGGAATGGCGCCGCGCAGCAGCGCAAAGGGCGGCGCGGCAAAGCACAGCACGGCCAGAAAGAAGACCTGAATCCCAGCCAGAATCGCCCCGGCGTAGGCGTAGAGCTTGACGTCGGTTTTATGCGTCAGCCGCAGAACAAAACCATAGGCTCCCAGCAGCCAAGCCCACAAGAGCAGCGACCCCTCCTGCCCGCTCCAGAGAGCCGAGAATTTATAAGCGGCAGGCAGAGCGCGGTTCGAGTGCTCCAGAATGTATGTGATTGAAAAATCGTTGGTAAAGACCGACCATATCAGCGCAAAGGCCGCCGCCGTAACCGCCCAAAAGCCGGCAATCCCCGCCCGTCGCGCTGTGTCCGCCAGCCGCTCGGGCGAGACAGCAGAAGGCTGCCCGGTCGCGATCAGACGCAGCGCCAAGGCCCCAGCCAGCAGATTCCAGGCGGCCAGCGCCAACGCGACAAGAAGTGCAAAACTGCCAAACGATGCCATCAAGTCTCCACAATTGATTCCAAAACGATTCTCGCACACAGACGGGCATCCGTTAGCCCTCCCGGCAAGGGTATTCTCGCCTCATCATAGTCGCTTTTGGTGTGATCTGCCTCACCCTCTGGGTGGAGACCCTGTCAGCCGAGAAAGCTTCCGCATTTATCCGCATATCATGTTTTCCGCACAATTGCCGATGTGGAAGCTCATGAGTTCCATGCGCATCTCGCAAACTATCTATCTCCTGTTGGGTCTTGCCCTGCTTGCGGGAGGCTGTGCATCCACCTATCTGTTGATTCGCTGTGCCGGAGTCAGCGCCAGCTATACCGCGATCATTCAAGGAGAAGTCGCGCAGGCGCAGCAGGTGCGCGTGGTGCAGGTCAACTTCAAAAAGCAGGTTCAGGCCTGGAAAGACATACTGCTCCGCGGCAAGGACGACGCGGCGCTCTCCAAATACGAGACTGAGTTCCACTCTCTTGCCGCTCAGGTGCAGGCAGATAGCTCCAGTTTGGGGAGCCAAATCCACGATGAGCAGGCCCGCTCCGAGCTTGCCAGCTTTCTCGATCAGCATCAGTTGCTCGACAGCCAATATGAGGCTGCGCTGGCGCAGTATGGCGTGAGCCGGGAGTTCGAGCAGGCCGATACGGCGGTCAAAGGCAAGGACCGCCCTCCCACCAACACTCTCGACCAGGTCGTTGACAGGCTTACGCAGTTGGCGTCATCGGTTCCCGCCGAAGAGGCTGTGCGCCTTCGTCGTGAGCAGCGCGTCTCGATTGGGGTTCTGGCTTTTCTGTGGCTGGCTCTGGGTGCCTGGTGCGTCATCTTTGCCCGTTCGCTCGGCCTTCGGCTGGAAAAATGCGTTGGTTTTGTGCGCGGCATCGCCGGCGGAGATTTAACAATCTCGTCCCCCGAGGAGGGCAGCGGCGACGAGTTAGGTACACTGATCGAAGCCATGAGCCAGATGCGCGATCAATTGCGACTGATGGTTGGCGAGATTCAGGCCGCGGCTAGCTCCCTTTCACAGAATGCCGAAAGCGTCTCCAGTTCTTCAGTCGAGATTGCGGCGGCCGCATCGGAACAGAGAAGCCATTCCGCTCAAGTTGCCTCGGCGCTGGAAGAGATGATCGCCAGCGTGCGCGAAGTCACCAGCCACTGCCATGAAGCGGCTCAGAACGCCATTCAAACCGGGAACCTGGCCGTAGATAGCTGCCAATCGGTGGAAGCCGTTGCCGGCGAGGTTCGCGACATGGCTACCGAGGCCCAGCGTAATGCAAAAAGCGTACAGGAACTGGGTGAGCGCTCTGGACAAATCGGCCGCATCGTCAACCTGATTCAAGAGATTGCCGGACAGACCAACCTGCTGGCTCTCAACGCCGCCATCGAGTCGGCCCGCGCCGGAGAGCATGGCCGAGGCTTTGCCGTCGTCGCAGGCGAGGTTCGGCGGTTGGCCGAGCGCACCACCGACGCTACAAAGGAGATTGCCGAAGCGGTGCAGTCGATTCAGCAGCACACACGCGAGGCAGTCGAGCACATCCAGAGTAGCTCCAGCCGCGTCGAGAAAAGCGTTGTGGCGGCCAATGCCGCTGCTCACTCTTTGCATGAGCTGGGCTCTGGCGCTACCGAGGTCAGGCAGCGAATCGAACAGATTGCGCAGGCTACCGAAGAGCAGTCGCAGGCCTCCGCGCTGGTTGGCCAATCGATGAATGAAATCTCCACCAGCATTGCATCGTCCTCTGAAGGCGCCGAGGTGAGCGCCCGCACAGCCAATGAACTCGTCAAGCTTGCTCACCAGCTCACCGAGCAGGTCGGCCGCTTCAAAACCGGAGAAGAAAGTCGCCAGCCTTTTCTGGTTGCACGAAACCGCGCAGCCTGAAAGATTTCAGAGGTTGCGGAGAACGTAACACCGAACTTCTACGGGTAAAAGACGATGAGCCCCGCCCTTTATCCGAACAAAAACTCCTTCTCCCGCAGCTCCTTGATCGAGTCGCGCAGCTTGGCCGCCCGTTCGAACTC
>Ga0302320_10021348_pt1 | contig 12856 bp, 18 predicted proteins | sample Bog_T0_3_FD_202130 | JGI IMG/M metagenome (GOLD analysis project Ga0302320, IMG submission 202130) | Peat permafrost microbial communities from Stordalen Mire near Abisko, Sweden - Bog_T0_3 | ecosystem: Environmental > Terrestrial > Soil > Wetlands > Peat | place: Sweden: Abisko, Stordalen Mire...
GTTTTTTTCTGATAGTTTCTTCAGAATTTCTTGAATTTCTTTGTCTTCATTCAAAACATCTGATTCTTTTTTTACTAATTTCTTAAAATTTCTCTCCTTTTTAAAATTTTTTAAGATGACCTTAAAATAAATAACTGTTTTTACCCTCTCTAATTCATTTTTCTTTGTTAAAACTGTATTTATGAAATCCTTTTCTACATCTCCAATCATATAATTTCTCTTCTCCAAATATACTGTGAAACTATAACCATTTTATCACTATTTAATTAATAGAAAGGAAAAGGAAGAACTCTGAAATCTGGCTTAATGAGTTTTCTTCCTTCAAAGGAATATTGGAAAAGCTTGTTTTCACTTCTGAAAATTCTGAAGATTTTGAAATATTCTTTTTCTCACTATCTACTTCATAAATTGTATCTAAATTATCCGGATCAGGTTTTAAAAATGGAAGTTCATGCGAAATTATAGCCATTGAATCGACTTTCTCCTCAAGATTTTCGAAATCATTGAGGAGATCAAATTGATCTAAAATTGGGTTTTCAATGGGAACAGTTTGGTTTTCATTGGGTCGACTGCTCAGTTGAAAATTGAACATTGAAATATTGAATTTTTTTATAAATTTTCAAATTTCTTTTCTTTTTAAATTTATTTTTTAATCGAAAAAAACGAAAAAGAAAATATTTTGGTTTATAATTGACAAAATTAAATAACTGAAAAATGAATAATATTAATTTTTGGTAGCATTGTGAAAATTAGCCAAAAATTTAAATTCGTATTTACAAAACTATGATGGAGAAGTATAATTATTGTAAACTTTTATGCACATCTGGTTGCGATCTGCTTTACTAATGGCTCTTTTACTATTGTTGACTTCAGACGGCTATCCAAACAACTGATCCCACTATAAATTTCCTTTTTGAAGTCTTCAAATTCTTGATCGTTCACATATAAATCAAATTCTATAGCCTCATAAAACTCCATCTCCATTGCAAATAAATCAGCACATTTCATCCCACCAACCTGAGCATAATATGAGTTATTAAAAATGTCATCTTCCAGGTACTTGTCGGCAGCCACCAGACAAACAAAGAACAATTTATGGAAGGAAATGTTTGATTTTTTGTAATTTCCTTTTTGAATGACTCGGTTGAAATATTTCAAAGCCAAAATGAAATGGCTGTTGTTTAGTTCGACGTATTGGAGCAAGCGTTGGATATAGGATTGAAGTGAAATCTTGATCAAACCCATTGAATAGAAAGCAGAGGATTCGATTAATTTGGCTTTGCGGAAAAAACCTTTGTTGGGTGTTTTGGTCATGAGACCATTAAGAATTTCCTCAAGGTCATAAAGAAAAACAGAAGATATTGATTGTGAAGAACTCATTTCTATTTCTGAGTAAAAATTTGTTAGGAGAAAAAAATTATTATAATGATTTTTTAATTTCGGTTCCATTTATAAGAAATTTCTAGAAGAAATTTCTAGAATCATCATCTTTTAATAGTTCGTAAAATTTAAATCTGACGAAACCTTAATAAAAGAAAATAGTCAAAATCAAAACTAATTAATATTTTAAGTCTAAATAATACTATTTTTTTAATAAATTTTTCAAAAATTTGGTTCCTTGATTTTGTGATGTTCTAGATCCTATTTTAAGACTGATGTCTTAAATTTTCAGCAATTTTTTTCTGAAATAGATTTTTTTAAAAAACATAGTAATTTTGTTTTTTATTATGATCTTAAAATATTTAAGGCTTGTTATTGAACCTTATTCAATATTTCAAAGTCTTTGTTCCATTTGCATCAGCAATTCTTCTTCTTTCATCATCATCATTTCTTCTTTCATAATCATCGCTTGTTCATTCATCATCATTGGTTGTTGATTCATCATCATTGGTTGTTGATTCATCATCATTGGTTGTTGATACATCATTGGTTGTTGGTTCATCATTATTGGTTGTTGATACATCATTGGTTGTTGGTTCATCATTTGTGGTTGTTGATACATGATTGGTTGTTGGTTCATCATTTGTGGTTGTTTATACATCATTGGTTGTTGGTTCATCATTTGTGGTTGTTGATTCATCATTTGTGGTTGTTGGTTCATCATTGGTTGTTGGTACATCATTGATTGTTGTTGTTGCGGGATTGGTTGTTGTTGTTGCGGGATTGGTTGCTGTTGTTGCGGGATTGGTTGTTGTTGTTGCAGGATTGGTTGTTGTTGTTGCGGGATTGGTTGTTGTTGTTGTGGCATTGGTTGTTGTTGTGGGATTGGTTGTTGTTGTTGTGGTATTGGTTGTTGTTGTTGAGGCATTGGTTGTTGTTGTTGAGGCATTGGTTGCTGTTGTTGAGGCATTGGTTGTTGTTGTTGAGGCATTGGTTGCTGTTGTTGTGGCATTGGTTGCTGTTGTTGTGGTGTTGGTTGTTGATTCGCTAAGAGAGGTTGATTGTCAGTATTATTAACTGGAACCACTTGATTTGGATTATAATTACCTGGCATTTGAGGAGGAGATTGTATCGTAGCCCCCATTGTTCTGGATTTAATGCTTGGTTGTGTGCCATCTTTATTGGAGTATTGATTTTCTGGTGACAATGAAAATTCATAAACAGGCATAACATGAGGATTAAATCCTGGTGGTGCCTCGACTTTTCCGAAATCCGCTAACGCAGTTGGATAAAGAAAGACATTTGATATGACAAAAGGTTCTGCTTGTAGACAGGATCCTGACATTTGACATTTCACTTTCAATTCATATTTACAAACTATGATATCCCCTGAAGTAGTTGGCTCAAAAGGTTTGTTGTTCTTCTCCTTCGAAATCAAAGGCAATGCTATTTTATTTGCAGTAGGCCCCACTTGTTTGGTATAAGGCTCAACTCTCCCAAAATCTTGCTTTAATAGTGTCTTTTTTAACTCCTTAACCTTTCCTTTATTATCTTTTAATGTAATTGTCTGGATGAATTTGGCTTCTATGGCATCAACGGGCAACCCACATGTGCTATTATCAATCGCAACCACAAGGTCTGCATTTTCACCTGAAACATATACATATTGCTCGAATTGGCACCCAAGTTTTGTCGTTCCTTGACTCATGCAATAGCATGTCACGCAATTTAAACTGGTTTCTTTGTACAAATCATCTTTGTAACTGTCATAGTTTTCGCGGATCACCACCTGACTATGGTTCTTCATTTTTGGGAGTGATTTGTTATGCATTATGATTTCTGCTTTCAAGGTATACCTGATCTCACCACATTCATTGTCATTCCCTTTGAATAGAAAACTTCCAGGAATTGTAGGTTCAGTTTTCAAGGAAAATGGAAATGTGTATGATTCACAATCTATCTTACTGCCCATTGGCCAATTATATAGTTGCACACTGTTTCTATAGAACACATTGAGTCCAATTTGATCAAACAGATTCTCTGACCATTTGGTTTTCTCCCAACCCTTGAATTTCAAGAAAAGGGTACCACCATTAGGCACCGGTTTTTCCATTTGAATATATACTTTACCTGAAATTGTTTCGCCTGCCTTGTAAGCATCTTTTTCTGTGGCGATATAGATTTTTCCATGTTCAGAGGAACTTGAACTACCCATTTAGAAGAAGAAAAATGAAACTTTTTTGTTAAGACGAGAGTTTGTTAAAAATAAAATATTTGTTAATTTTTTGGATTATGAACCTATTTATGGGAATGATTATTTTAATAAAAAAAATGATAGGCTTTAAAATACAAATTAGAAACAATAAAATTTATATAAATTTAATTATTTTCAAGTTCCAACACAAAACTATGGATTTTGTCGATGAATTCAGTGGCCCCTGATTCAAATGCCATATTGATGATTTCAGCCATTTTCATTTTGCAAATTGTTATATTATTTTCTAAGTTTTTGATATTTTCTTCATTAGCCATTTCCTTTTCTTCTTTTCCTTGGATAACTTTCAGTAAATTTGTTTTTTCATTCATTGTTTTCTCAAATTCTTTCTATTAAAAAAATCTTTATTATTTTTCCACAAAAAAAAAAAAAATTATAAACCTGGATTGTTTCCAGATTTTCCCTTAAATCCTCGTTAATTTTCTTCAAATTGATTTTTTCCTGATTTAATCTCAAAAGAGCCTTTTCATATTTCTCGATCTTCGTGCTGTTTTCATTCATGGAAGTTTCCAAAACATTTGATTTCTGGCTGGACTCATTAAGATTCTGCTTTATTTTAGTTAGTTCTTCGTCCAATTCCTTGTTTTTCCCAAAGATTTCTGTCTCTTTTCTCTGATTTTCTTCTTTATATTTCTGATATTCTGCATTTATCTGTTCCAAATTCTCTTGGATTTTATTTTTTTGGCTTTTTATTTTCTCAAGTTCTGATTTAAAATTGGAGATCTCTTTTAATTTCTCTGTGATTTCCCTCTCTTTCTTCAGAATAACTTCTTCCTTTTGCTGAAGTATCAAGTCTTTTTCCTGTGTATTCCCCATTTTAGTTATATTTTCGTTGAATTTCTCTTCGTATTTCTCAAATATTTTCTGCTTTTCAATCAATAAATCCTGAATCATCATTTCCTTCTGTGTTATTGTTTCTCTTAATTCTTCGATAGTATAATTTAATTTTGTGATTTGTTCATTTAATTGGCCAATTCGACCTTCATTTTTCTTTTCCAAAAATTGACCTATATTGGTTGAAGCAATCTTCTTCTTAATTTCACCTAAATTCTTTTGCAAATCGTCTATTTTTTCTTTGGATTCTGTCTGGTATTTCTCATACTTAGCATCAATTATTATAAATTTATTAAAAAATTATTAAAGAATTACTTCTAGCTTTAAATTATCATATAGAAACTTATAATCAAGGAAGTTCTCACTTTTAGTCTCTTTTTTAGTTATTTTTTCTTGGTCAATTTTATTTATTTTCAAGATCATTTCATGAAGTTTTTCATCTTTTCGGGAAAGACTATCACGATAGGTGTTTTCCATAATTGTTTTCTCCATTATTAACGATTCCATCTGTTTTTCTGAACCCGCAAGCTTTTCATGTAATTCGTTAATTTCAAGGATATTCTAATTAAAAAAATTAAACAAAGTTTCTTAAAAATTTAAGACTTTGAGAAGCTTTTCCTCTTTTTCAGAAATACTTTTTTGCGAATTTTTTAATAGTTCTATTTGTTCATTCAATTTATTTTGCATAAATATCTTATCTTCTAAAAGCTAAAAAAACCAGAAAATTATGAAAAATGAAGAAAATTCCAAACATGGCTATTTTTCAACTCTAATCCCTTCACATTTTCCAATAATTCCTCACATTTTTTTTCGAGATCCTTCATTTTCATATTAAGATTGTCATATTTTTTTTCTTTTTTCTCATTTTCTTTCGGGGCATCGATCTCAGATAGTCCAGTGATCAATGATGTTTCTTCATGCTCATAATTTTTGAAGTTACCCTCATTAAGTGAACTAACTTCCTCCATATCTGACAAGTTTTCGCACTTTTTTGAGTGAAGATCTTTATTTTCAACAGGTGGCTTTTTGGGATGAAGGTTTGTGATTGGTGAGGTAGGCAAAATTGTCGAATTGAATTTGTTGGCAGGAGGTTTTGGTTTATCTTGAGATTTTGAACGATCTTTTAAGTCTTCATTCAGCGATTTATTTATTTTTTTTTGAATGGTTTGTTTCGAGTCGTTTCTATGATCTAAATATATTATAATATGAGTTTTTTATGTTTATTACGTTTTTCTGTGGAAATGGAATTCTCATTAAAATGCTTGCTTTCTTCTTCACTTTCTTCCTCTTCGGATGAACTTTCAGACTTTTTCTCTTCCTCTTGCTTTTTTTTGAGATTTGAAAGATTGTTGTGGTTTTTCTCAATCCTATTAATTTTTATTTTTGTTTAAAGAAATTCAAAGAAAACTTTTCATTTTCCTTTGTGATATTCGTTGATTTCAAGACTTTGGCTAAAATGCTAAAAGTTAGTTTGGCATTTGGATCTGGACATTTGAGGACTTTTATGCTTTCTTCAATCAGATCTGAAAAATAAAGATATTATATAAGTGAAAATAATGAATAAATCAAGAAACTATTTTCGTAATAATTAGCATATTTAGCTAAATCCAATTTAAGTACCCCTGCCACCTTGGTTTCTGTTGGCAAAACCAATAAAACCCTGATAAACAACGGTTTTTCCTGGTAAACCTTTTTCTTTTTCGAGAAATACAGAGTGGATTGTATTGTTATCTTCTCAGATTCAAAGTCTGCCTTTTTATTCAAAAGATAAGGGGTTGAGACAGACTCCATTTTATTCTTCCCTAAATAAAATAATGATATTTTGGTTTATTGGAACGAAAAATACCTCTGATGATTAAAATAGAGATTTTGCAAGAGTTTTGAGAGGTTAAATTGATGTTGAAATCTTTAAGGATGAACTCAATTTTAAAACGGATGGGTTGAGTGCCTATTCTTTTGAGTATTTTAGACATTTTTAAAGACTTAAAAGCTAAAAATAACGCGAGCTCTTATAAATAATATTTGGATAATCAACTATTTTAATTTAATATTCTTTAATAATAAAATATACATAATAATAATGAAAAAAAATTATAATTTTTATTTTATTTCTAAATTCAAAAAATACTCAGATTTAGTTTATCATTTTCATAATTAAAAAATATTTTTTTTTTTAATCGAGACTTATGAATAATAACGAATGGTCTGGCAGTCAATATGAAGGTCAATACCTTGAAGGATGGTTTCATGGCAAAGGCAAATATTACTATCCAAACGGCGTCATTTATGAAGGGGATTTCTTTAAAGGGGAATTTCATGGCGAGGGTGTTTTGATCTATCCAAACGGAGTATTTACTTATTAAATTTATGTTTGACATTTTTAGCCATGAAAAACAACTAAAAGATTTTCTTATTCTTTTTATCATTTAGGGCAAATACAAAGCCAAATGGGAATATGGTAAAATGATTTCCGGAGATTATTATTTTTATGATGAATTAAAATATGAAACTTCTAATTGGAAATATTCTGATGGAAATGATAGAAGATTTTATCCTGAGCATCTGAGAGGTATTAAACCAGCAGGAGGGACTCAAATGACCAAAGAAGAAAAACAACCTTTTGCTATTCCAGAAGGAACTTATGGTAACTTTTAATTTTCCATCCGTTTTATTATTAATTTTCAAAATGAAATAGATGTTGGAGAAGGATATTATGAACCTATACGTTCCATTATTTTTAAATATGATGGTAGTATTTTGCAGACTCCTAGTGAAGCTGAGGCAAGAATTATAGATAAATTATTATATGTTTTGAAATTTTTAAAAGGTTGAGAACATTTTGAAGACTTGTCGATTTAACCCTCGTATTTCTTTGGGCAATGTTAGTGGGGTAATAAAGCCAATTATTTTATAATGATTAAACTATAACTTTTTTTTAATAATAAAGGAACAAGACAAAATCATCCAAAGAGTTAAGCTTAACAACAAACTCCAAATATCTTAAAATAATTTCTCAATAAAATACTCCCTTCTGTTTCATAAAAATATATTTTTTTGCTAATAATTCAAAAAACAATAAAAATTATCTCCTATATCCCTTTTCACATATAAAACCCATGGCCGATTATATTTTGAAAAGCGAAGTCACAGAACATATATCCAATCGTCAAACCGCCAAGATTCTTTATCTACAGCAAGAACTTGCACAAGCCCAAGATCAAATTAAAGATCTAAACTATATGCTCCAATTAAACAGAGAAGCGTTACGACTTTCCATTCAAGAAAAACAAGATCAAGGGTGTTCTCCAGATTTCCCCAATACAAATACCAAAGAAAATGCCATAAACTCTTATTTCATTGAGGAAAATAAGCGATTAAGCTCCAAAATCGATAGCCTGACAAAAGAACGCAATCTGTCTCAAAGTCGCGTAAGTGATTTTTTCAAATTCATCATCATTTTATTCCATGAAAAAAGGCACTCATTAATATACAAATTGCAGAAGAATCTGATAATAGGTTAAAGGAAATAGAATCTGAATTCGAAGAGAAGATCCATGAATTACGAAGAATTATTCAAGACAAAGAATTCACGATTCAGGAATTGGAAAAAGTCAAGCCTACGTCGACAAAGGACGGGACTCTCATAAAATATAGAGAAGTGGGATTTTTTTTAGACTATAATGAAATTTTATAAAAAAAAACTTTAGATTTTGAACCCAAACGAACAATTGATGAAATTGCAACAGGAAAATGCAGTTTTATTAAGTAATTTGAATAAGGTTTCAAAGAAAATGCATGAATTGGAAGAGAAAGAAAAGCAAATTATTCAAACAAATTCAGTAAAAAACCTTTCATAATTTACATAAAACAATTGTATTATTTCTAGTTGTTGAAGAAGGAACTCATTAGGATAAAAACTGCGTTATTAAGCCCAGTGAATTTCACTAAAATAAGATGTAAAATTAGTGTTATTTTATAAACTTTTTTTTTTTTCAAAAGCCTATCTCATTGAGGATAATGAGGCTTTTACAGATGAAGAAGGACCTGTTTTCCCACATGAAAAGCTCAGTCTTTCCAAGAAACCATCAGAGAAAATTAGTAAATCCGATAAGGATGCTATTTTGACCGAAACTTATCCTTCAAAAAAGATCAAAATCTCAAGTCCTCTTTTCCAACCCCACTATCCCATGAAAATTGAGAAGTTTGCCATTATTGTTTTTTTACTTATATAATTTTTTTAGTTTGGAAAACGAAAATAAGCATCTCAAAGAAATTACCCAGAAAGAATTTATCAACAGTCAGCTTCTTTTAACAGAGCTAAAGAACCTCAGAAACCTTCATGAAACTTTGCTCAATACTAATGAAACTCTGATAAAATCCAACCGGACTCTTCAAGAAAAAAGCCTGAAACTGTCTTCATCTCTTGAATTTTATCGGGTTTATTTCTATGAATATATGGATTTAATTCGACAAACAAGGAAATTTCCCAGATGCATCTCTTTGGCGCCCAATAAAGAAGTCAAAGATTACAGAAGAATACATAAAGACTCAATAACAATGAAATCTCATGAATTCATTGGCAAAGAAGAAAACAAGGAAGTAAACGTCAGCATTCTTGAAGAAGAAAAGGAAAAAACTAAACAGAAAACTTTTGTTACGAAAGACTCCAAAACCAGGCTTCCAGACATTGATCTTGAAGAACATGAAGATGTCAATTATAAGACTTTTCTCTTGAATTTGGCGAAAGAATTATATACAAATCCTAATGTCAGATCTTTTTATTCGATCAACAAAGACCTTTTGAAGAAAATGGACATCCAAAACTTCAGACTCAGCGATTATAAATTCATTATCAAGCCGAAAAGAGCACTTAGTAATCCATTGAATTATATTAGTGACTCCTTGAAGAACAAATTGGAAAAACCACCTTTGAAATATAAGAAAAATCGGGTCTCGAACACTAATTTGAGATTGAAGAAAATGATGTCCAAAGGGTTGAGTCCAGGAATGAAATTGCTTGGAAATGGACCCATGGATTTAAAGAGCAGCCTTTTGCCATTGTTCAATTTGGACATGTCGAAAATCGCCAATGAGAATTTGGAGTTGAGTTTTGATGCCAAAGGAAACGAAGAAGGCTTTTTTTTTAAATTAGACTAATAAATAAATCAGTTTTTAAAAAAATCCAAAATCTATAATACAAAAATATCATTTTGAAAAATTGGATTTTCCAAATCCTTTTTGATAAAACCTGAGTTTCATAAAAGTTTTTTATAAAAATGTAATTTTTTTCAAAAAAATTGGATTTTTATGAAATTTATTATTTTTTAAATTTAAATTAATATATTTTAAATAATTTTTTTGTTGTTCAAATAAACATCATAATTTTAAATTCCTCCTCTAAAGTAGAGTTATAAATTAAAAGGCCAACATATAAATTCAATGAAATGAACTTAATTCGTCCCCTTTTCCATTCTATTCTATCCGCTATCGAGCAAAACGCATTCAAAGTCAATCAACAAAACCCAAATAACCTCAACATTCTCAACGACCTTATTCTTCATCCATCTCTCTTTATCCCTTATCTTTCCATCGAACTGAAAAACGCCCTATGTTTTAACATAATTTTTTTCCTGATTTTCATATTATCATTCCCTCAGAATATTTTACCTAGTCTTATCTGCGATGAATGGATGACCATTTGGCTTTTTATTCTTTGTTTCTTGAATATTTCCCTCGTTTTACCCAAAATCCTCATGATTTGGAAGTTAAATTTACTTGGAATAGATGAAGACCGCATGAATTTATCTCGAGGTCTATGGTTATTTGTGCGTTGCAACGCCTTTACTTTGAACTCACAAATCAGCAAAGTAATATTCGGACTTCATCTCTTTGGATTATTAAGGCTTTGCCATTTAAATTCTGAAGCTTGTGATAATAATTTACTTTATTTATACACTGCTATATGTCTTTCTTTTGTTTTGAGGGTGTTATTTTCCTTGATAAGATTCCAAAGAACTTTTTCACAAAGTAATTTGGAAAAAGAAGAGGGGTTAAGCTTGAAACAATTAAATGGATTAAAAGTTGAGGAATTGCAGAAAGGTTTCAGAGAAAAATTCCATGGACAGGACTTTTGTTCGATCTGTTTGGAAGAATTCAAAGAAGCAGAAAAAATCCGAGTCATTGAATGCCCAGGAAAACATATTTATCACGTGGGGTGCATCGACAAATGGTTCGTTTCGAAGAAAACCTGTCCCAATTGCAACTATAAAATTAGAAATATTAATATAAATTGTTTTTAAAATTCGTTATGTTATTTATGGCTTCTTTAATAGGTTTTTAATTAGAAAATGTTTTTGAATTTTATATGCATTTTGTTCATTTTGTTATTAATTAATCACAAAAAATTTTAACCAAAATTCCTGAAAATTTAAAGAAATTCCTAAAAAAAAAAATATACAAAAGGTAGCAGCATAATTAAAAGATCATAAATGAACGAATATTTAAAAATTAAAACTTAAAAAAAATAACAGAAAAAATCGTCAGAATTACTCCCTAACATCATTTTTAAATTACGTCCTGGATTAATTTTTTTTTTCGTCTCAAAATGTTTTCTATTGAAATTTTCTCTATAGAATCGTCAAATCCTAGCGCATTCTGCTCAATAATTAGTATTAGTTTCACATTCATCAAAAACTATTATAAACCAAAATCTCTGAAATTTTTTTCAAAAACGTTATGATGCCATTTATATACAGTCCCATCACCCTTGATTTTTTTTCCCCATTTTATCTCAACCTGGTGTATATCCCTTATATTATCTTCCTTGAATCAGAATATCTCATGTTTAATGAATTTCCAATAAATTTGAACAGTTTCTTGGAAATCCAATCAACCAAAATCACGCTGATTCTAAAAAGGGAATATCATTTGATCTCACATTCGAGCGATCTTTTGCTCGATCAAATTCACAATGAAAAAGAGGAATTAAAAGAACAATCTTACGGCGAAATCTGCCAAAACATTGACGAATCTCACAAAACCAGAAAAAGTCATAAAAAGTTCTGCTCATGTCCTTCTTTCTCACAATTCTCCAATCTTGGCCTTAAAAAAAACCAATCGATGGGCTACACAAACAAAAAACCCTTCTTCAACTCAAAAAAAGGCAACAACAACGAGATCTTCATGCTTCTGAACTCAATTACAGTGAGATCCGAGGATATCTTGAAGCAAAAATTAATGAATTATATAGAAAATGAAGTAAAATGCGCAGAAATCGCAGAGTCTTTAATTAGAAGATGCCTGAACTCATTCAGTGTGAATGAAATCAGAAACATCAATAAAGTCAATAAATACTTATGCCAAAAGTCAAAAGAGAAATTTGCTGTCATTTTTAATGAAAAAGTCAAGAATTTGATTGAGGAAGAAGCCATAGAACTGAAAGGAAAAACCTTAAATATGAAGAATGTTTTGAATTTTCTTAGTGATGTCATCTGCGAAAAAGTCATGAAAAAACGGGAAATTAATGAAATTATTATGAGACTTCTCTTGAAAATCATCGAACTCTTATTGGAAGCAAAAGAAGATCAAGATAAACTTCTAAAAATTCATGAAAAAGCTAAATTTCTCGTGATATTAGTGAAGGCGAGTTTCAGAAAAGCATTAAATGAAGAGATTCTTGAAAGAAATGCACTGGAAATAATGCGAAAATTAAATGATTTGAGAAAAAATAATGATTTCCTTGAGAAAGAACGAGGAAAAACACTTGAGATATGCGAAAAATATATCAGTGTCTTCAGCTCCCAATTCGCAGAGCTTAGTGATGACTAATAGAAGCCATTGTAAAAGATTTTTTGTATATATGTTATTTTAAATGTTTATATCGATTATTAATTTGTTTTGAGGTAATTTTGTAGGATAGTTTATTGATAATTTTAATCAGTTAAGTTCAAATAATTTTGAAACCTTTCTATGCATTTATTGTGTTTTGAACATTTCACAATTATTTTCTCAAATCTATATTTTTTTTCTTCAACATATTATTAAATCATACCTTAAAAAATAAATTCATCTGTTTTTTTTCATTTTGTTATTAAAAAAATTAAAAACATTATAAATTTCATATAAATTTTTTTTTTTGAACTATAAAAATCAAAAATAATTTATTTTAGTTATAGCCAAATTTCTCAAATATATATATATTTTTTTTGATATTTTTTTGCAGGTTTTTTTAAAAAAAAAAATTTTATATACAAATTTTTATTCGTTAAAGGGAAATTTAAGACAAATTTTAAAACCTAATTTTGTAATTATTTATAAAAAAAAATTTAAGTCTAAAAAAAAAAACTTTTTTATATAAATTTCTTAATT
>Ga0302320_10021349_pt1 | contig 12856 bp, 9 predicted proteins | sample Bog_T0_3_FD_202130 | JGI IMG/M metagenome (GOLD analysis project Ga0302320, IMG submission 202130) | Peat permafrost microbial communities from Stordalen Mire near Abisko, Sweden - Bog_T0_3 | ecosystem: Environmental > Terrestrial > Soil > Wetlands > Peat | place: Sweden: Abisko, Stordalen Mire...
CCGCGCCCGCCGGGTGGCGGCCGCCGGCCGGGGGGGGGGGCCGGGGGGGGGGGGGGGGGGGGGCGGCCCCCCGCCCCCCCCCCCCCCCCCCACTCCAGACAGAGCACGCGAAAGGCGCGTCCCAAGTGGGTCTTCGTAGGATCGATGGCAGCCGGCAGTCGCATCGTCTCGGTGGTCGGGGTTCGGGCGGGTCATTCCCGCCCCTCGCCTATCGTACGCTACCGTCTGGCCCGACGGCGTCGGCGGAGCCCAGAGGCCGCGGCGTCCACTCTCTGAGGCGACGCAAAGGCGGGCCACAGAGAGTTCTCAGCATCTCCACAGCGAACGGCCGTACAATGTCTGCAGGCACACTCGTCGCACGGTCGCGGCCGCGCGCACGGCGGCAACGAGGAGGCGCACGTTGAGCGAGCATCCCAAGGTCCTGGTCGTCGACGACGAAGAGAGTCTCACCGACCTGATCGGCCTCGCCCTGCGCTACGAGCAGTTCGAGGTCGACGTCGCCCACACGGCCAAGGCGGCGCTCGCGGCCCTGCCCGCGTTTCGCCCCGATCTCGTCGTGCTCGACGTCATGCTGCCCGACACCGACGGCTTCGAGGTGGCGCGGCGCATGGCCGCCGAATCGCCCTCGACGCCGGTGCTGTTCCTGACCGCTCGCGACGGCACCGAGGACAAGGTGCGCGGCCTCACGCTGGGCGGCGACGACTACATGACCAAGCCGTTCAGCCTTGAGGAGCTGGTCGCCCGCATCCGCGCCATCCTGCGCCGCACCCAGCGCGACGGTGGCGCCCACGAGCGCCTCGTCTACTCCGATCTCGAGATGGACGAAGACACCTACGAGGTGCGCCGCGCCGGCACGCGCGTCGAGCTCACGGCCACCGAGTACAAGCTGCTGCGCTACCTCATGCTCAACCGCCGGCGCGTGCTCTCGAAGTCGCAGATCCTGGACCACGTGTGGAACTACGACTTCGCCGGCGACGCCAACGTGGTCGAGATCTACATCAGCTACCTGCGCAAGAAGCTCGATCCCACGGGCCCGCCGCTGATCCACACGGTGCGCGGCTTCGGCTACTGCCTGCGCGACGCGCGGGACTGAGACGCCGGTGTCGCTGCGGCTCCGCCTGTTGCTCGCCCTGGTCGGCCTGGTGGCCGTCGGGCTGCTGGTCGCCGACGGCGTGACCTACCTCTCGCTGCAGTCGTTCCTGTTGCAGCGCGTCGACCAGCAGCTCGAGGCGGCGCCCCAGCCGATGCTGCGCGTCCTGCAGATCTCGGACTCGGGGCTGCCCGGCGACGTGCCGACGGTGCCGTCCGCCGAGAGCGCGGTGCTGCCGCCGGGTACCTACGGCTGTCTGATCGACGCCTCCGGCCAGATCCTCGCCCAGACCGTGATCAGCTACGGCGGCGGCACCCCGCCCGTGCCGTCGCTGCCGGCCGACCTCGCGAGCACCACGGCCAAGGGCAGCGGACGGACGACGTTCACCGCACCGGCTGCGGGCCGTTCGTCGCTGCGCTTTCGCGTCGCCACCCATCGAGTCGCATCCACCGAGACCGGCGAGGTCTACTCGCTGGTCGTCGCCATCCCCCTGACCGACGTGACGCAGACCCTGCAGCGCCTGCTGCTCGTCGAGGTCGTCGCCACGCTGGCCGTGCTGATCGGCCTCGGCCTGCTGGCCTGGTGGATCGTGCGGCGCGAGATGCAGCCGCTCCAGGACATGGCCGCGACCGCCGGCGCAATCGCCGCGGGCGACCTGACGCGGCGCATCGAACGCGCCGATTCGCGCACCGAGGTCGGCCGCCTGGGGCTGGCGCTCAACGCCATGCTGACGCAGATCGAAGTGGCCTTCACCCGCAGCCACAACTCCGAGAACGCCTTGCGGCGCTTCCTGGCCCAGGCGTCGCACGAGCTGCGCACGCCGCTCTCGTCGATCCGCGGCTACGCCGAGCTGTTCCGTCGCGGCGCCAAGGAGCGTCCCGAAGACCTCGAGCTGGCCATGCGGCGCATCGAGCAAGAGGCCGCGCGCATGGGCGTCCTGGTCGAAGACCTGCTGCTGCTCGCCCGCCTGGACGAGGGTCGCGCCCTCGACCAGGAGCCCGTCGACCTCACGCAGCTCGCCGCCGACGCCGTGGCCGATGCCCGCATCCTCGCCCCCGGACGAGACCTGGAGCTCGTGCAGAGCGATTCGGTCGTCGTGCTGGGCGACGAAAGCCGGCTGCGTCAGGTGTTCACCAATCTCGTTGTCAACGCTCTGCGACACGGCGGCGAACAGGCGCACGTCCGGGTCGCCACGAGCGCGGCCGACGGCCGCGCTGTGATCGAGGTCAGCGACGACGGCGTAGGCATGACGAGCGACGTCGCCGCCCGCGTCTTCGAACCCTTCTACCGCCCCCAGGAATCGCGCGCCAGGGGCGAGGGCACGGCGGGGCTCGGCCTGTCGATCGTGGCGGCCATCGCCGAGGCCCACGGCGGCGGGGTCGACCTGCAGACCGCGCCCGGCCAGGGCGCGCGCTTCCGCGTGGGCCTGCCGCTCGCCGCGCCCGAGGCGGGCGGCGGCGAGTCGCCGCCCCAAGACGGCGCGGGGGCGGCGGAAAGCTTCGCGATCCCCACCGACGACGCGGCGCCCGCCGCGTCTCGCCCCGGCCGCGCCCCGGGCGACGAGACGATAGACTAGGCAGCAGCGGCGGCGGCACGGGCCCGCGCGCCGCCACCTTCGTCCACTCGGCCCTGGTCGACCGTGTGGACAAGACCTGCCGGCGAGTGCGAACAAGGAGCCGTGGCGCGATGAGATTCGATGTCCCTTACGTGCGGCGGCAGTTCCCCGCGCTCGCCCGCACCATCGACGGCCGGCCGGCCGCCTACTTCGACAGCCCCGGGGGCACGCAGGTGCCGCAGCGCGTGGTCGATGCCGTCACCGACTACCTCGTCAATCACAACTCGAACGTGCACGGCTTCTTCGCCACCACCATCGAGAGCGACCACCTGCTGGCCGACGCCCGCGATGCGCTCGCCGACTTTCTGGGCTGCGACTGGGACGAAGTCGCCTTCGGCGCCAACACGACGACCCTCAACTTCCTGCTGGCCCACAGCCTCGCCCGCGACCTGAGTGAAGGCGACGAGATCGTCATCACCGAGATCGACCACGAGGCCAACCGCGGGCCTTGGCTGTCGCTGCAGGACCGCGGCGTCGTGGTGCGCGAGGTGCCGGTCGACCCCGCGACCTGCACGCTCGACTGGGAAGCCTTCGCCGACATCGTGAACGAGCGCACCAAGGTCGTCGCGACGGTCTGGGCGAACAACGCCGTCGGCACGATCAACGACGTCGCGCGCGTCGTCGAGCTGGCCCGCGAGGTCGGTGCGCTCACGGTGATCGACGCGGTCCACTACGCGCTGCACGGCGTGATCGACGTCGCCGCCCTGGGCTGCGACTTCCTGCTGTGTTCGGCCTACAAGTTCTTCGCGCCGCACGTGGGCGTGCTGTACGCGCGCCGCGAGACCGCCGAGCTCGTGCGCCCCCTGCGCCTGCGCACCCAGCTGCGCGAGACGCCGTTCAAGTTCGAGACCGGCACGTTGAATCACGAGGGCATCGTCGGCGCCGGGGCAGCCGTCGAGTTCATCGCCGACATGGGTCGCCACCACCTGCGCCGCGTCGCGGCCGAGCCGGCCCTCGCCGAGCGCCTTGAGGGGCTCGACGGGCGCCGCCGCCAGATCGTGGCCGGCATGCTGGCCGCCGAGGCCCACGAGCAGCCCCTGGCGCGGGACCTGATCGACGGCCTGCGCGAGATCCCCGGCGTGACCGTCTACGGACCGCCCGACGACCACCCCCGCACCTCGACCGTGGCGTTCACCGTAGACGCCCAGTCTCCCGAAGAGGTCTGTCGCGCCCTTGGCAACGAGGGCCTGTTCCTCTGGGACGGCCACTTCTACGCCATACGGCTGGTCGAGCGGCTCGGCCTGATCGAGCGCGGCGGCCTGGTGCGCGCGGGCCTCGCGCCCTACACGACCGCCGCCGAAGTCGAGCGCCTGCTCGCCGCGGTGCGCCGCGTGGCCGCCGGGCGCTAGCGCCGCGCCCGCCGTGTCCGGCCCCGTCACACGCAAGCTCTGCCTGCTCGGCTTCGGCAACGTCGGCCGGCGCTTCTGCGAGCTCGTGGCGCGCACGTCCGACGAGCTCGCCCGTGATCACGGCCTGCGCGTGGTCTTCACGGCCGTCGGCACCGGGTCGCACGGCAGCCTGCTGGCGCGCGACGGCCTGACGGCCGCCGATGTGCTCGCCGCGGCCGGCGGCCGCGACGCGACTGTGGCGCACGGCGCGTGCGACGGCACGCGACCCGGCGCGCAGGCAAACCCCACGGCGACGTTTCCCCACCCCACGCGGCCGGGCACCGAGCTCATCGCGGCCAGCGGCGCCGACCTGCTGGTCGAGGCGACCCCGCTCGACCCCCGCGACGCCGCCACGGCCATCGCCCACCTCGAAGGCGGGCTCACCCACGGCATGGACGCGATCACCGTCAACAAGGGGCCCATCGCCTGGGACTACCGACGCCTCACAGATCTGGCGGCGGCGCACGGCCGGCGACTGTTGTTCGAGGGCGCGGTCATGGACGGCTGCCCGGTGTTCGATCTCTTTCGCTCGTGCCTGCCCGACTGCCGGCTGCTCGGCTTCGAGGCGGTGTTCAACTCGACCACGAACTACATCCTCGACGCGATGGGCGAGGGCGTCGGCTTCGCCGACGCCCTCGCCCAGGTACAGGCCGCAGGCTATGCCGAAGCCAACCCTGCCCACGACATCGGCGGCCACGACGCGGCCGCCAAGACGGTCATCCTGGCCAACGTGCTGATGGGAGCGTCGCTCACGCCCGACGACGTGCCCAGGGACGGCATCGGCGGCGTGAGCGCCGCGCGGGTGACGGCGGCGCGCGCCGCCGGGCGCCGGCTGCGCGTGGTGTGCTCGGCGCGCCGTGGCGCAGCCGACGGCGCATTCGCGGGTGCGCCGGGTGGCTCGCTCGACCAAGAGATCGGCAGCGCGGCAGCGGACGCAGACGTACGAGCCGCCGTGCGCCTCACCGAGCTTGCCCCGGAGCATCCCCTGTTCGCGGCCGGCGGCTCCACCCTGTCGGTGCTGCTTCACACCGACCTCATGGGCACGCTGCAGATCGCCGAGCACGCCGCCCTGCCCGAGCAGACGGCCTACGCGATCTACGCCGACCTGCTGGCTATCCACGAGGGACGGTAGCGACAGCCGGCACAGATCGGGCGATCGCGCGCGAGGCGAGGGGCCGCCGACCGCGGACGAGGCCGGCGGCCCGCACGCCGCGAAGCCACCGCGGGCGCCGCGTGGCCCGCGCGCTACTCGGCGCTGGCCAGCGCCTGGCGGAACCGCATGACGGCCGCCGTGTTCCAGTCGACGTGGTCGTTGCGCTGCCCCAGCAGGTCCTTGAACTGGGCCGCATCGTTGGCCATGGCGTGGCCGATGACGTTCTCCGAGCTGATGTCGTAGGCCGCCTGCAACCAGGCGACCAGGCGCAGGCCGGCGTCGAGCTGGCGGGGGCGTGCGAAGATCTGGGCGATCGCCTGCGCGGGGCCGGATGCCGCCGGCTGCACGAACTCGATGCCGACGGCGCACCAGTCGAGGCCCACCGTGTGCCGGGCGCGCACGTCGAGCGGCACCTGCTGGTAGATGGTGCCGTTCTCGTCGATCACGAAGTGGGCGGCGACGCCCGGCAGCTCACCGAGCACGGGTGCGTTCGAAGCGAACGTGTTGTGGGCGGCGGCGTACGTAGAGGTCGCCGTGTAGTGCAGCACGATGACCTGGGGGCGCAGCACCCAGGTGTCCTGCCCGTAGTGGCGCCGGCTGAAGGCCGCCATCTGGGCCTTGCGCTGCGCGCCGTAGGGCACGAGGTCCTGGACGATCGGGGGGGCGGATACCCGCGGGTCGCCGGACGGGCTCGCGCTCGCGACGGCGCCCAAGGGCGAACTCCTCGGCGTCGGCGAGGCGGAAGGTGAGGAGCCCGCGCCGGCCGGGCTCGCCGGGGCGAGCGATGCGCCGGCCACAGGAGGCGAGCTCGCCGTGGCCGAGCCGTGCCAGGGCCGCCAGACCAGCGCGGCGACGGCCAAGCAGATGATCACGGCGACGATCAGCGCGACACGGCGACGATGCCGGCGGCGGCGGCGCGAGTCTTCGCGGCGCTCCATGCGCTCGCCGCGCTCGCCGGGTCGCCGTTCGTGCGAAAAGAAGTCACTCACCCGCCGTCAGCCCTCGCGGTCGCCGTTTAGGTGCTACCTCCTCAAAGGTACACGAGCACGGCAAGGCGCGCACGCGTGAGCGCCGCGCTCTTGCATCTGCGCCCTGAGCTAACGCGCGCCCCTACCGGGGACCGACGGAGGCGTTGGCTGCACGCCCTTCGAGCAGCGTGGTGAGCGTGGCCGCGCCGGTCTCCTCGCCGGACGCGGCGCCACCCAAGGCGACCCGCTCGCGCAAGGCGTCCAGCCACTGCCCCGTCAGGGGCCGCTCTCGGACCACCGTGGCCGCCACGTCGCTCGCGATGCCCGCCGCCTCGAGGCAAGCTACCGCCTGACCACTGGGCAGGGCGTTGAACCAGCGGTAACCCGCCGCGCTGCGTGCGCCCGAGGTGATGTCGCCGACGACACGGACCCGGGAGATCCCGCCGTCGGGAAACGCCTCGAGGCGGACCGAGGCCACGGGCCGGTCATGATCGACCACGAAGATGTGGCGCGTGTCGGGCTGCAGCCGGGTGTGCGGCAGCAGCTCACCCCACTCGGCCGACTCTGCCGGAGGCGGCGACTCCTCTGCGGAGCCGTACACCGCGACCTCGGCCGAGGCGTTGTATTTGAAGTGCGCGGTGTCGATGTGGAGCTGGCGCACGTGCCCAGGGAAAGCCAGGCGAAACTCGACGAAGTCGTGGCCGGCGTCGCGGCGCCGGCGTGTCTCCCAGCCCTCGCCCATGGTGCGCGCCTGGTCCGGGCGATTCAGCATCTGAGCCGAGGTGTAGAAGCCGTCACTGCTCAGCACGACCGCTCCGCCGAACTCCTGGCTGACGAGGTCGACTGTGCAGCCGTCGACGTGACGGGGATCGGGCACGACCTGCCCCATCACCCGTAGCCGCGCGATGCCGCCGTCGGGGAACGCCGACAGGCGCACGTGGGTGAAACGGCGCGGATCGGCCACCGGGAAGACGTTGTGCAGATCGCCGCGCAGAGGCGACCGATGGACGATCGGCACCCACTCCGTGGCGGGGTCGTTGAGCTCGGCCGGGCTGGGGTATCCTTCGCACCCGCAGGCCTCGACGATGCAGAACTCGGGGTAGTTGCCGGTGAAGAAGCTCGTGTCGACGTCGACCGACGTGATGACGCCGGGCGTGCCGAGGCTGATGAGCGCCCAGTCGTGCCCCGGCTCGCGGCGGCGGCGCGTCTCCCAGCCGTCGACGATCTCGCCGCGGTTGCCGTAGTGCCCCGGTTCGAAAGCCGCGGGACTCGGGTTCAGCAGGTTCTCCTTGTCGCCGAACGACTCGTCGCTGGCAGCCAGCACGCTGCCGCCCAGCCAGCGCGAAGCGAGATCGGCCTCGGTGGCCAGCGGCTCGCCGGAGCCGTGCGGCCCGGCTTCCTCAGCGGTCTGTCGGGTACCCCGTGCGGCGGCCACGACTACTTGCTTCCCAGCATGCCGCGCGGTCCGCTCCGCAGACCAAGCGCCACCGAGAGAGGCCAGGCGATGATCTGCTTGGCGTCGGGGAACGCGTAGGTCGAGACCTTGCTCGTCTTCAGGCCAAGGCCGACGATCGCCTCGGCGAGCCGTACGGCGGCGCCGACCCCGTCGATCACCGGCACGTGAAGCTCTGCCGTGATGGCTTCCTCGAGGCCGGCCATGCCGGCGCAGCCCAGGCAGATGACCTCGGCGTGATCGAGCTCGACCGCCTTGCGGGCCTCGGCCACGATCGTGCGCACCGCCATCTCGGGATCGCTGTCGACCTCGAGGGTGCTCATGTCGTTGGCCCTCACAGAAGCACAGCGGTCTGACAGGCCGCTCAGGCGCAGACGATCCTCGATCGGTGGTACCGAACGCTGCAGCGTGGTGACCACCGAGTAGGAGCGCCCGATCATCATGGCGACGTGCGCCGAGGCCTCGCAGATCTCGACGACGGGCTGCTCGATGAGCTCCTGCAGCCCATCGCGGCCATGTTCGCCGAAACCGGCCAGGACGACCGCGTCGTAGGAGCCCTCGTAGGCCAGCACGCGGTCCATGACCGAGACCGCCGACAGGTAGCTCTCGAAGTTGCAGTCGACCGCTTCGGCGCCGAAGAACGGCTGTATGGCGTCGATCTCGGTGCCCGGCGAGGCGTACCGTCGCGCCGCCTCACCGATGCCGTCGGTCATCGACTGGCTGGTGTTCACGTTGACGACAATGATCTTCATCTCTCAACCTTTCCGTTCTGGTGCCCGCATCCTGGACGCGGTCGTGTGCCGCTCCGGCTGCGAGTCTGCGGCGCTTGCGACGGCGGCCGCGCTCACGCGACTCCGCGCGTGAGGAACCTGCCCTTCGGGCGCTGCGGATCGATCGTCTCGCCGCGCAGGATAGTGGAGTGCACGACCCCTTGCAGCGTGCGACCGGCGTGCGGTGTGATGGCGTGGCGGTGGTACAGACGCGCCGGATCGACGACGAACGACTCGTCCGGGTCGAGCACGCAGAAGTCGGCGTCGCACCCGATGGCGATGCGACCCTTGCCGGGCAGGCCGGCGAGACGCGCGGGGCGCTCCGCCATCCAGACCGCCACGTCGCTGAGTGAGAACCCTCGGCGGCGGGCGTCGCTCCAGATGAGCGGCAACCCGAGCTGCAGCGAGGAGACGCCGCCCCAGGCAGAGCCGAAGTCGCCGCTCTCAAGCTCTTTCATCGCGGGCGCGCAGGGCGAGTGGTCGGACACGATGAGGTCCAGAACGCCGTCTTTGAGCCCGCCCCACAACAGTTCGCGGTTGGCCGCCTCACGGATGGGTGGCGAACACTTGAAGACCGTGGCGCCATCGGGGATGTCTTCGGCGCACAGGGTCAGATAGCTCGGGCAGCTCTCGGCCGTCAGATGCACGCCGTCGCGCCGGGCGGTCGCGATCATGGGCAGGGCGTCTGAGCTCGACACGTGCAGGATGTGGGCGTGACCACCCGTCGCACGCGCGGCCTCGATGACCTGGGCGATGGCCAGATTCTCGATCCCCCGCGGCCGCGAGCGCAGGTACGCGCCGTACTCTCTGCCGTGGGCCACGGGGATGTCGGCGGCGGCCTCGGCGCTTTCGGCGTGCACCAGCAGGGGCGTGTCGAAGTCTCGCAGGATCGTCAGCGCGGCCTTCATGTCGGCGATACTCACGGGCCGAAACTCTTCGAGACCGGAGTCTGCCAGAAAGCACTTGAAGCCCAGGACGCCCGCCTCGTGCAGCGCCCCGAGAGCGCCGAGGTTGTCGGGCACGACCCCGGCCCAGAACCCCAGATCGACGAGACACTGGCCCGTGGCAGCCTGCCGTTTGATCTCGAGAGCCTCGGTGCTGACGGTGGTCGGCATGGAGTCGAGCGGCATGTCGACCAGGGTCGTGATGCCGCCCGCGGCCGCGGCCCGGGTGGCGGTGGCGAAGCCTTCCCACTCGGTGTTGCCGGGCTCGCAGATGTGCACGTGCGAATCGACGATGCCCGGCATCAGCACAACGTCGGGACCCAGCTCCATGACGTCGTCAGCCGCCAGCGCAGCATCGAGAGCCTCGATGGCGGCGATGCGACCATCCCTGATCCCTACGGCTCGCGCCACCTCCCCTTGCGGGGAGATGGCGCGAGCCGCGCGGATGACGAGGTCGAAGCGAGCCGACCCAGCCGACACCTCAGTTCGCCCCTGCGGGGGCGCCACCGGTCGTCGGCGCGGGCTCGTCGGCGTGAGTGTAGCCGAGCCACTGCGTCGCGCGGTCGCTCCTGGCGATCAGAGCGACGGCGACGATGTAGACGACGGCGCCGGTGACCCAGGCCTGCAGCGCCGGGAAACCGATGTAGGTCTTGCCGTAGCCCGAGGTCCACGGGATCAGACCGGCGGTCCACAGGCCGATGCCCGTGCCCGCGAGGAGCGCGATGATGCCGGGCACGTTCGCGGTGGCAAGCTCAGACCAATTGGCCACGCGATCCATGGGCCGGCGCAGGCCGAACAGGCGCGGCACGAGGAAGATGTCCATCGCCATGATCGTGCTGGCGACGGGCACCGTGACGGAACCGATACCAGTGACGATCGTGAAGGTGCGCGTGAGGTTGGGCAGGATGAAGGTCAGGCCGGCCGCGATCAGGCCCAGCCCGACGACGGTGTACTGTCGGCGCCACCCGGGGATCGCGGCGAGGATGTTCTGGGCGCCGTTGATGGCGATGTAGAGGTTGCCGTCCTGCACGGCCCACTGGTTGATGAACAGGACCACGAGCAGGAGTCCGCTCAGGCCGAAGACGGTGAAGTTGGCGAAGAACTTGAGGCCCGCCGAGAAGTCGGACTGGTTCGAGAGCGCCGCGATGAGATAGCCCAGGATCGGGAAGATGAAGGCGCCGGCGACGTAAGCGATGACAATGGCCGGGATGTTCCACCACGACGCCTTGCCGGCTTTCGCGTAACGGAAGACGTCGGGTTCGTTGCCCCAGGTCGACAGGCCCACCATGGCGCCGACCACGACGAACAGCGAGCTGGCCGAGGCCACGTGAGGAATGGTCGCGAGGGTGTGGGACGACACGGTGGTCAATGCCTTGACCAGCGAGTAGATGCCCCAGACGATGATGATCGGCGTCGCCACCCACATCGCGAAGCGCTGCAGGCCGCTGAACCCGAAGTAGTTGTTGACGATCATGACGACGGCCAACACGGCGGTGATCACGCTGACCGCCGGCAGGGTGCCGATGAGCGCCTGGGCGATCGAGATCATGAAGAGGATGGTGAACAGGTAGAAGCCCATGCCGTCGAGAATCAGCAAGGCCGATACGAGGACGCTTCCGGAGCGGCCGAAGATGCTTCTCGAGGTGACGGCGTGGGTCATGCCCACTGACGAGCCGACGTTCGCCGAGCCGATGCAGTAGACCGCCATGGTGACCACCGCGATGGCCATGGCCAAGGCCAGCTTGGCGAGCGTAAGGCCCTGGAACCGCGCGTCGTAGCCGACCAGGACAGCGCCGAACACGAGCTGCATCGAGCTGAAGGTCACGAGCATCCTGAAGTTCGACCGCCGAGCGGAGCCCGGCACGACCATCTCTGTATAGTCCCCGACCGACGACTCCTCACGCGCCACGTCCGCGGCCTCGGCCGCGCGTGCGCTGGCTGTCACATCACCCTTTTGCATCCTCACTCCATTCCAACAGTCTGCTCGTGAACACCGGCTCTGCTCTGATACCGTCCGCAGACTGCGGCACGGAGTGTGAAGGTCTCCATGGTCGTTCCGCCTTTTGTGAGCCGGCGACCCTTGAGGTCGCGCGCGCGCCGGTCCTCGACGATGCGATCGTCTCCGACTGCGCTTGCGTTCCGCGCGACGCGTCCCCGTCAGTTGGCGCTCCAGCCCCGACGTCAGATACGACAGGGCCGGCGGGAGCATAAGGCTTCAGCCCTGCCGGCGGCCCTGCCAGGTGCCCACTCTTATTTGGTCGCAGGTCAGCAATGGCACACCGCGGCGGCAACGGGCCCGGCCGAGGACGGCGCGAGCTTAACTGCTTTGTGAGCTAGTTTAGCATCGCAATCGTATCGGACATTCTTCGGCAGGCGGCTCGAGAGCCGGCCCGGCCGCGCCGCTCGCGACGTCGCCTAGCAGACCACCGGGCGACAGATGAGGCTGTCGGCGTAGCGGCGCTGCGCCAGGTCGCGATGCTTCTCGGCGATGGTGTCGGCGAGCCGATCGAGCGCCTCGTAGTCGGCGGCTCGCGGCAGGCCTTTGACCATCACCGGCTCGAGGAACTCGACCTTGAGGCGGCCGAGGAGCTCCTGGATGGTCTCGACGGTCTTGCCGGCCCAGCCGTACGAGCCGATCACCGTGGCGTAGTTGGCCCGCGGGCGCAGCGCGTTGGCCAGGAAGGCGGCGTTGGCGGCCAGCGGGTGGGGGCCGGTGAGCACGGTCGGCGTGCCCAGCACGATGGTGCCGGCGTGCACCAGCGAGGTCGCGAGGTCACCGGCGTCGAGGGTGGTCAGGTCGAAGCGTTCGACCGTGACGCCGCGCTCGGTGAGCGCCATGGTGAGGTGATCGACCATGAGGCGCGTGCTGTCGTGCATCGACACAAAGGGCAGGCAGACGATGTTCTGGGGCTCGCCGCCGGCCCAGTCACGGTAGGCGTCGATGATGAACAGCGGGTCGTCGTATACGGGCCCGTGGCTCGGGCCGATGAACTCGATCGGGTACTTCGTGACCTTGTCGATGTTCTTCAGCACCTGGGGGCCGAAGGGCATCATGATCTCGGCGTAGTAGCGCTTGGCGCCGTCGAAGACCTCGTGGCGGTCGGCGAACAGGTCGCTCGTGGCCAGGTGCGAGCCGAAGAAGTCGCAGCTGAAGAGGATCTTGTCTTCGGCCAGCCAGGTGCACATGGTCTCGGGCCAGTGCACCCAGGGCGTGAAGACGAAGGTCAGCGTCTTGTCGCCCAGCGACAGGGTCTCGCCGTCGGTCACGATCTGAAAGCGGGCGTCGTCGATGTGCAGGTGGTCGATCAGCATCGCCTTGGCCTTGGCGTTGCAGACGATGGTGAGCTCGGGGAAGCGCTCGAGCAGCAGGGGCGTACTCCCCGCGTGGTCCTGCTCGACGTGGTGGATGACCAGGTAGTCGGGCGCGGGAAGCTGGTCGAGCTGGCTGGCCAGCGTGGCCCACTTGGCCGGGTCG
>Ga0302320_10021354_pt1 | contig 12854 bp, 7 predicted proteins | sample Bog_T0_3_FD_202130 | JGI IMG/M metagenome (GOLD analysis project Ga0302320, IMG submission 202130) | Peat permafrost microbial communities from Stordalen Mire near Abisko, Sweden - Bog_T0_3 | ecosystem: Environmental > Terrestrial > Soil > Wetlands > Peat | place: Sweden: Abisko, Stordalen Mire...
CGTGATGCTGCTGGCCGGGCCAAAGGACAGCGTTCCGCTGTTGCTGACCGTGAGGTTGTCGGCCAGGATGACCGGGGCATTGATGGCATGGCTGCCGTTGGTCACGGTGATCGTCGCCCCGCTGCCGGAATTGTTCAGCGTCAGCGTGTTGCTGCCGCTGATCGTGTAGCTGCCCCCCAGCGTATTGCTGAAGGTTGCGCCGGCGACAGTGACCGGGTTGTCGATCGTCACGGTCGCCGCACCGTTGCCGATCGCGTTGCCGAAGAGGGCCGTGTCGCCGCTGAAGCCATGCACGCCCGGCGCGCCGGGGCTGCCGTTGCCCAGGGTGTCGGACCAGTTTTGGTCGGGCGACCAGACACCCGAGCCGGCCACGTTCCACTGCGCCTTGCCCGAATAGACGTTTCCCGTGACGGTAATCGACTGCCCGGCGAGCGCAGTCGTACCTAAGCCGCTGCTGCCGCTGCCGTCGGAGGTCAACACCAGCCCAACGCTGCCGCTGACCGCGCCGGCGGTGGCAGTGTGGGCGCTGCCGCCCAGCCCGACGATGAGAGAAGAACTGTCGCTGGAACCGGGCGCGAGGAGGCTGATCGAGCCGCCGTTCGTCGAGGCGACGCCGCTGACGGTGCCGAACGCCGCATCGAGCGCCTCGCTGTAACCGTCGTTGGCCGCATTGTTGCTAATCGTCAGGGGCTGGGTTCCGAATGTTCCGCCCACATGCACGTAACCCAGGTTGACGGGCGTCACCGCATTGGGCGCGGCCAAACGGTAGACGGTGCCCTGCACGGTGACAGTCTGTCCGCTGAGCGGGGTCGTGCCCAAGCCGCTGCTGCCGCTGCCGTCGGAAGTCAGCACCAGACCCACGGTGCCGCTGACCGGCCCGGCCGCGGCCGTGTTCGCGCTGCCGCCTAGGCCGACCACGAGGCTGGAACTGTCGCTGCCGCCCGGCGACAGGAGACTGATCGCGCCGCCGTTGGTCGAAACGGCCCCGCTGACGCTTCCCAACGTCGCATCCAGCGCCTCGCTGTAACCGTCGCTGGCCGCATTGTTGCTGATAGTCAGGATTTGCGTACCAAACGTCCCGCCAACATGCACGTTGCCCAGGTTGACGGGCGTGCTCACCGCATTGGGCGCTGCCAAGCGATAGACGGTGCCCTGTACGGTGACAGTCTGCCCGGCAAGCGGCGTCGTTCCCAATCCGCTGCTGCCGAGGCCGTTGGAGGCGAAGGACAAGGGCACCGTGCCGCTCACCGGCCCGCCGTTGCTGGCGTTGGTCAAGCCAAGCGTGATGCTCGTGGTGTTCGACGAACCGGCGGCCAGAACGCTGATCGCGCCGGTGACTGAGGCGCTACCGGTTGGCGTGGCCGGGACCACGTCGAGACCTTCGCTGTAACCGTCGTTGGCCGCGGTGTTGCTGATCGTCAGGGTTTGCGTGCCAAACGTCCCGCCGACATGCACGTTGCCCAGGTTGACGGGCGTACTCACCGCACTGGGCGCGGCCAGACGATAGACGGCGCCCTGTACGGCGACCGTCTGTCCGGCAAGCGGGGTCGTTCCCAATCCGCTGGTGCCGAGGCCGTTGGAGGCGAAGGACAAGGGCACCGTGCCGCTCACCGGCCCGCCGCTGCTGGTGTTGATCAAGCCGACCGTGATGCTCGTACTGTTCGACGAACCAGCGGCCAGAACGCTGATCGCGCCGCTGACGGAGGCACTGCCGGTTGGCGTGGCCGGGACCACGTTGAGGCCCTCGCTGTAGCCGTCGTTGGCCGCGTTGTTGCTGATCGTCAGGGCCCGTGAGGCGAACGTCCCGCCGACATGCACGTTGCCTAGATTGATAGGCGTACTCACCGCATTGGGCGTGGCCAAACGATAGACGGCGCCCTGGACAGTGATCGTCTGCCCGCTGAGCGGGGTCGTTCCCAATTCGCTGCTGCCGCTGCCGTCGGAAGTCAGCACCAGACCCGCTGTGCCGTTGACCGGCCCGGCCGCGGCCGTGTTCGCGCTGCCGCCCAGGCCGATGATCAGGGTAGAACTGTCGCTGGAACTGGGCAAGAGGAGGCCAATCGCGCCGCCGTTGGTCGAAGCGGCCCCGCTGACGGTCCCGAACGCCGCATCCAGGGCCTCGCTGTAGCCGTCGTTGGCCGCGGTGTTGCTGATGGTCAGGGCTTGCGTGCCGAACGTCCCGCCGACATGCACGTTGCCCAGGTTCACGGGCGTGCTCACCGCATTGGGCGCAGCCAGACGGTAGATGGCGCCCTGTACGCTGATCGTCGTGCCGCCGAGGTTGCTGCTGGCTCCAGAATACGTTGCGTCGTCGGCATAGGTCAACGGAAAGCTCTGATTGATTGGGCCGGCCGGTTGGCCGCTGGCCAGCAAGGCGGAGATGGCGCCGCTTGCGCCGCCGGGCGTCAGGCCGCCGACGTCGCCGCTGAGCGTAATGCCGCCGGCCGACGCGCTGCCGCCGCTGGTCTTCAGATTCACGCGATCACCTGCGGCGTTGCTGAACGCGATGCTGTTGCTGGTCGTCAGTGCCCCGCTGTAGCCGACGTGTGCCGCAGGCAGCCAGAGCGTTGTTCCGCTGGCCGAAGGGCTGGCATGATCGAGCACGGTCAGGGTGGCGGTGGTGGCGATGCTCGTTGCAGCCGCCGCCCCGGCCAACGTGTGGTCGTCGCCCCCGACAAGCGAAAAGACCTCGTTTTGAATTCCCAGCGCGGAGGTGTTCAACGTGGCCGTATACGCTCGCGTGCCGCCGGAGGCCACGAGTTGGTTGCCGGTCAGGCCGGTCAAGCCGCCGCCCAACGAATTGACGTCCAGCGGCGCCAGCCCGCTCTGGCCCGACGTGCCATTGGCCAACAGCAGTCCGGCGGTGATGCCCGTGGCGCCGACAATCACCGTTTGATTGTTGCCCGCAACGACATTGAGCGCCGGCGCCGCATGACCGAGGACGGTCAGGGTTGGGTCAGCGGCATAATAGCTCTCCCCATACGCTCCCGGCAAGGTATGGTCGTCGGCGATACCGACCTCAACAAACGTCGAATGCGTTCCCAGCACCGAGGTACTCAAGGCCGCTGTATACGATCGTGTGCCGCCGGAGGGCACCAACTTGTAGCCGCTTAGGCCGCTTAGGCCGTACAAGTAATCCACGTCCATCGAGGCCAGCCCGGTCTGGCCGTAGCTTCCGTTGGCGAGGGTCAGGCCCGCGGTGATGCCGGTGGCGCCCTGGATCACCGTCTGGTTGTCGCCGCTGGTCACGCTAAGGCTCGGCGCGGTGTGGCCGAGGACGGTGAGGTACGCATAGTTGTAAGAATATTCCGTCCCCGACGCTCCTGACAACGTGTGGTCGTCCGCCACAGCGACTTCGAAGTATTGCGATTGATATCCCAACGCTGAGGTATTCAAATTCACGTAATACGATTGCGTGGCGCCGGAGCCAACCAGCTTGGAACCGGTGGAACCGGACACATAATTGCCGTTGGTTAACAGGCTATTTACGTCCATCGAGGCCAGGTAGCTCTGGCCGGAATATCCATTGGCGAGGGTAAAGTACGCACCGATCCCGCTGGCGCCCTGGATCACCGTTTGATTGTTGCCGCTGCTCACGGTAACACTCGGCGAGATGTGCCCAAGGACCGTGAGTGTGGCGTAGGTACTCGCCGAAGCGTTCGATGCAAAGGGATCGCTGGCCGTGAAAAGAATATTGTTGACGCCGACATTTGTGGAGGTGGCGTAGACCGTGCAGGGTTGGCTGGCGCCGGGCGCGAGGCTGCCCGTCCGGGGCGATACGCTGCCGAAGCTGGCGTTGCCGGCGACGCTCATGGTGTAATTGAGGTTGTCGTTGCCGCTCCCCGCGGAATTGTAAACCGTTGCCCCCAGTGTTGCCGCCCCGCCGGTGATGATGGTGGCGCTAACCGGGCTCGTCACGCCCACAGCCGCGGGGCCGGTGCTGTTGTAGGTAAAGTTGTCCAAGGCAAATTGCTCGCCGCTTCCGCCATATCCCGCGGAAACGCCGCCGGATGGAGCGAAGTACACCTCGGTGACATTGCTCCAATTGAACGTTTCCCGCGTCGGTCCGTACGTGTTGACGGTGAAATTCATGCTGTCAACAAGAGTTCCATTGTCGTACCCGTAGACTGCCACATTGAGACCGTTGTTCCACGCCGCCGTAAAATAGGCCGAGTTGAAGGTGAACGGAGTACTGTTGTATACATAGGCGCCACCACCGCCGCCGTCGTAAAGAACGTTAGGGGAAGATACCGTGCCGTTGACGTAACCGGACGCTTGGTAAGTGGGGGTATTCAAGGCGTAGAAGTTGTACCAGGTCGAGAGCCCGCCATAGCCGTTGGAGACCGCCGTTCCCGATGAGAGATCGTCGAACGTCAGCGTAATGGCCTGCGCCGGCGCGGCCGGCAGCGCCAGACAAAAGACCAACGCGATCACGCGCCACAACACGTCCCATGCTCCAACACCCCTGACGAACGCTCGCAACATCATAGAGATTCTCATCGACCGTTGTCTCCCATGCCGTATCCACGTAACAGGACCACTCCACATGCCGTTTCGCCCTAAACCCCGCCCGAGGCGGGGCCAAGATGAGCCTTCTTTTTCGCAGGCTTTGCAAAACGGTTTGTAAAATTCGAGCGGTGAAATAGTAACGTGGGGATATTTGCGGGTCAAGCTTTTTTGACAGAAAAAGCTGTTAGAACAATGCCATCGCCGGAAAGCCCGCGGTTTTCTGGTGTTTCCCCCGCCCGGCGTCTTTGGACAGTTGGGTGAAAGATTTGGATGTCATGCAGCCGCCGCCCCCGCAAGCGGGCGATGAGGGTTGTGAGATGAGAGGTCAGGGATGAGAGATAGTGACAGAATCCCCTACCTTGCGGCGGGCGGCGGTCGAAGGTCAGATCGCACGCTTCGGCAAATCACTGGGCAATAGCTTGCCGGTTGCCAATTTGATAGATTGCCTTCCGTCTATGGACTTGGCAAGACCTGGATCATCTTCTCGACGCGGCCACCGCGCCCGCTCTTGTTCCAGACGACCAGCGTAACCCGATACTTACCGGGCTGGCCGAACGCATGGTGCGGCTGCTCCGTTACTTCCGGGATGCCATCGCCGAAGTCCCACAACCGCCCGACAATGCCGCCCGCCGCGCGCGAATTGCATTGGAACTGCGCCGCTCTTCCGGCCTGGACCGGCTCCGACAGACGGAAGTCGGCAACCGGCGGCGGGCTGGGAAAAGGTCTTGCTGCCGGGAGCCGGTCGTCCTTATTGCCCTCGACCTTGCAGCCGTTGAACTCCATCGCTGTGTATTGCGAAGGGCCGGTAACGGCCGCTTGTCCGTTGCCGGTGATCGTGCAACGCAGGAACGTGAGTGCGTCTACCTGTGTGCCGCCCAGTTGCAGCCCATAGCCGCCATTGTTCTGGAAGGCGCAATCCTCGAAGACCAGCGCGCGGCAGGCTCCGTTGGTGCGGAGCCCGTGGCCGCTGTCATTGGGATACCGGGCGCGGGGATCGCCGCGGAGCGTGTTGCCCAGCGTACAACGGTAAAAGTAGTGGTAGGCGATGCCCGTGGTTTCGCCTTGAAACTGCGAGGCCCACTGGACGCAATTCTCGACGCGGTTGTAGCCCCAGTAGGCGAAGTCTTTGGGCGTATTGTTGGAAACCGAAAGGCCGATCTGCTGGCCGCCGTCCACCACGTTGTCGGTATAGATGCAATGGGCGCCGATGCCTTCGATGCCGATGAACTTGACACTGCCCGATTTGTCGCTGATGACGTTGCGGCGCACGGCGCAGAAGTCGCTGCCGCCGATACTGAGCCAGTGGTCGATGCGGTTGTTTTCGATCACCGCACGGTCGCTATGTCCCCAGACCTCAATCCCCAGCCCCTCGCCCCTGGAGCCGCTCACGCGGTTGTTGCGAATGATCAACTCGGGGGAATGGTCGCCGAAGATGCCGCCTCGGCCCGTGTTATGGATGGTGTTGCCGATCACCTCGTTCCCGGCCGAGCCCCAGGCCAGGCGGATGCCGCCGCCCCACTCCGACTCCGGGCCGATGTTCTCGATCCGGCAGTCGCTGATCCGGCTGTCGGTCACGCCGCCTTCCAGAGTCGGGTTGCGACCCGAGAAGAGGATGGCGTGCGGGCCCCACGTCTTGGCCTGCAAATCGCGGATGGTCAGGTGATGGAGTCGGAGTCGCCGGGAGTTGCTGCCCTCGATGCCCTGGTGAACCAACGGGTTGTTCTGGCCGTCAAGTGTCATGTGGGCGATCTCCACGTCCTCGCAACCATTGAGACAAATGAAGCTGCCGGGCTTGTCGCCCTTGTAGAGCAGTCGCGTCTTTTCCTGTCCGGCGCCGAGGAGCTTGATCCCGGAGTTGGGCCGGATCGGCTCGGACAGCTCGAACGTGCCCTCCGGCAGACGGACTGTGTCGCCCGGCTTCACCCGCGCGATGGCAGCGGCGATACTTTGAGAATCGCGACCTTGGCTCTCCACAATTACCGTGGAGTCCGCGGCGGCAACGAGGCAGAGCAGGACGATTGCAGGCGACATGGATTCCATTATACCGTCGGCCTCGGCCGCATGCAGATTTCGCGGTTACGGCAGCCGAATTGGGGCCGCAGTCGGCCGTGAGTTCGCCGTCTATGAACTCTGGCCTTGATTGTTCGTATTGTGCGAACTAGAATGTGTACGGATGCCGATACAAGGAGCAGCAGGGAATGCGAGTCATCTCGAAGGCAAGACTGAAACAGTTTTGGGAATCTCCCGGCCGTGAGGATGCCGAAGGGCCGCTTCGGGCGTGGTACACGCACGTGAACAGCAAGACGGTCGCCTGGCAGTCCTGGGCAGATGTCAAAGCCGGTTTTAGCAGCGCAAGCATTGTCGGAAGCTGTGCGGTTTTCAACATCGGCGGCCACAAGTATCGGCTGATTACTCGTATTCTCTACGTGAGCCAGAAGGTCTTCGTGCTGAAGGTGCTGACCCACCAGGAATACGATGAGGACAAATGGAAGGAGCAGTGCGGGTGCTTTGCTCCTCCGCCCCAAGCCAAAGAGAAGACAAGAGGCATGGCTCCCAAACGACAGCGAAAAGGACGGTGAGAAATGACGGTCAAGACGAAGTTTGGTTTGAAGGCAAAGGACCGGGACGCCTATCTGGAGTTGGTGCAGTTGCTTCCCCTGGCATCGATCAAATCGGATGAACACCTCGAGGCGGCCCAGGAGGTCATGGATCGACTGCTTGCCAAAGGTGAGTTTGACGATGGTGAAGAGATGTATCTTGACGCTCTGAGCGATCTCGTTGCGGCCTATGAGGATGAGCATCATGCCATTGCCCCGGCATCCGACGCCGACATGCTGCGTCACCTGATGGAAGCAAAGGATATCAGCCAAGCACAACTGAGCCGAGAGACCGGCATCGCCAAGTCGACGATCTCCGAAGTGCTGGCCGGAAAGAAGGCGTTCAGCCGGCAGTTGATTCGCAAGTTTGCGGATTACTTCAAGGTCGATGTGAGCGTACTGGCGGCGAATCTGTGAGCCGAGCTTCCGGCAATGCAGAGAAGATTGGAACAGCCACAAAGCGTGAAACGGTACGTTCCGCGAGGGATTCGGACTCGTCGGCTTGAACGTCACAAACGGCAATCGCTTCGTACCAATCGCTCATACGAGTTCTCCAACGGTGGGCGTTCCCGCCAGCGTAGCTGGCCGGGCAGCGGCCCTGCGGGAACGCTCCTGCTGGCCGCGATTAGCGTCACTTCTCCTTGTAGCCGAGCTTCTTGGCCTGGACGAAATCTTCTTCCGCTTTGGTTTTGTCGCCCTTCTGTTTGTAGGCCCGGCCTCGTGCGCACAATGCGGCAATCGTTCCCTCAAGGCCAAAAGGCTCGCCGGGATCAGCAAGATACTTTGTCACTTTTGCTCTGTAATCTAGGTGATATTGACTGTTGAACCAGATCGCCTCCGTGAAGTCCTTAATGGCATTTTCGAGGTTGCCGTTCTTTTCGTACACGAGGCCGCGATAATAGTACGCTGGGGCGAAATTGACTTCATGCTTTACGGCCTCGGTAAAATCTGCAATGGCAGCGTCGAGTTCACCTTTTGCAGCGTGCGCACGGCCTTGCGCCACACAAGATTGCGCCAGTTTGAATCGAACCGCTTCCCGCCTCAGATCTCTACGCGGGCCGCCGCAACCACCTTGAATCTCCGTTTCGCTAACGCCATGTTGGACAAGCCAGCCTACGAGCCACTTGCGGGATTGGTTGCTAAGGCGGAAGTCATCATTGCGAAAACGGATCGCTCGCCCATGTTGTACGGCAGTCAGCGCCAAGCGATCCTTGCCGCGATACCAGTCGATTCCCGGAAATCCGCAACAGTTACACGGTCCTTGCGTGCTCACAAACTCGATCTTTCCCGAAACCGCCTTGATTTCCGCAGGGTCGGTTACCTGGAAGAGCACGGCCTCGTCATCGACGGGGCCGCAGCAGTCGAATCCGCCGTCACGGACAACGATTCGGTCCGCCGTCGCGATCGCCGGCGAGAGTTCCTGTATCATCGCTCTTGACGAAAGGTAAATTGCGGACCCTAACAGGATGGCCAAGGAAAGCACGGCACAGGCAATCGTGGCCAAGCGCGTCATAAGGCTCAGGCTTCCATCCACAGCCCTCAGTTTCTTTGACAAGCAGAGATCGGCCAAGGTCAGGACGGGCAGGAGCAGAGCGATACCTCGCGTCTCCCAGGCGTCAAGATCGCGCATCGGCAAGAGCGGAATTGTCGCACAAAATGGCACTGCCGAAAGGACGACAAACGCGCAGGTCAAGAGATTGTTGGTCTTGAACAGCGAAAAGGGCCACCCCAGCCCGATTGTTCCCACAACCACGCTTAGCGCGATGAGAGTGTCGTGATCCTGCCACCCCTTGGATGAAGACATCGCGACTCCGGCAACTGCGATGAAAAAGTATGGCACAGCCACGAAGAGCTTGATCGTCGTGATGAAAAGAGAAACGATTCTCAAACGGTTCATCGCTCACCCGACCGATTAGGAGTGTACGCCACGGGTTTCCGCCGCCAGCGCGGAAACCCTCTCACTGCGCCTCATTCTACTACGCGCGAGAGGTGATTCAAGAGCGGTTCGCGCCGCGCCAGCCCTGCCTCTACGGGTCAGTACCGGGCAAGGCGGGCCGAATGTCCAGACCTTGAACGACAGAATTCGCGGTCGTCACCAAGCCGGGGTGAACTCCACGCCGAAGGCGTGCAACTCCAAAGCCCAGGGTCGCGCAGCGCACCCTGGGACAAGGGCTGGGCTTTGGAGTATAACCGCTTCGCGGTTGCCGCAAAGCGAAACTGGTGGGCCGGCGCTGCGCTGGTCCCACCCTACATCGGGCTTAACTCACGGCTTCTCCCCGCGCACCAGCCGCGCGGTAACGTCGTCAACTACCGGCAGCAAGTCGGCCGCGGAGTCGATCACGTAATCGGGACCACAGGCCGCCAGACGCGCGCGGGCCGCGGACAAGAGGGCGTCGCGCTCGATGCCGGGCAATGCGGCCAGTTCGGCCTGCGATAGCCCGACTTCGTTGCCGCTACGGATCACCGAAACGGCCCACATCCCGGCCGCGCGGGCCTCGGCCACGTCGGCCGGCGTGTCGCCCACCTTGATGATCGTCTTCATCGGATAAACGTCGAGTTTCTGCGCGGCGTAGAAGGCCATCCACGGCGCCGGACGGCCCTTGCCCACCAAATCGGGACAGACGAACACGTCGGGCGTGAAGCCGCCTCGCCTCGCCTCCTCCATCAGCCCGTCCATCATGTTCATGTCGAAACCGGTGGTGCTGGCCAGCTTGATGCCGCGGCGGCGCAGCGTCTGGACGACCTCGGGCACGCCGGGGATCACGTCGCAATGCCGCTTGAGCACCTCGACTTGCAGCGGGGCGAACTCGACGTAGAGCTTGTCGAGCAGTTCGCGGGTCGGTTTGGCGCCGTGGACCTTTTCCCAGCGGGCGCTAATCGCTGGCTCGCTCAGCATCATCCAGATGTGGTCGCGCTTGTGCGTGCCCATCGGCTTGCGGGCCTCGGCCGCGGTGACCTCGACGCCGTAGCGGGCGAACAATTCGATGAACGCCGCGACCGGCCCCCGGCTGCCGTAGTCGAGCGCCGTGCCGGAAAGATCGAAGATGACTGCCTGAACGCCTGGGTTATGGGATTGATTCATGGTTGCTTTCGTTACATCTTGGTGGATTTTGTAGGGCGGCCTTCCCAGGCCGCCCGCATATTGACGGGCTGGGAAGCCCGTCCTACGGCTCGCGCGGCACCACCGCCACGCGCGGCGGACGCTGCCGCTCGGCGTAGTCGAAGGCCGCGTTGATATCGGCTAGCGGAAAACTTCGGGCGACCAATTCGGCAAACGGATAGCGCAGGTGGGCCGCGGCGAGGAACTCCAATGCCCGGCCGAGGTCTTCCGGCTCGTAGTTGTAAACGCCCACGATCTGCAACAGGCGCTTTACCAGCAGTTCGCCGGGCCATTGGACGGGCCGCGCGGGGAAGGTGGCGCCGGCGACGACAAACCGCCCGCCTTCGCGAAGCAGATGGAAGCCCAACTCGAGGGCCTCGGGATAGCCGGCGAAGTCCATCGCCACGTCCGCCCCGCGACCGTGAGTCAGGGCGAAGACTTGCTTGCGAGTTTCCTCCGCGGGTTGGGCGTTGTCGAGGAGCGTGGTGGCCCCGAAGCGCGAGGCCAACGGTCGCCGCCGCGGATCGGGCTCCAGACAAATCACCGCCGCGGCGCCCGACTCCGCGGCCATCGCGCAGGCCGTCAGGCCCAACATGCCGGCACCGTGGACCACGACCGACTTTCCTTCGCAGCAGCCAGCGTTGCGGAACACGGCGGCCACCGTTGCGGTGGCGCAATTGGCGGGACAGGCGACGTCGTCCGGCAGGCCATCGGGTACGCGGAAGACCGCGGTCCCGGCCGGCAGATGACAATACTCAGCCAGCGCGCCGAACAGCGCCCGGCGGTCGCTGATCTTTTCATGGCCGAACTTCTGCAACTTCTCGCACTTGGGCCGCAATTGCCGGCGGCAATAGAAACACTCGCCGCAACTCCAGACCATCGACCACGTGACGCGGTCGCCGGCAGCTAGGGGGCGGCCGTCATAGGTGTTCAGCCCGCCCGGCCCCAACGCGGCGATGCGGCCGATCATTTCGTGACCCAGCACGCTGGGCGCCGGCGCGGGCCGCCGGCCGGTGAAGGAGTGCAGGTCGCTGCCGCAAATCGTCGCGCAAGTGATCTGCACCAGGGCTTCGCCGGGCTGCAATTCCGGAATGGGAAACTCGCAGATCGCCAGCGGCCGGCCGACGGCTTCGAAGACCGCGGCGCGGGCGAAAGGTGGGATAGTTGGCAGGATGTTTGGCATAGTGAGTCTGGTCCCCCTCGCCTACCGGGAGAGGGTTGGGGTGAGGGAATTTTGCTGTGTAGTAGTTTCTGTGCGGTCTGGCCCTCACCCCCTGCCCCTCTCCCAAAGGGAGAGGGGAGTTTGGCTTCTAATTGGCAAACTCCTCGCTCGGAACCGCGGCGATTGCCGGCACGACAATTTCGCTCGCGGCGCGAGGTTGCAATCCGCGAAAGTATAGTCCCGCGACAAGGATGCACGCTAGCGAGGCCAAGCCCATGCAGAGGCTGGTCGTGCAAAATAAACGCAGAAAGTCGGGTTTGGCAACGACAAAACGGATAAGGAACATGAAGATCGGATAACCAAGATAACCGAAAGCGTCGGCCAGGTACATCAGATAGCCCAGGTTGCCGCGGTCGCGCGTGATGGCGATCAGCCGCTCGAAAATCGTGGTATGGATCGCCACGTAAGGCAGATAAAGGCCGATGCCGGTGAGCACCATGAAGACGAAGGTGGACAAACGGTATCGAAACCGTTCAAGGGAACAGACACATGGCAAACTGTCAACGACCTTAACAGGAAACTAACCGAATCGTAACAATTGCGTAGTAGCAGGCACAGGACATCGACGACCTGCTGGGCGCGATGGCGCGAACGCTCGACGAGATGGGCGTGGTGCTGGAACCGATTACGTGTTCCAGTACAACGTGACCCGCAACTCGTCGCCTTTGCCGCTGAAAAACGCTGCCTGCTCGCTCACGTCGTCATAGCAGAAACCGTAAGCCTTGTGCCCGAGGCTGTGCTCGTGGAAGAACCTGGCGTACCAGTTGCACGGCTCGGCCTGATAGAACTTTTCGGGCCGATTCCAGTCGGCCGGATCGGCCAGCACATGGCGGTTGATCGCGGCGCAGAACTGCGGATTACTCGCCAGGCCACCACTGCCCAGCAGGACATGCTGTGTCGTCGGCTGCGAATGACAGCGGAGCGACTTGCCGCCGTCAATGGGCGTGAAGATCAACGCCCCAATCGACTGCTGGCCAATCCACTTCCCGCTCGGCGTTTCCTTTTTCTTAGCGTACATCCTCCACACCTCGTCAAGGTAATCATCGAAGTAGTGGGCGTTGGGGCCGCCCTCGCCGAAGCCGGCGCGGCAGGGCGAGAGGATGAAGAAATCGGTCGCGGCACAGGCCCGGAACTCCTTGGGGCCTTCCTTGCGGAACGTCTCGAAGAGCTTGCGCCGCGACTCGGTGATGCCCAACCGCTTGTCGCCCAACTCGATGGTCAAGGGGATGCCGAAGGCGTCGACTTGCGTCGTGTTGCCGTTCCAGACCGCACCCGCATAGGCGTACTCGATGAAATCCCAATAGGCCCGGCGGTCGTCGAAATTCTTCGGCGCCGCGCCCAGGCGAAAATAGACCCGCCCGTTGCCCGTGGGGCAAGGCGCCGACGGCTCCTTGGCAAAGGAATGCCACGCACGGCCATTGTCGAG
>Ga0302320_10021357_pt1 | contig 12853 bp, 12 predicted proteins | sample Bog_T0_3_FD_202130 | JGI IMG/M metagenome (GOLD analysis project Ga0302320, IMG submission 202130) | Peat permafrost microbial communities from Stordalen Mire near Abisko, Sweden - Bog_T0_3 | ecosystem: Environmental > Terrestrial > Soil > Wetlands > Peat | place: Sweden: Abisko, Stordalen Mire...
TCCAGCTCGCGCCGCGCCACCGCCAGGGGAGGCCAGGGTATGTCCAGGTCCGGCCCGGCCCCCTTGAGGATCCAGGCGGGCGCCCCGGCCCTGAGCCGCTTCACCGGGCGCACCTGACGCTCGCCCAGGGGCCCCTTTTCCACCAGCACGTCCCAGCGCTCGGCCCTGCCCGGCTTCAGGCGCAAGACGCAGCCCCTGGGCAGATGGGGCCCCGCGCTGACCCTGGCGGCGGGCTCCCGCTCCACGGGCTCGATCAGGTCCACGGCCGCACGCGAGGCGGCCACGCCGCGGGCCAGGGCCAGCCAGCCGGCGGGCAGGGGGCTTAGCCCCAGCAGGGCGGCGGCGACGAAGAGGCCCCGGCGGCGGGCCTGCGGCGCGTTCAGCGGCGCAGCGGGGCCTTGTCGTAGCGCAGGCATCCGTCCTCGCAGGAGCAGTCCGCGCCCACGGTGGCGCCCGGAAGCTCGCCCAGGGCGGCCAGCTCCTGCAGGCCCGGCAGCATGCGGTCGCGCACCTGCTCGGGGAACAGCGGGTTGATGTGGATCTCGCTGCCGCCCTCGAAGCCGGCGGGGATGTTGACCCGCCACTTCACCAGCACATGGAAGGGCATGGCGGGCTCGGAGCTGCGCGGCCGGAAGTACCACTCCTCATTGCAGGGCACGCGCGGGCCGGCGGCGGCGTGCACCGCGCGCAGCAGGTCGCTGAAGCCCTTGAGCTCGTCGGGCGCGAGGCCCTGGGGGTCCGAGGCCGCCGACTTGGAATAGACGGCCAGGCAGGGGTAGATGTGCCCGGGCTCGACCACGGCCACGGCCACGGAATTCTCGGCGAGCACCAGGCCCCTGGCCTTGAGCGCCTGCAGCAGGACCTGGTTGTAGAAGGGGGGGAAGCGCCTCAGCACCTCGAGGCGGCGGTGGATGCCGGCGCCCCAGGTGTCCACGCCCAGCACCTGCTTGTGCAGGTGGTCGAAGCTGGCGCCGGCTTGGGCCAGCCAGTTCTGGTACACGGCCACGTGCTTGACGTACTGGTTCTCGCGGTGGATCTCGCTGACGGCGTTGAGCGTGAAGCTGAGGAAGAGGAAATGCTCCTCGAGGCTCAGGCTGCCGGAGCTCAGCAGGTCGGCCTTGGTGCGGGCGCCCTCCTGGTAGTGGCGTCCGCTGACGATGAGGTCGTGGCTGCCGCCGAAGAAGGCGTCGGCGATCTCCAGCTTGGCGTCCTCGCCCAGGGCGGCGATCTCGGCGGGCGTGCGCCCCTGGTGCTCGAGCTTCTCGTCGATCACGCCCATCACGTGGGCGCGCCCCTTGGGGGTGGACAGGTAGGCGTCCTTCCATTGCCGCTGCAGCGGCGAGAGGCGGAAGCCGTAGTTCCGCTTCCAGAAGTCCATGGGCACGATCTCGAACAGGTTCGGGACGCGCCGGAAGAGTGCCGGGCGCGCCAGGGCCTGCTCGGCGGTCTGCTTCTCGAGCACCCGGTACCCGTTGCCCTCGCGCACGACCCGGCTCTTCTCGGCGGGGGTGTGCTCGCTGTTCTTCTGGCAGAAATGGCAGACCGCGTCCAGGTCCAGCCCCGGGTCCAGGGGCTCGGGCGCCTTGCGCGCGTCGTTGGCGTTTGGACGCTGGTTGCGCCCGGGGACGGTCCAGACCTCCTCGCCCACCACTGGGTTGAGGATGCGCAGGCTGCCGTCGGCGAGGGTGTTGTAGACGAAGAGTGGTTTGAGCATGCGGGCCGGATGAGGAGTGTCGGCTTGTGCCGTGGCGGAGGCCGGGGCTAAGATGGGCCCCCACGGGGCCCCCGGCCGGGGCGCTTTAAGCCCTCCACCATACCAGAGCCCGCCTTTTCTTTACAGCCCAGGAACGCCCATGCCCAGCGCCCGCACCCGCTCGCTCGTCGCCCAGGACAAGGCCCATGTGTGGCACCCCTTCACCCAGATGCGGGATTGGGAGGCCGACCCCGAGCCCCTGGTCATCAGCCGGGGCCGCGGCTGCACCCTCTTCGACAGCGAAGGCCGCCCCTACCTCGACGGGGTGTCCAGCCTGTGGGTGACGGTCCACGGCCACGGGCACCCCCGCCTGCGCCGGGCCCTGGAGCGGCAGATGGAGGCCCTGGACCACAGCACCCTGCTGGGCCTGGCCAACGAGCCGAGCATCGCCCTGGCCGGGGCCCTGGCCGCCGCGGCGCCGCGCGGCCTGCGGAAGGTCTTCTATTCGGACAGCGGCTCCACGGCCATGGAGATCGCCCTGAAGATCGCGTTCCAGTACTGGCAGAACCAGGGCGGCGCGGCGGCGCGCAAGCGCGGCTTCCTCACCCTGAGCGAGGCCTACCACGGCGACACCATCGGCTCCGTCAGCCTGGGGGGCATCGACCTTTTCCACCGGGTGTACCGTCCCCTGCTCTTCCCCACCCTGCAGGTGCCCACCCCCTACGGCAGCGGGGACCCGGCCCGGGGCGCCGCGGCCCTGGAGCGCATCTCGACGCTGCTGCGGCGCAGGGCCGGGACCCTGGCGGGGGTGGTGGTGGAGCCCCTGATGCAGGGCGCCGCGGGCATGCTCAAGGCGCCGCCCGGCTTCCTGAAGGGCCTGCGGCGCCTCTGCGACCGGCACGATGTGCTGCTCATCGCCGACGAGGTCGCCACGGGCTTCGGCCGCACAGGCACCCTCTTCGCCTGCGCGCAGGAGGGGGTCAGCCCGGACCTGATGGCGGTGGCCAAGGGGCTCACGGGCGGCGTCCTGCCCCTGGCGGCCACCCTGGCCACGGAACGGATCTACCGCGGCTTTCTGTTCCCCTACCGAGACCAGAAGACCTTCTTCCACGGCCACACCTACACCGGCAACCCCCTGGCCTGCGCCGTGGCCCTGGAAAGCCTGGCGCTTTTCCGCTCCGAGCGCACCCTGGAGCGCCTGGCTCCCAAGATCGCGCACCTCAGGGACCGGCTCGAGGGCCTGCTGGAGCGGCCCCATGTGGCGGAGATCCGGCAGGCGGGCTTCATGGTGGGGATCGAGCTGATGCGCGACAAGGCCCGGCGCCGGCCCTATGGCTACGCCGAGGCCGTGGGCGCGCGGGTGTGCCGCCGCGCCCGCGCCTATGGCGTGATCCTGCGTCCGCTGGGCGACGTCATCGTGCTCATGCCGCCGCTTTCGATCTCGGTGACCGAGCTGGATTTTCTGGTGAAGGCCGTGGAAGCCAGCATCCGCGATGTGACAGAACCCGGGGGCTGAAGGGGGCGGGCGCATCCGCGGCCGGACCCGGCCTGCGGCACGGCCTTCAGGCCGCAGCCGTCCCGGACCCAGGCCTGGCTCGCCCTGCCAGCCAGGCGGCTCCGAGCGCCCCGGCCAGGCAGGCGACCCGGACCCAGGCGAGCCAGGGCAGGGGCAGGGCGGACCGCCTCCAGATGACGACGTAGGCACAATCCGCCAGCCAATGGGCGGCGATCAGCAGCGCCATCGGCGCGCCGCGGCTGCGCAGTTTCGCCGCGCCCAGGCCCCAGGCGAAGATCCAGCCCAGCTCAGGCAAGGGCTGGTAGCCCAGGTGCATGGCGGCGAACATCAGGCTGCCCACCCATTCCCCCCAGGCCGGCCCCTTCAGTTCGGACAGGGCGCGCTGGAACAGGCCCCGGTAGGACACCTCCTCATTGAAGCCCACCGCGAGGTCGATGGCGATGACCCGCCAGTCGAACCAGGCCGGGATCTGCAGGCTCAGGGCGTTGGACAGGTGCGCGGCCACCAGCAGACCGCATCCCGCCCACACCCAGAAGCCGACGCGCCGCCAGCGCAGCAGCGCGCTCAGGGCCCAGCAGCGCGCGTACAGGACGCAGACCGCGGCCCCGCAGGCCAGCCGGAACCCCGTGATGATCTCGTCCTGGCGGACCCCGGCGGCCCAGTCAGCCGCAGGGACCAGCCGTTGGACCAGCGTCCGGGCCACCAGATACAGCGCCCAGACCAGGATGCCCCAGCTCAGGGCGCGCCGCGCAGGTCCGGCGGCGGGCCGGCCGTCCGGGGCCGGGATCCAGGCGCTCACTGCGCGACCACCACCCGGTTGCGGCCCTTGTGCTTGGCCTCGTACAGGGCCAGGTCCGCGCGCTTGAACAGGGCCTCCGCCGGCTCGCCGGGCCGGGCCACGGCGCAGCCGATGCTGATGGTGACCCGCAGCGGCTCGTCCCCTTCGCCGAAGGCGAAGCGCTCCACGGACTGGCGCAGCTTCTCGGCCACGACCTCCGGCTTGGCCTCGCCCTGGGTCAGGACCACCGCGAACTCCTCGCCGCCCACGCGCGCAGGCAGGTCGGCCCGGCGCAGGCCCACGTGCAGCAGGTCCGCGAGCTGGCGCAGGACCCGGTCGCCCATGGGGTGGCCGTAGGTGTCGTTGACCCGCTTGAAGTGGTCGATGTCCAGCTCGAGCACGCAGACCGCGCCCCCGCGCTCCTTGACCCGGAACAGCTCGCGGTCGAGGACCCGGTCGAAGAGGGTGCGGTTGGCCAGCCCGGTCAGGGGGTCGTGCACCACCCGCTCCTGCAGGACCTTGTTCTCCTTGGTCATCACGGCCAGCCGGCGGCTCTGGGCGTCCATGACCCGGCCGCGGGTGAGCATGCCCACCGTGCGCCCGTCCTGCACCACCGGCAGCCGCCGCACCCGCATCAGGGTCATCAGGTCCGCCACGTCGAGGATGTCCTCGGCCGGGCCCACCGACACCACCGGGCTGGTCATGAGGTCCGCGACGCGCATGCCCAGCACCCGCCCCTGGTGCTGGGCGAAGGCGCGGATCAGATCGCGTTCGGTGAAGATGCCCAGCGGCTCCGGAGGCGGGTCCAGCTTCGAGGTGGGGTTCCAGCTGTCGGGCACCACCACCACTTGCCCGATGCGGCCCTCGGCCATGCGCTCGCAGACGGTCAGCACGCTTTCGCCTTCGGGCACGGCCAGGGGGCGCGACAGCATGAAGGCGCCCGCGCTCCAGTCCTCGCCCCCGCCGGCGCCGTGCTGCCGCCGCTCGTCACCCGCCTCCCCGTCCCCTTCGCGTTGCGCCATGGCCCCCGTTCCCTTGTGCAAAGTAAAGGGGGCGGCCTCCCGGCCGCCCCCGTCGCTCTATTGCTTCCCCGCCGCGGCCTTGCCCTTGTCCGCCTGGCTCTTCTCGGACTTCTTGCGTTCGTTGGCGTCGAGGATCTTCTTTCTCAGCCGGATCGTGCTCGGCGTGACCTCGACGAGCTCGTCGTCCTCGATGTACTCGAGGCACTGCTCCAGGCTCATGCGCCGCGCCGGCGTCAGGGTCAGCGCGTCGTCGGTGCCCGAGGCCCGCATGTTCGTCAGCTGCTTGGCCCGGCAGATGTTCACGCCCAGGTCGTTCTCGCGGGCGTGCTCGCCCACGATCATGCCGGAATACACCTTCTCGCCGGGGCCGATGAACATGTTGCCGCGCTCCTGCGCGCCGAAGAGCCCGTAGGCGTTGCTCTCGCCGGGGTCCGTGGCCCACATGACGCCCACGTGGCGGGTCTCGACGTCGCCCTTGTATTCGTCGTAGCGGTCGAAGACGTGGTGCAGGGCGCCCTCGCCGCGCGTCAGGGTCATGAACTCGGTGCGGAAGCCCAGCAGGCAGCGGCTGGGGATGCTGAACTCGACGCGCACCTGGTTGTCGCCGAAGGGCGTCATGTTGATCATCTCGGCCTTGCGCGAACCCAGGCGCTCCAGCACCCCGCCCATGACGGCGGAGGGCATGTCGATGATCAGGCGCTCATAGGGCTCCTGCAGCTTGTCCTGCTCGTTGCGGTGCATGATCACCCGCGGCTTGCCGACCTCGAGCTCGAAGCCCTCGCGGCGCATCGTCTCGATCAGGATGCCCAGGTGCAGCTCGCCGCGGCCGCTGACCACGAAGGAGCCCTCGCCCTCGCCCGTGTCGACGCGCAAGGCCAGGTTGCTCAGCAGCTCGCGCTCGAGGCGGTTCTTCAGGTGCCGGGCGGTGACGAACTTGCCCTCGGTGCCGGCGAAGGGGCTGGTGTTGACGCCGAAGGTCATGCTCAGCGTGGGCTCGTCGACATGGATGCGCTCCAGCGCCTCGGGCGTGTCCGCGGCGCAGATGGTGTCGCCGATGAAGACGTCCTCGAAGCCCGCCAGGCCTATGATGTCGCCCGCCGAGGCGCTCTCGACCTCGGCCTGCTTCATGCCTTCGAAGGCCAGCAGCTTGGTGGTGCGCCCCGACAGGTTCTTGGCCTCCTTCATCAGCAGCAGCGGCTTGGCCTTGTCCACGCTGCCGCGGGCGATGCGGCCCACGGCGATGCGGCCGACGAACTCGTTGTAGAGGATGTTGCTCACCAGCATCTGGAAGGGCGCCTCCTGGTCCACGGTCGGGCCCGGCACGCGCTCGGCGATCAGGTCCAGCAGTGGCCGCAGGTCCGAGTCGGGGTCCTCCATCTTCAGGCGGCAGGTTCCGGCGCGGCTGCAGGCGAAGATGTAGGGGAACTCGGCCTGCTCGTCGCTGGCCTCGAGGCTGAGGAAGAGGTCCAGCACCATGTCGTGGACCTCGTGGGGCCGGGCGTCCTGGCGGTCGATCTGGTTGATCACCACGATGGGGCGATGCCCCAGGGCCAGGGACTTCTTGAGCACGAAGCGGGTCTGGGGCAGGGGGCCCTCGGCCGCGTCGACCAGAAGCAGCACGCCGTCGACCATCTTCAGGATGCGCTCGACCTCGCCGCCGAAGTCCGCGTGCCCGGGCGTGTCCACGATGTTGTACTTGGCGCCCTTGTAGTGGTAGCTGGCGTTCTTCGAGAAGATGGTGATGCCGCGCTCGCGCTCGAGGTCGTTGGAGTCCATGGCCCGCTCGGCCACGTGCTCGTTCGTGCGGAACACCCCCGTCTGCTTGAGGATGGCGTCCACCAGCGTGGTCTTGCCATGGTCAACGTGGGCGATGATCGCGAAGTTGTGCAGGTCCTTGCGTTGCTGAACGGGCATTTGCTTCCTTTGCTCTGCGCTGTCGAGGGGGATCGCCGGCCGGGCTTCAGGCCCGGCGGCGGGTGGGGCGCACCAAAAACGAGGGCCAAAGATAACCCAAGGCGAACCCGGCTAGCAAGCCGCCAAGATGGGCGGAATTGTCGATCAGCAGGGGGGCGTCCCAGAACCTGAGCGCCGCGCCCAGGATGAAGATGAAAGCGGTCGGCCGTGCCAGCCATTGAAACAGCCGGCTGGCCAGTGCCTCGGGCATGCGGGGGTCCCGCCGGAAGCGGGGGGCCAGCAGGACTCCAATCAGGCCCATGATGGCTCCGGAGGCCCCCACCGAGGGCAGTCCCGCGGGGTTGGTCAGGGCGCTCAGGGCGCCGGCGGCGATGGCCGCCAGCAGGTAAAGGCCCAGCATGCGCCAGGGGCCCGCCAGATGCTCCAGGACGGCCCCGACCAGGTACAAGGCCCACAGGTTCATCACCAGGTGGGGCCAGCCGCCGTGCAGGAAGGCGCAGCTGAGCATGCGCCACCATTCCCCGGCGCCCAGGGTCAGGCCCGGCTCATTGGCCCCCAGCCTCAGCAGGGCGCTGCTGTCGGCCACGTCCGGGCTGACCCCCTGGCGCTGCAGGCCGGCCGACAGGAGCAGCTGCAGCAGAAACATGGCGATGTTGAGGCCCAGCAGGACCCAGGTCATGGGCACCGGGCCGGGGGCCAGCAGGCGGGCCGCGGCGCGTTCCTCGCGCCCCCGGCGCAGGGCCTCGCTTTCCCGCCCCAAGCGTGTCCGCTCGGCCTCGTCCGCTCCGGGGTCCTGGGCCGGGTCGGCCGCCACCGCCGCCAGCTCGGCGGCGTCCGGCAGGGGGCTGATGCGCCCGCTGAAGGCGCCCTTGCCGTCCTCCACGCACAGCAGTCCCCGTCCCACGACGGTCTTGGACAGGAAGTGCCCGTCTTCGAAGTCCAGCAGGCGCGGCCCGAGGTCCGCCGCGCGCACCGCGTCGCCGACCACCAGCCACACGCCCGCCTTCAGGCGGCCGGACACATGGGCCTCGAGGGCGCGCAGGGCTCCCCGCAGGCTCTCGGCCCGGTGGACGGCCCAGTCCGGCTCGCCGCCGTGGTCCGCCAGCAGCGCGTGGATGCGCAGGTCGCCGCCTTCCCAACGCGCCAGGCAGGCGTCGAAGAGCGCCAGGGCCGGGACCCTGCCGGCGGGCACCAGCTGTTCCAGGGCCTGGAAGCCCCCGCGCACGGTCATCCAGCGCGCCAGGGCGTCGACCCCGTCCTGCGCGCTTCTCAAGGCTGCGCCGGCACGGCGTCGGGCCGGGCGTTGTAGGCCTGCACGGCGCGCCTTAGGGCGGGCAGGTGCAGCAGGTTCGCGGCCAGCTGGGCCGCGGCGATGACCGCCACCCCGCCGCCGGCCAGGGCCAGGCTCGAGGAGGTGCTTTCGCTGCGGTAGACGAACACCGAGGCCACCACCAGGCCCAGGCCGACGGCCCAGGCGGGCGCCGTGTACCAGCCCGCCGCATTGTCGCTGAGCACGGCCACCTTCACGTCCCCGTCCGCGGGCATGCGCAGGGCGGGGCGCAGCCCGGCTTCATAGCCGGGCAGCGTGGCCGAGAGGATCGAGAGGGGCTTGTCCACCACCATTCCCTTGAGCTGGAGAGGGCTGCGCCCGATGTAGGCGCCGTTGAGCACCAGGTCCGCGTCCGGCAGCTCCACGCCGGGGGAGCCCCAGGCGAAGGCCGAGATGCGGGCGCGGCTGATGTAGAGCCCCTTGGATTCCGCGGCATCCGGGGTAGCGCCGTCGTCGTCCGAGGGGCCGTAGTACACGTCGGCCGGGTCCATGGCCCCGGCCGTGTCGGCCGCCGCGGGGGTCAGGGCCGCTGCCGAGGCCTGGGCCGCGGCGGACGCGGACGCGCCCACGGGCGCCGCCCCCGCCAGCGCAGGGTCGGCATGGGCCAGGCCCGCCCCAAGAAGCAGCGCCGCAAGCAGATCAATCATCCCAGTCCACCTCCACCTGCAGCCGTATCTCCCTCAGGACCCCGGCCACCCGCTCGCAGTCGACTCGGGCGCCCTGGTACACCATGGCGCGGCCCTGGGTGTGCACGGTCCAGGCGTGCTCCTCGGCCTTTGACGCGTCGCAGGCGCCGGCCTTGACCAACTGCAGGATCACATCGTCGAAGCTGTGCCAGTCGTCGTTGTACAGGATCACCCGCGCCGGCTTGGCCGCGCGCCGCGTGGTCTCTGGGACGGTTTCGACGACGGTTCCGGGCATGGGGCTCAGATCCTTGCGGTCAGGCACCAGTTCTGGGAAAAGCCGGCGTGGGCCACCATCCAGCTGAAGCCGGCCGCGCTGAGTTCGGCGCAGGCCTGGGCCTCGCCGACGCGGGCGGTGAAGCAGGGCCCAAGCGGCGGGCTCTCGTCGCGCACGGCCGCGTCCTCGGCGGGCGGACGCCAGTCCAGCAGGCACAGCAGGCCCCCCGGGGCCAGCAGGCGCCGCAGCTCGAGCAGGTAGGCGCGGCGGTCGGCGACCAGGTGGTAGACCTGGGCCAGCAGCACCAGGTCTGCGCAGCCGTCCGGCAGGGGCAGGCGGTCGGGCTTGGACCGCACGACTTCGATGCGGGTGTAGCCCGGGTGTTCGGCGTAGCCTTCCAGCCGGTTGAGGAAACGCCGCAGGGGCTCCTCCTCCCACTCGGCGGCGAGGAAGACGCCCTGGCCCCGCATGGCTTCGAACACGGGAAAGAAGAAGGCCCCGGCCCCGCAGCCCACGTTCAGGAAGCGCTGGCCTGGCTTCGGGCGCAGGGCCTCGACCACCCGGGGCGGGGGGACCAGCTCCAGCCGGCGGGGGCCGTCGCGGCCGGGCCCGTCGCCGTCGAAGTCCGGGCGCGCATTCACGGGCCCGCCCGGCGCTGCAGAAAGGACTCCGGATCCATCAGGAAGCGGGTGCGGGCGTCGTTGCCCTGGGCGTCCCTGTCCCCGGAAAAATAATAGGTTTCGCCCCGGTAGACCACCCTGGGCGTGGCGGAGGTCACCGTCAGGAGCTGCCCCGTGACCGGGCAGGCGGCCTGGCCGGCCGGGTTGACCGCGTAGCCGCCGGCCGCAGGCGCCCCGGCCTGCGACGGCGCCGACGGCGGGGCCGCCGCGCCGTCCTGCCCGCGCTGCCAGGCCAGGAATCCCAGGGTGCAGGCGCCCAGGGCGAGGATCCAGGCGGCGCCGACCAGCGCCACCTGCACCGGCTTATCCATGGGCGCCCTCGGCCGCCGGCAGCAGGTGCCGTTCGATGTATTCCGCCAGCCCGTCGTGCTCGGGCCCGGCGACCACCACGTCGGCGCTCTGCTGCAGCTCCCTGCGGCCGCTGGCCATGGCGATGCCCAGTCCCGCCCACTCGAGCATGCCCAGATCATTCCACCCGTCGCCGGCGGCGGCGACCTCCGAAGGCTGCAGGCCCAGGTTCCCCGCCAGCTCGGACAGGGCGTGGCCCTTGTCCGCGTCCAGAGGAATGAATTCGAGGTACTCGTCGGCGGTGATCATCAGGCGGCAGCGCCCCGCGAAGCGGGGTTCGAGCTCCTGCCGCAGGGACCGGATCGTCGCAGCCTGCGCATAGATCAGCAGCTTGAAGGGCGCATTGCCGCGCAGCTCGGAGTGGCTGGCCACCTCGCGCATCGGCGACGAGGTGCGCCCCTGGTAGAGGTCCCACCACGGCTGGATGCGCCGCGCATAGAGGACGCCGTCGAGATAGTAGTTCAGGGGCAGGTCCCTGGATTCGGCGAGGTCGGTGATCTCGACGGCCAGGGCGGCGTCCAGGGCGTGCCTTGCCAGGATGCGGTCCCCGGCGTCGCGCAGCATGGCCCCGTTGTAGCTGATGACCGGGCCGCCCACGCCCATCTCCGCGCCGATAGTGCGTATGCTTTCATGCATGCGCCCCGAGGCCAGGCAGACGGTGACGCCGGCGTCCTGAAGGCCGCGCAGGGCCGCCTTGAGGCGGGCGGTGGCGTGGCAGCCGTCCACGCCGCGGTCGATGAGCACGGTGCCGTCCAGGTCGGTGGCGAACAGCTTGATCTTGGTCATCGCGGGCCTTCAGCCTTTGAGGTGCAGGATGCTGTTGTGGCCCCAGTAGCCGTCGGTGATGCTTTCGGCGGCCAGGGGATCGGGGATCCACATGTCGTTGTTGATGACGAACTTGTACTCATAGGTGCCGGGGATCAGGCCCACCTTCAGCCAGAAGCCGCCGTCCTCCTGGGCGTGCATGGGGTCCGCCAGGGGGTCCCAGCCGTTGAAGCCGCCCACCACGCTGCAGGTCCGCACGCCGAGCGAGGGGTCCGGCCTGAAGCGGAAGATCACGGCGGACTGGGGCGCGTAGCCGATGACCCGGTCGCGGCCCGCCTGCTTGGCCTTGTACAGGGCCTTGTCCGCGACCTCGACCAGGGCCTGCCAGGTGGAGGCGTCGCGGGGATAGGTGGCCACCCCCTGGGACGCGGTGATGCGGTGGTGGTGCTCGCCCAGGCGCACGGGGCTGGCGTCGATGTTGCCGCGCACGCGTTCGGCCAGCTCGAGGGCCAGGCGCTTGGTGGTCTCGGGCAGTATGAGCGCGAACTCCTCGCCGCCGTAGCGCGCCACGAAATCGGTCTCGCGAACGGTCTCGTCCAGCAGGCGGGCCAGGTGCTGCAGCGCCGAATTGCCCGCCTGGTGGCCGTGGGTGTCGTTGAATTTCTTGAAGTGGTCGATGTCCAGCATCACCAGAGACAGCTGGTGGCGGTAGCGCTTGGCGCGCTGCATTTCCTCGGGCAGGCGCATCGAGAAGAAGCGGTAGTTGCGCAGGCCCGTCAGCTGGTCGCGGAAGGCCATCTGCTCCAGCTGATAGTAGCTGGGGGTGGCGCTGTCCTCCTCGATCTTGAGCGCCCGCTCCACGTTCTCGAGCAGGTCCATGGCCGCCGTCTTCAGGCCGATGGGGCGCCCCAGGGGCCCGCTCAGGCGCTGCTGGTGGGCGAGCAGGCTCTCGAAGGTGGCCCGGGCCAGGTTCTCGCTGGGGCTCAGGTTGGCGACGGCCAGCGCCAGTGCCTGGTAGTCGGCATGGCCGCCCGTGGCCTGGCTGGCCACCAGAAATTCAAGCTCCTGGCTGCGCTTGCCGCCGAGGGCCAGGCCCCTGAGCAGGTCCAGTTCGAGGGCGGACCCTTCACTGAGGTAGTCGATATCGCTTTCACTCATGGCACGGTTTCCAGTCTAAAGGATCTTTGGGCGGGGCACCCGCCTCAATAGAAAAAACCCGGCGCCTTCGCGCCGGGTTTTCAATGGCACGGCGATGCGCCGTGATCGGCATTAGCAGCCGCAGGGCTTCTTGGGTCCGAACATCTTAGCCTCCATTTTTAGCGTGGCTCGAGCCACGCGGGTGTCGAAAATCTTCTTTTTGCCTTCCGGGCCGCATTGCCCTCGGAAAGCGTTGAATGTCCCCATGGATCCTACGCAGGCCGGACGCCCAGGGTTTTCTTGCCTGAGCAGGTTCAAGCCTAGTGCCTGCACAGGCCCCCTGTCAAGCCGGGCCTGGGTTCGCCCCTGGCCGGCCTTCCGTGAAAGCCTGAAAAGCCTTTCAAGACAGGCGTTCTCCAGGACGGAAGCCCAGTTCGTCCGGAGCCGGCCCGGTCTGGGGGCCGGAGGTCAGCAGCCAGGCGCCGTCCGCTGGCTCGGCAGCAAAGGGCCGGGCCAGGGTCGGACCCAGGTCCGGATCCAGCCAGGGCCCCCCCGGACGCAGGGCCAGGCTTCTGGCCCGGGCCTGGGCGGCCCCAAGCACTGCAAAACGCCGGCGGTCCCGGGGGCCCCAGGTCCCCACCCATGCTGGGCCCCAGGCCAGGGCCAGGCTCCAGCGCAGGGAACCGGCCCCCCGCAGGCGCTGCTGGCTGGCCAGGACCTCAAGGGTGGACCGCAGTTCCCAGGCCGCGGCCAGCGCGCCGACTTCGGGT
>Ga0302320_10021358_pt1 | contig 12853 bp, 11 predicted proteins | sample Bog_T0_3_FD_202130 | JGI IMG/M metagenome (GOLD analysis project Ga0302320, IMG submission 202130) | Peat permafrost microbial communities from Stordalen Mire near Abisko, Sweden - Bog_T0_3 | ecosystem: Environmental > Terrestrial > Soil > Wetlands > Peat | place: Sweden: Abisko, Stordalen Mire...
TCAGTTCACGGAGGGCAAGACCCAGGAGGAGTGGCTGCGTCTGCTCGTCGCCCAAAGCCAGGCGGCCGTGCCGGGACTGCCGGGATTTGACGAGCTCGCCGAGATGGGCATCTGGCGCCAGCCGAACGCGCCCGATCACACCCAAGTTGCTCTCGACACCTTCCGACAGGATCCGAAGAAGAACCCCCTCGGCACGCCTTCTGGAAAGATCGAGATCTTCTCCAAGCAGCTGTGGGATCTCAATCGAACCTGGACCCTGCCGAAAGGTGAGCAGATCGCCGCGCTTCCTGCTTGGTACGACTATCCCGAAGGCGCTACCGATCCCCTGATAAAGACATATCCGCTGCAGTGCATCGGTCACCACTACAAGGGCCGGACCCACTCCACCTATGGCAACGTGGCGTGGTTGAAAGAGGCAGCACCGCAAGTCGTCTGGATGAACCCCGTCGATGCCGAGGCGCGGGGGGTCACCAACGACGACACGGTCTATGTGTTCAACGGCCGAGGGCGGATAAAGATCACCGCCAGGGTGACGGAGCGCATTGCCCCCGGGGTGATCTCAGTACCCGAAGGTGCCTGGTACGCGCCCGGCGCACAGGCCGTAGACGCGGGCGGGTGTGTGAACACACTGACAACCCAAAACCCCACGCCGTTGGCAAAGGGAAATGGTCAGCACACGATTCTGGCCCAAGTCGAGATGGCGTAGGGGAGCTGTTGGATCATGGCTAAGCAACTTGGTTTTTTCATCGATCAGAACTACTGCACGGGTTGTAAGACGTGTCAGATCGTCTGTAAAGACAAGAACGACCTGCCGGTCGGAGTGATCTGGCGACGTATTGCCGAATGGGTGGGCGGAACGACGAACCGCTTCAACGGGGCAGTGGAGACGACTGCCTTTGCCTATTACACCTCGATCTCGTGCAACCACTGCGAGGACCCGATCTGCATCAAGGTGTGCCCGACGACAGCCATCCACAAGGGCGCCGACGGCATCGTCTCGATTGACGACAACCTGTGTGTTGGTTGCCGACTTTGCGAGTGGTCCTGTCCTTACGGCGCACCGCAGTTCGACTCCGCACGTGGCGTCGAGACCAAGTGCAACTTCTGCGCCGACTACCTGGCAGAGGGCAAAGACCCCGCGTGCGTCGCCGCATGCCCCAGCCGGGCGCTCGAGTTCGGCGAAATATCGGAGCTGCGTGCAAAGCACGGCTCGATCAACAACATCGCCCCGTTGCCCGACCCCTCGATCACGCGCCCCTCGCTTGTGATCGCCCCTTCCCGAAATGCCCAACCGAGCGGATCTACCGACGGCAAAGTGGTCAACCCCAAGGAACTGGTGTGAGATGGACACTCAAGACATTCCCCTCGTGATCTTCACGATCCTCGCCCAGATGTCCGTCGGCGCGTTCGTCGTGAACGGGTTCCTGCACGTGTTCGCCGGGCGCAAGAACGGCCAGGCGAAGATCGACAAGCTGTCGGATCCGGCGCTGTACGCGATTGGACCTGTGATGGTCGTGGCTCTTTGCATAAGCCTTGCCCACCTCGGCGATCCATTACACGCGCTCTATACCTGCGAGAACTTCGGACGTAGTTGGCTGAGCCGCGAGATCGTCTTCGGCGTCGCGTTCGCGGTCCTCGCGATTGTCTTCTCCGTGTCGCACGGCCGCAAGTGGTTCAACCCGATATTGCTCCAAGCGCTCGGTGCCCTCACGGCGCTGTTTGGTCTGGCGTTCATCTTCTCCCAAGGAATGATCTACACGATCCCGACCATTCCGGGATGGGACTCGTGGGCAACTCCAGTCAGCTTTTTCGTAACCACCTTCTTGCTTGGCAGTCTGGCCGTCGGCGTCGACTTCGTAGCGGTGACGACCATCCCCCGCCTGCGCTCGCGCCACGGCGGCGACACCACGCCCCTTCTCTACCAGTCACTTAGGTGGATCTCGGCCTCGGCCATGGTGCTGCTCGGCGTGCAGTTCGTCGTCGAGCCGACATATGCCCTAGAGCTCTCCTCCAAGGGAGGAGCTGCCGCGCAATCGGCCAATCTCCTCCTATTTGGAGGAGGATCGGTCTTCATTGTCGAGATGGTCCTCTTCTTCGCCGGTGGCGCGCTCATCGCCTTCTTCTTGCACATGCTTCGTGCGGACACCCCGACTCCGCTGGTATCGGGCCCCGATGGATCAGGTACAGCCGTCGTGCAAGCTGGTCTCGGCCAACGGATGATGGTCTACGCCGTAACCACGGCGTTCGTGTGCGTACTGGCCTCTGAGGTCCTCGGCCGGATCCTCTTCTACACAAGCAACGTGCGGATCGGATTCTGAGATCGTGCCCGACGCGGTCCTGGCGAACCTGACGCTTGCGTCGCGCCTCGACGGCTTCGCCGCTGCCTACAGCGTCATGGAGCGTTTGTTACGCGCCCCCGCCGACACTGGACTGCAGCAGCGATTGAGTGAACCTGGCGTGCTCGACTCCTGGCCGATGCCACGCGATCCTGAGACATCGCGTGGTCTCGCCCTACTTGGCGCCTCGCTCAGCAGCAAAGAGAGCGTGACGGAGCTACAAAGAGACTTCGAGCGGTTGTTCGTAGGACCGAACGCATCGCTTGCTCCGCCCTACGAGTCCGTTTACCGCAGCGTCGACCGCCTTCTCTTCGACGTACCAACCTTCGAGGTGAGAGCCGAGTACCGCTCTTTTGGACTGCAGGCGCCCGATTTCAATCGGGAACCGGACGACCATCTCGGCCTCGAGTTCTCTTACCTGGCGCTCGTTTGCGAGCGCGGCCTTGACGCTCTTGAGCGAGCAGACGTTCGGGGGCTCGACGAAGCGCTCGAGGCTCAGCGCCGATTCCTCGCCGAGCACGTCCTGTGCTGGGGCGCTGACTGCCTGGGACTGGTCGAGGCTAATGCCCAGACGGCTTTCTACCGGGGTGTCGGAGGCCTCGGACTCGGGGTTCTGACCAACGCCGTGTCGTGGTGACATCAGCTTTTGCCACGTTGCAGGACGCGGGCAGTCGAGCGAACATCGCAACGGGCCTGAGCCCAAGTGCAACCGCAGGTGTCCATGATGACCTCAGCTCCCTGTTGCGGTGGCTCGCAGATCAACCCGATGGGCCCAGCGTTGGTCTCCTATGCGCTCACGAAGTTGGCCCCATCAGGCCACCGGCTGACATCGTCATCGTGCGGCTCGACGGGTGTGCCGGAGACCTGTCCCTCGCCTCATATCTCGAAGCGGCAGCTGGTGGCACAGCGAAGTTGTCAGTTCTTGGCTCAGACTGCCCACAGCTGCCAGCAATCCGAGCAACACTCGCTGTTGCCAACAGGCTTGTTGGTCTTGACTCCGACTTGTTCAAGGTGGCGAGCACAGCAAAGAGAAGACGCTTTGGTCGTTCTCCGGTATATGGGTTACACCGACTGCCGGTGTCGCGACGTCGTTTGCTTTTCTTAACCCACCTCGACCACGCTTGGATGCCCGACGTCGCCGCCGACCAACGTGCCCGCGTCTTGGCAGCGTTGCGCCAGCTCCGCGGCCCTGGTACATCCCTCGATGATGTCTCCGATTTGCTCCTGCCGTCGGCATCTCTTGTCGCGACCGGGTGCACAGCATGTGGCGTCTGCGTCCGAGCCTGCCCGACTGGCGCGATAAGCCTTGAGAAGGCCGAGCAGACAAGCGTCAATGGCGGCGGTACCTTCACTCTGACGGCGCTCGCATCGAGATGCTTCGATTGCGGCCGTTGCGTCGCACTTTGCCCGTCGGGCGCGCTCGTCCGCGCTGGACAGCTCGACTGGGCACTACTGGCCGATGCCGGGACCGGGACCGGGACCATTGCCAGTGGCTCAGTCCATCGATGTGCACGCTGTGGTGATGACTTCGCGTCTGGGCAATCGGACCAATGCTGTCCGATCTGTCAGTTCAGGCTCGAGAATCCTTTCGGATCAAGGCTTCCCTTTGGCGACGAGGTCTCCGCCTCTCCCTAACGGGCGTGGCCCGCCACCAACCCACGGCACCAAGCGAGCCCAAGATCACCTCTCGCCATTGGTCCTCTTTGTCGTGTGAGGACTACCCGAATGCTCAGTTGGTGACCAGCGCGACCAGATCATCGCCCAATGCGGTCGCTCACGCTTTTTCTGTCAAGCCCGGCGAACCAACGGTCGATTGGCCGCATCCGCTCAGGAGCGTTGAGCACAAGATGCCACATCGGATAGGGCAACGGCGTCGCTGAGGCTCTATCAAGAGTTTCCCGCTCGTCGCTGTCGAGCGACAGGTCGTGTGCCGCCAAAGTGTCTCTTAATTGAGCCTCCGTACGGGCGCCGACAATTACCGACGTCACCCCGGGAGTGGCTAGCAAATACGACAGGGCCACCTGTGCCGGGCTTGCACCGCGCGACTCGGCGACTGTGACGATTGCCTCCACCACGTCGTAGACGTGCTCCCAATCGGCGATCGGGGGCTCAGGCCAATTCGAGAGGTGACGCCCGACGGCCGGTGCTGGCACATCTCGGCGGTACTTGCCCGTCAGCAGGCCACCGGCGAGCGGGCTCCAAATGAGGTTGCCCAGTCCCTCCTCGACACTCGCCGGCAAGAGCTCGTGCTCCGCTTCGCGGTTGAGCACCGAGTAGTAGATCTGCTGGCTCACGAAGCGGTCGAAGCCACGCCGTTCCGCGATGCCGAGGGCCTTCATGAGCTGCCAGGCAGCGTAGTTGGAGCATCCGAGATAACGCACTTTGCCCGTGCGCACGAGATCGTCCAGTGCTCCCAAGGTTTCCTCCAGCGGCGTCATGGCGTCCCATTCGTGCACCTGATAGAGGTCGATCCAGTCGGTCCGCAGGCGGCGCAGGCTCTTCTCGCAGCTCGCGATTATGTGACGGCGCGAGAGCCCCTCGTCGTTGGGACCGGGTCCAGAGCGGAACCGCACCTTGGTCGCGACCAACAACTCGTCCCGCCGCCCATCGATGACCTCGCCCAGCATCGTCTCCGACGCGCCGCCCGAGTACACATCGGCCGTGTCGAACAGGTTCACTCCCGCCTCGAGAGCGATGTCGACAAGGCGGCGCGCCTCTCCGGATTCGAGCTGGCCCCAATGAGTATCTGCAGCTGCACCCCCGAAGTTCGCCGTGCCGAGCGCCATGGTCGAGACTTTGAGGCCCGATCTCCCGAGGCTCCTGTACTCCATTGCTGCTCTCCTCCCACTCCGGGTCCAAAGCTCGAGGGCTTGAACCATCTCTCAATGGACTCGCGTTAAAAGACCCGAGTCGCTTTTGCCGAAACTCCCTATCTCGACTTGGCGAAAGATTTAGCTCTTAGGCGAGGACGCGACGGCGGAAGTTGCGTAGGCCAAGAGTCAAGAAGACAACGAGGAAGCCCGACAACAGCGGGTAAACCACGTAAAGGTGCATGTGCGAGGAGTCGGTCAGCGCGGACCGCATCCCCTCTGTCACATAGATGAGCGGGTTGATGAGAACGAGGATCTGCAGCCAGTGAAAGCTGCCGACGTGCACCGGCGACAACTTGGTCCACTGGTAGTACGTGCCTCCGAGGAAGGTGATGGGCAGCACGATGAAGCCGAACATGAGCCCGATGTTGCGGGGCTGGAATGCCGTGCCGAGGAGCAGGCCGAGCGATGACATCGCCAGGCACGCGAGCGGTATCAAGGTCACGACGATCCACCAATGGAACTTCAGGTGCGCCTCGACGCCCGGAGCGTGCACGACGGCCGCGATCGGGAAGACGAGGAGGGCGGAGAGGAGACCCTGGGCGGAAGCGGACAGTACCTTGGCGATCGCCACGAGCCAGATCGGGCAGGGCGCCTGCACTCTGTCCTCGATCTCCCGGGTAAAGCCGAACTCCTGGGACATCGTCAGTGCCACGGCCTGCACGCCCTGGAACATGATCGATATCGCCACTACGCCCGGCACAAGCACCGTCGCGAAGGCTGATTCGGCGAGGGTGGCAGCGGGACCGTGGCCGGAGCTGCCGACACCCTGGCCGATCGTGGGGAAGACATAGAGGAAGACGAATACGAGCAGGAAAGGCTGGATGACGGTGCGCAAACAGAAGATGACGATGTCCTTGCGCAGCACGACGAGGTCGCGCCGCATGAGCGCCCCGAGGGCACTGCGGCTGGCGACGAACGTCGAGCGGACCGCACCCAGGCCAATCTCCTGGCGGTAGGCAACGAGCCCGGCGGTCGTCGCCGCGTCGGCTACGGAAATCTCCTGGGCGGTGGGCACCGATGTCCCACCGATGTCCGGAGAGCTTGCGGTCGTCATCAGTCCCTCAGCTCGTTGCCAGTGAGGGTTATGAACACCGTCTCGAGTGTCGGCTCGGATATCGAGAGGTCGCTCACGACGATCCCGGCATCCTCGGCCACGTTCACGACCCGCGGCAAAAGGCCTTCGCCCAAGTTGCGCACGTACAGCTCAACCCCGCCGTCGACGAGTCGGGTGCGGACCGCCCCCTCGACGTTCCCCTCGAGCAGCTCTGCAAGTGCTCGAGTATCGCCTGGGGTCCGCACGGTCACGATCGTGTCCGCGTCGATGCTCTGCTTGAGCGTCGCAGGCGTGTCGAGGGCGAGGACCTTGCCGTGGTCCATGATCGCAACGCGGTTACAGAGCTGGTCCGCCTCTTCCATGTAATGAGTTGTCAACATGATCGTCTGGCCCTGGCGATTGAGATTGCCGAGGATCTCCCATAACGCGAGGCGGCTCTGCGGGTCGAGCCCGGCCGTCGGCTCGTCCATGAAAAGGACCGCTGGTCGATGCAAGATCGCCCGTGCGACCATGAGCCGCTGTGCCATGCCGCCAGAAAGGGCATGAACGCTCGCCTTGGCCCACTTGGACAACACGAACTGCTCCAAAAGCTCATCGGCGGCGTGGCGTGCCTGGCGCTTGGGGATGCCGAACAAAAGGCCATGAAAGTAGAGGTTCTCCCAGACCGTGAGCGAGCGATCCAGGGTGTTCTGCTGTGAGACGACGCCGATTAGCTGTTTTGCCCTCGCAGGATGGGCGATGACGTCAATGCCACCGACGTGAGCCTCGCCGGAGGTCGGGACCACTCTGGTCGTCAACATGCCAGCGGTAGTCGTCTTCCCGGCTCCATTCGGCCCGAGAAGGCCGAAGATCTCGCCGGGATGCACAGTGAGGTCCAGCCGGTCCACGGCTACGAAGTCGGTGCCCGCGTAGACCTTGGTGAGCTGCGACGTACGGATAATCTCGCCGCCAATGCGCGCAGGAGACGCTACGGAGGCTGTCTGATCGATAGCCGCCAAGGCGGAGGGCTCCTTTCGCGCTTGCGGGAGCTGTCATTTTACCTTGAAACGCGTTCTGCCTAGCCGGCCGGTACCCATCGACTTGTCGATTCCTGGCCAGTCCGGCTTCTCAAGGCCGGTCGAGCCGTCCAAGCCGGTCGGGGGCTTACGTCGTCACGTCGTCGAAGACCCTCTGCCTCGGCCGCCCTAACGGAGTTAGCCCCTGGGTAGCTCAAAGCACAGACTTAGCCGCAGGTCGCTTTCTGGGCTAGGACCTCACGTACTTCTCGTGGAAGCGCTTTTCGTATTCCTCGATCAGCCCATCTTGGAAATCTGGACGGGTGATCCTTATCAACGCGTTTGCCCGGTCGCGCAAAGTCCGACCATGAAGGGGAGCAACTCCCCACTCGGTTACTACGTAGTCAACGTCGCACCGATCTGTGGTCACTGCGGCTCCATGGTCAACCACAGACACAATTCGCGAGATCTTTCCTTGGGCTGCAGTTGACGGCATAGCAATGATCGCCTTGCCCCCTCGGCTCATCTTTGCCCCACGCACGAAGTCCAATTGCCCGCCGACTCCGCTGATCTGGGTCAAGCCGACAGAACTCGAGACCACTTGCCCCATAAGGTCGACCTGAACACAAGAGTTGATCGAGATCAGATTGTCGTTCCTGGCAATGATCCCAGGATTGTTGACGAAGTCAACACTTACCATCTCGATGGCAGGGTTGTTGTCCACGAACTTGTAAAGGTGCTTTGTTCCCATCAGGAATGTCACGACGCTCTTGCCTGGGTGAAAGTTCTTGCGGCGGTTAGTGATAATGCCTGCCTCCATCAGTGCAACCGCACCGTCCGAAAACATCTCGGAGTGGAGGCCAAGATCCTTCTTCTCCTCGAGGAAGGACATGACAGCGTTCGGAATAGCTCCTATCCCAAGCTGAAGAGTGTCCCCGTCCTGGATGAGCGTGGCGCAGTTACGCCCGATCGCCCGCTCCACCTCCCCGATCCTCGGCAGTGGAAGCTCGATGATCGGCTCGCTCACTTCCACAATGGCGTCGAGGTTGCTTATGTGGATGAAACTGTCCCCGAGAGTTCTCGGCATCTCTGTGTTCACCTGAGCGATGACACGTTTTGCACATTCAGCTGCTGGCTTGGTGTAGTCCACGGACACTCCGAAGCTGCAGAAACCGTGCTCGTCTGGGACGGACAGGTTCACGAGCGCCACGTCCACAGGCAACGTGGTCCGGAAAAGGTCGGGGATGTCGGAGAAGAACACGGGAGTGAAGTCGGCACGGCCGTCGGCAACCGCGTTACGCGTTGTCGCGCCCACGAACAAGGAGTTGTGCCTGAAGTGCTCGGCCATACCCGGCTGGCAATAGAGCGAGTCGCCCATCGGGACCATGTGCACGATCTCGACGTTCTTGTAGTTCTCGGCGTTCTTGACCATGGCGTTGGTAAGGGTCACCGGTTCTCCGACCGCATGACCGATGACCACCCGGTCTCCCGATTTGATCCGTTCGACAGCAGCTTCGGGCGTCATCAACTTCTTTTGATATTCGGCTCTCCAGTCCATCCGCGTTTCCTCCATCGCTCTAGCGAGTAAAGCCGGCGCCTAAGCGCCACGTAGTCCTACCTCGACTACTAGTACAAGTTCCCCTTTAGCTCCATGCCGATCTGTGTGGCTCCTAGATCTGGGCCATAGCGGAGTTATTTCCCCACATCCGCAGTTCAGCCATAACGGTATTCGACGCCGAATCCACCGGGCGGACACGCCTCGACACACGCGCAGCGTTCCGGCGAGCAGAGCGCACAGGCGGCCTCGTCGACCACAATGTGGGCCTCATCCTCGTCGACTTCGTATTTGTTGGTGCCGAGCAGCTCCTCGCCAGGATATTGAGGCCGGCAACCGCCATGCAATAGGCGGCGGTGCTGCCTGGCGGGCCCGCACCGACGACAACGGCGTCAAAAACGTTTTCCACTCTCAGCCCTTCGACTGCCTAGGAGGAAAGCGACTCGAGCAGGAGGGGCACTATCTCGTATAGGTCCCCGATGAGCGCAAAGTCCGCTGCGGCCACAATCGGAGCGTTCTCGTTCTGGTCAATGCCCACGATGAACTTGGCGTCCCGAGTTCCCGACATGTGCTGCACCTGCCCGGAGACACCGAGGCCGAGGTAGAGGTCGGGCTTCACGGTCTGACCCGACATCCCGATGTACTGCTCTTCGGGCAACCAGTGCAGCTCCTCGGCAACAGGTCGCGTGCAGCCGAGGGCACCGCCCATCTTCGTCGCCAAGCTTTCCGCCATCTCCAGGCCTTCCCGTGTGCCGACCCCTCTTCCGACACACACGATCGTGCGGGCGTCGGCCAGGTTCGTCTGACCCTTCCGCTCTCGGAACTCAAGCACCCGAACCGACGGCGACGAAAGGGCTTCCAAGTCATCTATTTCCGCGGAAGGAGACTCGGATAGGCCGTTTGCTGAACCCTTCGCCATCGTGGCTACGAAGGGCACCGTCGTCGCTACCTCGGTCGCGACGAAAAGGCCACCGTAAACGTACCGCCGCGCCGAGATGTCGTCTTCGCGCTCAACACCGATGCACTCGGTCGACAGGCCGGCATCGAGTTCTGCACCAACGCGAGCGGCCAGCTCCTTGGACCTCTTGCTGGGACCGAACAGAAGGGCGACCGGTGTCATCCCTCTCGCTTGTTGGACGATAACGTCCACCCAGTCCTCGGGCCGAACCGAGCCCGTCAGCCGGTGCACGAGGTCAGCTCCTCGCGTCGCAGCTGTCTCAACCGCCTCGATAGCGCACGTCCATGCGACGACTTTGTCGTCACCTCGACAGATTCCCTTAGCGTGCGCGATCAGTCCAGGAAGCTCTTTGGCTTCCTCCGAAATCGTCCAAATCTCAGACATCACCGTGACCCTTGTCTCGAGTGGCCGCTCTAACCGCAGCTCTTGGGTGCTCCGCACTACTTCCCGGCTCAACGAACTGCTCCGCCGTCAAGGTGCCCGCGAGCAGCGCGGTCGACATGACCATGACCTAGATGAGTTCTTCCTGCTTTAGGACCTCCATTAGCTGAGCGACCATCTCAGCGGCGCTCCCTGTCAGCTTTTCGTTCCTCCGTGTGCTGCTAGCGCCCACCATCTCCACGCGCCGCAGCCGCGGCAGCAGATCCGCTGGAGAGAGTGCGACATCGCTCATGCTGAGGTCTTGTACCGGCTTCTTCGACGCCGCGAGTATCTGCTTGAGCCCGGGCAACCGTGGGGCGTTCATGCTCGAAAGCACCGTGACGACAGCTGGCAACGACACTTCGACGACCTCCACTCCGTCGTCGAGGCTGCGCTCACAGCGCGCCACAGCGTCTTCAATGTTCATCTGGGTAACGCAGGTGACTACCGGCATCCCCAACAGCTGCGCCACCCTCGGGCCCACCTGCTGGGCGTAGTTGTCACTTGACCCCTCGCCACATACGACCAGGTCAACTTCACCGATCAGCCGCAACGCGCCGGCCAGCACGCGCGACACCACGGCGGAGTCGGCTTCGACCATGGCGTCAGCTTGGAAGAAGAACGCCGAGTCCGGACCCCTCGAAAGCGCGTCCTTTAGTGTGCTCTTCGCCTCACTCGTGCCGGCGGTCAGAACGTGACTGGTACCACCAAGAGCTTCTGCAAAAGACACGGCACACTCGATCGCGTTGCGGTCATACTCGCTGATCTTGCGCTTCGCCCTATCTGTCAGGGGTTTACGTGAAACAGGATCAGCTCTGATGTCCGCTTCGTCGAGCACGCACTTGTAGCACGCCACTATCTTCATCGTCACACTACCGTTTCGTGGATTGAATTCTGTTTAGTGAAGAAGGCTTCGCGATATGACCATGCGCTGGACTTCAGACGTACCCTCATACAGCTCCGTGATCTTTGCGTCACGGTACGACCGCTCCACTGAGTAACTCTCTGTGAATCCATATCCACCGTGTATCTGGATCGCTTTGCCGGCTACACGGCTAGCCGTCTCGCTGGCAAACAGCTTGGCCATAGATGCTTCCGCGCTGTACGGCAACCCGTTGTCCTTGTTCCAGGCGGCCCGGTAGACGAGCAAGCGCGCCGCCTCGACCTGCGTCGCGCAGTCCGCGATCATCCACTGAATCGCCTCGTGGGTGGCAATAGGCTTTCCGAACTGGATCCGCTCTTTCGCGTAGGCAACTGCAGCATCGAGCGCACCTTGGGCTATGCCCACCGCCTGCGCCGCCACGCCGATCCGACCGACGTCCAGCGTAGCCATCGCAATTGGGAAACCTTTGTTCTCCTTGCCTAGAAGAGCTTCGCGGGGGATCCGGCAGTTGGAGAAGTAGAGAGGGGTTGTGCTTGACGCCTTGATCCCCATCTTCTTCTCTTCGGCTCCGCACGAGAAACCAGGTGTCCCTTTTTCGACGATGAAGGCGGAAATGCCCCGAGTGGCCTGGGCGGGCTCGGTGAGCGCAAAAATCACAAACACGTCAGCGTAGGCCCCGTTTGTGATGAAACACTTGGAACCGTTCAGCACCCACTGATCGCCCTCTAGAACGGCGGTGGTCTTCATGGAGCCTGCGTCGGTTCCAGCCGACGGCTCCGTGAGCCCGAAGGCCCCGAGCCACTCGCCTGCTGCGAGCTTCGCCAGGTACTCCTTCTTCTGCATTTCATTGCCGAATTTGTGCATCGGCCAGGCACACAAAGACGTATGGGTGCTCAAGATGATTGCCGTGGAGGCGCATACCTTGGCAAGCTCCTCGATCACGAGGATGTAGCTCACGGAGTCGGCTCCCGCTCCGCCGTACTCCTCCGAGAATGGTATGCCCAGAAGGTTCAGCTCCCGCAATTCTGGGAGAAGCTCGCTTGGAAAGCGGTGGTTTAGGTCGATCTCAGCTGCGATCGGCGCGACTTTCGTCTGAGCGAACTCCCGAGCCATGGCCTGAATCAGCTGCTGTTCTTCTGTAAGCTCAAAATCCATATCGATTCCTAACTCTGTTGCCAAGAATGGGACGATAGATCTCGGGTTTCGCCCTTCGCTCGCCGCTGAAGGGAGCGCGACGCGAGGCAACAAGTATTTGTTCGCCCGCTATCGCGGCCCCGCTCTGGCCGTCGAAGGTTCTCTCACGCGCGAACTCCATCGTGAGGATCCTTTCCTTGGCTCATCACAGGAAGCCGGCCACAACTCTTCTTAAGTATATTAGAGGTGTGAAAGACCGCACAAATACGACCATAGGACCCAGGCGATCGGGCAGACCAGGGTTCCTCGAGTCCCTACCCGGACGCGTGAGAGGTGGTTCCGGCCCGGACGCGTAAGAGCTAGTAAGAGCGTTGATGACCCACCACACCAGCGCTTTTCTTGCAAAGCCCCGAACTGACGATATGGACCGTCGTCAAAATGTGTACGGCGCTGCTCAGATGCGATGCAGCGCAAGACAAAAGCGGGCTGTCTGTGCCGCGTGAACGGCTCGCTTTGTTTCGCGATTAGCTCGCCAGCGTCTCAATAGTTTGAGGACCTGCTCGCCCTTCGCTGTCGCATTGCGCCAACAGAAGTGTTCTCAGGGTTTGATCTCGTCATTTCCGCAGGACCTTCGATGGCGATCGT
>Ga0302320_10021365_pt1 | contig 12850 bp, 13 predicted proteins | sample Bog_T0_3_FD_202130 | JGI IMG/M metagenome (GOLD analysis project Ga0302320, IMG submission 202130) | Peat permafrost microbial communities from Stordalen Mire near Abisko, Sweden - Bog_T0_3 | ecosystem: Environmental > Terrestrial > Soil > Wetlands > Peat | place: Sweden: Abisko, Stordalen Mire...
CGTTTCGTTCTCGTCTATCACCAAAATTTTTTTCACTAACTGAACTGGTTTGGGGCAAATGTAAGTGTCATGCCATGTTGTACTTATGATGCTGGCTATCGCTTTTGATAACTGTCGTCATGGTTTCACTAAAAAGGAGTTTTGAAATGATATTATAAGATTATTGAAAGGGCTTGTTTTTGACTATATCTGCCGTTTGATATTGGGTTTAAAAAATGAAATCAACAGGCCGCAGCCTCGGTTCATTTTCTGGAAACAGTTAAGAATAAAAGCTTGTTGGCTGTGAAGAAAGCATAAAAAAAAAAGAAGAAATTAGCATTTCCATTTAATAAAGCAACTTGTGCGAATTGGACTTGATCACGCCATTAATATCCACCCTTGGGACATCTCCGGAAACATATATCAATTGCAGCCTTTCGCATTGCAGCCTTAGCATCATGTCAAGTGAAGGATATTTGTCAATGATCGGTTTAATGACTACTAAAACAGCATCCCAAATTGCTGACAATATTGGTTGGTATTGGAAATATGCCATATTTGGCAATAAGTATTTTTCTCCCTCCATCTCCACTTCCACGTTAATCATATCTAAAATTAAAAATAAGGCGCGGTGGTAAACGTAGATGATTCTCGGTTTTTATGTAGTGTAAGACCTACAGTAGTCAAAAAAGCTTTCCATGATTGGAGTTAAGCGCATTCACTATTTTTGAATGCGGGACAGTATCAGAAATGAATTCCATGTCATAAGTGTCTTCATTCCATGTGACTGAAAAGGAATGACCCGGATATGTTTTGATCAATGGTTTGAAAATATGTTGAATGCCTAATCGTATCATGTATAATGCGGGTATTTTCATTTCATTAAAAGGATTCTGGCATCAAATAATTATTCCCAGCGATTATCACATTTATTTTTAGCATCTACGGTTATTTCAAAACGAATGTAGCGATGAATCAATGACCGAAAATTAATATTAGAATAGTTTTTCTAATTCTGAGGAAATGGAGTAATTGTCCTCATATTATTCGCTTTTCAGATATCCGGGTAAAAAGGTGCATCAAGTCCGGCTTAACATGACCATTAGTAATGTGGGAAGAGCCAGCAAGGCACAAACTGCAAGCCTCACCGCCAGTAAGAATATTATTTAGTCTGTCATGGATCTGCCAAATGCAAATGCCCAAGCGACAAGCCTTTCGCCATATGCATTAAACACCTGCAAACCCATTCAATCGTTAAAACTCAGTGGGAATTGACCAGTCTTCGTTCTTGGCAGGAGGTTTGTACCCTGTGCTTTAAACAGAAGCCATGGAAACAGAAATAGCAACTATTACAAAAAGCCTGGTACAGTACCAGCGCGAAAAGCTGCTGGGCTTTCTAGATCTGAAAGCATTTGACGCTATATTAAGGCTGCCGCCCGAGACTTATTCCGGAAAAGACAAGGAAGCGTTCGAGACAGTCAGGAAAAAGGCGCTGGATGATAAGATTACATTCCATTCGATCAGCACACCGGAAGCTATCAAAGGAAAATTTCTGAGCTGCGTTCCTGTCGACGGATTGAAGAAAAACGCTGACAAAGAATTGCAATATCTGAACAACCTTTCAGCGTTGCCACAAGTTAAAGAGGAATTCCTTAGCCTCTGCAAAGAGCTCGGTATTTAGCGACCGAAATATCCCGTTAAAATCAGGCTGGAAATAATTATGAAATTGGATGAGTTCGAAAAAATGCCGTTTTAATGTGATACATTATTATCTAATACTGTTGCCCAAGCTTGCTTTCGTTTGAGAAGTTAAGCACCCATTATAATTATAACATTACCTATTTTTTGCCCGGTGGCTACATACTTATATGCTTCAACAATTTCATCTATTGGATAATTTCTGTCAATAACCGGTTTGAAACTTCCTGTTTCAAGCAGGTCTCTTATGAAACTCAGGCGAGACTTAAGGTTTGTCGGAGGACTGAAAACGACCCTTTTCCCTCCTGTTATGCGAGTGGCCAGAGAGAGAAAAACGTTCACAAACCCGTCTGACGGAATAAATACCCCATGCTTTTTCAACAGCCTTTTGCAACTTGAAAAACTTGTTTTGCCAACAGCATCAAACACGAAATCGTATTGCTCATTGTCTTTGGTAAAATCATCTTTTTTGTAATCAATTATCCTATCGGCACCTAAGGATTTCACAAGCCCAATATTTTCGCTACCGCAGACTGCTGTTACATGCAGACCAAAAAATCTCAGCAACTGAACAGATGACGAACCGATCGCGCCTGTAGCACCGTAAACAAGCGCCTTTTGTCCGGCTTCAGGATTGACCGCGTCGATACCGTTGAGCGCATAAAACGCTCCTTCCATGCCTGCTGCCGCCTGTTCATAACTTGTGTTGGCTGGTATTGCGAGTATTGCTTTGGCCTCTGGTATTGTAAGATATTCTGCATGAGATGCGACTCCCATACCTCCAAACCCCATTACCCGGTCACCGACTTTGAAAGATGTTACATTTATGCCTATCCCTTCAATTTGTCCCGCAAAGTCTGTTCCGGTGATTGAAAATTTTGGTTTGAACAGGCCTGAAAAAAATCTGAGGATGAATGGCGTGCCCTTTAGCAAACCATAATCGGTCCTGTTCACAGTTGCTGCGATTACTCTTATAAGCACCTCATCGTCTTTTGGTATTGGCATCCCGAGTTCTCTAATGCTAAGGATTTCCGGTGAGCCATATTTTGAACGAAATGAGGCTTTCATTTTCATTCTGATTTTTGTAACAATAAATATAGGAAAGTTATTCCTGGCAATTTTTCGGGCTTTTTTTAAAGGCCCGCGAAAGCCTGGCTAACGCACATGGCTAACCGACAACGCCTGTGCCTGGTTTGGGATCCCAACGACCCTCTACTTACTAATGTTAAAAATAAAATCATAAACAGGTTTGAAGGTATTGCCTGCGGCAGGGGTGCCTATAGACCGGTTGTAAACTTATTCCTATTAAAATCACCGGGTCACTTTTCTTTGATGTTGATCACGGTGCAGGTGCATTTGGCTTTCCCGGCCATAAACCTCAAACCGTTTGGGAGATTCACCCAATCACAGATTTGCAGTTTCTTGATGAATGAAATTTTTGTTCTAACAGCAGCCACACATTTTATCAGGAATTCTGGCGATGAAGATTATGACAAATAGTTCTGATGTTGCTGTCTGAATTAGCTGGTGTGTCAGGCGACAGACCGAGTGAGGACGATGTAGGAAGTAATAATGGACACTTGTAAATTGTTGTTGTTTATTTGCAACCCTGCGCCATTTACCGGAGATAAATTACATGAAAAAGCCGACCTGAGAGCAGGCCGGCCATATTAGATTTCATGATACTGTAAAACTATTTCTTAGCAGTTGTATCCTTCTTCATTGAAGTGGTGTCTGCCTTTTTCATTGATGTGTCCGTTTTCATAGCTGATGTATCGACAGGCTTTACGGCTGCTGTATCAGTAGTTGCTTTAGTGTCTGAATTGCTGCCGCAAGCTGCGAATAACCCGATGGCAAATACAAAAAGTAATTTTTTCATGATTTTGATTTTTGGTTATGAATTTAAGTATTTATACAGATTTTTTAAAAAGGTAACCCATCCAGATGCGGGTATTCGGTGAACTTGGCTTATTGTTTTGTAAAGCACTGGTATCATGAATTATATTAATATGCAGACAGATAAAAGTACTGCTATCTGAAATTTGAAGGTACAAGCTTGGCTAACATACACAGCTAAGTTTGGCTTGCCGATAAGAATAAAAGGTATTGCCTTGCCAGAATTTTGTTGTAACAGACTATGCGTTCTTTCTTATTTTCGGGATTGGGCATTCCCAATATCCTTCAAGATAGGCTTCAATTTTGACACCGACAGTTAACAAATAGGAAATGTCTTCCGGCTCCAGGGTTTCTAAGGACACTGTACAACAAAAGTAAATTCTATGCCAATTAAGACACCGAAGGAGATTAAAGAAAAATTCATGAGCAGCACTCAATTCAATGGATTGAAAAAAACACTTATTAAAAGGTAAAAGAATTAAGCGAACTGACTTTACAAGAAGTGCCGGTCAAAAACCGGCACTTTTTAATTTTGCGAAAATATTTTTTTAAAGATCAAAAATCGTCTTCCTCCTCAAAATCTCCTTCGCCGAAAAGATCAAGGTCTTTGAAATCTTCGTCGAGACCTAAATCATCATCATCACCCTTAGCTGTTTTTTTTGGAGCACCGCCGGTAGTGGCTTTTTTAGTCTTTGATTTAGGCACATCAAACTCATCAAAATCCGGATCCCATTCCTCCTCCTCTTCTACTTTCTCCCAATCATCCACTTCATCAACATCGTCTTCTACATCTTCATCATCATCCTCCTCTTTCTTTTTAGATTTAGGAGATCCCTTTGCGCTTTTTTTTGCAGGAGATTTAGGTGCATCCAATTCATCGTCATCTTCATCATCCTCATCTTCCTTCTTTTTAGATTTAGAAGATGCTTTTGTTGTTTCCTTTGGTGATTCAGGTGCAGATTTCTTTGGCGCCTTTTTCTCTTTGTCAGATTTTGATGTCATATCCTGAGAAAATTAATATTGTAAAATTTCAGCGAAGTTTTTAATTAGCCAAATTTTTTTCTACTATTTTTCAGAAAAAAATAAATTGTTTTTTTTTAAACATTTTCTATCAACTGATCGCGTCCCGGCCCGTTAGAAATATAATTGATGCTTACACCCAAAAACTGATTGATGAATTGAATGTATTCCTCCATTTGCAATGGAAGGTCGTTATAATTTTTTAAATCAGTAACATCAGATTTCCAGCCCACAAAAGATTTTAATACCGGTTCGATCTCCACGCGATTCATCTGGAATGGTATCTCATGGGTTGTTTCCCCATTTATCTTATAGGCAGTACATACCTGTAATTTATCGAATGCGTCCAGCACATCGGCTTTTGTCATCACGATTTTAGTAACACCGTTTATCATGCATGCGAATTTCAAAGCTACCAGATCAATCCAGCCGCAGCGCCTTGGGCGTCCGGTTGTGGCGCCAAATTCATTCCCGGTTTTGCGCAATTCCTCCCCGGTTTCATCATGCAACTCAGTAGGGAAAGGCCCGCTGCCCACCCTTGTGCAATAAGCTTTGCTTACGCCAATAACATCCCTTATTTTCTGGGGAGCAACGCCGAGGCCCGTGCAAACGCCGGCGGATATAGTATTTGAAGATGTAACGAAAGGGAAGGTACCGAAATCAACATCCAGCATACTGCCCTGGGCGCCTTCTGCCAGCACTTTTTTTCCCTGCTGAATTTTATCATTGATAAAATATTCCCCGTTCACAATTTTGAACTGGCGGATAAAATCAATTGCTTCAAAAAATTCTTCTTCCCATGCAGAAATATCTTCATGAAAATTCAGCCCATCCAATAACCGCTGATGCTTTAAACGCAGCTTAATGTATTCTGTAGTAAAGTTCTTATCGAGAAGATCGCCCACACGCAGGCCGTTTCGTCCGGTTTTATCCATATATGCAGGGCCAATGCCTTTTAAGGTAGATCCGATTTTCTCATTTCCTTTGGATACTTCGGAAGCCTTATCTAAAGCACGGTGTGTGGGAACAATCAGATGCGCTCTTTGCGAAATGAATAAATTCCTTGTGTAATCAACGCCAAATGACGATACCGTGCTGCATTCTCTTTTAAAGGTTACCGGATCCAGCACTACCCCATTCCCTATAAGATTGGTAGTGTTTTCATGAAAGATGCCCGAAGGTATCTGGTGCAACACCACTTTTTTATCATTCACATATAATGTATGGCCCGCATTTGGCCCGCCCTGAAACCTTGCGATAATATCATAACGTGGAGCAAAAAAATCAACAATTTTCCCCTTTCCTTCATCGCCCCATTGAAGCCCTAATATAACGTCTACCATAAATTGCGGATTTGCAGTTTATTGATTTGAGAGCGCAAAAATAGGCGAAATGATATGGATGAAAGAAATGATTTTGTCAAGATGATTTAAACATTCTCTGTGTCAAACCTGTCAACAGAATGGATGCCTTTCAGTTGCCTGACACGATGCACCAGTTCATCAAGTTCTTCTTTATCGTGAACATATATTTTGATGTTCCCTTCAAACAAACCTTCTTTCGCTTCAATGGTAATCGCGTTGATGTTTAATCTCAGCTCGCCTGAAATCAGGTTCGTGATTTTATTCACGACCCCCACATCGTCCATACCCACAATGCGTATACCGGTAAGAAATGAAATCTCTTTGTTCTTGGCCCATTTTGTTTTTACTACCCGATGCCCATAGCTTGCCATCAGCTTCGCAGCATTCGGGCAGTTGGTGCGATGAATGGTTAAGCCTTTTCCTGTGGTCACAAAACCAAATACATCGTCGCCGGGTATTGGCTTGCAGCAATTGGCCAATGTGTATACAATCCGGTCGCTGCTCTCGCCAAAAATGATAAGCTCAGCATCTTTGCGGGGCATTGAGGTTGATGGCTCGGCTTTTGTTTCAATAGCGGGCTTCAAAGGCTTTGGCGCCTCCAGCTTGTCTCCAAGCAGGTGGAATTCTTTCAATTCCTTCAGGTCAATATTTTTTACTGACACCTGGTAAAATAATTCCAGTGATGAGCTTAATTTATAATAAGCTGTCAGTATGTCTATATTGTGTTGATTGTAAACTGCCCCAAAATTTTCCAGTTTCTTTTGCACGATGTATTTCCCGTCATCTGCAATTTTTCTTTTCTCTTCTTTCAGCGCATCCTTGATCTTGCTTTTTGCTTTGGCAGTAACCACAAAATTCAACCAGTCTTCATTTGGCTTTTGCTTGCTTGAAGTAATGATCTCAATCTGGTCGCCACTGCGAAGCTTGTGGCTGAGGGGAACGAGTTTATGATTTACTTTAGCGCCGATGCATTGCACCCCGATGGCGCTGTGAATGGAAAAAGCGAAATCAAGAGCAGTGGATCCGACGGGCAACATCTTTACATCGCCCTTGGGAGTGTACACAAAAATCTCTTCAGCAAGAAAACTGGTCTTGAAATCCTGCAGGAAATTTACAGAATCATTATCTTCCGTGTTCAGCACTTCGCGTATCTGCTGAAACCATTTGTCAAAGCGGTTTTCATCGTTCGTACCTTCTTTATATTTCCAATGAGCTGCCAAACCTTTCTCGGCGATTTCGTTCATTCTTTTTGACCGGATCTGCACTTCCACCCATTTGCCCTGCGGGCCCATCACAGTTGTATGCAAGGCTTCATACCCATTGGATTTGGGATTGCTGAGCCAGTCGCGCATCCTTTCCGGCGAAGGGATGTATTCATCTGTAATCATTGAATACACTTTCCAGCAATGCTCTTTCTCTTTTTCAAGCGGGGAATTTAAAATAACGCGAATGGCGAACAGGTCATATACTTCTTCAAACGTCACTCCTTTTTTTCGCATTTTGTTCCAGATGGAATGAATGCTTTTGGGCCGGCCATAAATCTCAAAATCAAAACCTGATTTTTCGAGCTTCTCTTTCAGGGGCTTGATGAACTCGTTAATATATCTGGAACGTTCGCGTTTGGTTTCGGATAATTTTTGAGCGATTTCTTTATACTCCAACGGCTCGAGGTATTTCATTGCAAGATCTTCCAGTTCAGTCTTGATATTATACAAACCCATCCGATGTGCCAATGGGGCATAGACATAAACCGTTTCGGAAGAAATCTTCAGTTGCTTTTCGCGCTTCATGCTGTCGAGCGTGCGCATGTTGTGAAGGCGGTCCGCAAGCTTTATCAGAATAACACGGGGATCATCGGTTAATGTGAGAAGTATCTTTTTAAAATTCTCTGCCTGCTGAGATGCATTCACATCAATCACATTCGATATCTTGGTAAGCCCATCCACGATCCTTGCTATTTCGCTTCCAAACTCACGCTCCACATCCTCTAATGTAATGTCTGTGTCTTCAACTGTATCATGCAGCAACGAACAGATGGTTGAGCGAACGCCCAGCCCGATTTCTTCCACACAAATTCTGGCAACAGCTAAGGGATGAAGTATATAAGGCTCGCCGCTTTTGCGCCGCATGGTTTTATGCGCTTCTGCAGCCATTTCAAAAGCAGTACGCAGCAGTTCCTTATCGCCCGGCTTTAATTTAGGCTTTAAGGAGCGCAGCAATGAACGATATTCCCTTAGGATCAGCTTCTTTTCCTGGTCTTCTGAGAGGTTATACTGTGGTATGGCTTCAACAATTTCCATAGTCTACGAATTTACAGAAAAGAATCATTTTTTCCTGTTAAAAATTACTACTTTTGCACCCCTTTTGCGGGTGTGGCGAAATTGGCAGACGCATCAGACTTAGGATCTGACGCCGCAAGGTATGTAGGTTCGACTCCTATCACCCGCACATTATTAAGTTGAATAGTTGAAAGGTTGGTTAGCAGGGATTTGTATGCCTGATGTTAAGGATTACTTTTCAACCTCTCAACTGTGCAATAATTATTATTTCAAGTATAATAGCAACGACAATGGCAACAGTGACAAGGGAAAACATCGGTATTTTAAACGATAAGATTACCGTGAAAGTGGAGAAGGCTGACTATCTTCCCTCATTTGAAAAAGCGCTGAAAGAATATGGCAAGAAAGCAAATATTCCCGGGTTCCGCAAGGGCATGGTACCTTCCAGCCTCATAAAGAAAATGTATGGCAACTCTGTTTTTGCCGATGAAGTATTGCGCTCTGTTGAAAAAGAGCTGACCACGTACATGCAGCATGAGAAGCTTGATATCTTCGCACAGCCATTGCCGTTACCTGAAAACGACGCCAGGCAAATTGACATGAGCAAGCCAATAGAATATGCGTTTGCGTTTGAGGTTGGGTTGAAACCTCAGTTCGCCATTGCTGACCTTCCGAATGCAAAACTGACACGCTATAAAGTGGAGGTTACCGATGAGCAGATCAATGAAGAAATAGAACGCCTGCAGGTACGCAACGGTAAAATGACCGAACCAGAAACAGTGAGCGGCGATGACAACGTGCTAAACATACAATTTATTGAAAGCGATGAGAGCGGAAATGAAATTGAAAATGGTATCAGCAAAGACAATTCCTTGCTTGTAAAATATTTCAGCGAAAATTTCCGCAGCCAATGGATCGGGAAAAAGAAAGATGATTTTGTGGTACTGCAGGTATCAAAAGCATTTGATGAAAAAGAAAAGGAATGGATACTCAATGATCTTGGTTTTGAAAAAAATGATGAGACTGCGGCAGATAAATATTTTAAAGTATTGATCACTAAAGTAGGTTTTGTAGAAAAACCTGCGTTGAATGAAGAATTTTTTAAAACAGTTTATCCAACAAAAGAAATAAAAACGGAAGAAGAGTTCCGCAGCAGCATCAAAGAAGAAATTCAAAATTACTGGGACGCTCAAAGCCGCAGCCAGTTGCAGCATGCTATTTATCATGAATTACTGGATCACACAAAAATCGAATTCCCGGAATCTTTCCTGAAACGCTGGATGCAAAACGGCAATGAACAACCGAAAACCCAGGAACAGGTTGAGCATGAATTCCCTGAATTTTCAAACCAGTTGAAATGGACGTTGATCGTTGATAAGATCACCCATGAAAATAAGATTGAAGTAAGCCCTGATGATATAAAGCATCTCGCCAAACAGCAATTGCTCAGCTATATGCAGGGACAAATCAGCGATGACCAGCAACCCTGGATAGATGATTATGCCAACCGTATGATACAGGATAAAAAATTTGTAGAAGAGTCCGTACACCGCATACAATCGAACAAGATATTTGACTGGGCTGAAACGCAGGTGAACGCAGAAGAAAAACCCATCACACGCGAAGAATTCGAAAAATTACAGGAGGCGCATCAGCATCACCACCATTAATAGTTTCCAGTTTATGGTTTCGGGTTTACAGTTCTTATATCAAACAGACATCAAAAACATCTCTGAATTTGTGCAACTAAAACTTATTTGCACAAATTGATCTTACAGCATCATTATTGGTCTTCCCGCGGATCAGAGCAAGTCGTTATCTCTTTCTTTGTCGCTTAAATTTTGAAATCAGTTTCATCTACCGAGCCACCCTCATTTTATATTTTACTGAAGCCCTGCCTGCATGGAAATTTTTTATTCTGCTTTTATTTCTCCTATAACGATTATCAAAGCTTTAAAAATGAGGCTTCGGTGAAATCCGTCAGCTTTCTTTCAGTTAATTATCATCTGTAGTCGTAAAATAAAGATGATTTTGTTTTGGTGATTATTAACCTAAGCTACACGATTTGTTTTTAAACAAAGAAATGACTGCTTTGAGCAGTAGTTTGTCCGCTTAATAGAATACCCGTTGACAATAGCTCATCGGTACTGATACTTTTGTGTGATAAATCAAAAAATAAAAATTATCACAATGCAAAAAAAGAAACAAAACAGCCTTGTCAAGACGATACTGGCTGCTTTAGTGTTATGCTCGGCATCTGCGTATTCTCAAACTGCTCCTAAATTGAAAAACTCCCGGTCTGCCGAAGAAATCCGGCCTTTCCGTGTACATGTATCAGAATCTGTGCTCTCGGACCTGCACAAACGCATCCTGGCGACAAGGTGGCCGGATAGGGAAACAGTGTCTGATCTCTCGCAAGGGGTCATGCTTGCAAGAATCAAAAGTCTCGTGCAGTACTGGGGAACAGGATACAGTTGGAAGAAGGCAGAAGCGAAATTGAATGCATGGCCCCAGTTTATTACAAAAATTGACGGACTGGATATTCATTTTTTGCATATTCGTTCAAAGAACCCCAAGGCCCTGCCCATTATTATCACCCATGGCTGGCCTGGCTCGGTTTTCGAGCTTCTGAAAATTATAGGGCCTCTGACAGACCCTGTAAAATACGGAGGACGTGCTGAAGACGCTTTCGATGTCGTAATTCCGTCTATGCCGGGTTATGGGTTTTCGGGGAGGCCGACTGCCACAGGCTGGGATGCCGACAGAATGGCCAGGGCCTGGGATACCCTTATGAAAAGGCTCGGTTATACACGCTAAGTTTCCCAAGGCGGTGACTGGGGATCTGTGGTTGCAGATAAAATGGCTATTCAGAAGCCTGAAGGGCTTTTAGCCATCCATGTGAATATGCCTGCCACCATCCCGCCCGATATTGCCAAAGCTCTGAACAACGGCGACCCGGCACCAACCGGCCTTTCGGAAAAAGAAAAAGCAGCTTTTGAATCGATGACGAATTTATATCAAAAAGGCGCGGCCTATGCGGCAATGATGGTAACCCGTCCCCAGACTTTGGGATATGGATTATCTGATTCTCCGGCCGGGCTTGCTGCTTTCTTTTACGACAAATTCACGGATTGGACATACAGCGGGCATGATGCTGAAAAAGCACTCACGCGGGACGAAATGCTCGATGATATTACACTCTATTGGGTAACCCATACCGAAACCTCCTCTGCAAGACTCTATTGGGAGAACAACGCCAATAATTTCAATGCGGTAGACATAAGCATTCCGGCTGCGATTACGGTATTTCCAGGCGAGATATATCAGGCTCCGCGAAGCTGGGCCGAACGCAGTTATCATAACCTGATTTATTTTAACGAAGTAAACAAAGGTGGTCATTTTGCTTCCTGGGAACAACCACAACTCTTTGCAGAGGAACTTCGTGCAGCATTCAGACCTGTCCGCTAGTTTGTATCCGGATCTAAAGCGAACACGGCGTAAGCCTGTGAAGAGAGCAGGAACGGCTATTTTCCTGTAAGAAGCATCCGGCATTTCAAATAGCTTTTGAAGCAACTTAGATATTTCAATCAAAGACTTGTTAGTTTCAACGGGTTTGAACCTGGTCTTGGATTCAAAAAACAAATACAGCAACTTTAAAAACTAAAATAATGTCAAATACGCTAGCAATTTCTCCAAAAATTATTGTTGTTTCCAATAAAGTGAAAAGCTCTGAAACCAATAAAGCAATCTATACAGCACGAGATCACACAACAGGCGGACGGGACGGTGGATCGGTCCGTAGTTCAGATGGCCGTTTGGATATTAAACTGACGGTGCCCGGAACGAGAGGCGATGGCACCAATCCTGAGCAGTTGTTTGCTGCCGGTTGGTCTGCCTGTTTTATTGGTGCAATGAGAATCGCGGCCGGAAAAATGAAAATCAATTTTCCTGCTGATACCACCATTGACGCAGAGGTTGATCTTTGCTTCGATGGTGAGGCTTATTCACTGAGAAGCCGACTAAATGTGAGCCTGCCCGGTCTGGATGGTGAATCGGCTAAGGCCTTGATTAGAGCAGCACATCAAACCTGTCCATATTCGAAAGCCACGACAGGCAATATTGATGTAGAAATTAATTTGGTTTAGTTAGGTGGTTTTTTTAATCGGGCGATTGTTTTCACAATTGCCCCTTTCATTTTTAAAAACTTTTTTATGAAAATCTATTCAAATGGACCGGATGCTGTGAGCGATCTGCACAAAATGGGGTTTACAAACGATTTTATTCTATCAGGAAATGATCTGTTTTGGGTTCAAGGTAAAATATTTGTCCGGATAGAAGATTTTGCCATCTTAGAGTACTACAAAATCCGCGATGCAAATAATATCAAAAATGGATTCACAGCTTTTGGTATTCTGGCTCCATATCAGGGAGTCAAGGGAATACTGTTGAATCATTGCTATAGAAACCGCGCAAAACCTGTTAAAGCGAAAAAACTAAAAGACATGTGGGCTCATATCTCCCATAACCTGGCGCCACTCAACTAAAAGGTTCCCGAGAAACTTAATAAGAACACCGTACTGTTTGGGAAACCAAAAAATGAAAAAATGGAAATAG